>JABAOF010002158.1_pt4 | contig 52718 bp, 45 predicted proteins | sample 7062171 | NCBI WGS metagenome assembly JABAOF01 (sample SAMN14538628, study PRJNA623070) | marine sediment metagenome | biome: marine biome [ENVO:00000428]; feature: marine pelagic biome [ENVO:01000023]; material: deep marine sediment [ENVO:00002113] | place: India: Gulf of Khambhat ... | reverse complement strand
GGTGTGTTCAGTTGGTGAAAAGATCAAAGATGGAAGGCAAAACTTTGTTTCTCTGTGAAGAATGTGGCTTAGGCTACGCAGATAGAGAGACTGCTCAGAAGTGTGAAGATTGGTGTAAGAAAACGGGAACTTGCTCACTTGAGATTACCCGAAAAGCAGTGTATAAACGAGATCTCAGTATGGTAGAATCCTAGGAATACATGTATGCGCGCGCATCTTCCATGGAATCTTATAAGTTGCGAAGTACATAGTCATTAGTGGAAGTCACACCATAGATAGGGCTACTTCGGGAGATCTCCACCATACATAAAAAATTTCAATATTGTGGCTAATATTCTTCGCCAAAGTGCGAGGCTACAATCGCCATGTCCTTGATGTCCACTTTTTCGTTACAGTCTATGTCAGCAATTATGTTCATCTAGCGTGGCTTGGAAAAGAGCCGAAGGCTAATGCGACTATGACGATATCTCTTTTATCGACTCCTAAATCTTCGTTGATGCATGCATCATCTAACGTAAGGCTTCATGAGGGGGAAGCAGCGCGCGCGCATCACCGGAACTGCAATAGCAATAGAAACATAGGAAAGCAGCCAATTTCTAATATATGTAAAGCAGTTGAAATGAGGGGTTGTATGGATGGGCACCTTCGCTCGCATCTGCCGATATATTTCAAAGAATTGGCCGCTTTTTCTTGTCAGCATAGCTTGTATGTTTGCTGGCACCATTGTGAGTGTGCAGATTCCTCTCTTGACAAGAGACGCTATTGACGACGTCATAACTCCGCTTGCACAGGGTTTAGATGTCGAATTAGGTCAGGGTATGCTTTTTGTTTTGATTTTTAAGATTGTAGGTTTCACGGTGGTTGTTGGCTTATTTTCTTTCATTCGACGGTATTCAAGCACGTACTTCTCTCAGAAAGTGGTCTACAACATCAGAAATGACGTTTTCGCAGCCTTACAGAGCCAAAGCTTCGCATTTTATGACACGGTTCAAACGGGTCAGCTTTTGACGAAAGTAACAACCGACATGGACAGAATACGTAGGTTTTTAGGGTTTCAGCTAGCCTTTCTTATGACCTCCATTATTCTTCTTGTTGTAGCTTTGTTCACGATGTTTTCCATCAACATCATGCTTACTCTCCTCCTTTTACCAATCATGCCTTGCATATTTGCAGTGTTCTATCTATTTGGAAAAAAGATACGACCAGTTTTTGCTGAGATCAGAGAACAATACGGCAGCTTGACTTCTGTGTTACACGAAACCATTACAGGAATCAGGGTTGTACGAGCGTTTGCACAAGAAGATTTCGAAAGAAAGAAGTTCACATCTAAGAACGACAAGTACTTTGAAAAGGTGTTAACTTCAGCGAGAATCAGGGCGTTCTACATTCCTCTTGTAGGGTTTCTTCTGGGTTTAGGCATCATCACAATCTTTGGGTATGGAGGATTTGAAGTCATCAGAGGAACACTGACTATTGGGGATCTAGTTGCATTCAATGCGTATTTGGCGATGTTAGCAATGCCTATGCGTTTCTTTGGCATGTTTATATCTGGTTTTCACCAAACAATGGTTGCTGGGAACAGAATCTTCGAAGTTATGGACGCTGAGAGACAGATAAGGGAGAAGCCAGATGCAGTGGTTCTGCCAAAATTAAATGGGCATGTGAAATTTGAAAACGTGTCTTTCAGCTACGAAAAACGTAGATCCATTTTAAAGAGCATAACTTTTAATGTTAAGCCTGGAGAAACCGTAGCCCTTCTAGGAGCAACGGGCTCTGGAAAGAGCACGATTATCCGTCTTATCCCCCGTTTCTATGACGTGTCTTCAGGAAAAATTACGGTTGACAACTTCGATATCAGAGACGTTAAACTCGAGTCTCTCCGGAACCAAATAGGCATTGTTGCTCAAGAAACCTTCCTATTCTCTATGACATTAAAAGAGAACATAGCTTACGGTAAACCAGAAGCCAAAATGAACGAAATCGTTGCCGCAGCAAAGGCCGCACGAGCTCACGGGTTCATTTCAGCTTTGCCTGATGACTACGATTCAATACCTGGAGAGAGAGGAGTAACTCTTTCAGTTGGTCAACGGCAACGAGTAGCCATAGCAAGAGCTTTGCTGATGAATTCAAGAATACTCATCTTGGACGATTCAACTTCAAGCGTTGATGTGGAAACTGAATATGAGATCCAACAGGCTTTACGTGCGTTGCTCAAAGGCAGAACCGCTTTTGTGATCACACAGCGAGTTTCAACCATCAGACACGCAGATAAAATCGTTGTTCTTGAAAAAGGAGAGATTGCAGAAGAGGGTACTCATGAAACTCTTATGGCGAAAAAGGGCGTCTATTATCAGATATATCAAACGCTGTACGAAACCCATAAGCCTAATGGTGAAATGGCATCGGTTCGTGAATCGTCAAAACCGGGAGAACCCGAGCAATGACTGCAGCCCATCCGAGACATCGGAACAGGCACGGATTCGGCTTGGACTACGACGAAGAAAAGCAACCACGTAAGATTCCGGATAGAGTACTGGTAGGGCGGCTGCTTAAGCACTTATTAAATTATAAGCGGAGATTCACAATCACAATAGCGGCTGTTGTCGTTGTTTCTTTAACAGGGCTTTTACCTCCTTATCTCCTTCAAGTTGCCATTGATAATTGCATAGTAAACAGTGACTTCTCTGGGCTAACATTCATAGCCGCAATACTGGTCGGCGTATATCTTGTCAACTGGATTTCCACTTATCTGCGGACATATCAGATGTCGTGGATGGGCGAAAACATGGTAAATGACCTAAGAAAGCAACTATTTTCGCATCTACAAGAGCTTTCATTCAGCTTCTACGATCGATCTGAAGTTGGCGAAATAATCTCACGGGTCACGAATGATACGGACACCCTGAGCCAAATATTCGTTCAAGGAGTTCTTACTTTGATCAGTGACATTTTGACCCTTGTCGGTATTGTAGCAATAATGCTTTTGTTAAGTGTCTCTATGACGTTAGCCTCGTTTTCAATCATACCTCTGCTAATCTTACTGATATTTATTTTTCAATCTAGGCTTAGAAAGGCGTACAGAGCAACACGAAAGAAAATAGCGGTTGTCACGAGCAGACTTGAACAAAGCATTTCAGGCATAAAAGAGATTCAGGCCTTTACAAGAGAGCAAGACGCCATAAGAGATTTTAGACAAGCCAACATCGAAAACCTGCAAGCTAACGTTCAAGCTGGCAAGCTTTTTGCACTTCTCATGCCAGCTGTTCAAATAATTGGAGCCATTGGAACGAGTATCGTCTTATGGTTTAGCGGAATATCAATCATAAGCGGATCAATAACCCTCGGGATAGTAATAGCCTTCCTTCTCTACGTAAGCAAATTTTTCCAACCATTAGTAGATTTGACAACCTTCTACAATACTATTCAGTCAGCAATGTCTGCAGCAGAAAGAATATTCGTAACTCTTGACACAAAACCTGAAATTACAGACGCCCCAGATGCGGTTAAGCTTTCGCGCATAAAAGGAGAAATCACTGTTGAGCAGGTAACTTTTGGCTACGATCCGGATCGCTCAGTACTCGAAGGCATAGATATTCACGTTGAACCTGGAAAAACATTGGCTATTGTTGGTCCGACGGGAGCTGGAAAGAGCACCATTGTTAGGCTTTTGAGTCGGTTCTATGAGCTTCAGAAGGGAGCCATAACGGTTGATAGGTGGGATATTCGAAAAGTAACCTTGGATTCTCTCCATAAGCAAATGGGAGTTGTTTTACAGGAGCCTTTTCTCTTTTCTGGAACGATTATGGAAAACATAAAGTACGGAAAACTTGACGCAACCGACAGCGAGGTTGAACAGGTTGCGAAGATTGTTGGAATCCACAAATTCATAAGCAGCCTTCCACAAGGATACAAGACTGATGTTGGTGAAAGAGGATCTAGGCTTTCTGTTGGACAAAGGCAGCTTATGTCCTTTGCCAGAGCCCTCCTAAGCGATCCCCCCATCTTGATACTCGACGAGGCAACATCAAGTGTGGACCCCTACACCGAACTGAAGATAAAGAAAGCACTCACCGTTCTCTTGAAGAACAGAACATCACTCGTCATCGCCCACAGACTTTCAACAGTTAGGAACGCTGATAACATTATAGTCATTAACGAAGGGAAAATAGTGGAGGAAGGAAATCACAAAGACCTCATGAAGAAGAGGGGAATGTACCGTCGCCTTTACAAGAAGCAATTCAGAGATATATGACCAAACGGGCTGCATGCAAAACTTCTAGCCAGAAAATCGGGAAATTAATGTTCACTCCGACCTAGTTGTGCACAAAAAATGGGATTTTGCGGGAATAATTCGGGTGATATCTCCAGTGGCATGCATGCAAAACGCATAAAGGCACGCATGTGAAGGAGAAATCCTTGTGAAATAGCTCGATGTGACGCGACTATTTGAGCATTTTCAAGGCTGGCGCGCGCGGATGGCTGTGACGACATGGAGAATCAACATAGAACAGTTTTCTATAGTTATACTAGGTAAATCCTTAAAATGAGGTCTGTACAAAGTTGTGATAAATGTATTTGATGGAATGCAAATGGAAAATTTGATAGGGAAAATTTTAGGTCTCTTGATTGGACTCTTGCTTTTGCTCTCACTCCAGGTGTTGCCTGGCTCCACGAACTTTGCAGGTGTCGGAGAAGCAACATACTATCCTAACACAGTATACTCGAACGTAAAATCCTGCGAGCGTACTCCAGGTGATGGCAACTGGACAGAACCTGTCGTCAACACATTGGGAGTCTACCACGATCCACCTTTGGACCATGGAGAAATCGGAGTTCTCGAGATTACTGAGCCGAAACTCGTTTACCAAGTCGAAGTCTATGGCAGTGGCTGTGTACCACCTGTGAATTTAACCTGTAACGGAATCACTAAAGAAGTGCAAAGCTACCACGATTCTGAGCCGAAAGGCAACGAAACCCTGACTTTCAAAATTGAACCCTCTAAAATCATCACGATGCACACAACCAAACACGACAATGTCTCCAATCACGGTTTCGGTATCAATTGGCTCAAAGTGTACTATGTAATTGCACTCAACGCAACATTGGACGTGGATCCTGATACGTTGAACCTGAGAAGCAAGGGCTCATGGATAACGTCTTACCTCGAGCTTCCAGCCGGCTATGAAATTCAGAAGATTAACATGTCTGCAATTTTGTTGAATAATACTATCGTGGCTGAACAGCATCCGATGGCAGTTGGAGACCAAGATGAAGATGGGATTCCAGATTTGATGGTGAAATTTGACAGAGCACAGGTCGAGGCATTTATCTGGAATGCGATCAACAACGCGCATCTCTGTGAGGAAAAGCACACGTATGTGGCATTGATTGTTAATGGAGAATTAACTGGGACCAATTATACAACCTTTCAAGGAATTGATATCATCAGAGTACTATGCAAAGAGTAGTTGCACGCCCACTCTCTGCTCCTTCACGGCTACGACGCGCGCGCAAGGACAGCGGCAAATAGGCATTGATGGAAAAGCATCTATAGAACAAATTGCAACCTAGTCGTAGGTTGGGTGCTAACATGCTGTTGGTTCAAATCTCAGACATTCATTGTGGACCCATGTTTCAAGAACGCATTTTACGCGACGCTATTGAGGAGATCAACTCGTTGTCTCCAGACGTAGTCTTAGTGACTGGTGACTTGACTGAAGATGGGTTGATGTGCGAGTTTCAAACGGTGGCGGCACAATTAAAGAAGTTGCGGGCTGACAAAGTAGTCTTTGTGAGCGGGAACCATGACTACCGTTCCACTGGCTATCTGCTGTTTAAGCAATTCTTTCCTTTTGAACAGGTGACGGAGGTAGGGAATGCTGTCATTGCAGTTGTTGGCTCCGCAAGGCCAGACAGAGATGACGGAGAGGTGGGACACAGACAAAACCTTTGGTTAGAGCGAACACTGGCAAAGCATCAGGACAAGATGAAAATTGTGGCGATCCACCATCATGTGATTCCTGTTCCAGACACAGGGGCAGACCAAATTACAGTTATTGATGCAGGAGACGTGCTGAGAAGTCTCGTCGAATCAAAGGTGGACATTGTGTTGTGTGGCCATAGGCATAGACCATGGCGATGGCAGATCGAAAACTTGAAGGTGCTTCACGCTGGAAGTGTTTCATGCAAAAAAATGCGGGGTTTCTTCTGCAACTCTTACAATATCATAAAAATCCTTAAAGGTCAAATCGACGAGAAACTGAAAATAGTGAACGGTGCAACGGTAGACTTCGCGGACATTGTTAAGACGCGGGAGGTGATGCAAGCTTCGGATTTGCCCAGCTAGATTTCATTTCCAAGAATTAGTCAGCCTCCATGTGTTGCCGGGATAATTACTATTTTATCGCCATTCTTAATTTTAGTATCAAGCCCTTTCAGAACGCCAATCTCGACTTTGTTTAGAAGGATAATTGTGTCTGCGAGTGAGCTGTTCACTCTGGGGCGCAATTGGTGTGGACGGAGTTTACTGAGTTTTGAGATTACTTCTTTGACATTGGCTGGACGGTCAAGCTGCAAAGACAAAACCTTCGTTCCAAATAATTTCTGATAGACTCCCAGCAGCTCTACAGTGATTCGTATGGTCAATTCGATCATCGATTAGGCTTTCTCGCCAGTGAATAGCTCAACAATGTCAGAGGCAATCTGAACTATGCCGTTTACGTGTTTTATGGTTTCGGGGAGCTCCGAGTCAGATTTTTGAGAGAGCATTTGTATCGTTCGTTCGATCTCAATTAAACATTTCAACACAGGCTCGTCATTCATTTGTTGTTGAGTGTAGAAAGCTTGGAACACTATACTCTCAATGAATGCAGGGTCGCCTAAGCTGTAGTAGATTGCGGCTTGTGCTTTTCTCATCGCCTCCATGATTAGGCTCTGTGCAATAGATGGGGTTTTTTTTGCGGCAGTGAGTTCAGCTCTTGCCTCTCTGAGGTAGCGAAGTGCCCATCCTTTTTGATAATTACTCATAGAGAGAAAGTCAACCAACTCCTAGGCGTCTTGGCCATTCCCCTCATCTGCTTCCACTTCGCTTTCTTCTGTCTCTTTGGCGGGGAGAGACAGTAAGCTGGTGATGTAGCCAGCTATTCTGTTTCTGAGTTTGTTTGAGGAGATCCGCGTCAACGACTCTACAGCTTCTTTGTTATTCTGAAAATTTGCGCTGAACTTGTTTCGATATAACTTGACTAGCTCGTGAGCGGTTTTTTTCACACGTTCTGGCCGCACTTTGCCCAAATACTCACTCTTCCTCTACTTCATAGCTTCAATAATCGCTTGCTTTCCAGTTCTTGTTAATAATTGAGGCTTCCATAAAAGCAATTTGGTGGTTCTGCTGTTGCTTAACTGCTTTTGGAGTTAGAACAGCTTTTGCAGGGTGTGTGCATTGCCGCAAGACGCTGAAATTCGAGGATAAGGGTTAAATATGGCTTAATTAGAAAAAGAGGCTCGGAGATGGTTAAATGGCTGATTTGGAGTTGTCCATTGCACCTATGCACCGAATAATCAAAAAAGCCAAAGCAGAAAGAGTAAGCGAAAGTGCTGCACAAGCCTTAGCTGAAGCGCTGGAAGATATTGGCATCAAAATAGCGAAAGAAGCCATAGAATACGCTATGCACGCAGGACGAAAAACTGTCAAGTCAGAAGACATCGAGATTGCTACCCGAAAAGTCGTAGAAAAATAGCTCTCTCCTTCCTTTTTTGTGCTTCCCCTTTGGAAAAGCTATTTATGCATTCACAATTCTTAATGCTAGCGGGGGAAGATCGTTGCGTTTAGGTTATATCTTATACATTGTTGGTGTGATACTCCTCATCGGTGCGGGTTACGTTGTGTATAATAGCACGACCCTAGAACCGGTTCTAGGAGGAAAGCTGATTTATGGGGCAATTGTCTTTGTATCAATGCTTTTTGGATTCACTTCTTTTATTTTTGGTTACAGTCTCCGACCGAAGAAATACAGATTGCGCACAATTTCGCCAACGACCGCATCAGTTGAATCGCTCAGCAAGATAACGCGAGTAAAGGGAATCGGAGACAAACGAGCCGATCAGCTAAAAGCATTAGGAATAGTCACTGTAGCCGATTTGTCGGCAGCTTCCGCCGAGGAGCTAGCGGAAAGCCTGCAGACATCAACGAAAATCGTTGACCAATGGATTAAAGACGCAAGAACGTTGTTGCTAGAAAACTAGAAGACGACGTGTCCACTAATGCTATGCCCGTTAGAACCGCAATTTCAGCTCTGGACCTGCATGCATGCGTAATGTCGCTGGGGGCGCACATGCTATTTCATCCCCAGCTTTTCGCCTTGCTCTAAGAGCCGGATAGCTTCCGTGAGACGTTTTTTGCGGGTTTCTTCTCTCTTTGCACTTGTGATCCATCCAACATAATTCCTCTTATATGAGCGGGCTAGGCTGTCGAAGAATTCTTGAGCTTTCTTGTTTGCAGTTAAGGCCTCTGTCATGTAAAGGGGAACTGCGAGTTCTTTTTTTGCAGGAGTAGCTTTGAACCACTCTCCACTTTTCTCTGCATCTCTGATTTTCATCATCCCCACTTCAGCCATCTTGCCCGCTTTCATCATTTTTCGAGCTCTTTTCTTGTTTAGTTCAGACCACCTGCTTTGGCCTTTGCGAGGTGTGAATTTCCGAGCAAACTTCTCGTCATCGATCTTCTTTATTATGCTGTCAATCCAGCCAAAGCAGAGGGCTTCCTCAACTGCGTCATCATAACGAACGCTAGACTTGCCAGTATGCTTTCTGTAAAAGACTAGCCAAACGCCCTTCTTTATATCGTGGTTTTTTTTAAGCCATGTTCGCCATTCGTCCTTATTGGTCACAAGCAATTTCTGAGTGATGTTCATTATGAACCCTCCAAGGTGCACTGACATGCAAGGCTAGCACATATATTCTTCGGTAGCCTACACTCGGTGGAACGGGCGTGTAGCAAACATCGCTTCGCAGATATTTCGTGCGATAGTTTTCTTGCACGGAGCAACACACCTTCTTTGAAGGATCTGACAATTGGAAGCGTTGATCATGATTGACAATGGCTTTAAAGATTCAGGGTTTCCTCTATCCATACTACAGGCTTCGCGCGCAAAAGGCTTTCGCGACAGAATACGGGTGTGCGACGCTATTGTTGCACTATTTTGACTATGTGCCGCCTTTCCAGGCGTTTTATCGCTTCAAGAAAGTTATTTTTCTTTTTTCCATCTAATCTGAAATGTGACAGAACCTCTTTTAGTGGTAGTCTTACGTGTCCAAATCTTGTAAGATGGGATCTAGATAATTGACAACTTGCCGTTCTACTCTTCCACATTTCCAAGTCGTATTGCGCATCAAAATCGCGAAGGACTTCAGCTGTTTCTTCGTTCTCTGTTTTTGCTGCTGTGACACTGATTTGTTCTCCTGGTATAAGCTCTCCTGATGCAAGTTAATGTTGTAGCCCAGAGTTTCGATTTAAGCTTTTGTTCCTGATTTGCAAATCCTGAATCGTTTCAGCTACATTCGCTGGACGGGTTACTGCTAAACATGTTCCTGCAGAGCACACATAAACTATTGGAGCGTGGTTCAGTGGGTATTTGAGCTCTGCGAGTCTTTCACGGTCTCGGCGAGGATCGAGAATCTCTATCACCTTCAACGGCGAGTAGGTTTTTAAGCTCTCCTTCCACAACTGATTGGTTGTGGAATTTTCTAAGGAGCCTACGATGTGTAGCTGTATTGGACGGAGATAGAGCTCAACCGCAAGAGCATAAGCAGCTGCCATGAGACCATGTCTTTGGTATGAGGAAGCGAAGTGCTTCAGGACTTGTCGGGCAGCGTTGAGAAAGCCATCTTTACCTGTTAAATAGTGCAATCGAAGCAAGGCGTCAGCAGCTACGCTGTTCTCGTCAAACGGCTGTATCCCACTTTTTAGATTTCCCAGCCCTTTAGCGTTTTTAGGCCTGTCATTAAAGGCTCCACTGTCATTCCACAAGCTCTCGAGGGCGAGCTGAGCTATGGTTTCTGCGTAATCTAAGAATTGCCGATCCGCTGTTGACTGATAGGCATCTATTAAGCATCTGATCATCGATGCCTGGTCTGAAAGGAGCCCAGGAAGATGTTGCTCGTCATCGAGGTAGTAGTGGAACATGCCACTTTCAGGCCTGAAGCTCTTTTCGAGAAGAAGATTTATGGTCTGCAGGGCGAGCGTTTGATAAAGCGAATTGTTGAGTACAATTGAGGCAAAGAAATAAGATGAAGTCATCAAAGCGCTCCAGTCCGTGTAATGGTTTTTGTCTACTGCAGGAGAACTCCTTTTTCTGCGGCTTGGCAGACCAAGCGTGTAATATTCTTCGTCAGCGTCTTGGCTTCCATAAAATCCGCCATTGTTTTGGTCTCTGAGATTAGCTTCAACGTAGTCAAGGATTCCCTGAGCAACTTCTCGGAATTTCCCTTCTTTTGTGACTTGGTAGAGTTCTAAGTAGTTGACAAGGAGGTTAGCATTATCAATGCACATTTTCTCGTAATGAGGAGAGTTCCAGTTCCTTGTGGTCGAATAACGGAAAAAACCTCCTTCTTCGGCATCATAAATGCTACTGCTACTCATCTTGTCGAGAGTCTTTGCTGCAACTCTGAGAAGAGCTTTGTACCTATGTATGTGATATTCTACCAGAGCAAAAGAAAGCGCCTTGCTGTGGGGAAATTTCGGTGCGTTGCCGAAACCGCCATAGGCTGAATCAAAACCTGATAAGATGTCATTAGTTACGTTATCGATTACGGATTGAAAGAGCTCGTGGCTTGAATTAAATTCTAGAGTTTGCTCTTCGACTTCTTTGCTGGCGAGCTTCTTAGTCTCAGCCGCGATTTTAGCTTTGTTATTCCGATAGAAACGACTCACGTTCTCAAGCCACGGCTTCATCTGTTGCGGCGGAACGTAAGTAGCTCCTGTTATTACGTCTCCGTCAGGCGTCAAAATCGCGGTGGTAGGCCAACCGCCCATGTTGTATCGTTTGTCAATGTCAGGTCGCTCGTCGCGATTCACCCTTATTGCTATGAACTTTTGTCTAATTAGCCTTGCAACTGCTGTGTCTGAGTATGTTGTTTGGTCCATAACATGGCACCAGTGACACCACACGGCGCTGACATCCAAAAGTATTGGTTTGTCTTCTGCCTTAGCCTTCTTAAACGCTTCTTTGCCCCAGAGGAACCACTTAACCTTCGTTTCAGCCATTAATCGTCTCCCAAGAGCCACATTGGTGCTGGCTGTTCTACTGCTAGTGACGCGACTGCATATAAATTGCTCAGTAGAAGCAGGAAGAGTGCTGGTTTTCAGGGTCTCTCGACTGCTGCGTGTTCTAAGCGAATTCCGGTACTTTGTGGAGAAGCATTCCTTCAACTGTAACCGGGTTCATCGTCAGCGCCAAATTGTGGGCTTCAGTGAGTTTCGACGATCTTTCAGCGTAGATTTCCAATAGAACATCATTTTTCTTAACTTTGTAGCCTCTTTTCCATCGTAACGCAACGCCGGCTCCCTTTTCTCGTGGGGCCCCTGAAGCCCTGGCGATCGCTGTTATCGCTGCGTTGCTCACATTTGTCACATATCCGTCGCAGGGTGCGTTAATCGCGACGTGGTGTGTCCCGACAGGAATGTCGCTGGGGCGAATTTTTGGATTACCACCTTGAATATCTATGATTTCCCGCATTTTCTTTAAAGCCTTTCCAGACGCGATAATCTCCTTAGCCAGATCTTTGCCTTGCCCAGACTGGGCTGCGAAGCCTATCTCTAAGAGTATACCTGCTAATGCAGTGGATTTTTCTATTAGACTAGTAGGACCAGCCCCTTCTAGGGCGGCCAAAGCCTCACGGGCTTCGAGAGCTGGACCTACCATGTGGCCGACTGGTTGGCCACCATACGTTATGCCACATTGGAGGTTCATGTGGAATCGTTCACTTAGTTCGACGAAGCTTTGAGCAACCTTTCGAGCTTCTTCTAGAGTGCTGACTTTAGTCTCTGTTCCCACAGGGATGTCGATAACAACGTGGTCAGCCCCCACTGACAATTTTTTGGATAGAATGCTAGCTAACATTTGTCCGAAAGGGTCAATGTTTAATGGATGTTCAACCCGTATTAGCAGATCATCGGCTGGTGCTACGCCCAGTTTTCCACCCCAAGCGATTGCTCCTGAAGTTTTCAACGCGATTTCCTTGAGTTCAGCTGCATCAAACTCGACATTGGCAAGAACTTCCATTGTATCAGCCGTTCCCGAGGCGCTGGTTATTGCGCGACTGCTAGTTTTTGGAATGAGCAAATTCGCAGCGGCAACGATTGGGACGATGAGTAATGACACCTTGTTACCGGGGACGCCTCCTATGCTGTGCTTGTCGAAGCAGGGACAGTTAAACTCGATTACTGTTCCTGTGTCTACCATAGCGCAAGTTAAGTATTCAGTTTCGTCCATTGTTAAGCCATGAAACTCTTCTGCCAACAGAAACGCAGCGATTTGCACATCGCTGAGCTTATGATCTACGACATCCTGCATTATCGCGGTGTATTCCTCTTTGGTTAGTGAGCTCCCGTCCATTTTTTTATGAATAAATCTTATGGACTCTGGGGGCTTAGCAGGAGAAACTAGAACCTCGGCGCCTTCTTCTATTTGAATTTCCGTTGAAACGTCCCTGAGGACCCCGATTTCCCCTTGCTTCAGATACGATTTCGTGGTGTCTACGAAGGCAGAAGTTGCTTGTGCGCCAAAAATGATTTTAACCCAGTCATGAGCCAGTGCACCAAGCTCCTTGGCGTCTTCTTCGTGGAGAAGCACCATTCTCTTGCCGATTCGTAAATCAATAATCTTTGCTTTCAGTTTGACCATAATTTTTCCTCAACGCACGCTATTTAAAAACTATTTACATAAACGTTTTCTTTCGAGTCCAATGAGCAGTGACAAGCTGAGAGCCTCGTCTGCACTAATTGGACATTGCGATTTTTTTGTGAAAGTCGAGAGCTGGTGTATTTTGGTCGCATTTATTGTTCTTGCATGTCCTGCTCGAGGTTTCTAGCTTCCGTGGGATATTCTCTTATCTGTTCCGATGTTAACACGCTGGGCTGAGTTGTCTTTTCATCCACCGTGGGTTCTGCGTGCGACTGCTTCAGAGTTTTTGGCGCGCGCGCGCGCATTGGCTGTGCTCGTGGAGTGTAATCTCGGCTGGTTGTGGTCGGCTGGATCGATAGACTGCCTCGTAAGTAAGCTTCGCGGCATGTGCCTGCGGCAAACAATAACACCCCAAACAATATGAGACCTATGTACACCGTCGAGCTTCTGGACGGAAGCACAATTAAAGAGGCAAGCCCCCAGAAAACTAGCACTAGCCCTAGGCCGCTGAGAAATCCGTACACGAATGCGCCTAACCTATGGTTCTTAATGTCTGTATGCATGAAGATCACGTTCTTGAAAAAGTTCTTTTTGAATATAATGATTATGAAATATCAATAACTATGCTGAATCCGATTCCAATCGTGCGAGAGATATGGTAATTCCAAAAGACTTTTAATGCCTTAAGCATTGAGCAATTCATGGAGTGGATTAATCATTAAGAGTATTGAGTCAAAGAGCACAAAGGTGGTGTTTGCCAGATTCTATGAAGGCGAAGATTTGCTTGAAGCGGTAACCTCAACTTCGCAGCAACACAATGTCACCTCCGGATTCTTCTTCCTTATCGGTACGTTGAAAAGGGCAGTGTTAGGCTACTACAAAGATGGCGAGTATGAACCAATTGAAAAGGCTGGTCCCTTAGAAATAGTGTCTTGTCTGGGAAACATATCAGTTACAGCGGAGGCGGAGCTGGTTGTTCATGGTCACATCGTCGTTAGCGGTGACGACGGCGCTGCCTTTGGTGGACATATTCTGCAGGGATGTCTCGTAGATGCAACCGCGGAGCTTGTTTTAGTCGCATCAGAAAACGGCATCTTAAAAAGAGTATATGATGCTCAAAAAAAACTCAACCTTTGGGCGTTCAATAAATAGGTTGGATTCCTCACACAGCTCCATTTGGGAGTTCTTCTGCTGCCTGACAACGTGTAGTGCAGAGTAAAAAATTAATAATATGTGGATAGATGTAGTGAAGCTATGATTCCAAGTAGTTTCTTTCTAACTAGAGGCGTTGGGAAACATCGAGAATGCCTGCAATCTTTTGAGTTAGCGTTGAGAAACGCTGGCATCCATTACTGCAACATAGTAAATGTCTCAAGCATTGTGCCCCCTGGATGTCGGCTCTTGCCACGAAGCAGGGGATTAAAGAGGATCAAGCCTGGAGAGATCACTTTTGTCGTGCTGTCTCGCAACTCAACTAATGAACCTCACAGGCTTGTTGCGGCATCCATCGGAGTGGCCATGCCGTCTGAGAAAGACTCCTATGGTTACCTTTCAGAGCATCACTCCTTTGGGCAGACACGAGAGGCTGCGGGAGATTATGCCGAAGACTTAGCGGCAACTATGTTAGCAACAACGATGGGAATTCCATTCGATCCTGAAATAGCTTGGGACGAAAAGAAGCAGCTATTCAAAACCAGCGGGCTGATCATAAGAACAACCAACATCACGCAATCGGCGACTGGCGACAAGAAGGGTTTGTGGACCACGGTAATTGCAGCCGCCGTTTTTGTTCCTTGACTTCTTGTTGAAAGATCATGGGTGGATGTCGAAACATTTAAAGCACATATCCGCAAATGAAATGAAGCTGCAGGTGGAAAATTGGTGAGTGGTGAAAGAGAAGATCCGATAAAACTACACAAAGAAGGCAACACTTTGTATGAGACGGACAAGTACGAAGAAGCTGCAGAAAAATTTCTCAGGTCTTCGGAGCTCTACGAAAAGAAAAACAATTTTTTCGACGCTTCGAACATGCTTTTCAAAGCCGGCGAATGCAGTTTCATGTTGAAAGACTATGAAACGGCCATTGAACGATTCAACAAGGCTGCAGAAATTGCCTTCCAGAAAGGATTCGACCGTTTTGCCGTCAGCGCTTTGGAATATATACTGGACAGCTACAAAGCGTTGAAGAAGGAAACAAGCGTTGAAGCAAAAGAGTTAGTGAAGAAAATCGGGAAAGTCAAAAAGAAACTGGCCTCACAACTCTTCTAAGCCGCCTGTTCGCCCTTCGAAAGGCTTATGTTTTTTCGTCTATTCTGTGAAAGACGATATCTATGCCAACCTTGTTTCAAAGCTTGGCTGAGCTATGCGAGAAGTTGGAATCAACCAAAAAGCGGAATGAGATGGTCAGGTGGGTCGCTGAGTTTGTACGGGGACTTGAGAGCGATGAGATTGCATCAGCCACATCAATGTTGCTGGGTAGAGCCTTTCCGCGGTGGGATCAACGGGTTCTAGAAGTCAGCTGGGCAACTCTTAGTAAGACAATAAGAAGCATAGCCAACGTAGACCGTACTACCTATTCTTATGCCTTCAATAAGACGGGAGATGCCGGCGACGCAGTTAAAATCATATTGGAGCAGGGCAAAATCAGAAAGCAAGCCACTCTCTTTCAGAAACGCCTCACAATTCTTGAGGTGCAGCGCACCTTTGAAACCATCGCGGATTCGATTGGAGTCGGATCAAAAGAAAAGAAAGAACGGTTGCTCAAAACTTTGTTCGGCTGTGCAACTCCTTTAGAAGCGAAATACATTGTCAAGGTCTTAATTGGTGAAATGCGAACTGGTTTTTCTGAAGGTCTAATGGAGTTGGCAGTAGCCCAAGCGTTTACGGTTCCAATAAAAGCTGTGCGAACTGCGAGCATGCTTACGGGAGAGCTTGGCGAAGTCGCCGCCCTCGCTAAGGCCAAGGGAAAAGAGGGGTTGTTGAAGCTGGGATTCACGCTTTTTCGACCCATAAAGCCCATGTTGGCGCAGATGGCTGCCTCGGTCTCTGAGGCTTTAGACGAACATGAAGGGCTTACCGCGTTAGAGTACAAGCTGGATGGTGCCCGGATTCAGATACACAAGCTTGGCGACAAGGTTGAGATTTTCAGTCGCCGACTTACGGACGTAACCTCGAGTTTTCCAGAGATTGCCAACCTTGTTATCGCGGAAGTTCAAGCCGACAAGGCTATTTTGGAAGGTGAAGTCATCGCCGTGGGTGAACATGGAATGCCTATGGCTTTTCAACATCTTATGCGCCGGTTCCGGCGAACCCATCGAATCGAGCAAATTGCCGAAGAAGTCCCTGTGAAACTCTACCTGTTTGACGCGCTGTATGTTGATGGGCACAGCCTTGTTGATGAACCCTACACTGAAAGGCGGAAAAAGTTAGGTGCGATTTCAGGCAATATACCGTTGGCTAAGCAGATTGTCGCTCAAAATGTTGGCGCCGGTGAAAGATTTCTCAAGGAAGCCGTTGAGGCGGGGCATGAAGGTTTAATGGCGAAGAAGCTGGATAGCCTCTACACACCGGGGATTCGAGGCAAAAAATGGTTTAAGATAAAACAGATTCTTGAGCCGCTGGATTTGGTGATCGTAGCTGCGGAGTATGGGACTGGGCGTCGACATGGTTGGCTATCAGATTATCACCTGGCAGCCCGAGACAACGAAACGGGCAAATTGTACATCATAGGAAAGACTTTCAAGGGTTTGACTGATGCTGAGATCGCTGACATGACATACCGACTGAAGGCGTTGACGATTAAGGAGGAGAAGCACAAAGTCCTCGTCGCTCCCCAGATTGTCGTAGAGGTGGCCTATAATGAGATTCAAAAGAGTCCAAAATACGTCTGTGGCATGGCTCTTCGTTTTGCGAGAATCACTCGAGTTCGAGATGATAAACGTGTTGACGAAGCAGATACCCTGCAGAAGGTTCAGCAGATTTATGAGGCACAGTTCGAAAAGAAATCGAGACCTTTAGGCTCTGGATGATGCCAGTGATGGGTTCAGCGCATACACAACGCGCAGGCCACCTTTGGGTGTTGCTGGCACGCAGGTTTTAGTGGGGCTGCATAGGCACATTCAACCGCAGGCTCATGAAACTGTGTGTTGGTTCTGAGCGCGACATACGTATCGAATTCTTTCGTAGGCTCTTTTTGGCTCAGCGATGTCTTCTACTAGGTTTTCAAAAGGACACATAGCCGATTTTTTTTGGTTAAGGATTCTGGGTGTGACGTCTTCAAATTCGATGTGGACATCATGGGTTTTTAGAACCTCCAGACCGCTTTGGCTCAGTGTAACGGCGAAAGCTGCTCGGACTCTGGAGTAAACGCAAAGTAGAGCGGCCGCCTTGCCGATGACGCGGTCTGCGACTGAAGAGTTTAAAAGTTCGCGGTGATGTTTGTCGATTGCCTGTAGGAAACCGCTGAGGCCCTCCGTTCTCGTTTCGAAAATCAGTTTGGAATGCTTCACGAACACGAGGCTCAGCCTTTCTTGTTTCAGTCTCTGCTTGGCAACAGCTAAGTCATCCATCTTAACCATCATAGAGGATCCTTTGATTCTTAAAGGTTTAGTGAATCACAGTGAGAAGTGTGTTTTCCAGGCCTAGCGGCAATCTTCCATGCCAAATCGCGCGCGCGGTTTTTTTGGACCACTGTTGGGGCAAACGGAAGGAGCTAGGTCATATCTGTGAGAGTGAACATTCTGTTCAGCGCTTCGCTGGCTTTTTTTGCTACGGTGTCTGGAACTGTGACCACGTTGTGCTCTTCTTTTAACGATCGGTAGAGTCTTTCCAGTGTAGTGAGTTTCATTGCTCTGCACACGGCGCCTCCATAGGCTGCTAGAAATCGCTTGTTTGGGTTTTCCTTTCTGAGCTTATGAAGGATACCGATTTCGGTGGCGATTATTAGATTTTCTGCGGTGGAGGTGTTTGCGTATCGACAGATCTGAGACGTGCTTCCGACGAAGTCTGCGACGTTTCGGACTGGTTGGGGGCATTCGGGATGCGCCGCAACAACGGCGTCAGGATTTTTCTGCTTCTGTTTTACGATGTCGTCTTTCGTGAACAGAATGTGGGTGGGGCAGAAGCCGTGTGGAGGGATTGGGATGACTGTGGTCCCCGTTTTTTCTTGGACATATTCTGCCAAGTTGCGGTCAGGGCCAAAAAGCACGGTCTCTGCTCGGAGGGCGTCAACGATTTTCACGGCGTTGGCGGATGTGCAGCAGACGTCACATTCCGCCTTGGCTTCAGCCAGCGTGTTGACGTAGAGTACGACTGGCGTGTTAGGATATCGCTGTTTCCACAGTCGCACCTGATCTGCGGTCAACATCTGAGCCATGGGACATCTGGACCCTATGCAGGGAAGCAACACTTTTTTGTGGGGGTTGAGGATGGCAGCCGATTCAGCCATGAAATCGACTGCAGCGAAAACTATGATTTTGGCGTTCTGTTCTTCTTTGGCTCGACGGCTGAGTTCGATGCTATCACCTACGTAGTCGGCGATGTCTTGAATTTCTGGGCGTTGATAATTGTGGGCAAGTATCAATGCCTGTTTTTCCTGTTTGAGGCGTCCTATTTTGTCAACGAATGACATGTTTCTGCTTCCTGCGAGGCGAAATAGTAAGCATTTTGGATCATATATCTCTACCTAATGACGCTGCAATTTTCTCGATGTCGACTATTTGAGCTGAATTGCCGCTTTTCCACTTGGCGCGTTTGCAGACGATTCAACTGGTGGTTTGTCTGTTACTAAATAGTAGGGTACGAGGCTCTTTGCAATAAGCTGGTGTTTGGCATCCCCAACGTCGACGCTACCACAAAAGATTTTAGAGTCCTTGTGTAGATTTCGTGCCTTAGCGACAAGTCGCCCAGATTTCAGGGGTTTGAAGAAGTTTATCTTAATTTCACCAGTAACGGGCGCGCCGCCGCCCTTTCTTTGCCCATAGACAGCCCGTGCAGACGCGGAATCCGCTAAGCTAGCGATGACCCATCCATGAGCCACGCCAATCAGCTGGAGGTGTCGTTCGTCGATGTCTATTGAAAGATGTGCGTAATTTTCTTTCACTTCTTCGATTTTAGTGTTTAGGAGCTGATAGAGGGGGCTCTCGCTGCCTTGTTTAACCAAGTTTTCTAATGCTTGGTGGTCATGCAGAGAATGTAGTGATTCATAATTTTATGTTCGACAGACTTGGGAAATAACCATGGAAATGTTCTTTTACGGATTTTAACAACGCAACACTTATTAATGATGCACACGCTTCATAGAACTTTGTTGTAAAGGAATGTGTGCTTTTTGAACATTGAAAAGTTGAAGCGCCGTGCGTTTCGTTTACGGCAACGTATCGATGCGCTGAGCGATGGCCATCAGAAGCAGCGGCTTATCAAAGACTACGTTAGAATCATCTGGCAAATCCAGAACAACTGATCTACCAGAAAAGTGCCGCGCATACACGAATTTTCTCGAACCTTATAATGGCTAGCTGGTCAGCTATTTTTTGTTGCCATGGCTATGGTGTGTAGCATCGTATATGGCGCTATGGATCTAACGTGTGCGGGCTTGCTTCGCCAGGCTTTCTCTTTTCGGCTCCGAAGTGTCTTCGAATCGTTGGATTCTTGAAGTGTCTATGTTAATTTTCGCCTTTGGCGACCTGTTTCTTTGTTTATCTTTGGTTGTTGCAGGAGCAGTGCCCATTAAGAGGAACGTCGAAGGAGTGACGTTGAGGTGGTTTAGGGAGTGGCTCCTGGGCTTGGTTCTTATTCTCCGAGGATCTGGATGATGATCTTCCTTCTTCTGGGGTGAACGTCGGTTTCGACAAAGAGTAGAGACTGCCAGGTGCCGAGGACTAATTTCCCGTCAATTACAGGCAAGGTCCTGTCAGGCGGGAGAAGCATGGATCGCAGATGTGAATGGGCGTTGGAGGGATGGTGGTAGGAGGCGTGTTTGGGAACCCACGTTTCTAAGGCTGTGCGGATGTCTGCGAGCAGGTTCCAGTCATTCTCGGTGAGGACTATGACTCCTGTGGCATGAGGGGCGAAGACGTGGGCTAACCCGTTTTTCACGTCTGATTGGGAGACGAGTTTTTGAACTGACTTTGTCAAGTCGACGAAGTCGATTTCTCCCTTGGTGGAGAGTTCGATGGTGTGGTTGATGACTTTCACTTTTTCGACCTCGAGAAGGCTTTTTTGGGAGAGGTTGAAATAAAATGTTATGTTTGGCGCGCGCGTTTGCGGCTACGCGAGAGAGTGTGGATGGTGGTTGCAGCTGCCACGTTTGGCGGGGGTTGCGGTTGGTTGTGTGGGCGACGCGGCGCTTGGTGGTTGTTTCATCGTGGCGAGGTGCTTCAACTGTGAACGTGTGGGTGGGAGGGGTTCGGGGGATGTTTTGGTATCCGCTGTGTGGTTGGCGGGTCGGTGGTGGTGGGTGGGGCTGACTGGATGGGTAGCGGGGGGTGGGCGTTGCGCGTGTTTTGATGGTTGTTGAGCTTTTTGGGCAAGAAGGATAGGGCAGGGTGGGGTATTTGCTGGGTTTGTGTGGGTTGTTTGTGGAATGTTCGGTGGTGTTGGTGGTAGAGGTAGTTTGGCTGGGTTGTCGTGTCACTGAGGTGTGGTTGGGCTGTGATTGGGGTGGGTGGGGGGTGGTGTAGGTGGTTGTGGAGGGATGGTGGTTGGTGTGGTTGGGTGTTGAGTGTGTGGGTGCGGGTGGGGGGGTTTGGTGCGGGGTGTGTCGGTGTGGTGTGGGGTGGGGGTGGGGATGCGATGTTCGTGGATTTTGGTAACTACTTTTCAAGAGGCCACCAAAATCCACGTAAAAGCATAACGATTAAGCCTAATGCTTCTTCCAGCATAGCTATTAGACTCGGTTAAGCATGGTTATGCTTGTTGATGAGGATTTACGGTGTCTTTTCCATTCTGAAAGCCCAACCCGGTGACATGTGTCGCATCACCGAAAACGATGTGCGAACTACCCGAAACGGAATTTTCATGGTCTCGCCTACACAATCAAGATTATGGTTTCAGGCAAATTGGGGGGGCCGCCGGTTATTCACCCTCTTTCCCCCCTCCTCCCAAAGGGTTCCGTTCGATTATTTTAATTCGTGCCCTCAGTTTGAAGGCTGTAACTGGCGAAAGTGCCTATAGGCTGCACGCTCGTCTCCTTGCGTCTCATAAAGAAAAAGGGTTTTCCCAATCGTTCGAAGGCGTCATCTACGCCTATGCAGCGCAAGCAGACTTCTGCATTGCGCGTACGTGGATACAGGAGCATCACCGAGTTGAAGGCCAAATGGACTAGTCGCAGAGATTCCGTGCAGTTCTGCGGCGCTGATGGGCAGAGACTAGAAACTGTCCTTGCCGTTGCAGGTGGTTGGGGTGGCCCACAAACTCGAACTGCGATTTTTTAACCGTTTACCCTACCTTAACCCATACAGAATTATGGTTTCTCAACATGCAAAGTGTAATGCACGCAGAAAAAGCCGGGTCCACTGCAGGCACATCATAAAATGCGCACGCGCGTTAGATACTCTCGGCCTCTGGGAGGCTTGCAGGGTAGGATAAACTTTGTGGTGTAAGAGTAGCCAAGGATTTGGAGCCTGTTGGCTTTGCTTTCGAACTTTGTTCTTCATTGTCGTTTTCTTCTTAAGACTCGATCGAGAAGCCGGTTAATTACGTCGTCATAGGTTTCCCCTTTTTTTCCGATTTCCTTGAGGGTCTTCGCGGTTTCCTTTTTGATCCTGATAGTTGTCAAGTCGTTTTGCATAGTCATGTCTCCAAGTATACGATTTACAGAACAGTATGCACAGAACATAAGCGTTATGCATTTTTTGAGACGGCTGCTCTGCCACGACTAGATTGGTCGCGCGCGCAGATTGATTTAGAAAGCGCAGGAGCCAATCCTCTCTAATTCGAGATCTTGTCAGCTAGATTTAGAAAAACGCATCTGTCGGCAACATACCACATGCATTTCAGCCCCAAGCAGCTGACGGCTAATCCCTTCGCCATTGTCAACGGACATGTCTTGCGTCTCTTTCTCTTCGGGTCGTAATATATCTCAAAAACCTTTTTTACACCTTTTGAGGCGCCTTTTAAAGAAAGTTTGCTGATGGAGTTTTGTGTTTCTAGCAGCGGAATGAGATCGGTTAAGCTTAACACACCGACCAAGCTTCCCGCTTCGGTGACTGCTAGCTTCTTGATTCTCTCTTTAATCATTATCTTTATGGCGCGGGCAATCTCAATGCGTGGCTCTACGGTGATAAGGGGCTCAGACATCACTTTCATTACTTTGGTTTCCGAAGGATCCCTTCTTTTGACGATGACTCGTTTTAGAATGTCTCGCTCTGTGAGAATCCCTGTTGGACCACCATTCTCATTGACGATAACACATCCGATTTGGTATCTGTTCATTACTTGTGCAGCTTTCAAAACGAAGTCCCCGGAGTCCACTGTCCTAACCCGTCGAATCATGACGTCTTCTACGTTGGTTGGCATGTGCTTTAGCCCTGTCTTCAACTAGTTCCTCTTTTGGTCGCAGGTTTGAAATAGATTATGAAGAGGGAATCCAGATAAGGAATATCGGGTGGTCTTTGAGCGAGGATAGTGGCGCGAACAGGAAAACATAGGTTTTTAACATTGGGAAAGCTATAAAGTTGATGCGTGGACACTTGGCCATGCAAGAATCGCGGAAGAGAGATTTAAAGAATTGGCGGAGGAGAGGATTTTACAGCGAAACAGCCTTGGTGAAGAAACTCCAAAAAGGAGGGTACAACGCCGTGAGAGTACCTGTCAGCAACCCGAGTTTACACCCTCTTCCCGACGTCATCGCTCGCAAAGAGCAGCATGTCTACGCGTTTGAGGTGAAAAATGCTCGTTACTACGCATACTTTCCCAAGAACCAAATTAATAAGCTCTTCCGATTTCTCAATGAACTGATTCCAAGCCCCAAGAATTTTAAACATGCTGTATTGGCAGCTCATCTTGGAAAAAGATGGATTTTCCGGAAAATGGTGTGGGATGTTTGGGAGCAGCAACTTCTGCCTGATCAAGAACGCATATTGAAACGTGATAAAGGAAACTTCAAGATCTAATTGGATGGAGGTTTGCTGATGAACAGGCAGCATTGGCACACATCGCTCTTTGACGATCTTAACAAATATTGGGTCGAGATCGCTGATGCACGATCTGCAGAAAACGAAGTTAGATTTATCGAAAGAATCATCGAGACAAACAATTCAGTCCTAGATTTGTGTTGTGGAACGGGACGGCACGCTGTTCTTCTCAGGAAAAAGGGATGGAACATCGTTGGACTTGACATATCACCAAATCTTCTCAAGGTCGCCAAAGACCGAATGAAGAATAGCCAGGTAGATTATCCTTTAGTTAGGGGTGAAATACGACATCTCCCGTTCCAATCGGGAGCTTTCACAGCCGTAATAAGCATGTTTACTAGCTTTGGGTATTTGCCTTCAGAAGGAGAGGATGTGAAAAGCCTTAACGAAATTTCGCGAATACTCAAAATAGACGGTTTGTTCCTAATCGACGTTCTGAACCTGGAACATCTCCTAAGCAGTGGTTTACAGAAAAAAGACTGGGGAGAATTTCCAAGTTTCTTCATGTTAGAAAAACGCGTTTTGGATGTCAAAAAGGCACAGCTTCATTCAAAATGGGTGATAATCAACAAAAATCGTGGGAACAGTGAAGCGTTTGAGCATAATTTGCGATTATACTCTCTTGCACAACTTCGGAAGATTCTGAATAAAGCAGGATTGATAGTGGTGAAAGCCTACGGCGAGTATGAAGAACACGATTTTCAACAGGACTCTCCCCGTCTTATTGTACTATCCAGAAAGCCCACTTATAAGCAGGCCAACCGTTTATCAACAACATTAAAAAAACCATGACTGCGAGATTTACACATCGAGACGTTTTTGCGTGCATTGTGCCTATTTAGGCTCGGGCAGTATCTGTTGAGAGACAAAATGCTAAAATTCTGTTATTTTTCTGTCGAGCCTCGAGATTTTTTTAGAGAAAGATGTCAATGACGGAGCATGTACTGGCAGTTCATTTAAAAAGCTTCGCAGCTGAAGAATGGGGACGACAGGCGTATTTTGGTAAAGTTTGAAGGGGCTTCGCAGGAGAGACATCACAACAGGAATTATTGTCGCGCTTCTCCACGTGTCCAGTTTCAACTTGCGATGCAAGCTCAGTAGAGCGTCTGCGATCGCTTTGGTCCTTTCAACGTGCTGCGCGACAACCTTGATAATTGGGGCTCTTGTCCAATTATGTTTCCAGTGTTTACAATCGACAGAGACTACCAGCGGCTGCTTGAACGCCAATAGGTCAATCTCCCACCGCTTTCCATTTTGGGCTTTGAACCTAAAATTATTAACGACGTAGTAGTTGTAGGCATCAAAAGCTTGAGTTGTAATCTTCTCAAATTCTTTCCATTCAAGCAACCTGCAAACCCGCTCAAAGTCCGCCCCAAGCTTTATCGCGTGAACTGCAAGTTTAACTCGCTGGTCCGGAGAAGCCGCCAACACATTCCCCCGCCACTTAATGAAGGAGGTTTCTTCAAGTTTTCTGAGAACATTCTCCACGGTTTCCGCCGGGATTCGAGCGGCTCTAGCAACTAACGAAAAGTCTATCGAAGCATTTTTTGTCAGCCTCAGCACCGTAATTAGAATCGCTTGTTCAACACTCATTACATCAGACTTACATCAAACGGGTCTTATGCCTTTCCCCAAGGCGAAAAGCCGGATCAATGAAACATGGCAACGTGCCACGTTGGCGTGCCCAGCACTCGCCAATCGCAGAAAGAATGCGTCAAGTAAGCATTTAAATCGCCACTGAGTAAAATTTGTTCTCAGGAGTTCTGTCGACAAATGCAGCACAAGCGCAGATTTGTGGACGCCAATTCAAAGCAGCTCTATGAACGGGCACGAAAAGTTTTACCAGCAGGCGTGTCATATTTCATTCGTTACTTTGAACCCTACCCCTTCTACGTAAATTGGGCGAAAGGAAGCAAGCTAAGAGATGTGGACGGCAACGTCTACACGGATTTCTGGATGGGACACTACACTCACATCCTCGGTCACAGTCCTTCCAACATCGTGGATGTCGTTGCGAAGCAGATTCAACATGGAACACATTATGGCGTTTGTCATGAGGCTGAAGTTGCCTTAGCAGAGCAGGTAGTCAAGATGTTGCCGTGCGCCCAGATGGTGCGGTTTTCCAACTCTGGCACCGAAGCCGCCATGTACGTTTCCCGCCTTGCACGCAGCTATGCTAAGAAGCCGAAAATTGTCAAGTTTCAAGGTGGCTGGCATGGTGGCTATGATGCATTGCACGTAGCTGTGAGACCTCCATTTGAAGTCCAAGAGTCAAATGGTATAACAAAGGGCGCATTGAAGGACACGATAATCGCGCCTTTTAACGATTTGGAGGTAACAGAACAACGAATCAAAGGCCACGAAGTGGCTGCCATCGTGGTTGAACCAGTTCTTGGCGCCGGCGGGTGTATACCCGCTGAAAAGCAGTTCTTGAAAGGTCTGCGAGAACTTTGCACCCAAAAGGACGCATTGCTAGTTTTTGATGAGATTATTACAGGATTCAGGCTCTCCCCTGGCGGCGGTCAACAATATTTCGGGGTGACGCCAGACCTTGCGATCCTCGGAAAAATTTTAGGTGGCGGGTTTCCAATAGGCGCAATAGCTGGACGACGAGACATCATGGAGAGGATGGATCCGCTGCTTTTTGATAGACCCCAGTACTCGTTTCAGGGAGGCACTTTCACAGCTAATCCCGTGACTTTGAGCGCAGGGTTGGAGATGCTCAAGACAATAGAGGATGGCCGCCTCATCAACCAACTCAACCACCGGGGCAAGAAAGTTCAAAGAGATTTGACGGACATTTTTGAGCGCAGCCGCGTTTGTGCTACGATTAGCCGTGCTGGTTCATTATTTTTTGTGCATTTCACCGGGAGAGAGGTTGTTGACGCCAAAGTTGCGTTTGAGGCAGACAGGGAAAAGCTGCTGGAGTACCACATGATGTTGATGGAGAAGGGGGTTTTCTTTCTACCCTGTAAAGCCGGCTCTATCAGTGCAGCCCATTCAGAAAACGATGTAGAGGATCTGTTGGCGCAGACTGAGGATTACGTAAGAAAGCATGGCAAAGGTTAGAGAAACAATTCTTTATCTAATGGTCGAAGCATGTCTTTTGCCGTTGCCTTTTCGCATCTCTCATATGAGTATCCTCGTATGATAGCAGCCGGAATGGCTTCGTTTGCTTGTCCAATCACAAGTTCAGCTGCAGACGCCAATTCATCTGCAATTGCAGTGCGTTTTATTTTTAAAGTATAGCCGAAGAGGTCTTTTTCACCCCTGCGATCTCGCAAAGGAACTAGGCCAGCAACGCCGATTGCGATGTTAATTTCCCCATCCCTGAGAGGTCTTCCATGGGTGTCGGAGACAATTACAGCCACTGTCTTCCCAGTTTGCTTCTTGATTCCTTGCCTGATTCGCCGGGCAGATTTGTCGGAATCTTGGGGAAGTAAAGCAACCGTTCTTTCGCCAGGCACATTGCTTTTATCGATTCCTGAGTTGGCACAGATAAACCCATGTTTTGTAAGAGTTATCAGACTGCTGTTTCGCATTCGAATGATGCTCTCAGCTTCTCTCAACACGACTTCGATGGCCGCGGGATCCTTTCCACTCTTCTTAGCAACGGTCTGGGCAAAATTTGATGGTCGCACAGTGTCAAGGTCTACCGTGCGACCTTCCGCCCGGGACACTAGTACGTGCGTGACGATTATTATATCGCCATTTCGAATTGGCGTTTCCTGTTTTTCGGCAGCAACGCAGATTAGCTCTGCGATGTCATCATTTTCTTTAATTATTGGCAGATTTGTGATAGGAAGTATTTGGATGACGTTCATGTAGAGAAGTTTTTGCGGGGTTGGCTAATAAACATGATGTTTTATCATTATTTCCGCCTTCTTCAAGTCATGCGGAGTATTGACGTTGAAGAACGTCGCGAGTTCAGCGTCAAACTGTCGAAGGACTGCGGATGAGATGTACCGAATGTTGCGCATGTTAGCTATCATCGAGTTCATGTCCATCTGACCTACCGCTAAAGCTGTTTTTGCAGCTTTAGCGGACAGCTTGGCGTGATAAGCTGCCTGTAGAGGTTCGATGTGGCCATTTGGCCATCGTGGAATTGCGGCAGTTTTGTTTTCACACACCTCTAAGAGAAAATTGAGTATCTCCGAGGATAAAAAAGGTGTATCGCATGCAAGAAGTAAAGCATATTTGTGGTGGACATTTTTAAATCCTGCCAAAGCCCCTGCCAACGGCGTTTGCACGTCGGCTCCATCCACGACGAACCGTATCCTTCGCCCGGCTAGTTCAGCATATTTCCGTTTTTGGTCCTCCGAATTCACGACTACAACGACTTCATTAACAACGCTGATAACTTTGTCCAAGACGTGGAGAACTAATGGCTTCTTGTCAAGTTTAACTGATCCCTTGTCTTGTCCAAAGCGCTTGGAAACTCCTCCAGCAACAACGATTGCCGACATACCGATCTGTCCACCAAGCTTTCTCCATAAAAACTTTTCGACACGCATACAATCTTTCTCACCAACTAATCAGCCACAGCGCCAAAATAACAAACATAAAATATTTGGACAACTCCAGATTGACCATCAGAAAGGAGCAGAACACGCGTGCATGCAGAAATCAAGGTAGCTGGCATTGTTCAAGGCGTAGGATTCCGCCCTTTCATTTACCGCTTGGCAAATGAAAATAACCTCAAGGGGTACATCAGGAATTTGGGTGATGCGGGCGTAGAAATTGTTGTGGAGGGCCGACAAAAAGACATTGAGTGTTTCCTGGAGGACATTAACGAAAAAAAAACGCCTCTAAGCCGCATTCACAACACAATCGTGCACTATACTAATCAACAAGGCAACTTCACGAAATTTGAAATCCTCAAAAGCGCACCAAACAGAAGACTTGAAGGATCCATCATTCCGCCAGACGTTGCGATATGCACCACATGCCTTAAGGAACTCCGAAATCCGAGAAATCCACGACACGACTACTTCTTTATAACGTGCACTGACTGTGGACCGCGTTACACGACAATCCAACAACTACCCTACGATAGACAACACACGACAATGCAGGAATTCGTCATGTGCACATTCTGCGCCAAAGAGTACAAAGACCCTAAGAACAGGAGATTCCATGCACAAACAGTGGCATGCCCCAAATGCGGGCCACAAGCTTACTTAACCACCAACGAAGGACAACCTATCCCACATCCTGATCCGATACGCGAAGCTGGCCGGCTGCTTGAGAAGGGCCGCATTCTTGCACTGAAAGGGTATGGTGGCTTTCACATAGCCACCGCCACAACCAAAGATGAGCCCCTACTTCGACTCAGACAGGACAAACACAGATCTGAAAAGCCGTTTGCCATCATGGCAAGAAACTTGGAGACTATTCGTGAATTTGCCACGGTCAGTCCTGAAGAAGCAGAAGTCCTCGCATCACATGCGAAACCAATCGTACTTTTGGACAAGACAAAAAAATATTTCCTTTCAGAACTGATTTCGCCAGCCTTGCACAACATCGGCGTGATGTTGCCTTACACCGGTTTGCATATACTACTCTTTGATCAAGTTAGAGAACCTGCGTATGTAATGACTAGCGCAAACCCTCCGAACGAGCCTATAGTCACCGACAACGCAGAGGCTCTGAAAAGAATTGGCTCCCAAGTTGACTATTTCCTGTTTCACAACCGACAGATTGCCCAACGATGTGATGACTCGGTTCTTCGCCTACACAACAAGAAAGCATGTTTTATTCGCAGATCACGAGGGTACGTTCCTGAGCCCATTAAGCTAAAACAGCCATTAAGCAAGTGCACACTCGGTATCGGTGCAGAAGAAAACGTGACAGCCTGCATTCTGCTCCAAGATAAGGCTTTCGTCTCACAATACGTTGGCGACGTTAAAAAAGTTCGAACCTACCAATACCTGGAAAAAGTGGTTCGCCACCTGCTAGCATTGACAAACGCCAAAATCAGCATGGTTGCCTGCGACTTGCATCCGCGATTCGCAACTTCAAAACTAGCCCAAAAAATCGCTGACGAATTGAGCTGCCAAGTTTTGCCTGTCCAGCATCATCACGCACATACATTGTCCTTAATGGGAGAACACAGCCTAGATGAAATCATCGGAATCGCCTGTGACGGTTATGGGTACGGAGCAGACGGCGGGGCTTGGGGAGGTGAAGTTCTCCATTGCAGCAAAAATGGCTATAAACGTGTTGGTCGCCTTCAAGAGCAGCCATTAATCGGTGGCGACTTGGCAACACGATACCCACTGAGAATGGCAGCAGGCATTTTGAGCGCCACAGAGAACGTCGAGAAGTGGCTTCAGTCAAAACGCAAGCACTTTCGCCATGGCGAACTGGAAATCCAAACGATGCTCAAGATGCTCGACCAAAGACGGCCCATCTCAACTACGACGAGTTGCGGAAGAATCTTGGATGCGGTCTCCGCAATTTTAAATATTTGCTACGAAAGGACATACCAAGGAGAACCAGCAATGAAGCTGGAATCCGCAGCAAATCGGGGGAGTGACGTATTGAAGCTCGAGCCCAAAATCGAGAGGCACGTCCTCGACACAACACACGTCGTGAGAGCTGTTTTTGAAGCCAAAGACAAAGTCCGCACGGCAGACTTGGCATATTCCACGCAATCTTATCTAGCTAAAGGTCTAGCGCATCTTGCGGTTGAAGCAGCACAGAAAACAGGTGTAAAGAAGATAGGATGCTCTGGTGGTGTGGCCTACAACAAGCAGATTGTACTCGCCATGAAAGACCTAATCGAGAAAAACCACCTCGATTTTCATGTTCACGAAATGCTGCCACCGGGAGATGGAGGAATCTCTTTTGGGCAAGCTCTCGCAGCCGCAGGGATAGCGTCAAAAAACTGGTCGATAGAAAAAAAGGGAAGGGTGGTTAAGAGATAAGCTCTGCAACTTCTAGGTCCAACAAGCTCTCCGCATTTGAGATTTCTTGACCATCAGCGTCTTGAAGGAAAGTTGTGAAAGCGGGTACAATCGTTGGTTCAAAGACGATGCTTGGCGCATTCCCGGCTTCTTGGAAGAATTCCAGCGTCTTTTCAGGAGTCTTGACCGCAAAGGTTATTCTGCCCAACGTTCCAGTGCCATCTACTGCCGGAACATCCCCTTGCAGCGAGTCAGCAACAAGCAAATCATCACTCAGGTGTTGATCTTTCAGCACGAAGGTGTCGGTGGAGTTTAGTCCGAATATATCCATTAGGCTGGAACTGAACAATGACCCATCTGTCTTTGTGAAGTTGCGGAATTCGAGCAGCTGAGCATCATATCGGATTCGCGCCTGCCAAGAATACAGATTGACGACATCCTGTATTCCCAGGTCGACAACGAGTAACCCGTAGTATTGCGGTGCTGGAGGCTCTGGTGGCGGCGCTGGCGGTGGAGGAGCCACGTAGCTGGCAAATGCATACGTGCCCACTGGGATGCTGATACACATTATCAAAGCAAGCAGCAGAATTTTTCTCTTATTGCCAAATGCAAACAATTTTTCTAACTCACCTCGCGAATAGTAAGGGGGAGGAGAACCGTTAAGTCGATATTCTTTTTCTTTGATGATTATTCCAGATTGCCGAAGTTCGATTAATCTCAAGCTCAGAGTTTTGCGGGGAAGCCTCGTCGCATGAAGGAGGTCGGTGAATGTTTTAGGGCCCTTTTTTAGCTCCGAAACGATCATGTGCAAGTCGAGTTTCTTTCGTGAGTGCAGGTTGATTGAAGTTCCGCATTGGGGACAGCGCAATTGTGGAGACATCCTTTCCCCCAAATAGAAAGGGAAAAGTCTCTTATTTAAGGGTAAGTGTAAAAGAAACTCAGCAAAAAGAAACAGGAACGCAGCCAAGTCTACTCGACACTCACTTCTAATCAAAGAAGTGTAATAAACACTAACAAGATCACCGACCCACGCACATCTAACTGCGGAAGACAACTCAATCTCCTCAACACCCCATCAAACTCAATGTTATTAGAATGCAGCCAAAAGCTTATTTTTTTCCTATCCTTTATTCGTAACTCACCTTCTAAACTGATGTTTCGGGAGTAAAAGGAGTTGCACCTACAAGCCCTGTTAAGCACTGCGAAACCTTTGAGCCCTTTACGATTGTGGCTAGTGCTGTGCTTGACAACGAGCCTATTCTTCATTTCTTGCGCAGTAGAAGGGCAGAATGAAACGGTATACGCACCAGCAAACTTGAGAATGACCCCAACTAAATTTCCCGTCGAAGAAGATGCCCCTTTGCCATTGGTCAACGTAACAGTCGAAAACGTTGAAGGTTTGTTTGCTTGGCAGGTTAAAGTCTATTTTGATGCAGAAATTCTGAACATTACACGGGATGGAGTCGGATATCCGGAAAACCATGTTTTTGTGGGCAAAACATTTCTTAATATCACCCCGCGAGTGTTATCTGATTCGCAAGGTTTCTACGCACTTTTTGGGTCTACTCTTGTAGGCGATGAGCAGAGCTTCACCGGCTCAGGAGTTTTGTGCCAACTTAACTTCACAGGAGTTTCCAGCGGCAGTTCAACTTTGAATTTCTCCACACCCCTCTGTGAAGACACATACCTCTTGGATGCTGATCTAGACTGCATATTGACAGAAGTGATTGATAACAAGCAAAGCGGTTCCATCACCTTGGACATTGACCGAGAACTAATTTATGTTTACGAAACGGAAAGAGGAATAATCCTCAGCGGCTCCCTCACACCCCAAGCTGCTGAAACTAGAGTTATAATCTACTATCGAAACCCTGAGTCGCACTGGCGTAGAATGGCCGATTTAAAGACTGCCCACGATGGACAGTATTCCTTCACGTGGAAACCTTCGCGTTCTGGCACCTACTATCTAGCCGCTGAGTGGTATGGAAACGAAAACACAAATCCGGCAGTAAGTGCAATCCGCAAAGTTTCAGTCATCGAGCCTCCCCCATCGCAGACCCCATATTTGATAGCAGTTCTTTGGATTGTCATAATAATGCTGGTGATCTATGTTACAAGAACAGAGCGGGCGAAATCAAAAGACAAAGCCTAAAGCATGCTGGGTACTGTGAACATCCCTCTCAACTGATTCATGAGAAAAAGTTGATGCGCGCGCACACGTTGGAGAACCGAAAGGGATTTATGACGCCCAAAAAATTTCGATAACTGATGAAATTGTGTCTGGCCATCCCTGCTAAAGTCGTGAAAATACGAGGGAACGCAGCTGACGTGGACTTCGGAAGCTCTGTCCTCAGAGAGGTGAACATTACTTTGGTGGAAGCCAAGGTGGATGATTTCGTCCTAGTTCATGCGGGCTACGCCATACAAGTCATTGACAGAAAAGAGGCTGAAGAGACACTTAAATTGTGGAGAGAAATATTGGAAATGGAAGCATCAGTCGCATAGCTCAATTCAAGGAGTTTCAAGTTTGTCCATGGATATAGAAGAAACCGTTACATCTAACGAGGGAGAGGTTTTTGACGTAGAGCTAGAAGAGAGCATCCTTAAAGCAAATGAACAACTAGCTGACAGAAACAAGAAGCTACTGAAGAACCATGGCATAATCGCGATTGACGTAATGGGGTCCATCGGCGCAGGCAAAACGTCTCTGCTTGAACAGCTTGTCAAATCACTTAAACGCCACTACCGCATAGCTGCATTTAAAGGAGACTTGACAACAACCATCGATGCTGAAATTCTTCGGCGCCACGGCGTCACAGTCGTAGCAATTAACACAGGCAAAGAATGCCATCTAGACGCGAATCTAATTAAGAAAGCCTTGCAGAGACTTGACCTAAATGCTATAAATCTGCTATTCATCGAGAATGTTGGCAACCTCATTTGCCCAGCAGAGTTTCCTTTGGGCTCTGAAAAGCGGGTGGTAGTCATAAGCGTTACCGAAGGTCCTTACATGGTGATCAAACATCCCTTCATCTTCATGGATGCGCAGGTCGTTGTTGTAAACAAGGTTGACCTAGCTGATGCTATGGATGTTGATCTAAACAAGATAAAGAACGACGTTAAGGAGGTTAACCCAAAAACGAAGGTCGCTTTTACCAACTGCCGAACAGGAGAAGGGATCGACACAGTGATTGCAGCTTTAGGTCTCTAATGGAGTTTGAAAAAGAGGTGCATGAAGGATCAATAACTGCACAGATCGTCGAAACCGTGTTAAGAGAAACACGGAAAAAAAAGGCCAAAAAAATCGTTGAAGTCAAGCTTTCAATAGGGGCCCTCTCTTTTCTCAACCCAGTGCAGGTTAGATTTTGGTACGACCTTCTGACAAAAGAAACAATCCTCGAAGATTCAAAACTTTTAATCGAAGAAAAAAGAGGGACGGTGCGGTGCCGAGACTGTGATTACGAAGGGGACTTCAAATTCGTTAATGATTCTGCCTTCCATCTACCAATGCCGACCTTGCAATGCCCCCAATGTGACGGCATCGTCGAGATCCTCAGCGGAAAAGATTGCGTGGTTAAAAGCATAAAGATACTTGCGTAGGTGAAACCATCTGGAAGCGTTAAGCGGATTCCGTACTCCAGAGTTAGCGAAACAGGTTACGCGTCATCTTCAGAAATGTGCGCCAGACTTCGAAGTCAAGTTGTGCCATGTCTGCGGCACACACGAGTGGACCGTGACCCATTACGGACTGCGAAGCCTTTTACCAAGAAATGTGGAGGTGATTGCTGGACCTGGATGCCCAGTTTGTGTCTTACCTGCAGCAGAGATCGATACAGCAGTCAAGCTAGCGTTAAAAGGAATAACCATAACGACATTTGGAGATGTTTTAAGAGTACCTGGATCAAATCTGTCGTTAGCGCAAGCACGAGCTCAAGGAGGAGACATACGGACCGTTTACGGTGTGACGGACGCAGTGAAGATGGCGAAAAGCGAACCTGACAAGGAATTCGCCTTCTTCGCGATTGGATTTGAAACAACGGCGCCCTCAACGGCGAACGAGGTTTTGACGCGTCCACCTGAAAATCTCTCCTTCCTCATCTCCCACCGCTTGATTCCTCCAGCCATGGAATTGCTGTTGGGTGTTGGCGACTTGCACATTGACGGGTTCATTGCACCAGGTCATGTTTCAACAATTATTGGTTTAAAGCCATATGAAGTGTTTCCAAGTGCCTATAGAATGCCTGTGACCATAGCAGGTTTTGAGCCTTTGGATGTGTTGTTTGCGGTTAATATGCTGCTTCAGCAGCTGAAGGATGGCGTGGCAAGGTTGGAAAACGAGTATGGCCGCGCTGTCAAAGCAGAAGGCAATCCAAAAGCCTTGCAGCTTCTCGACCACGTCTTCGACGTCGTCGAGAGTCGTTGGCGCGGTTTGGGGCGACTTCCTTCGTCAGGGTTTGCGCTAAAAGACGAGTTTCAAGCGTGGGACGCCCGGAAGCGGCATGGCGTGACGATTGAGAAAGGAAGGGATATCCTGCCGGGGTGCCAGTGCCATTTGGTCATGATTGGAAAGATTAAACCTAACGAGTGCTCACTGTTTATGACAGAATGCACCCCTGAATCGCCTAGAGGAGCCTGCATGGTTTCTGCGGAGGGGTCGTGCAGCATATGGGCGAGGCATGGCTTAGTGCAGTAGCAGCCTCCAATGCAAAGTGCGTTTTTCAATGTTTATAGCAAAGCGAACGCAACAATGAGTGGAGCGAAAACTGACGCGACTAACGACATGACGGTGATCATCGTATTCAGAGAAGGCCCCGCAGTGTCTTTGAAGGGGTCGCCAACCGTGTCGCCGATGACGGCGGCTTTATGGGCATCTGACCCTTTGCCCCCAAGCTCTCCTGCTTCAATGAATTTTTTAGCGTTGTCCCAGAGACCGCCAGAGTTTGCCATGAGCAGAGCAAAGATTAACCCAGAGAAAATGCTGCCCCCAAGGTAGCCGCCAAGCGCCTGAATACCCCCGAATTCGTAGGGAGGCCCAATTGAATGTGCAATGAATTGTCCGACAAAACCAACCGCCAACGTGACACCGATAATTATTATGCTGGGAGGCAGAAGCTCTCTCAGAGCTCCCTTGGCTGCGATGTCTACACACTTGGCGTAGTCTGGTTTTACTCCTTCTTTTCCATCTCTCAAACCTGGAATTTCTCTAAATTGCCTTCTAATTTCCTCAATCATGCGAAAAGCGTTCTTTCCAACGCCAAGCATCACCATCGCAGAGAATAGAGCGGGCATAGCGATACCGATAAGGGCTCCTGTGAACACAAATGGGTTCATGAGATCAAAGATGATCGTTCCAGCTTCTCTCTGAACAATTTCTTGATAAGCAGCAAGCAATGCGATGACTGTAAGTCCAGCTGCGCCAATAGCAAATCCCTTTGTTATAGCCTTTGCTGTGTTGCCCGCAGCATCAAGGCGATCTGCGATGTCAATTATGTCTTCTTCCATTCCAGCCTGTTCGGCGATTCCCTTAGAGTTATCGACTATAGGGCCGTACGCGTCTCCAGCTACTATCATGCCTACGATTGACAGCATTCCAACAGCGCTCATTCCAACTCCGTAAACGCCAAATCCAGCACCCACGCCAACTTCGCAGATGAAGTATGCTACTGCGCTTGCAATCCCTATGCCGATGAGCGGTGGAAACATGCTGATTAAACCATAGGAAAAACCTGTGATAATGTTAATAGCTGCGCCTGTTTGAGAAGCTTCAGCAGTTCTCTTCGCAGGAGCGCGATCTATGGACGTGAAGTAGTCAGTGGTGATGCCAATTATAATGCCAGCAATCAACCCCACTGAAAGAGCGCCCCAAATCTCGATAGGATACCTCAGGTAGTAGGTTACAAGAAATGTAAGGCCGATTAGAACGGCACATGTAAAATATGTTCCCCAGTTAAGAGCTTTTCCAGGATTACCTTTTTTTCCAACTCGCACTACAGCCACGCCAATCATGGACGCGATGATTCCTAAACCTGCAAATATGAGCGGTAGGTTCACAAAAGGATTTTCCAACGGAGTGACTTGACGAAGACCCTCGCCCAAGATCATAACCGCAACGATGCTGGCAACATAAGAGTCGAAGAGGTCAGCGCCCATGCCGGCGACATCGCCAACATTGTCGCCGACGTTGTCCGCAATCACTGCAGGATTTCGTGGATCATCCTCGGGAATGTTCATTTCAACTTTCCCAACTAAATCGGCACCCACATCTGCGGTTTTCGTGTAGATGCCCCCACCCGCTTTGGCGAATAGCGCCATAGCGCTTGCCCCAAAGCTGAACCCTAGAACAAGTTCAGGTCGACCCGTGAGAAAATAGACAGTTGATATTCCAAGTAGTGCTAGGCCAACAGTTGAAAGACCCATGACAGCGCCGCCTCGAAATGCTATTGGAAAAGCCTTATTCAATCCCTCTTGGGCTGCGTGGGCTGTTCGTACATTGGCTCGAACGGCAACCTCCATGCCTAGAAAACCTGCAACAGCAGAGCAGATTGAGCCGAAAATATAAGCTGGCCCTATCTCAACTCCCATGTTAACGTAGATGCCGAGAGCGACTGTTAAGATGATTGCCATGGCAACAACGAAGACAGCAAGGGCGATGTACTCAGTTTTCAGAAAAGCTCTCGCTCCTTCTTTTATGGCATCAGCGATTTCTCTCATTCTGGATGTTCCGCTGCTCTTGCTGTTTACGTAAAAGTAGAGATATGTCGAAAAAATGATGGCAGCAAAAGCTGCTGCGGGCGCGATCAAAATCCAGTCCATTGCCATGTTCTCCCAAGATTATGGTTTCATGACTTAACATTAACACACTTTTAACAGTTTCGAAAACCTTTATATCCAACAATTTAACACCTAACGCCCTCTAGCGCTGGAGTTCTAAACATGCATCATAAGCTAGCAAATCCGGCGCCTCTTGGGCTAATGGGCTTCGGAATGACAACGGTGCTGTTGAATATTCACAATGCAGGATTTTATCCACTCGACAGCATGATTTTAGCTATGGGTCTCGCCTATGGAGGATTAGCTCAGGTAATCGCAGGCATTATAGAGTACTACAACGGCAACACGTTTGGAGCAACGGCTTTCTGTTCATATGGACTGTTTTGGTGGTCACTGGTGATGTTGGTTATCGCACCGAGCGTCTCGCTCCTCAACGTTGCAGAGCCTACGAAAACAGCCATGGCTGCCTACTTCTTCATGTGGGGAGTCTTCACAGCAGCAATGTTCTTTGGAACGCTAAAAGCCAGCCGAGCTCTTCAATTCGTGTTCTTCAGTTTGGCTGCCCTGTTTTTTTTGTTAACTGCCAAAGAGTTCACAAGCAGCTTGGAAATAGCCACTATCGCAGGTTATGAAGGCATCCTTTGTGGTCTTAGTGCCATCTACCTCGCTTTGGCGGAGGTATTAAACGAAACTCATGGAAAAACTGTTCTCCCAGTTGGCGCCACTCACCGCTGAAGAAAGATATAATTTAAGAGCTTTTACATTCATATGATCGATGTGTGGAGCTGAAAGAACTTTGCAGAAAGAAACGAGATGGGTAGAGGAAGATCCAGACACCAAGTTAGTATTTTGGCCCACCGAGGAAATGAAGGAGAAAGCTTGGGTTAGCGACCCATCAATCTACAAAGAAGCAGCGAAAGATCCGGTGGCTTTTTGGGCAGCCAAAGCAAGAGAAGGGTTGGAATGGGCTCAACCGTGGACTGAGACATATGTATGGACTCCTCCCTATTACAAGTGGTTCCTTAATGGCAGAATTAACGCATCCCAAAACTCTCTGGACCGTCACAAAGAAACTTGGCGCAAAAGAAAAGCAGCAATCATTTGGGAGCCGGAACCAGTTGGCGAAGCGACACGAGTGCTCACATATAGCGATCTCCATCGAGAAGTTAGCAAATTCTCGAATGTACTAAAGGGCTTGGGCGTGAAGAAAGGTGACCGCGTCGGCATCTATCTTCCCATGATTCCCGAGGTCATGATTGCAATGCTCGCCTGTGCTCGCATAGGAGCAATCCACAGTGTGGTCTTTTCAGCGTTCAGCGGCGAATCGTTACGGAGCCGAATGCAAGACGCGGAAGCCAAGATTTTAGTGACATCCGACGGCTACTACAGACGAGGAAAAACCATAGACCTAAAGAGTAGCGCAGACAAAGGCGTCGAAGACACTAACATCGAACACGTAGTTGTAGTTAAACGAACTGGAAAGGAGGTCAACATGACTGCAGGTAGAGACCTGTGGTGGCATGAACTTATGGCTGAAGCGCCGCTCTTCTGTGAACCTGAACCGATGGACAGTGAAGCCCCGCTTTTCATACTCTACACGAGCGGCACTACCGGCAAACCCAAAGGCATCGTACATGATACTGGCGGCTACTTGACTGTTGCCTATTGGACAGCAAAGTGGGATTTTGACCTCCACGACGATGACATCTTCTGGTGTACCGCTGACATCGGCTGGATTACTGGGCACACTTACGCCTGTTACGGACCACTGCTTAACGGTGCCACCACCTTGATCTACGAAGGTGCTCTAAACTTTCCCGAGGTTGATAGGTGGTGGCAAATTGTAGAAAAATATGGCGTCACGATTTTCTATACTGCACCAACAGCCATACGGATGATTCTAAGATGGGGTGAGGAGTGGCCTAAGAAACATGACCTCAGCAGCCTACGCCTCCTCGGCACCGTCGGCGAACCCATCAATCAGGAGGCGTGGATGTGGTATTTCAGAGTCATAGGTGGTGAAAGATGTCCCATCATCGACACGTGGTGGCAAACGGAGACAGGAGCAACCCTCATCAACGCGTTGCCAGGGATTGGCCCCTTTATTCCAACGGTTGCGGGAAGGAGTTTTCCCGGGACAACCCATGATATTCTAGATGAAACTGGACAACCTGTGGAAATCGGAGAAGGCGGCTATCTCGTCCAAAAAAGCCCCTTCGCGCCCGGAATGTTGAGAGATGTTTACAAAGATCCTGAGAGATACAAGGCACAATATTGGAGTGTCTACGGCAAAGACATTTACTACACAAGCGACGGCGCAATTTGGTGGGACAAACTCGGCAATATACGTTTGACTGGTCGAGTAGACGACGTGATGAAGGTCGCTGGCCATAGGCTTTCGACTGCCGAGGTGGAAAACGCGTTGACACAACATGCGTCTGTGGCAGAATGTGCAGTTGTTGCAGCCCCCCATGACGTTAAAGGCGAAGTCCCTGTTGCTTTCGTCGTCCTCAAACAAGGAACAGCGACAACATCGACGCTTGAAAACGAACTCTTGCAGCAAGTGGTTAGAATGATAGGACCAACTGCAAAACCAGGAAGAATCGTGTTAACAGACGCCCTTCCCAAGACTAGAAGCGGAAAAATTATGCGAAGAATTCTGAAAGCTTTAGTAAAAGGCGAAGCCATTGGAGATGTAACAACTCTGATGAACCCTGAGACTGTTGAAGATTTAAAGGAAAAGGTTGGATCAACAGCCTAGCTTGCGATGAACAATCCAATATAACACTGTTTTCTCGCCCTTTCGCAGTGCCTGAGGCATTATCAATGTTTTTTCATGTCCTACTCACAACGGAATGCGACTTGCAGTGCAAATACTGCTACGGCAAGTCATGCGACGACATCGACTCAGATTTCCAATTCGATATCGACTATTCGTTGCCCCAAACCCTGAATTATGACATAGCGGAGTTAGCAACATTTTGCGAGAAAGACCCAGACTGTGTCTTGAGCTTTTATGGTGGAGAACCGACACTGTGCCTTGGGAAGATGAAACAAATCCTGGACAATGTGAAAGCTAAGCATTTCTTGCTTCAAACAAATGGGCTGCATCTCGACAAACTTGAACCAGAATATGTTGATCGGCTCCACACGATTTTGGTTTCCATCGATGGAAACCAAAAGTTGACGGATTATTATCGAGGAGCGGGGGTCTACCAGCGGATAATCCACAACCTCAGAATTATTCGTCGAAACGGCTTCGTGGGCGAAATTGTCGCTCGCATGACGGTTACGGAGAGAACAGACATAGTAAAAGCAGTGATGTGGCTGCTACGCAACCAGGATTTCAGCTTCTCCTCCATTCATTGGCAGTTGGACGCTGGGTTTTGGGAAACTGACTACGTAAACAGAAACTTTGGAGAGTGGGCCACAAAGAGTTATGATCCGGGAATTCGACGCCTCGTAAAATTCTGGGTCAATGAGATGGAAAAGGGAAATCTGGTTCGGCTTTACCCCTTTCTAGGGCTTATGCGCTCAATGCTACATAATGAAGAGAGCCTGCTGCGGTGCGGTTCAGGGTGGATCAACTACAGCATCTTAACCAACGGCACAATTGTTCCATGCCCCATCATGAGCGGAATGAAAGACTTTTCCTTAGGACACGTTTCAACTTCAAACCCACTCAAGCTACACAAATTCGTCGTTTCAGAACCGTGCAGTCGTTGCGAGATCTTAGGTTTGTGCGGCGGCCGATGTTTGTACGCAAACATCACGAAGCGTTGGAGCGACGAAGCCTACAGCAGAGTTTGTGCAACTGTCAAGAACCTCGTCTCTACTCTCAGCAAAGCAAAGCCGACGGTCGACCAACTGATCACAAGCAAAAAGATACAGTTAGCCAAGTTTGACTACATGAAGTATAGCGGATGTGAGATTATTCCATGATCCTAGAAAAAATGGTGGCTGTGGCCGGCTATATCCGAAAACTAGTTTCGAAAGGAGAAAGGAGATTACTTACTGCCTTCCACAACCCCCAATGTGGAGATAAGTTCTATAATTAAGTTCTATATAAGGTTTTCATCAATGACACGCTCCGAATGACCACAGTCGTTGGAAAATTGTCTTTTTGCCGAATTCCTTAATTGTTTCACACCAAAATTCCAGTCACATCTTTTCAGGAGCCACAATTCCTATTAATTCCAACGAGTTTCTAAGAACTACCGTAATCGCCTTAACCATCGCTAGTCGAGCTTTGCTCAGCGGTTCTGGTTGTGCTTTTATGACAGGAAAAAGGCTGTAAAACCGGTTGAATTTGTCGGCTAGCCCATTTGCGAAGTCGGCGACTATGCTGGGCTTCAAATTTTCTGCCACGTCTACAAAAACCTCGGGAAATCGCGACAAAGCGAAAACCAAGTCGTGTTCCAAAGGTTCAACAAGCAAGGAATAATCGGCTTCATTCAGTTTTTTCGTTCCTTTTCGAAGTATAGAGCACGCCCTCGCATATGAATATTGAATGTATGGTGCGCTGTTTCTCTCAAAATTTATCACTCTGTCCCACGTAAAAACAACAGGCTTGATGGGATCAACCTCAATAAGAGCATATTTTAACGCTCCAATACCCACTATCCTCGAAATTTTATGCTTCTGATCTTCAGACATGGTGGGGGATCGATGCTCAACTTCGTCACGGGCTCTCCGTATTGCCTCCGCCACTACTTCATCAAGAGTTATGTAGCGGCCCCTGCGACTCGACATTTTGTAACCTGGCAGCGTTACTAGGTTGTGGCCAAAGTGAATGAGCCCTTTTGCTTGGTTAACATGGCCTAACGCCCACAACGCCAATTTGAGTTGCAGTTGTGGAAGCCTTTGCTCCATTCCAATGACATTGATCACCTTCTCAGCCTTCTCAAACTTCCACAGGGAGTAGGGTATGTCTCGCGTAGTGTAGAGGGTTGTGCTGTCAGCCCTTAGCAAGGTTAATGAAGGAATTTCATAGTCTTCTTTCAGACCAAATGCCTGTTTCAGCTTGAACTCTGCTGCGACCTTCTCTGCATCAAACTCCAGCACGGGGCCTTTCTCAAAAACGTACCCCGTCGCTTTTAAGCGCTCCAGAATTTTGGAGACACTACTATTCCATGTGAAAGTGCTTTCCCAATCCCAAGAATCGAAGACGACTTCTATGTTAGCGAGTGTCTCCTTAATCCCATCTAAAGAAAGTTTGCAGACATCGCGAACTAATTTCTTCACCGCACTGTCAGCGCCCGTTTCATAGTTCAGGTTTAAGCTACTCACTAGTCCTTCGATGTCATCGTCCTCAGCAATTTTCTTGAGAAGTTGACCAAAAAGCTTTGGATGCTTCTTTTCTAACTCCGCGGCAATAGAAGTCCATTCATCTAAGCGTCTTCGTAGTTGCTCAAGAGTATCGGAAGTGGAGTTTTTTTCCTGTTCGATTCTGTGCTTCAGCCGGTTGATTTCGATGACGCAGCTAGTTAGAGTGTAAATCAGTCCAATATAATGGTCAGGCTTTCCTTTGAGAGGTGGTTCGCCCAGCTTCTTGTATCCATAAGCAACCACAGCTGTTTGGCGCCCCACGTCATCAACATAGAAGTGTCGGAAAACCGTGTGTCCACGTGCTGCCAAAATGCGAGCGAGAGCGTCGCCCAAAATGGGATTCCGTGCTTGGCCGATGTTAATAGGTGAAATAGGATTCGCACTGGTGTGTTCCACAATAACCGTCTCCGGCTTCTCGGTTTTCACATAGCCGTAAGCAGCATCTAATGTTAAAGCTGAGTTAACAGTGACCTTGGAAAGGTCAGCAAAGTTTGCATGAAAATTTATGTATCCTCCACCCGCAACCTCCACATCTCGTATGAGAGAATAATTCTCTGTCTCGATGCCGCCACAAATCTGCGCTGCCAGCTTCTGCGGACTCGCCTTTAATTTCCTTCCAAGGTCAAAACTAACTGTCGAAGCCAGTTGGCCAAATCTCATATTAGCGGGAATCTCCATTGACAAGTATTCAGCAGAAAGCGAAGGATAAAGAGCTTCGATGACGTCGCTCAAAGCTGCCTGGCAGGCTTGCCGAAACTCACCAAAAGGATTACTGGAAACCATTTTAACGCCACATAAGAGAAGTTGAACAAATTCATAAAACTTTGCAGACCTTGAGCGGATTAAAAGCTGTCTGACACGCCAACAAACCGTGTCCAATCAAGCGTGCATTAGCTATATTCTTAGAAGCTCTGGACAAACATTGTCCAAGTCCAGACTCGCCTGCTTCCCTGCCATTTTCTGCACGGCCCAATGCAACACTTCGTGACCCAAAACGTCCTCAATCTTCTCGTCATGCTCACCAAAAACGTAGATCGTCCCATCACCCAAATCATATATGCCGTAGATTGGTGGAAAGTAGAAACGAAATTCTGGCCTTCGCATCTTCAGCCCTTCAATACTGCTATCGCAGGTTGAAGATATATTCATGATTGCAGATTCCAAAATATTTCCACTGACGACACAGCTCTGAATGCAGTCGCTCAGCCCGGCAAACGTTGGAATGCTAGTTGGCTCCAAACCTGCGTGTACGGACGGCAGATATATCGCGAGCGTGAACATCAAAATATAGTTCAAGGCTCAAAATAAACTACAAAACGTGCTCGCACGAGCACCGTGATGAAATACTTCCATCTCCTGAAACTGGAGTGACCGATCACACGGTTAGAGCGTGCCAAGAATCTACCCAGCTAGGTTTCATGCATACGCCCCAGAAGTGAGTCAACAAGGTTTTCTCTCGACCATTCAAATTCACTCAGCTCTTCCATCGAAAGGACTTTTTGGCTAACATCTGACAATAATTCTTCCACAATCTGCGCAGAACTGAGCCCCCGTTGATGGAGGACTTCTACCTCTCTCTTTAACTTTAAGATATTGCTGAGAGTTTCGGTGATTGAGCTTCTGCTCCAGATTCCATGTCCGCCACATGCAGTTGTGAAGGTCAACTTCAGAACTGCTCTGAGTGAATCGATAAGGTCGGTATAGTCTTCCTGTTTCATTATTATGACAGGTGTTGGGGTTGCCACTAGGTCACCTATGAATAGTTTATCGCCTGCTAGGAAAGAAACATGGTCAAAACTATGGCCTGGAGTGTCGATGACCGAGATTTCCGTGCGTTTGAACTTCATTCTTTCCCGAAGAGGGCTAACGGTGACAGATTTGGGCTGACCCCAGACCGTCTGTCGGTACAACGGAATCTGAGGCGCCATCTCCAAAATTTCAATAGCTTTCTTCGGCGCAAAAATCTCTACTTTAAGCCTGTCTTGGAAGAGGGAAGCACCTCCACTGTGGTCCTCATGGAAATGTGTTAATAAAACAGCGTGAATTTCGAGGTTCACTCTCTTCAGGAAGCTGAGAGATTCTTCGGCGGTGTGAGGACAACCGGTATCCACGATTATGCCCTTATAGTAATAAAAAGTTGTCCAATAGAAGGGCTTCTCATTGTATGCTTTTCCAACATCTACAGCCATGAAGTCTTCATCGATCTGTCGCCATCTCAGCATATGGAGCTCTAGCTCATGGAAGAAATAAAAGCATTCTTATACGGTCTGACTGATCAGACGCAAAGTTGGTATTCGCGAATATTCTGTGCGCACGCTATAATCATTGAGGTATCGGAACCTCCATGATGTTTTTGGTTGGCCTTGACTGGGAGGTATGCATATGAACTGGATAAATAATTATTCTTACACTATTCGATACGCCAGTCTCTATTTCTATCTTTTTAGAAATTCGTGCGGATAACCGCTCCACATGGTCCTGAGTCTCGAAAGCATAAAGTCTAACGTAGATATCTGCTTGCACATAGCCATGCAGGACGATCCCAATTACTATTTTGTCTGCATTAACGAGCGTGTTTATGGTTCTTTCTGTTATTTTTCTCAACTTCCTTTCTAGTTGCAGAGGATTAAGTTCGACGCCCCACAGCGATAGAACAATAATGCTGCCTATGTTTAATCCCCACACATTAACTAATAATAGACAAACAGAATGGAGAAGTATGTCGAATCTGCCAAAGGCCAGTCCAATCCCCACCGTTGATGCTGGGGGAATCAGAGAAATTGCAATCTCAACTCCAACCGTCGCATCAAACAGCCGAGGATAATGAATTGTACGCACACGTGGCCGCTCTTGATATGGCTCTGAGATCAGTTTAAGACTTCCAACCAGGGCAAAAGAACCAATGAAGCCAGATAAGAGTGCAATAAACATTGCAAGATGAACATCCGTGAGGGTGGGCAATGTTCTTGCCATTATCTCTGGTGTTACGATAATATCGGGTAGGAACTGTGTGAAAGCAAGAGTGACTAAAAACGCTAATGGAGATCCTATTGCTAACAGACCAAGTATCTGTTTAAGCAACCCTTTGCCAACAGTATTCCACTTTTTGTATACAGCACCAATGCTTACAGCCCTTGAAGCGCCAAGAAACGGTGCGATACACATTGAACCGAGGATTACTGCAACGTTGTTCGCGAGCAAACCTCCAGTTGCCAGAAGAGCTGATGTTGCAACGAGAGCGAAATAGCCCACTGAAAATTCGCTTCCTTCATCGCTAACACGCTCCAAGTGAGAATAGAAGTTTCTCACGCCCCAGACTTTCAATAGGATGCCCTCCTACGTTTTTTTGAAGCGGGGGAACCTAAGGATTATGAAGGCTGAATATTAAGCATCAAGCTTCATAATTACGAGGCGTTGAGACTAGTGCGTGGAACACAACTCTCATTAGCAATATTGAGAGTAGTTTCAGGAGATGGCGATGGATATTCGCATTCAGGGTGCACGTGAGCACAATCTCAAGAATGTTAATGTGCGATTCAGTGATGGACTAACAGTTGTGACTGGCGTGTCTGGTTCGGGGAAAACTTCGTTGGTTTTTGATACGATGCATCATGAAGCCCATCGACGATTATTGGATGCCATCTTGCAGGGACGATCTGGACGCGCACGCTTAGCCCCAGCGAAGGTAGAAACAATCACCGGATTGGGACCATCGATTTCTGTAGGCCAGAATCTTCTAAACCGCAATCCACATTCAACGTTAGCATCAGCCTCTGGGATGCATCCATTTCTCCGGCTACTCTACGCAAACTACGGAGTGCGCCACTGCCTCCATTGTGGAAGCCGCTTGAGTGTGTTGACAGAGGACGAGATTGTTGACCAGCTCATTTCCTTGTCAAAGCAGGAGCCCCTCAGCCTGATCGCGCCCTTGTTGCATCAAGTGAAGGGAAGCCATACAACACTCTTAGAGGTGGTAACCTCAGAATTTGGGATGGAGCGACTCAATGTTGATGGAAAGAAATGGAATGGCGAGCCGCTTGATTCTATGAAAGCACATGACATTGAGCTTGAATTTGGCCCTATCCATAAGTCGACACCAGTCTGGCAGATTCGAGAAATCGCTAGAAAGATCACGATCCTGAGCGCAGGCGCAATAAAGGTGAGGGGCAAAATTTACAGTGAAACATGGGTCATCGCCTCCATTTGCCGTGATTGTGGAGCAGCGTTCAGAGAGTTGCAGCCGCTCCATTTTAACCAGCATTGCCCCTACTGCAAAGGGAAGGGCTGTAAACGATGCGATCAAACTGGATCGCATCCGAGTGCAGTGGCTGTGCGCTGGCAAGGCCGACGGCTGTCCGAACTATTGACACTCTCTGTAGATGAAGCGCAACAGTTGTTCTTAGAGGTGAATCTACCCTCGACTGCTGACCGGTTGGTGTCTGAAATACAGCGACGCCTTGATGCATTAAAGCGGGTTGGACTAGGCTACATCTCGTTGAATCGGTCATCCCCCAGTCTGTCCCGAGGCGAATCACAGCGAGTCCGCCTTGCCATCTCGCTATCTAGCCGCTTGGAAGACATGCTCCATGTTCTCGATGAACCCACAATTGGTCAACATCCCGCGGATGTGGCTCAGCTTCTTCCCGCATTTCGAGAACTACCGGGATCTGTTGTCTATGTTGAGCATGACCGAATGGCAGCTGTAAAAGCAGACCACGCCATCGACTTGGGTCCTGGAGCAGGAGAAGCGGGAGGACAGATTGTCTTTGCCGGCTCCCCTACAGAATTATGGAGAGCGAATACGCCGACTGGACGCTATTTCAGCCTTCGAGAAAGGGTTATCCCGCCAGAACCACGCCCTCCTGCTGATAAGCTCCTCCACCTGCGACGCGCACAACAACACAACTTGCAGCAGATTGATGTGGCAATACCGATAGGGCGACTCACAGTAATCACAGGCGTGTCGGGATCAGGAAAAAGCACGCTTGTTGAGCACGTCCTCGTGCCCACGCTTAAAACGAAGAAGCCAATCGGCTGCGAAGGAATCGATGGCCCCACACTCCAGCCCATACTAGTCGACCAGAGTCCAATTGGAAGAAATCCCCGATCAAACCCTGCCACCTACACGAAGCTCTCCGACGTGATTCGAGACCTCTTTGCCGACACAACAGGCTTGTCCAAGTCGCATTTTTCTTTTAATCGCCCCGAAGGAGCCTGTCCAGCCTGTAAGGGAATTGGCGCAACAGAGGTAAAGATGCGGTATTTGCCATCCATTTGGATTCCCTGCACAGACTGCAATGGTCAACGATTCGATAAGGACGTTCTAGCTGCAACCATTAGATTTGGGGACCAAGAGTTGTCGATCGCAGATTTTTACGCCCTCTCAATTCAGGAGGTTAAAGATCTCGTCCTGCAATCGCCATGGACGTCCGCTTCTCAACGTAGAACAGCTAAAAGAATTCTCCAAGCATTCATCGACATTGGACTGGGGTATTTAGAGTTAGGACAGCCGTCCCCCACACTCTCGGGGGGTGAAGCGCAGCGCGTCAAGCTAACTAAATATCTCGGACGAAACAACCTGACCCGCCAATTAATCGTTCTCGATGAACCTTCAACCGGGCTACATCCTCAGGATCTCAAGGGGCTGCTGAAAGTGTTGGACCGCTTAGTGCGAAGCGGGGCCACTCTCGTCATCGTTGAACACAACACAGACATAATGAGAGCAGCTGATTGGATCATCGATCTCGGGCCTGGAGCCGGCCCTTGGGGAGGTAAAATCCTATATGCGGGTCCGCTGGAGGGACTCCACAATGTCGAGGAGTCAATCACCAGAAACGCCCTTAGAAACGAAGTGGCCGTTCAACCGCAAAAACCCAGTGGAAAACCTGAAAGCCACAGGCCATCAGTTATCTCAATCCGGAATGCCAGAGCAAATAACCTGAAGAATATCAATGTGGACATCCCGAAAAAAACTATAACCGTGTTTACAGGTGTTTCAGGATCAGGAAAAACAAGTCTAATTCGTGATGTGCTTCACACCGAAGCACGGCGACGCTACCTCGAAACACTCTCCATGTTTGAACGCCAAGGCCTTCGGGAGAGTGCAGAAGCCCCAGTTGATAGCATAGCAGGACTAGGGATGACCTTAACAGTAGCTCCTCATCGCGCCCATTTGTGGAGCCATATCCCTCAATTCACTCGACGGAACAGCGTCGGATCGACATCAGAGCTGAGCTTCCACGTTGCCCATTTGCTTGCTACACTTGGCGAACGCAAATGCTTGGAATGTGGAGCTCAGATGAGGCGACGAAAAACATGGGTTTGCCCAAAATGTAGCGCCACAGCACCGATAGCCAAGACTCGACATTTCTCGGGAGCACACTTTGCAAGTGCATGCAGCAAGTGCAGTGGACTTGGCTCCATCCAAACGCCACAACCCGATAAACTCATCGTCCACCCTGAACGGCCCTTGTGCGCAGGAGCCCTGTGGTCGCCCGGCTACTGGCCCAGAACATATTTGTGTCGAGATCAACCCGTCATTCCAGCTCTCGGCGAACGATATGGATTTGACCCTTTTCAGACCCCGTGGAACGAAATGTCCAAAAAGGCTCAAAAGGCCTTCCTTTTTGGCGACGGTGAAACCTACGTTATTACTTATGAGAGCAAGTCAACTGGTCCCATGAAAGGACAGTCACGGACCCACAAATGGAAATGGCAGGGATTCTTCAGCAAGGACAGTTGGCTGTGGAACTGGGACGTCCACGGAACATATACTAGGACGGTGGTTTGCCCTGAATGCAGTGGATCAGGGCTGACTCCCGAATATCTGGCAGTCACCCTCCTAGGACGCAACATGTATGAATTAAGCGAAATGCCTCTCCTTGACCTAGGGAACCTCTTGAAGGCGGTTCCCACGCCCTCCTCCGAAATCCCTCTAGCTAAAATCAGCCTCAGTCTTGCCCAAAAGCGACTGAGGTTCTTGCGTCAGGTTGGACTGGACTATTTAAACTTGAATCGTCCGACGGGCACTTTGTCTGCTGGAGAAGCTCAACGAATTCAACTCGCCAGCTTGTTGGGCAGCGGATTGACATCCCTCACAGTCTTGATTGATGAGCCTTCACGAGGCATGCATCCCTCGGAGTTGGAAGCCCTTTGTGAAGCCCTAGCCGAACTTCGAGATGAAGGTAACACAGTTATCACGGTCGAACACGACTTACTGCTCATCCGCGCGGCTGATCACGTGGTGGATCTAGGTCCTGGAGCAGGCGTCTTAGGCGGGGAGATTGTTGCGCAGGGAAAACCAGAGGCGATAATAGAGGCAAACACCGTCACTGGCAAGTGGCTGAAAGATGATCAGTTGAAGTGCGCTCCCAAACGAAGAAGCCTACAAGATTGGTGTTACCCACCGAGAAAATCGCGAAGACCCCTAGGCTGGATGATAATTAAGGGTGCACGGGCACACAACCTCTGCGGGGAGGACGTTAAACTGCCGCTAGGAAACCTCATTGGGGTTTGTGGCGTATCAGGATCAGGCAAAAGCACGTTGCTGATCGACACTCTGGGCCGAGCCTTGGTTAAACAGTCCTACTCCTCCTCGTTCGCTCGTGAACCTGTCGAGCCGGGGGCACACGACGCCATCGAAAACGCCCCATCACGCGCTTTCATCGTTGACCAATCCCGAAAGGGAATTCGCAGCCCAGCCATCTTCCTCGGCTTAGTAAAACCGCTGCAGAAGATCTATGCCGACAGTGATGACGCTCAAGCCCTTGACTTAGATGAGCAGGCGCTAAGCAACCGGTGCTCAGCCTGCAAGGGGCGTGGTCGGATACGCATTGACATGGGCTTTCTGCCTGATGAGTACGTGGAGTGCGAAACCTGTAGAGGCACCGGCTACCCCCCGGAGGTTTGGGAGGTTCGCTACAGCGGAGTAGCTTTGCCCGCGATAAATGCAATGACCTTGGATGAGGTCTACATGCTTTTTAAAGGCGAAGAGCGCATCGCGAAAACTCTTAAAATCGTCCAGCAAGTGGGTCTAGGCTACCTAGTGTGGAATCAACAAGCCTACGCGCTGTCAGGAGGGGAAGTGCAACGGCTAAAGATTGCGAAAGAGCTGATGAAAAAGACCCAAAGCCAGACTCTTTACATCTTAGACGAACCCACCGTTGGTCTTCACATGGAAGACGCGGCGCGATTAGTCAACGTCTTGAACCAACTAGTCGATGCAGGACACACGGTCGTAGTTGTAGAACATCACCCACACTTATTAGCAAACTGTGATTGGCTTATTGAACTCGGACCTGGTGGCGGACCTAAGGGTGGGAGGGTCATTGCTGAAGGCCCACCTGAGAAAGTGGCAGCAATGACGACACCGACTGCGCCATATCTCCAACACGTGCTGGAGGGGACACCATGACCTGGGCGCCATTGCTATTAGCCGATCCATCACCTAGCCTGCGGCTTCTGGTGCTTAGGGACCTTCTTAATCACCCTGAAAACGACGAGGAAGTTCACGAACTAAAGAACCTTCAACAAGAAGATCCACTAATAATGAAGGTGCTAGCCTTGCAGAACGAGGATGGATCGTGGAGGGCAGGAGAGCAAGGCGGGGCGATTCTTGGGAAAATTCGATTATCCGCACAGGTCTTGATGAGACTCGGTTATCTGGGTCTGGGGCCGGAACACATGGCTGTCAAGCAGGGTGCGGAGTTCATCTTCTCACAACAACAAGATGATGGGTCTTGGCCACTAATTACACAGGGGTCACTATTAGACGGTGGTATGCTGTCGGACATCAAATATCACATGATTCCCCTCCAAACCGCTTTGCCACTGCTTGGGTTAGCCTGGGCAGGATATGCCACAGACCCTCGCGCCGAACAGGCTTATGACTGGCTTGTTAAAGAACAACTTCCTCAGGGCGGGTGGCCGTCGGGAAGGCACCGAGAAAAATACATATTCGCTGCAGGATACCGCCGTCTAGCCCATTCAAAATTTGGGTGCCGAACAAACACGACTGCAGCAGTGAGCGCATTCGCGTTGCATCCTCAACGACGAACAAGCAAGGCAGCACAACGTGGGCTGGACCTACTGCTGGCCCATGAACATCGACAGGCTCATACCCTCGGATTCGAAGTTGCTCGAATCATCGGAGTTGAGCGTCCGCGCGGAGGCTTCACCTATTTCCGTCGGTATGATGTGGCGCAAATATTAGACCTGTCCTGGAGAATAGGTGCAGGTCTGGAGGATGGACGAGTCGCAGACAATGTCCAGTTCGTGAAGGAGCTTCAAGGCCCTTATGGCCTTTGGGAGTACCAGCACTATCCAGAAGTTTCTCGATGGGTGACCTTCGACCTACTGCGTTCATTATCCCGGCTAGACAAGGAAACTAGCTGGATAAGCACCGAACCGCGAACGCCATTTCAACCCTACCCCAAGAAACCACGCCGTTTCTAACTGTACACAACCCTATTCGCTACAGTTCAACTCAATCTAATCACACATACTGAGAAATAGCAACTCCTCAGCTGCTCGTGCATGCACGTATTTGAGGCAACCTTTTTCTATGGTCGCTTATGAAAATTCTTTTCTCTAGCTTCATATACCAATTGAAGTGAGTACAAATGCACAAACCGAAATTAATGAAGCAGCAACTCGAAGGAAATTTGCTGAGTCCACTCCCAATAATTTTGGTTGGAGCGAAAGTCAAGGATCGTCCAAACTACCTTGTGATCGGATATAGTTCACCTTTTGATTTCGGAAGATACATTTTCTTCAGCTTGTATAAGAAACGCCACACCAGAATCGGGATCCACGAGAACAGAACATTCAGTGTGAACATCCCTTCAGAGAACCTCTTGCGCGAAACGAAAATCTGTGGAAGCAGGTCGGGTCGGGACTTTGATAAAGGGTCATTGTTCGACACGTTTTACGGAGAGCTGAAAACTGCTCCAATGATTCACCAATGCCCCATAAATATGGAATGTGAAGTAGCAGACATCCTCAATTACGATCCAAACGAAGGGATCATTGGCAAAGTCGTCAAATCGTATGCTGACCCCCAATGTCTTACTGAGGGTAAGCTCGATTGGAGGAAGATCCATCCGATTATTTGGACAACTGGTGGTGATTTCAACTACTACCGCCTCGGGGAACGGATTGACCTTGAGGAAGACAAAATCATTTGATGCGCCTGCACGATGTATTATGCGCGTGCAGTGTGGCGGGCCCGTGGGGATTTGAACCCCAGATCTCCGGCTCCGCAGGCCAGCGTCCTAATCCGGGCTAGACTACGGGCCCTTTCACATGGTTAGGCTTCTCCACTGTGTACCAAAGCGATATTCTTTCGGTGTTAGTGAGACTTAAGCGTAGTGGCTTGGCAGATTCAACAACCAACCAAGTTGGCAAATGTCTTAAGCATATTGCGAAGTCTGTTGATGCATGCACGCAAAAGTTAGCAACTTAGAAAACAGGATCCTGCAAATGTGCGTGCAGACTAGGGAGTGCTTCTAATGTGCCTCTTCTTCTTGTGCGGTCTGTGCATTCTCTTCAAGTATCTTTCCCTTCTCTTGCGCTTTTTCGCAGCATACTTCATAGTACGCCAGCCTTTGCCTATCTTGCTTACCACATACTCTTTGCTCATATATTAAGAACTTGTCCTGCTTCAAATGCACGTAAAATTG
>JABAOF010003097.1_pt1 | contig 52849 bp, 128 predicted proteins | sample 7062171 | NCBI WGS metagenome assembly JABAOF01 (sample SAMN14538628, study PRJNA623070) | marine sediment metagenome | biome: marine biome [ENVO:00000428]; feature: marine pelagic biome [ENVO:01000023]; material: deep marine sediment [ENVO:00002113] | place: India: Gulf of Khambhat ... | reverse complement strand
CTGGGGTCTGGATTGACCAGGCCCCAAGGTTGACCACCCCCTGGAAAAGTTCCGATATCCTGAGACCCCCCTTTTGAGCTGAGGGCTAACAGGGCCTTGGCTGTCTCACACGATCTGCCAGATCCCGGCATAATGTCCAGGGAGCCCACATGGCTGGATCGCTGAGTCACCAGGCCAACCTCCCACCCTTACAGGGTGGACAGTTGACCCCCCACCCAATCCTAGAGGATCGGGAATGGGCGAAGTCCAAACAGCCCCTTAGATCCCAAAACTTTTGCCGCAGATCCCCTTGACACCAACCCCGACCGGACCCAAGCTAGTACCATGTGTGATTCCCCGCCAAGCTCCAAGCGTGTCAACGTAGTAGGCGACTGCTACCTGCTCCACTTCGACAAGCCCATCGCTGACGGGCACCCCTGCCAGCACTACCTGGGATGGTCGGAGAACCTTGTGGAGCGCCTGAAGGCCCACAAGGATGGCCTGGGCGCCCGGCTGACGCAGGTAGCCAAAGAGCGCGGAATCGGCTGGACGCTGGCTGCTGTGTGGTCTGGAGTGACCCGAGAGTTTGAGCGCAAGCTCAAGAACCGGCGTAACGCCCCAAAGATGTGCCCGGTCTGCAAGGCCAAGCAAGAGGCCAAAGACCGCAGGAATGCCCGACGACGGGCGCGCTATGCCGCCCGCAAGGCCGCCGAGAAAAAGGCCGCCTAGCCCCTTGACACCGCAACCCCAATGATTAGGTTGATTGGAGAGGCCCAATGCTGACCCGCAAACACTTCATCGACATGGCACAGTTCATCCGCCTGGCTCACGACAACATGAGCGCGGAGGCCGTGAAGGGTATGATAGCGCTCGCCCTGTGGCTAGCGCGCAATAACCCCCGCTTCGACCAGAGCCGGTTTGAGGCAGCATGCCAGCCTCAAGAAAAAGGTTGACAACCCCTAGTCAGTGATTACGTTAGACCCATGAGACAGACCGAAGCCCAGAACGTCAAGGTAGGAGACTACCTGTACCATTCCCTCGACCGCCGCACCTATGAGGTGCTGGAGATTCTATCAGAGCCCGATTACCCGCCCCTTGGGCGCCCTGAAACCGCCCCCTGGTTCCGAGTGTCGGGCGGTCCCGAGTTCGATTCGACCTGCTCCTGCGGTCCCGGCTCGGTGGAGAACCACCTTTACCTGGAGCTGCCATAGCGGCCCAAAGGGCCGGGATAAAAACCGGCCCTCACCCTTGACACCCAGAACACCGTGATTAGGTTGACCCCATGACCGACTCAAACGACAAGGCACACCAGCGCTTCCTTCGGAAGCAAGAGCGCGATCAGGCCGCCAGGGCAAGCATGCCCAGGCCAATGCCAAGCTTGATCAAGCCCCTCACGCTCGTTGCAGACGAGCCCAGCGCCCCCAAGCTCACCCCGAGCATGATCAAGGCGGGATGGACCATCGTTGACGGCCGCATTGAGCCCCCGAGGGGTTCCGAGCGGGGGAACGTCTCCCACGTCTCCGAGAAGACGAAGAAGCTCCAGGCCGAGCGCAAGGCCGAGCGAAAGGCAAAGCGCAAGGCTCTGCGGGCACTCTCCGACGACGAGCTGGCCGAGAAGCTTGAGGCCGCCAAGGCAGAGGCCGAGAAGACCGGCGACATGCGGGAGGTCTGGAAGCTGACGGGAGCGCAGAACAAGCGCAAGGCCAAGCGAGAGGCGACCGAAGCCGAGCCGCCCGAGCCGTCCCAGCTTGACAAGCTCAAGGCAGAGCTGGCGCAGTGGCGCAAGCAAGCCGCCGAGTACCACGGCAAGGATGGCACCCGCTACAATGAGGCCGCAATGGCTATCAAGGAGCTGGCACCCCAGGTGAGCTACCTGGAAGCCCAAGCTACGGCCAAGGAGCCAGTGCGTATGACGCTGGGCTATCACAGCGGCCTAAAGCGTGAGCTGGTGGCTGAAGGGACCGGCACGAAGTCTCCCCTGGACCACGCACGATCCATGGCCATCGCATTCCTGCTCTACTCGACCGGGAATGGCCAGGTGGTCAGTGTTACCATCCACGGACCCCGAACGGGCGATGAAACACATGCCCGGGATGAGGTCAAGCGACACCACTGCGTCGATAAGGACGTGTTCAACTGGAGCGCCTACCTGGGCCGCAAGGGGATCGACGTTCCCGAGTGGACCCGAGAGGAAAGGGTCGCCAACTACCTGGAAGGCTACCAGCGCCCCCGCAAGGGTCCGGTGCTGCCCAAGACAAGCTACGGCCATCGCACCCAGAAGGCCAAGCAAAGCCGGGTGACATTCCCACGACATAGCCCCAGAGCCTACGTTGGCGACTGGCGCACCCCGAGCGGCCGGCACTACGGGAGCAAGTGATCCATGAGCAACAAGCGATCCATACCCTGCACCCGAGTCTCTTTCCACCCGGTCTATGACTTGACCACCATGGAGAAGATTGGCGAAGTCAAGGTTGACCCGCTCCGTCAAAGCTGCCGAGACCCCTTGACAACGTTTACCCCGTGATTAGGTTAAGGTTGACGACATGAAACCTCGCACTCGAAATCAAGCATGGCACCACTTCAACCGGGGGAACCCGCACCCCATGGGGCCTGGTAAGCTCGGGCGCCGTCAATCGGCTAAGCGCTGGAAGCGCGCAAGCGCCAAGGATGAGCGGCAGGCTGCCAAGCAAGAGATTGCCGAGCGAATCAGCGAAGCTGAAGAAACCCCTTGACAACGTTGACCCCGTGATTAAGTTGGATGACATGAGCGATTCACAGCGACCCACCGTAGGCGGCACCTACTACACCGTCACTCTCCGCGTCCTTACGGACGCCGACCCAAGCCTGATCTTGGACCAAGCCCACCAGCTTGGGGAGTTTCTGACAGAGGAATTGCACACCTACGGTCATGAGGCCACGATCGACGAGCAAGATACCTGCGTCAGCGAAGCCGACGACCAAGGTTGAAAAAACCCCTTGACAACGTTGACCCCGTGATTAGGTTGAACGATATGAGCGACAACGCAACAAACATCCCCTCGCACGACGAGCCCATCTGTGAAGACTGCGCTAACCTGCGCAAGATGCTCAAGCAAAACCATGGCGAGTGCTGGCCCTGTGCCCAAAAGCGGCATGCCCGCCATAGCGCCAGGGTTGAGGCCCGGCGTGAGGCACTCAAGGCAAAGGCCGAGCAACCCAAGCATCACAACCCCTACATTCTCCCGCCTTTGGAGCTTACGACTAGCGGGGCCGACTGACGGACACCCAAGCTACTGGCGGTAAACTTTAACCAGGAGATTCCCATGAACCCGAACGACGTACTCAACACCATCGCCTCTGCCCACATGGCCGTCGGCCTCTGTCACCTCATCGACGAGGTGCAGAAGGGGCACAAGGCTTGCGCCATCAAGCTCCTGGCCGAGCTGGCCGGTTGCGACCTTGCCAACGCCAAGTATGCGGTGGACCGCGTTTGGAAGGGCTTGCAGGACCGCTCAGCCTACAAGATTGGCCTGGTGGACGGTGCCGCCCTGCTGGCCGATGAGATTCGGCGTCAGCGTGAGGCACGAGCCCGGCGAGAGCCGCACAAGGCAGAGCCGACCGTCCCCCAGCTCCCCGCCCCAGCCCTCAAGGTGGCGGGCGACTGAAACTCCCCCAGAGGTAGAGCTAAGCGCTCGCTAGTGCGCTAGCAATCCGACTGCGAGGTCGGAGGCGCTAAGCTCTCCCTCCCCTTCAAGGCATACCATGAACGCAACCCAGATTCGCATGTGGGCCATCGAGAATGGCCGGCTGGTAGGCGAGGTGAGGCGCTGGCTGAACCTTGGCGGAGGGCGGCAGATGGCCCATGGTTGGAAAACCATCGTCACAACTCCCATTGCCAAAGAAGACGGCAATATCATCACGACAGAGGGCGGCACCCGCTATGAGCTGGTTGGCCCCTCAAGGATGACTCTCCGAGTCCAGGCACAGCAGCCAAAGAAAAAGGTTGACAGCCTCGATTGAGGCATTACATTGGATGGCATGGCACACCATAAACGCAAACGAGCCAAGAACGCCCGAGCCGGGTGCTTGTGCTGCAAGCCCCACAAGGCCAACGGCTGCAAAGGTACAGCGGACGCTCAGACCCGCCAGGAAAAGCGGGCGCGTCTGGCAGAGAAAGAACAGCGCGAGGAATCATGAAGACGTTTTACGTACTCTGGACGTACATCGCAAACCACAGCGAGCGGATCTATCAGGTCCAAGCTGAGACGGCCGAGAAGGCGCGCGACTTCATTCTGGAGGTCTACAGCGACGACTTCAAGCAAAAGGGTAGGGTCTACGTATTCGACCAGCTCCCGGTCGCGACCCACAACACCAAGGAGCCGCTGAGCTTTTAGGGGTTGACACCGCCGAGTGAGGCATTAAGTTGACGGCATGAGCAAGAAGCCCAACCTATACCGCCGAGTGATCATCAACAGCAAAAAGGCTGAGACGCGCACCCTATGCGGTCGTGCTGAGCAGCACGAGTTCTGCGATAACTGCGGGATGCTGTTGTGTGAAGGTGAGCTATGCGGGGGCCCTCTCAACGCCGAAGTGGACGAGAAAGACGAGAAAGACGACAGTGACTAAGTGCTATTACTGCAAGACGCCCATAACCCACGACGGCATAGGCTGGGTGGATGAAACGGACGGCGACTGCTGCTGGGGCGATGACGGTGCCAACGAAGGCAAGCCCCATAAGGACCAACCCATGGCAAAGCATTACACCATCGAGATTCGAGTGGCCTTCGATGAGGCACATGATGTGCCCTCCCCGCATGAGCTTGAAGACGCCGTGCAGAGGCAAGTCGGAGGCGGTATGCTAACCCGTACCTAGTGCGGATAGGCCCCCTGCATAACGGCTGCCAGTGCAGGGATGACGGCAGAGCAGCGGCTAAGCCCGGTAGCTTGATACCCCGGGCACTTCATTACAACCCCGCCTATAGGGCGGTACAAGTCCTATTAGGAGGGACAAAACAATGAGCGAAACCAAGACCGAGAACCAGGAGATTCGCATCTCCCGCAATGATGGCCTGAAGTGGGTCGCCACCCATGCTGACGGCAAGACCGTCGAGCTGGACCTGGACCCCAACCTCACCCCGCGTGAGGTTGCTGCCAAGGTTGTCGAAGACAGCCAGCACTTTCCCGAGGTGCCTCACAAGCGCATCTTCGTCAACGACGTGCGACTCTCGACCCTCAAGTGGGAGACGTTCACGGACGCCAAGGCTCGGCCTGTCGAGGATAACCCCTTCGATGGGTGCCTGACGCCCAAGCCTGTCATCGACCGCCTGACGGAGAAGGTGCCTGCACCGACCGAGGATAACCCCGAGCGCCAGGTTTACAGCAACCGCGCCAACTCGGCGGTGGAAGCTGCCATCATCCTGGTGGACTCCCGCCAGGACCAGCCCAAGCCGGAAGGCTCCAAGGTTGGCATGGGCTTCTCGCCGGCTGACAAGCGGGTGGGAGCTTACTACGCTGCCTGGATCAAGGGTGAGTCTGGTCCGAACAAGCAGGGCAACCGCTTGACCGGGCGCCATCTCAGCCGGGCTCGCAAGCTCGCCAAGAAGTACAAGGCGCAGATTGTAGCCGAGCTGAAGGCTGAGGCCGCTCGTAAGGCGGCGTGATGCTTGACTGGCTGGCTTACGGCTGCCTGGGTTGGTGCGCAGCAGGCGCACTAATGTGGGTGGTCAGAAAGGCCAGGTAAAGCTGAGGCTCTCTGGGTTAGCGCCCAGGCGAGAGCCAAACAGTAAGCGTTGCTCTCGCCCCTCCTGCAAGTTAGGAGAGACGGGCGCAATAAAACCACAACCCTTAATGATAAACAGGTTAGGAGGGCCACATCGCTACCCGTGGTTGGCGAGCCATCATTGAAAACTCCTTGTATTAAGCGGCGACTGTAACCAGCGAATGAGGCCAGTCGCCCAACCACTTCCTTAACTTTCTCTTGGCCCCCCGAACCGGGGGCATCTCTACAACCCGTGTCAGTTGGGACTGGACAAGGGGCCGCAGGTTCAAGCCCTGCCGGGTTGACCAACTAAAGATGTCACCAGCCTGACTGGTACAACCAACAATAGTAGTATAATAATAATGGATAGAATGATATCATGAGTAATGATATTATGTATGTATAAGAACAAGGCTGTGCCCCGCCATTGAGGCGGCAGCTCAGCTTACGTTCTAAGGCTTCCTGTCGGCATAAGAGCAGGAGCGAAGGGTGTTGAGGCGTACCAATACCTGGAGGCTTTTATATATAGTACGCCATTACGGCCCGTACCTGGAGGTTTAAGGTCCGTGGGTTTTTAGGACACAGGTTCGATTCCTGTCGGGTCGTCCAACAAAAACTTTCAACCTGGAGTTGACAAAGTGAGAGAACGATACATGGTTTACGGCAGCCCAAGGCAAAAGTCCCGAATGGGCGGCACTTCTGAGTTCAGAGAGCTTCATGCTGATGCGGTCGAAGCCGACATTACCTATCAGTTTGACTACTTCAAGCGGGCGTACTCACACTACGACGTTTGGGTGGAGAAGCAGAAGGTTGATAGCAACGGCACAGTCATCGAGAGCGAGGTAGTGAGGAAGTAGAGACTTTGGGCAAGCACCACTAAAAAGGTATCCGGGTAGGATCGCCTGCACAGGGCTGTGGTGACTCGATCAGGTTCGACTCCTGGGCTTGCCTCCGTGATCCCGTCCGCAAACCAGAGCTAGCCAAGCTTTGCGGAATGCGTCCAAAGCTAATCTTGTGGAGCCCAGGGTCGGGTGGCCACTTGAGGGTTGCCAGGGCTTGTAGCCCCGCAATTGGGCAGGCGCCCAGCTTCACCATAAGCCTGTCATCTTTTTAACCCTTGACAGCGTTGGAGCCCAGCTTTATGTTGGGTCCAACGAGGAATCAATGGAAATCAACTCAGACGCAGCCCGTGCCTTCATGGAGGGCATATACTTCTCACGCAGCAATACGGTGTGTGAGCGTGATGCCTCCGGTCTAATGGTAATGCGGCTGCATGGCAACCCCATCGCCAAACTGAATACTAAAACCACCCAGATGTGGATTACCACGGCGGGGTATGATACTCACACGACCAAAGCAAGGCTCAACGCCATTCTACAGCGTCATGTGATTGTAAGGTGCAACAGCTCACCCAGATATCATCGTGCTCACCACTTGTACGGCGTACACCACAAAAAGGGCGAGCTGTTCCTTGGCCCAAAACGCTGGACCAACCATAGCGAGTGGTCGAAACTGATCTAGAGAGGCGACAATGTATCCAATCTTTTACGACTGTCCCAAGTGCGGCAAAAAGGAAAGCAGCCACGACGGCTACCACTTCTGCGGCAAGTGCGAAGAAGAATACCGCAGAGAGCAGCTAGAGATGGATCAGGCTGACGCTGACTTCTCTCTCTCAGAGAGAACGCGAACGCTCGTGTTCAGGACAGCAGCCGAAGCTACCGCATTCGATAAGTGGAAAGAAGAAACGTGTATGGTCGCTGTTACAGCCGGTGAGTTCGATGATACGCTCATCGCTGCTGCGGCTGCCATTGAGGGAGCTGAAATACGTCGTGGGGATGACGTAACTCACGAGGAAAACAATGGAAACGGAAATCAGGTTTGAGGTAGAGAGAGAAGTACCCGGTGACGAGGATTGGTGGGGCGAGCTTATTATCCGCGGAGACGTGGACCCTGGCGAGCCGGCCAAGCTGAGTGGTCATCCTGATACCTGGCATCCTGGCGATCCTGGGTACTCGGATATCCTAGCAGTGCTCATTGAGATTGACGGCGTGGAACGTCGTTGGACCGGCAGGCTGACCAGCTATGAGAAGGAATGTATCCAAGAGCAGCTTCAAGAGCAGCTCAAGCAAGACGCAGAAGACAACTTCGATCCACCCGACGACTACGACGACTACGGCCCGGATAGTGGTTGGATGGACTATATCAATTAAGGAGACGACGTGGTAACACTGAGCTTTCAAGTACCTCTGAACGAGAATGGCCTGCACGCCATGGCCACCAAGACAGAGAAAGAGCTTGCCGGCATTGACGCCAAGCGACAGCCCAAGCTGTTCGCCGCCTACCAGATGATGCTGGAGGCGATCGAAAACGAGCGGACCAAGCTCATCAAGAAGAAGCGCTAACATGCTTGCAATGCTGTTTGCTGAGCTGTGCGGTGTGCAGATTGTTGATCGCTGTGCGGTTGACAGCTACTTCTACGACGGGGAGAACATTGCACTCCGGCTTAGCAAGGAGAAAGACCTAACGGACGCGGACCTCATTCATGAGGTTCTGCACTTCGCAGTAGCGACTCCGGGACAAAGGGTACTGCCTGAGTATGGCTTGGGTGGGCGTGGGCTTCCACGATTCCCTTACAAGGATGAGCCTAAACAGTCGGTGGACAAGCCGGAAAGGAACCGGCAGGAGAGGGTAATACAGCTCATTACTATCGAGCTGGACTTGCCCGATATCTTCAGTACCAACAAGATTGGCAATCCCGAATGGTATCGCAAGACGATGGCCAAGTTCGGCGTGTCAAGAAATGACATGAATGAGAGCGACGAGAAGCTCCTAGAGAGCTTGCAGAATTTAGTCCTTCCCAAAGCGGGATAGGCAGCCTGTGGGGCTCTAAACCACAACGGTGTAACGGAAGGCCCGTGAGCGCCGTATGGCCGGGCCTCGACCGGCCATCAGGGTTGGCCGGGATGGGCTCGGCTTTTTTACATTAACCGGAAATGGAATCATGCTCACAGCAAGACTAATCACACGTATTGCACAGCTCGCAAGCTTCGGTCTGACCAAGGATGAGGTGCGCGAGGAATGTCTGGATGTCCCGCAGGGGCTCTTTGATTGGGCCTACAAAGCTGCTCAGTACAAGCATAGCGCTAGGAGCAAGGTGCGGCTAAGTAGCTGCGCTGGGCTCGTCAGGGCGAGCGTGACCATCATTCATCACAAGGGTGAGAAGCGCCCGACCATCATCACATACGAAACGCCGAAAACCATTGGTGGTCGGCGTCGATTTCGGAATAGGGGTTGACAAGTGAAACTCGGAGTATCAGGTTAGGTTCATGCACAAGGCTGAGGCTAAGGGAGCCGTTTACGTCACATCAAGGCTTGTGGGTGACAAATTCGTTATCCGCATCCTAGACGAGAACGCCTGTATCGTAGAGGTACAGTCAACAGTCGAACCCATCATAACAGGTGAGGCTCGGTGTGTAGAGCACGAGCCACCAAGACCCTCACGGAGAACGTCATGAAAGACGACAAGCAAATCAACGTTATCGCAATCGCGGTCATCGAGCGGAAGCCCACCAAGGCACGGAAGATCCCGGTCACGGATGGCAACAGCAAGATCATGAGCGGTGTGCCCACGGAGGAATACGCCCAAGGCTGGACTCGCATCTTCGGCAACAAGCAAGAGGTGGGTCAGGCGTGAGTCAGTAAGCGGGGAATGATGCAGTACGAAGCAACAGAAATTGAGCCTGGCCTTCACCTTCTCACCAGTGCATACTGGTCTGGGGTGCCAGAGCTTGTGCCGCCTTTGGAGTTTTTCCGTGAGGATGTGCGTGACATGGTTGAATGGGGCCGTGAGCACTTCGAGGGAAACACGAGCGTCGCTCTGTTTGAAGGCACGCTGGTGTTCCTTCAGCAAGTCGGTAGAAACTCCACCCATGTGTTCTATATTGGCCAGAGTCAAGACGGGCGGGCCTTCAAGGTCACAGGGGGCGAGGAATCCGTTAAGCTAAACGAGCTGCGCGTAGATGAACAAAGCACCTATCTTGGAGACTGCGAGTTCTGGGTGTGGCGCAAATACATCCGAGAGCTTCAGAATCTCTGTGGGTATTGGGGACATGCATAGCAAGCTAAGGGGTCGGCAAGCCAAAATAGTTGAGCGCGCAAATCGCGAGCAAAAAACTTAGCCTGCCGGCCACTTTTTTAACCTTGACAACCAAAAACACCGAACTACATTGGTTGACATGAGCAACGACGAACACATCACCGTATGGCTTGAAGAAGAGTATGGCTACCGCTACTGGCGGTGGGACACGGGCATGACAGCCGATGAGCTGGTGGCTTGGTGGTCCGCGCTGAAAAGTGTTGGACAATACTTCTTCTCTCCAGTACACTTGCCTGGGCAGCTTACTGAGCTGCACGAGCTGCCCATTGCAGAAACAGACGAGAAAGTAATGGAGGCCCTCGATAAGGCGGCAGCCCTCTATAAAGAGGGCAAGGACGATGAGGCACTGAAACTTCTTCATCCTGCTCCTTGGTGGAAGCACTTTAAGGCGCGGATTGAGAATCCAGACAATCCTGGCGTGTGGTACTGCCACATTCACATGGATGACGACAGTATTCTGGTTAAGCCAGACGGAGTATCAGTAAGGCATGCTGGGTACGAAAGGTAAACAATGATTGACGACGCAAACTTCCTACAGAACCAACATGATAAGTGGCCGAACTACCCGGTGTGCCCGGTCAAGAGCACAACCAAGAAAGAGGATGGTTCCAACTGGCCCGTGATGGGGCTGGTTGTCGCAGGCACTCCCACCGTCTACAAGACGAATATGTTTGCTCTAACAACGGGGCCTATCAAGCCTCAGCTTGAGAGTGTAGACAAAGACGAATACGATTCATTCCAGGCAATGGTTGCCGATGGTTGGATTGTTGATTAAAAGGATATCAGCAATGAGCGGAAAAGAAATTGTGATGACGAAGGCTCAGGAGAAGCAGCACGATCGTGAGTATCGCGTGTGGCTTATCAACAAGGGCTTGCTCAAGCCAGTCAAGAAAAATGAATCTGCATGAAGCAGTAAAGCATCTTATCAAGTCGTTCGACGACGATTATGGTGTGCCTCAAGGAGTTTACATCGCGACCCGGTGTCTGATCAATTCTTTGTGGGGAATGCGCGCTGAAAACGTATTCGTTAAATACGTCAAGTCAGCGGACGGTAGATACTACCTTTGGGCGGCGGGAGTTGCTGGCTGTATGCAAGAGATGCAGGCCGCCATTGTTGAAAGCTTGACAGCCGAAACAGAGTGATTACATTGGAGCCATGAGAGTCAGCGAGTTTCTCAGTTCGTTCACGAGCGGCACCTATAGGTTCGCATCTGTTAAGGATGAGTGTCTAGAGATGCTCCAAGAGATTGGAGACTCAGATGCTTTCTGGGATGAGTGGGGAGACTTCACGATGGCGCTCCAGTGCTGGCTGTCATCTGTAACCGGATGGGATTGGGAGATGTATCTCCCGCTCATGACCGAAGTGAAGTACCGTAAGCGTATAACGCGATGGGAAACAATCTTTGCCGACCATGGGTTGGCGTTCGATCCAAAGTACCTCATTAACGGAGGGAATCACGAGAAGCCTGAGAAGGTAGCGCAAGCCTTGGAGCTGGCGCGAAAGGACCAAGATGGCTGAAGCAGTATTCAAAGCGACAAAAGACTTTGCCTTAAAAGGTAAGGTAGGAACCATTCCTACGTCTCATGAAATCAAAGCAGGTGACCGGCTCGTTACGCTTGGACACAGCTCAATGGGAGTAGTGAGGGGAATGAAGATGGGCATGGGAGAGCAGCGTAGCATGGTGACTATGCTGGTTAATATGGGCCCGAAGGATTACAAAGACCACATTGGCTACGAGCTGGAAAGCCTTGGGGCCCGGCGCCTGGGTTCCAGAAGAACTACGTATCAAACTGGATGCAGAGGAATAGAATGAAGTCGGAAACAAAAGTTTATCACGTTGGGAACGTAGCTGTAATGTCCACGACCAAGCGGACGGTTCTGTTTAGCTTCTCTGCACCTAAGCAGCCAATGACTCGGCCTTACGCCTGGGTTGTTATTCAGAAGCTCCAGCTTATGCCTGATGGCGAGAAGCGAGTGCCGGGTATTGAGCCTGAGTATGTTGTGACCCAAAAGTTCAGCGATGAGCGAGGTGGGCAAGGCAATGGGTACTACACTCGCAGCTTCAATGACGCGCTAGAGTACTTCAACAAGAAGGTGGCAAGGGACGCAAAGTTCTTTGCAAGCGAGTGGGAACGCTCACTTGCTGAAATTGGGTTGCTGCCTGGATGTTAACATGAATAATAAAATCATCTGGTTGCTGTATTATCTTTGTTGCCTGTTGTCTGGAGCATTAGCATACGCTCTAGGCGGCTGGGTTGATCTAGCAGCAATCGCTTTACTCAACGGAGTGGTGGGGTGGGTGTTGTTGCAAGCAACCAGGCGTAATTGCTTCAAATAGGAGAGAATAATGCAAGAACTATTGAACAAACTGAAAGCGAAGCTGAACAAGGCAGCCGACAGCCTTCAAGAGTACAACGTTGTCATTGACAATCAGTTGGCTCACAAGTATGGTACGGCTGAGCATCTAGATGCCAAGCTGAATGAGCTGCAAGGGTTGGAAAACCTGCTGCGCTTCCTGGCAACCGATGATGGTGGCCTGCAAGACATTGAGCGGCTTGAGCAATTGCTGAATGACTAACGATAAGCAAGCTGCACAGATTGTGCGGGAGTACGCAGAGACTTCGGCGGATTCCGCAACCCTCATCATGCAGGGCTATATCAAGCTCTTTAGTGAGGCGAACCCACGGTTCGACGAGAGTAAGTTTCGTGAGGCTTGTGGCGACTTGACTCACCTTCGATGACCGACGTATTCATTGTACTCAAAGGCGAGGTTACTCTCACGGTTAATGAGGGAGAGGTGCGCGGAGTCTTCAAGCGTTATGGAAGACGCGGAGGCTTGCGCAATGAAGCTCATGCGTGAGGGAGAGTGGCAGAAGAAAAAAGCTTACCAATGGGTTGACAAAGCTCACAACTGTATCAACATTGAGCGGCGGGTGGTGAGATGAAAACTTTAGCAGAAACAAAACACGCAGTTGTAAGCTTAACGGACCCGGGCGAGATTGTCGTAGAGTTGAACGGCAACTATGTGAGCATTCGCATTGCGCCCGATGACGATCGAATCAAGATTACCACAAACTCTATGTGTAGCATGAGCCTTTACATGGATGGTAAGGTAATGGTGTCCCAACTGCCTGGAGCACCTTTTAAGACAAAGGAATAAACAAAATGGATTCATTCTCAGCAATGCTAAGGGGTATGGCCAACAGGGACAAGCCCACTATGGTTTTTGACTGGCACAAAGCCGCTCGTCTCATTAGAGAGCGCAAGCCTAAAGATGTTGGTGCAGGACTAAGGAGTGATTGGGAGTATACTGGCGGGTCTATCTATGAAAACGGAAAGCCTACGCCTAAAGACGAAACGTATGTGTATCTGGCGTCTACTTGGGCAGTCCCAGAGATTGCTCTTGACGGAGAGCTAGAGCCTTGCTACGTTATGCAGGCTGACGTTCCCAATGGGGAGAAGTGGGACTCTAGCACATACTGGCCGCAGTCTGCGCTAGACATTCTGAACGCGGACGATTCGCTGGAGTCGACTTCAGCACCAGACTATGAAGAAAGCGATTGAACTAATCCTGTGCCATGAAGATGGTACGTGGTCCACTGAAATTGTAGAGTGTGACGACTTTGACGCACTCATGGCAGACTTCCATGGCTATGTGAATGAGCACATCCTGACGCAGGAATGCTATCGGAAAATTGTGTTCACTGGCCTGTGGAATGATAAGCCAGAATTGGATATTGACGATCCTCGATTCTTCGAGGAAGAAGAGGAAGAATGAGCTGCCAACATTGTAAGAAAGTACAACAACTAACCGGCAATAAGTTTGCACGGTGTCGTCCGCATCATAAGGAGCGAGTGCGCAAGGTACTCAAACGAGTGGAGCGGAACGCAGAGAAGGCAGCCAGGGAGAAGAAGGGTGCCCCATGAATGGGTGGGGCTGCTAATCCTTGGCCTGTTAGCTGTTCTATGGGCTATAGCCGCTCGATTGGAAAAGAAGCATTAGCCAACCACAGGTTGAATTTTTTGCTTGACATCAGTCTGTGGCGACATAGATTGTTGTCGAGCGAGGGACGAACCCTCAACGATTGCAGGAACAATCCTGCCTGACCTTAAAAGAGGATACACACATGGCAAAAAGCAAGAGTGATGCGTATGCACTGATTACCGATCAGGTGCTCGAATTGCTGGAAAAGGATCTTGTGCCCTGGCGCAAGCCCTGGAAGCCGGCAGACTTTCCGCGTTCAGTGCGCGGACACCGCTACCGTGGTATCAATGTGTTCCTGCTCGCCATGAAGGCGCAAGCAAACGGATACAGTGACCCGCGATGGCTGACATTCAAGCAGGCGAGAGCTTTGGCTGAGAAGGTCGGAATCACTGAGACGTATGATGTGACTGACCCCGACACGGGCGAGGTTACTCAAAAAGAGCGCATTGTCGGTGGCGTCAAGAAAGGCGAGAAGTCCACTGTCATCTGTTTCTGGAAGTGGATCAAGCGTAAGGACAAGGAGACTGGCGAAGAGACGCGGATTCCTTTCCTGCGATACTTCAAGGTGTTCAACGTCGAGCAGTGCGAGAACTTGGGGCTCAAGTCCTACGTTAGTGAGGCAGACAATGGCGAGCACACTCCCATCGAGGTGTGTGAGGCCATTGTGGGCGGTTACAAGAACGGTCCCACTATCAAGCATGGTGGTGACATGGCGTGCTATCGGCCCAAGGCTGACAGCGTGAGCATGCCGAAACCCGAGAGTTTCGAGTCTCCCGAGACTTACTACTCGACCATGTTCCACGAACTTGGTCACTCTACTGGACATGAGAGTCGCCTTGCCCGAGAGGGTGTTACCGATGCTCAAGCATTCGGCTCTCACGAATACAGCAAAGAGGAATTGTGTGCAGAGATGACCGCAGCCTTCCTCTGTGGTGAGGCTGGTATCGTTACCAGCACTATCGAGAACAGTGCAGCCTACATCAAGAATTGGATGAAGGCGCTCAAGAATGACACCAAGATGGTGGTCAGCGCTGGTGCTCAAGCACAGAAGGCCGCAGACCTCATCCTTGGGGTCGAGTTCAAAAAGAACGACGAAGACTAACGGTTGAGAGCAAATCGTGGATGGGTCGCCCGGCGATTGGCTGGGAAGCCATGAATTGACATGGAGGGAGTTGCTAGGTAACTCCCGGACCCTTTGCGCTGAACGGAGAAAAACAATGCTTAAATATTGAATTGAACTTTCTGTTAATATGGTTATAAAGATATGGTTCCTGAGCATGAATAAAAAAGGTTCTATACAATTATGGAATAATGAGTGTAATCATTAAATATAATGATTGTATATATTATATATTATAAATCCAACAAAGCACTGATCATGCAGTTGTTGGTCCCTGGACGCAGGGTTTGACTTGAAGGCAGGGGGTAGCTCCCCAAAACCACAACTGAAGAATGTGTTGCAAACATTCTTATAGCCGAGAGATGCGGAGTCGGCTGGGGTCCAAACCTAGTCTTCGTAGAAACATTCTCTCTTTTTCCTTGACACTCAAGTTTCAGTGACTATGTTGTTTGAGTACCAAGGAAAAAGAAAGGCAAACATGAACGTAACGATCCACAACGTGGTCGCCATGACCACCGACCTCAAAGACTTTCCGCCTACACAGAATAGGCGTGATGGCTTCCGCAGTCTTACTGTAAATGTAGAAACGCGCGGTCGCTATGCCGATCATAGCGAGAATGTAGAAATTACGCTCATCTCACACGATCCAAAGATGGATGACAAGCTCGGGCGCATTGCTGCCATCCTTTCGGAGGATTGACATGGCTAAGTGTATTGAGTGTGAGTTTGGCAAGGCGGTATCTCCTGATCCGCGTGTGCCTCCACTTGAGCATGATGATTGTCTTTGCCTAGAGTGTGGTGAGTCTGCGTTCGACGAACGAATTGAAGAGTTAGAAGAAGAGATTAACCTTTTGCGTGAAGAAAAAAAAGGTTTAAGAGATGGCTAAGTGTATCAGTTGTCCGTACACCACGGAGTACCAAGACAGGCCCTTCACTTGCACGAAGTGTAAGCTGCACGCTGAGGCTTTTGGGGCCGCTAAGGCGCCTGACATTGACGAGCCTGAGTTTGAGCAGCAGTACGCCGACAATGACGACTGGCTTGACGAGAGTCGAGGCAAGCCTTATCGTCAAGTAGGAGGGACGTTCTACTACAATCGCACAGACTTCGATGCTGCGGTTGACTTCATCTATGAGAATAACCCCTATGCACAAAAAGGTGGTCGCAAATACATTGCAACCATGATTGTAGACCTGATGCGCAAGGTTGCTCTGGATAAGGATTGCTTTTGCATTAGGCAAGCCGGCGTCATGGTTATGCGGTCGGGTGAGAATCGGCTAAACATTTATGTAGCACCAGGGATTGCTAAACCTGGCGTTGAAGACACAAGACACTTCGTATGAGAGACACATGGCGAAACTATATAAGACAGATGGAACGGTTGAGGCGGTTGCTCCAGTTAATGGCAAGACGTTTGAGCTGGACCAGCTCAAGGCGTTGGTCGGTGGCTGGATTGAGTGCGTATACCTCGACAGCAACAAGCTGTTCGTAATCAATGAAGAAGGCAAGCTCCACGGCTTGCCCATAAATGAAGCTGCGACCATCATTGCATCTAGTCGCTTGTTTCCTGGCGATTATATTGCAGGTAATGCCGTTATGCTTAAAGCAGCAGGAGAGGATATGGTGCCTCTCGATGACTAAGAGAGAGCTATTCAAAGAGCTTGAGGGCTACGACGATGACGCTGAGGTACACTTCGTCTACGACTATGGTGACCACTGGCACACAAGCATTGCCTCGCCCGTAGACGAAGCAGACATGGGCGACATTGCTTGGAGCGACTACCACAGCGACTACAAGGTGGTTGACGCCGAAGAACATGATGACGATGTTGCTAATGGTCACAGTATTGACCGTGAAGTGAAAAACGTTATCTTATTGAAAGCACACGGCTGATGGTTAGTGAAGTTAAGGTTTACCAGTTTCATCATGGCACACAGGGCGGGCTCGACGTAATCGAAACTATTAAGTGTAAGATTCACGTTAAGAGCCACTTCGGCCCTGTCTGGGCTGGCTGCGCAGTGAAGCCGTTTAAAGAACACCACTACCACTGTATCCAGTACCTCGGACAGTGGTGGGAAGTTCGTCAGAATACGTACTCTGATGGGACTACACATTGGGCTCTAAAACTTCCTTGTAAGTCTACAATGACCAGCATGGGATTCAAACAGTGATCTACGAAGTTACACAATCTGAGAAGAAGCATGTGGAGCACCAGGGATACTACGGTAAGCTGGCGCCTTACAATGTGTGCCCTCCTGGCTGGGAGCCTCTGACCGCAGAAGAGTTTGCATACCAGCAGTGTCTGCGTACTCCTGCGTTCATTGAGTTTCGCCAGTTGCGTCTCAATAAGGATGGTACTGCGCCTCCCCTGGATGAGTTTAACCGACAGCTCCAGAGCGTCCAGCTATTCTGGACCGACCGCTGGAGCGGCTACGCCATGGCTTACTCATGGCACAAGAAAGAAGTATACTTCTACAAGTTCGGCTTCACCGACGAGCAGATTACAGAGCTTACCAAGGAAGGGCTGCCTGCTATCGTGTCGGATGATAATTGGGGCATGGACGAAGGCACCTCGATCCCTCGACGTGGAATCAGGGACTACAATCGCACGATTGAGTTTGAGCGAGAGCTGACGCCTGATGAGCTTGCTTCTGCAAAGGAATGGGTTGGGCTTGTGAAGTGTCCTGGCTGGACTGGCGTTACTGTACGTCACCGTGAAGGTACTACATCGTATACCTTCCGCACCACATACGATTCAAGTGACTGACAACCAATAGTACGACATGGAAAAAGTAAGACCCCATGCATCCCCGCGCAAGGGCTGGCGACATGAATGGTGCAAGGAAGATTGTCCGTTTCATGATATGCGCATGATCCCGAAACATATTCGGGAGACAATCCCTGCGTGGAACAAGGTGAAGATTGAATTTTTTGGACCGGACGAGTTGACATTCCCAGAATAGGGATTAGGATAGTGACATGGCAAAGCGAAAGAAAAACAAGAAGCGCAAGCGCAAGAAGCGCAAGAAGACCATTGCGCGGCTTGAAGCCGACCTGGCTAACGTGAAAGAGCGCAGCCTTCAGTGCTTGGCCTTTGCCCTTGGGTACTACAAGGGTGGAGAGATGACCAAGCGCAACAAAAAGCGCGCCAAGGATGCTAAGAACCACTGGTCGAAAGAAGATTGGGATTGACATGGCACTGCATCTTGGAGAGTATGAAGGATACGTACTGACTGTTAATCAGTCTAACGTTGAGCCCGAACTTGTTACCTACCACCTTTGGAAAGATGGTGACGAGTATTATGCTCGTGAGGATGCAATCGTAGATGAAAACGATCCGCAGCCTGATGAACACATCTATCTAGAAGCTGAGCGCCGATACAACGAGCTTGGTCGGCCTGATGCTGGCGAATGGGAGCCATTATCATGACAGATAAAGAAGACAATTTCATTGATGCCCGCAGGGCTTACGAGATGACCACAGAGGTTCTTAGCCAAACGGCTATTAAGTTCTGGAAGGACAAAGTTCAAAAAGAAATCATTAAGGAAGCCAAAGTAGGTAATATGTATAAGGAATTGGAAGTTCCGAGCCATTTCGTACATGAGTTGGTTGACTTTGCCGAGAGCTTAGATTATAATACGCAGATAACCACTAGTGGAAACGATAAGACTAAAGTCTTGATTGAGTGGAATCTGGATATCTACACCAACAGTGAGAGTTACTCAGGAAACTAGAGGCGGCATGAAGACTTGGACATTTTTGGATAGGACAGATTGGTCTGCTGGTGAATGGGATAACGAGCCCATTGACAAGGCCGCCTGGAAAGACAACGAAACTGGGCTCGATTGCATGATCCACCGAAACTCGATGGGTACTTGGTGTGGATACGTTGGAGTGCCAGAAGACCACCCATTCTTTGGCGATGACTATGACCAGCACTATGACCTTAACGTTCATGGTGGCTTGACTTTTGCTGATGCCTGTCATGGTATGGAGGAAAGCGGTAAGGGCATCTGTCATCCGAATGATGAAGGCGACCACGTTTGGTGGTTTGGTTTTGACTGCGCTCACTACATGGATAAGATCCCGAATAGACGTATGTCTGCGATGGATGGTACATACAGGAATCAAGAGTATGTAACGGCAGAGGTTACAAGCCTTGCTAAGCAGTTGGCCGAAACGAGCCAGTGGCTAAGAAAGAAGTTTGAATAATGGCCAAGAAGCTACTCACATACAATAACGCAAAGATTCTCAAAAGCCGCGAGAAGGGGTATCTTACCGCAGGTTTGCATCTGCTGCCTGGTAGGGTATGTGACCGTGCTTCTAAAGGCTGTCTGGCGGCTTGTCTGAATACTTCGGGTCATGGGAGATACCAGCGCACACAGCAGGCTAGGGCGCGCAAGACTAAGATGTTCTGGGAGAACCATGATGAGTTTATGGCTCAGCTCTATAAAGAGATTGACGCCATGCTGCGCAAGGGAGAGCGAGAGAATCTGACGCCGGCACTGAGGCTTAACCTCACCAGCGACATTCCTTGGGAATGCTATGGTGTGCCGCAGAGGTATCCCAACGTACAGTTTTACGACTACACGAAGTATCACGACAGGCATGTGCCTGACAACTATCACCTGACGTTCTCCCGTAGTGAGGAAGAAAAGAATTGGGAACATGCCGAGTCATGGCTTGACAACGGTGGAAACGTGGCTATTGTATTTGCTGACGAGCTGCCTGAGACATATCGAGGGTTCCCCGTGATTGACGGGGACAAAGATGACCTGCGCTTTCTTGACCCTTCGCCATGCGTTGTGGGCCTGAAAGCTAAGGGGCGTGGGAAACGCGACAAGACTGGATTCGTGGTGTTACCATGAGTAATATGCCCAAAGAAGTAACCAACACTAAGCTAGTCATCTATTTTCTGTGTGCTATTGCATGTGTAGTTGCAGCTACCATTGCCCCCGGCAAAACAGCATTGCCAGCATGTGGTGCTATGTTCTTTTTTCTTCTCATTGAATTGCGAATGGTAGAGCGCGATCTGATGCGCACCATTAAAAACTCTCGGCTTGAGGCTAGGAAAGACGATGGCTAGAATCAATGAGTTTACGGACCTCGGCTTGATTGCTGAGATTCTTGAGGTAGAAGGTTCTCTTACCAGAAAGAGGTACGGGAGAGAATATCCTCTTGTGTTCTCTATCTCTGGCCATCTAGGTCGTCCACGCAAAGATATGATCGCCCTGATTGCTCAGGCAGGTGGTGAGTTTCGTGCTACCCCTAGTAGGGATTACACAGATTTTCTTATCACCAACAACGATTGGAATAAGGGCTCGACTCATGGTAGGCTTTCCGCCAAAGTACGCAAAGCCCAGAGAGCAGGCGTTCCTATTATCAGTGAACAAGAGTTCTATGATATGTTGATGCCATCGGAAAGTGATGACGAATAAATGTATACGAACAAGTATCCTGGCAAGTGCCAGTCATGCAAGTCAGCCCTTACTCCAGGGGATGGCTTTGCATACAAGAACGGACACCGTTGGCTGCAAGTATGCACGTCAAAAGCTTGCTTCCGCCGCCTTGGGCTCAAAGAGCCTCAGATCAATGTCGTAAGTCAGAAGCGTACCTTGACCGAAGACGGCGAGGTATACATGGCATATGATGCAGATGCAATTACTCTGCTGCGTTCTATGCCTGGTGCGCGTTGGAACCCGGATAAGAAGTGTTGGACGGTTAGCACGAAGACTGCTGACCTCGCACGAGTTATCGAGGTTTGTGACCAGCTTAAGATTGAGGTGCCAGCTTCCTTCCGTAGTCGTGCTGAGCTAGGTACTGAGAATAGCCAAGAGGCTAAGCAGCGAGCGGCCACTAAGGGGCTGTACGACTTCCAGCGCCATGGTGTAGAGTTCCTTGCACTCAAGGATAGAGTGCTCTTGGCTGACGACATGGGGCTGGGCAAGACTGTCCAAGCTCTAGTCTCCTTGCCTGAGAAGGCACGAGTCATTGTCATCTGTCCTGCCGCTGTTAAGTATAACTGGCAGGATGAGGCAAAGAAGTGGCGCAAGGATCTTACCACTACTGTGCTGGCTGGCCGCAACTCATTCAAACTCCCCGAAGAGGGCGAGATTATCATTACCAACTATGATATTCTTCCCAAGTGGATGAGCGATGAGAACATTGACCAGGAGATGAAGCAAGCCCTGGCAAACGTTCACCTCATTGCTGATGAGTGTCATCTGGTTAAGAACTACAAGACCCAGCGCAGTAAGAAGGTAAGCAACCTCTCTCGTCTATGCAAGAGCGTCTGGTTCCTTACTGGTACACCGCTGATGAACAAGCCGACAGACCTGTTCGGTGTTCTGTGTGCTGGTGACATGAACGTGCTTGGAAGCTGGAAAACGTTTCTGCGCCTGTTCAATGGGTACAAAGGTCGCTTCGGCTACCACTTTGGCTCACCAATCCCAGAGGTTCCCGAGCGCATGAAGCGAGTCATGTTGCGTCGTCTTAAGAAGGACGTGCTCAAGGACTTGCCGCCCAAGACATACCAGACCATTACTGTCAATAACATTGGCAAGGCTCTGGTCAAAGAGCTTAACGCAGCTTGGGAGAATTGGGACGATGACATGCCTTATGGTGGCCTGCCCAGCTTCGACGAGTTTAGCAGGATGCGAGCGCTGCTTGCTAAGGACCGTATCCCTGCCATGTTAGAGATTGTGGAGTCCTACGAAGATTCTAGCACTCCCTTGGTTGTATTCTCTGCCCACAAAGCTCCTGTTGAGGAACTTGATAAGCGAGACGGCTGGGAGATTATCACTGGTGACACGACCGCCAAGCGTCGCCATGAGATTGTACAAGCATTCCAGGCTGGGCAACTGAAAGGGCTCGGCCTTACCATTCGTGCTGGAGGTGTTGGCCTCACGCTTACCAAAGCGAGCCATGCTCTATTCGTTGACCTCGATTGGACCCCGGCACTTAACATTCAGGCAGAGGATCGTATCTGCCGCATTGGTCAGACTGCGAACAACATTCAGATTATGCACATGCAAAGCAAGCATCCGCTTGACCAGCATGTTCAGAAACTAATTGCTCAGAAGATTGAGATTGCTCGCAAGGCTCTGGAGGATGCGTACAAATACAAGGCGCCTAAGCTTAAAGATGTGATTGTTCCTGACCTCAAAGATGAGTCTGATGCAGAGCTTAAGGCTCGCTTGGATGCCATTGAGGAAGCTGGGCGTGAGGCCGAGCGTCAACATGCTCGCGGTCGTGTTCATCGTATCCTTGATAGGGAGCGTAGTAAAGCAACACTGCCCGAGCCAGAGCTTACCTCCGAGCGCAAAGACATGCTCATGGGTGCATTGAATTACATGGTTGGTCGATGTGACGGGGCCGTTACTAGAGATAACCAGGGCTTCAATAAGCCGGATGCTGCTATTGGTCATTGGATTGCTGCTACTGGCATGAAGAAGGATGATGACGTGACGTTCCGAGTGCTGGAGCGTATCCTGTCCAGGTATCATCGGCAGCTTGGTGATAAGTTTGCTGCTATCTGGACACCGGAGATGTAATGACTGAAGTTGAACTAACCATTGATGTGTTCCGATGGGAAAGTAAACGTCGGAACTATACAACCAAGACCAAAATCATTCGTAAGGCTACTACGGGCCACAGGCTTATGCTTGAGCGAGAGCTTGATGGTGTCCAAACTGAGTGTGTTGAGCTTACGGATGAATACGTAAAGAAGCAAGGCGTAAACTTTCGCAGAGTGCTCAAGGCTGCAATGGAAATTCTTAGGTATGCCTGACATTACCATGTGCCACGGTGATGACTGCCCACAGAAAAACGAATGTTATCGTTTCCGGGCTGTTCCCACACCAATGCGTCAAAGCTATTTTCATACACCCCCGTATTTGCCTAGGCTCCCTTACCTGGGCCGCCCAGAGGGGCCAGACTGTGCGTACTTCCAGTCGATCGAGGGGTGGTCAAATCTTCGACCACTTGACAATCTCGTCGAGGGTGTTAGGTTGAGGGTCATGAGCAACGACGAACAACAAAAGTCCCCGCAGATGGAGGGTATTCTCAATGAGTTTACCCAGGCTGCTTTCGGTCGCAAACGAAGTGATGACTGCTGTGTTATCTGCGGAAACACAAACGTGAAGGTGAGTGATTTCAGAAACAAGGTGAGTATTAAAGAGTTTAGTATCAGCCGTATGTGCCAGAAGTGTCAAGATGATGTGTTTGGAACAGACGAGCCTGAATGAAGCTGACAAGCTTCTCAGAGAAGTCAAGGTAGAAGCTGACAAGAGATTAGATGAGCTTCTCCCCATGTTAATGGACCGCATGTGTAAACGATTTTGGGCAGAACTGCATATGGGCGACCTCCACTCTAGATATGGAGTTTTTGCGCCCGGATTGGATCGGGCTCTTGATACGGAAGATGATACCGGAGAGCTTTACTTGCCCCAAACGGGTTGGCGGCCTCCAATCTGAAGTTGCGACTCGCACGAAATGGATTATAAATGGTGAGTTCAAAACTTTCAGTGATTGATGCTGGTTAGCTCACACATTTAGGTCATAAGCTTAAGAAGCCGTGAGGCGCGAGACCTCATATGATCGCCATAGGTTCGACCAGGTAGCTCCTGGTTGAGCGGATGAGAGATACCGAGATAGCAGCTAAAGGCTGTGAGATTGCTTGTGTGTCCGACGGGTTATGCCCAGACTAACAATGTTAGCGACAAGCAATATGCACTAAATCAGCCGGCTAGTCTATTCCCCCATGCTCGCGGTGTAATGGCTTGCACCTGTGCAAATCGCAGCCATAGGCACCATTTTATTTTTACATGTTGATGAAAACATGGGACAGCCAAGAAAAACGATTGAAGACGTGAAGCGCATTGTTGCGCAATGCAAGTTTCGTGACCGTAAGCTGAAGGTAGCGCCTATGGGAGACAACGGGTGCTACATCCAAGTACAGTACATGGAAGCATGTATTGATACTGGAGAGATGGAACTACAGAAGGCGCGCAAGTGGTATACCTCCTTCTACTCAACCGACACTGAGGTTGTCGAGACTGTGTTCAAGGCACTGCGCGTGTCGAATGACCATGTGTTGAAGGAACATTTCCCTTTCCAGGGACGACGAGTGTACTCTCCCCACTTCGACATTGAGGCGCGCATGCACCTGTGCGATGAGTGGGAGTTTGACGGAAGGGTTCCGTTGGAGAAGTAGTCCTACCCTATACTTTTCTTAAAGATAACCGACAGAGAAAACTGAACGGTTGTGGCCTGGTTGCGTCCCCTTTACTTTTCAGAGGAAGGGCCACCCTTCCGGGCTGTGGCTGAAGGGGAGCGGAGAGCTGCCCGGTTATTATGGGTTGCAAACTATATTAACCACACGGGCATGAGCTGGTTCGAGTCCAGCTACCTTGGAGTAGGGTAAACTACCCCGCTGTTGGTTATCTTTAAGGAAAGCATGTTAAAGACGCTGAAAAGGTTTGACATTCCTGGGCGCGTTGCCTTATGGTTGGTTGACAAGATGGTCAAAGCTTGGGCGCCCACTGGACGAGAGTTTGGTGCGGCAATTTTAATTGCTTGGATAGGCACAGCCGTATATGGAGTGCTGTGGTTTACTATTCTGGTAACATTGTACTTCGGGATACAAAGTTTGATATGAAGTTTGAAACAATCTCTGGTTCCCTCTACGAAGTGGACGAGGAAAACAGCCGGTGTCGTCGCTTGATTGGTGTGGCTGATCCTCAGCCCCGTCAAGGTAAAGACGGCGAATGGAAAACGTTTGACACCATGTCGGAAGAGGTTAAGGTTGGAGAGCCGGTTCTTTTCGTCTGGTGGTGGGAAGGGGAGATTGCTAAGTCAACAGTAACTTCCGCTGTGAGGCGGATTCTTAAAGAAGAAAACTAATGTTCTATAGAGACAATCCAGATGGCACACGTTCTTACAGGTGCCCGGATTGTGGTGGGCCATCGCATCCGGCGACTGGTAACTGCCTGAGCCCGACTTACATCCTGTGCTGGGGCTGCTCTCTTGAGCTAGCTAAGTGGTTGCAGAGCTGGACTGGTAAGCGTGCGCCCAAACGTAAACTCCAAACAAAGATGACATTCTACGAATGTGCCACACTGTTCAAACAATAACAAGTGAGAGCGAGCTTATTCTGGCAGAGGTTGCTGAGCGAGCAGATGATCTGACGGATGAGCTGCTGCCCAGGGTCTTGGAAAAGCTAGACGAACATGTCTGGAGCTGAAAGAGAAAGGCTGGCCAGGGATATTGTTAATGCGATTGAGCTAGATATCCTTGATCGTGGTGGCATTGGAAACGAGCTTGAGCAAGTAGACGATGACATTCGCGAGGAAATCAGAGACGCCTGGCAAGAGATTGTGTTGGGTAAGCTAAATGAATCAGGAGCCTGAATGGAAGGTAGCGTTCTGGTGGGCGCTCATCGCTGCAACAGCAGCGTTCTGGATAATTGCGGCAATGTTCAGCTTATGAAGGTTTCTGATATATTCAAAGTTCAGCCTGGTGTTATATTCCAGGGAGTTATCACTGGAGAAAAGATTAGTTCAAAATTGTCACATGCAACTCGCATGAGCGAGCAGCATCCTAGTGCTGATGTGGCTAGAGCTGATTATACTGATTAAGGTTGCGGAAGTAGATAAGCGTGTGCTTAGAGCTGACTGCGCTAAGTTTGGTGTTGGCTTTAGGGACGTGCGTGGGCGTCAATACTATCTCAATGAAAATTCTAACGCTAAACTGGTTGACTCAAGCATGTATGCTGAAGTGAAAAAGACAGTAGAGCATTGGGACATTCTTAAGCTGGAGGGTTTCTACTGTCCGCTACCTCGCGAGGTTGCAGGACAAATCGTTGAGTTGATTAAGCCCAATGGTACATGGTGGGATGTTAGGTGGCGCGGCAATCCGTTTTTAATTAGAGATGTTGCTCTAATACATGAGGAAACTGATGGAGAAGATTCATAAGATTATCGCTGGGCTGCAAGTTGTACTTAACTCTAAGTGTACGAATGACACCTATGCTGAGCATGATGTGTTCTATGCTGGCTTGCCTAGCGAAATGACAGATGAAGAAAATGCGAAGATGAAAGAGTTTGGCTGGCACATCGACAAAGAGAGCGATGGCTGGGCAATCTTTACGTAACCAAGAAAGATCGATTGATGCAAAAACAATTCACTGAGCAAGACGTTGAGCGCTTCAAGGCGTTTGAAAACTTCATGGCGCTCTATACCGAGAAGCCTAAACCGAAGTTCAAGCGGAAGCGTAGGCAAAAGAAGCGTGGAGTCAAGAAGCTTTCCAAGAAGGCAGAGCCGGAAAAGAAGCTCAGCCGATTCGAGCAAGTGTTGAAGCATCTCAAAGAGGCTGGTAAGCCTTTGACGGTTACGCAGCTTGCCGACAAGCTGAAGACCAACCGTAACAATGCTTATCAAATCATCTATGCCAATAGGCATGACAAGCGCCTCAAGAAGGTAGACCCGGGCGTCTATGAGCTTTCTGCAAAGGGCTGATAAAGCCATCAGGGAGTGTCCGTCTGAGTTTGGGTTCACCGTATACTTCCTACGCCTAACTAAAGAGTTCTTCAAAATCGGCTGCACTTGCAGGTCAGCACAGATTCGTCGCTTTGAATTGAAACAAGGCAACCCAAACGTATGTGATATCCTCTGCGAGGTGCCCGGTTCCCTTTGTCTTGAGCGTCTGCTCAAGGCACGATTCAATCATCTCCTGCATGAAAGGGAGATATTCAGACTCACACCAGAGGTGTGGGGATACATTCGCAAACTAAAGCGATGGAGAACAGAATGAAACTTTCAGTTGCAATCTTTACTGGAATGCTTATGGTTGGTTGTGGGCAGCCCGCTGTCATGCAGCCCGCTGTCACGCCTAACACTTGTACGTGTGAAGGTAGGACCATTGAGCAAATCAAGGCAGAGAAAGATGAGACTCCCTGTTGGGATGCTGTCAAAGATGGCGCAAGCGACGCTTACAAGGCAGGAAAGGGATACTTGCACGAGATTACTGCTCCCGACGAGGAATGATATGACTGCTAAGGATGTAGGAGAAATCCTCCTGCACTGGCATGAGAATATGAATGATTGCCCGCTGTTTGAGCTAGGTCAATTACTTGAACGCGGGCAAGACTTCAGCTTCAATCTTGTTGAAGATGCTAAGTTCAAGCTCATTGCTCTCTATGATGGTGAGTATGGGCATGATCTTGATATGGCGCAGTGTTGGGAGATTGAGAATGCAGTAATCTGGCTTAACAAATACATTGCCGGATATGACGAAGAAAAAGAGGCAGTGGCTTGACAGACGTTGTTGCAGAGATTATGTTGGAGATCCCGAGCCATTGGGAAATTCTCGAAAGAGACATGTTCTTTGACGATGGCCGAGATTACAACAAGCCTATGTATGCTCGCAAGGACGGGAAGGCAAGAGTCTACCACAATGCGGGCGAAGAAGGTACTAAATACGAGTTTGCTATCGCTACATCAGATGGTGATGGTGAATGTGCAAGCTCGCTAAGTCAAGCTATTAAATATGCTGACAGCATGGTAGAGGAAGCTTGGCTGTCTCCAGTTGGAGAGGAAACAAATGCGTAAATACAAAGTTAGAGTTATCAACACCCAGGTTCGTGACGTTCCTGTTCATGCGTACATCTATGATGAGCGACGTGGGCATATCAAGACGGGCAAGGTTATCCGAGTGGATAAGGTGGAGCGTAAAACTGTTATGTTCTCTGGTAGCCCAGAGGCTTACAGGATTTGGCGCGAGGGTCATTCGCTTCCTGCTACTGCTACGGTGAAGGAAGGCCCGATCAAGGATGAGGATCTTCTGCAATGAGTGACCTACAACTGTCCATTACCTTTTTCTGCATCTTCTGGTTTATCATGGGCATCCTCGCACAAAGGGGATGGACCTACTTGACAGGCCGCTACGTCGTGGCTAAGTTGGAGAGGCAATGAGCCAGACTGAGATTACGTTCTATATTGAACGCGACGGTGATGAGCTAGAGCTTGCCATCACAGGAGATGTAGAGAGTGTAGATGGTGAATGTACTTCATGCATCACACATATTCAGCAAGAAGGTCACACCTGGGAAGGTGAGTTGACCGAGCAAGAAAAGCAAGTGGCTGAAGAAGAACTGTTTGAACGGTTCAAAACAGATTCAGAAATAGACGTTGCTACTGAGGCAGCAGACGAAGCCTTGGTAGGTGATTGGGTTGACACAGCTATCAACAACCCTTACGGGTATTAACATGCCTGACGATAATAATTTTGACGTATACAAAAACCTGCCTGAGCTTGAGAAGCCACCGAAGGAATCGGTTAAGGTTCTCTTTCCGAATGGTGCCTATGTGTACTTTACGAAGGGCCGAACCAAGCCAAACCTGGTTAGGTATGCCAATGGTGATACTATCTCGCTATGGGAGCATAGAACACCCGTAGTAAGCGTTGTTCGATATTACTTTGAAGAGCAACCCACCCAAGACTTGCAGACCTACTTGTCTCTGGAGCAGTGTAAAGTTGGACATGTATACAGAGTGCGCTCCCGCAACTTGAGGCTTGCGGTGTATTGTGATGAATGGGAATGGGAAGGGGCTGAGCCTGGCAATCATGATGACCCACGATTCGTTGGAATCAGACGCAAGTTTGGCAGCGAGTTCCTTGATTCAGAATACCATTGGGACCACGGACAGTTTAGAGAAGGCAAAGCAACTGGTGCGTTTGCTACATGTAAACCTCTAGAAGACTTGGGACCAGTCGGACAACGCTTGTCCGAGGGAAATGAATCGCTATTTGATGAGCTTAAGAGACTAGAGAATGAGTTACTTTGAACAATTCCTGCTCGCAGCCATCATATACGCACGTAAATGTGCAATGGATCGGTCGGGCATCTTTCTAGCAAACGCTACACGCCCGCCTGATTTCTTGTGGCGTCTGAATCCTGATTGGGCTATCCAACAGTTGGCAACAAAATGTCTGGCAGGGGTTGACAAAGAACAGCTCGGTGTTACGTTGATGAAACGAGGAACCGAATGACTCTGCTCATGCTGCTCTCTGCCATGTGGGTGATCCTTGGGATTATAGGTATCGCAGGAATCATTGCTGCGGCTGTTGAGGACAAACAGGATGGGCTTAAAGCGGCAACTTTACTTGTATTAGGTGTGCTTGCCGTCTTGACTTTCATAGTAGTTCTATCATGGTTCGCAGCAAAAGGAGCCTACTTAACATAAAGTTATGAGCCTTCATAGGCTCGAAAGAGATTCATGACACGCTTCTGGCTATCATGAAGGCGCGCTGTTCGTTTCATGAGCGTACAGCCAAGCCAAACAAATAAAATAGGAGCTGAATCCAACAGATAGGTTCCTAGCCCTACCTCCCCCGGCATGTTGGCCGGGTCGAATGTAATAGGAGATGGGTTGTCTCGGGTGCCGGGCACAGACCAACAGCTAACTTACATAAGCCGACTTTAACGAGCGGCGAGATGAAAGATGCTGGCTAACCGAGAGCCTTCGGGCGTTTTTCTGTTGAAACCTTAAACCAGGAGACACTATGTCTACTGCACGTAACTACATGCGGAATCGTATTGACCGCAGACCTCAGCGCAAGGCTGAGAACGAAGCTCGGGTGGAAGCATGGCAAGCCATGACGCCGCAAAAGCAATTGGCTGAGCTGGATGCTCGGCTTGGTAAGGGTGTGGGCGCTAAGAAACAGCGCGCACGTCTCAATCTCCTCCTGCGAGAAGACTCGTAGGCTTTCCAATCGGGCTCCTGGGGCGTCAGAGCGTCCCAGGAGTTTTTAATGAAAGGTACTAAAATGAAGAACATGCGTGATCGAATCGCGACTCAGTTGAATGAACTTAGGGACGCATTGGATGATGTAAACGGTAAGTTTGACGCTGATGACAACAAGATTGAGGCAGTTAAGGATTGTCTTGAGTGTCTTCGAGAAGAGATGGAACTGACGCCCGAAGAGAAGACTGGCCAAGCTTTTCAGAAGCTCGAAAAGGCTATGGGTTGGTCGTAATGCTTTCAGAAGAAGAGTTTTGGGATCGGGCAGCCATCGCTGCACTTAGTACAGTAGAGGATGTAACGCCCTGCTCGGCAGCACAATTTGCTGCTCAAGCAGCAGACGCCCTCCTTGAAAGGCGTATTGCAAAGCTGGCAGAAAAAGAAGCTGCCAAACATGCTTGGCCACCGAAAAAGGAAGACCCTATCCGCACCAGGCCAACACGTAAAATGCCTAGTGTAAGGGCTGAGCCCAAAAGCTGACTCATGGAAAAGAATACTAAAGAAAGAATCTACGTTGCCGTAGGCGACTGTGTTTGGGGCAAGGGGCTTACCATTGACGCTGCTAAGTGGGAAGCTAAGCAGCGTACAGGAAAGAAACGGCAGAAGTTTGCTATCTACAAGATGGCTGAAGGCGCACACTCCGTGTACGTAGATGACTTTGGTGCTGTGTGTTGGTCGGGAACGACGGATAGGCCAGAGCACATTGAGGAATAATGGAAGCTTATCTCAAGCAGTCCTTTCTTAAAAAGGTGGCAAAGATTCTTAAAGAGAATACCACCGACTATGGGAATGGTATCCCTGCTCGTATTCTTTGCGAGAAGCTAGAGCTTAGTCTAGTATGGGAGAGCACCCTAAGAACTCTTATTAGAGAAGGCGTGATCCCAGGATATAAGCTGCGACCGAATACGGGCTTTGTAAGAGAGAATGCTACGGCTAAGACCACTGATGGTGGCACAGTTGTGCCGGCTTTCTTTGTGACTCAGTTTCAGCAAGCACTTGATGAGTGCTGTAATGATGATACCTATGTAAGCAGTGATACTGTGCTGAGTAAAATGAAGCACCACTATGCACAGGTGAAAGCGAAAGCCCTAATGGGTTCTGCCATCAAGCATGGGCTGGTGTCTGGATACGTATCTAAGACTGGCGCTGGTGGCGGATATAAAAGAGCTACTAAGGAAGAAGAGGATCTATGGAGAAGTCTCCGGCTGTCACGTTCGGTGACAAGGTAGTTGTGCTTGGAAGCAAGCACGTTGAGTCGTTCAGGCCAATTGTCACTGATATTACCTGGATTAAAGAAGAACATCGGTATAAGATTGAGCTTCTTTGGGGCACTGGTGAGGAATCACATGTGTGGTCTACCGACATGGGTAAGACCTGGATGACTGAACCTCAGTACAACCAGAAACAGCTCTCGGTTAACTAATGGACTTTCAAGATGCACTGAAACAGCTTGTGTTGTCACTTGATGACGAACACGGGATGAACGAGCAGGGCTATTTAGCCATGCGTCACCTCATTGCTAAGATATGGGGAGCTGATTCTGTGGTTGAGCTTGATAAGTTCATTAAAACGATAGAGGGCAGATTCTACTTTGATGATAGTGCTCATGCACTAGACTGCCTGCATGCAATAGAAGAAAAGAGTAAGGGTCATCCTAAGTGGACGATCCTTTGAGAGGGAGAAACAATGAAATTCCTATTTGGTCTGGCTGTATTCTTTATGGTTTCGTTCGTTGGAGCCATGACTACTATCCCCTATGCATTGGTATTCGTTGCTGCCCTATTTGCTGGGGCGTTTGCAGCAAGGTAATGAAAGATAAGTATATTTACTATCTGAGTAATGGCGAGAAAGAAGTAAGCTCAGAAGATCCCTACACAAGATGGGTGCGCGCTAGAGAAGACACAGCTAATTGTTGGCGCTGTGCGCAACCTTGGCCGCACACAAAGATGTGTCCGCCATGTATGCGAGTAATAGAGTCCTCTGCCCGAGGCAGTGGGCTTAACGAAAAGCTCATTAGTGCATTTCATAATGAAAAGAGAGCGCTAGCAAAGAAGTTGAGCAAGTCAGGCTTAGCCAGTATATCCTACCAAAGATACAGGGCAGGAAAAAAGAATTTCGATCTGCATATTTCTAAGCTCACTGAAGAACAAGTTAAAGCCATAGTTGAGGCAATCAATGACAAAGAAAAGTCTCTCAGTAATGAACAATGATCGGTTCCTGATCCATGTGCCCAGGCATCGTGCTGAGCCCATTCGATTGGCTCTCATGAGGCTAAGCCCTAGACCATGGGTGTTTCTGTCTCAGACCAACAAAGATAATCCAAACTATGGGTTTGACATTTATATCTCCAATGAGTGGGGTAGTTATCCAGATGACAAACTTTACAATAGCTGCCTAACCTTTGCAAAGAACCTGCTTGCCGGCGAGCCGAAACAGCCTGCTGAGCTTGAAATTCTGGCAGAGGAATTACCCATCGAAGTTCCAGAAGACCTAACTGAGCTTGCTCAGGCAGAGCTTCTAGAAGAATATGGTTCAGAAGACGAAGAGGTTGCAGATGCCGAAGAAGAAAACTGATTATGGTTTCTGTACGGTTGATATGCCTTGGGGAGAATGCAGTGAGCCGGCTACTCATCTGTTAGAATGTCCTCCGCGTAGGAGCATTCCTATGTGTGACTCTCATTGGGAGGCTGCGATGGATTTTGAAGCTAGGCTTAAAGCTGACCCCGAGTTTTTTAAGAAGGCTGAAAAGCTTGTTAATGAAGCTCATGCTCAGCAGAATGACTATGACTGACATGAAGAATGTTAAAAAACTGCTACGTCTGAAAGACGGCGAAGAATTGACAATTGGCGGGGTCGTGTATACAATGATGCATTATGATCCTGGCCCCAATCAAATTAAAGTGTCGCCCTGTGGTGGGGCTGGAGACTTTGATACGGATTGTTTTTGGATTGACGCAACCAAGTCAGAGTTGCGAGATTATTTTGGTGGGCGATGAATACAGCGTTCCTTGCTAAGGATGACGAAGACAGCGGGCGCAACTATGTGCTATCAGCATTGTTTGCTGCCCTAGTTATTATTCCACTTGGTCAGTGGTTGGCACCCGACCTTATTGGTCACAGCATCTTTGATGCGTGGAGCTTCCATGGTACTGGCTTGCTTGACTGGTTGAAGCTGGGCTTGCCACTGTTTGGTTGGGGTGTTGGTGTAAACGTGCTTGCGAAGCTCTTTAAGAAAGAGGATAGCTTGTACGACCGCCTTAATAGCCAACGAGTTACTCGCGGACAGCTCCTTGGTGCAGGATTCCTTATCAGCCTGTGGGCTGGGCTTGCGGAAGAACTATCGTTTCGATGGTTGCTTTACTATGGAGCTTTCTTTACGCTTGCAATTGTGAACTTTCTGTTCTTTGGTTGGGCTGGGTTTGGATTGCCTGAGTGGCTGCACCTAAATCTGTTTGGTCCCATTGCTGATTTCACTACGCTTGGTTATCTTACAGAACAACTGTTCGACCCTCGGACGTGGTTGGTGGGTGGCGCAATTATCTCAGCCAATGCTTTCTTCCGAGATGGTCACAAGTATCAGGGGATCTGGGGAATGCTTAATTCCTGGTTCGTTGGAATGTTTTGCTTTTATGCTATGTTCAATTTCGGACTGCTAGCGGCAATCGTTATCCACTTCACCTACGACATGCTCATCTTTGCTACTGTAGCTGCACTACACACGTAACCAATGTACGAAAAGAAAAAGAAGAGCCTCCCGCTCATTGAATATGAGCCTGAGCCTGGACCAGCAAAGCTTAGCCCTTTGATTGAGTCTATCTGTGAAGAAGCTGCTATCCCAGAAGGGCTGCGAGAAATAGCAGAAGCCGTCCCTGTACCTATGACATACCAAGAGGGCGGTAACTGGCACCTTGACTATAAGGGGTGGCGTCTTGTTTTTGGCTCTTGGGATGATCTTAGATATTACCAACAAAGATGGATTAACATCATTGACAATGGCTGGATGCATGTTTATGATGTTTATGCCGATCGGTATGTTGAGACTCCGCTAGAGCGAATTGCAGAGTTGAATGCAGGCGGTCGTTCTCTATGTGCTTGTGCAAAATTCGCTAGCTGCGTTGCAGTTAGGCTGGTACGTCGCATATAGCTGACTAGGGTCTATAACTCAATTGGTAGAGTTGCGGGCTTTTAACCCGTCGGTTCAGAGTTCGAGTCTCTGTGGACCCACTAGGAAAGTAAAAATGAGAATCAAACTTTGTTATGCAAACTGGCATGAATTGAATAAGATTCCAGATGACCACGAGACGTTCTTGTCCGTTGTAATGGGCGGGGAAACGCTCTTGGATGAAGAGTTTTATGATCATGTCCATTCATGTGAGATGATGTGCTCTAGCATCGAAGCTTGTAATGAACTGTTTGAGCAGTTTAACTTCGGTGATCGTGGTGGGCATAAGGTTCGCTCAATGAGTGTAGGTGATATTGTTATCATAGACTATGACTTTTGGAAAGAGGTCTACGTATGCCAACCTAAGGGCTGGCGGAAGCTGGATTTAGATGATCCGGCTAATGTGAGGCTAGTCGGCTCACTTTTAGGTTGGGATGACTAGATGAGGTAATGAAAAAGCAATGGGCAATCAAGTTGACCAGCATTGGCTTGAACGCTGGTCAGGAGTACAGCTTCACACAGGATACTGTAGAGGTGTCCGTGTACTCGATTATCTCTGTGGACGGAAGTAGCTTCTTTGTAGTATTTACTGATTCTGGGTTTGTCATTGCCAAAAAAGAGCTTGACAGAGCTGACAAGGCTGCTTACATTTTCGCTACGACGGTTTGGAAACTGATGGGAGTCTAATGGAACGTCATCTGTTAATGAACCCGCACGATTTTACATACGTACCTCGGCCATCTGGGGCAGGGGGAAGTTTGCCCAGACACCTGCCCCATGGCAGATACCTCTGCACTAAGTGTGGAGCTAAGGCAGATTCAAAAACACTATACATAATGGACAGAGAAGAATGTCCGATGAAAGAAAATAATGGCACGAGCAATTAGTTCAGCGACGATTTCGTTTGGTTTGGTGAGTATCCCCGTCAAGGTGTATGGCGCCAACAAAGTAGATAAGGTCAGCTTCAAGACTGTTACCAAGGCTGGTAATACGGTGAAGCAACAGTATGTGGACTCCGTTACTGGTGAGGTTCATGAGCGAGGTGAAGGCTCCAAGGGGTATGAATACACCAAGGGCAAGATGGTCACCTTCACGCCAGAAGAATTGAAACAGATGGAGAGTGAGTCGGACAACTCCATGTCTATCGTGGAGTTCGTTCCCGCAGAGGAAATTGATCCTGTTCATGTCGAGAAGTCTTACTTCCTTGGCACGGCAGGTAATGATAAGGCGTATGCCCTGCTCTCTCGCATCATGGAGGATGAGTGGGTTGTGGCAATCGCTAAGTGGAAGGCGCGTGGACGTGAGCATCTGGTTGCTATCAAGCCTCACCAAGAGAATGGCGTGAAGGGCTTGGTGCTTCAACAGTTGTTCTATGCCAATGAGCGCAAGTCGTTTGCTGAGCATGGCGTCTCTGATGTAGAGGTGTCCGATGCTGAGCTTGGATTGGCGTCTCAGTTTGTCGCACAACTCAAGAATGATGATGGTTTTGAGCCACGCAAGTACAATGACGAATACATGTGTCGTATCAAGACTGCAATTGACCAGAAGATTGCAGGTAAGAGCATTAACCTTCCTGCCTCTGGTCCTGCTAAGGACACGTCGATGGACCTCTTTGAGGCGCTGAAGCTCAGCGTTACTGCTGAGGATGCTAAGAAGACTGGTTAGGTATGGCGGCACCCAAATGGTGGCATGGTTTACCACAGGTAGTAACGCCAGCGTACAATGAAGATTATTATCGGTGGCTGCTAAAGAAATATAAAGCTATCCCAATCAAAACTAGGAAAAAGAATATGTCGAATACGCGGCCTACATGGTCTATCTGTACTGGCACAGACAACTTGATGATCATTAAAACAGCCAATGCTCATCGGGCCCAGCTTGTAGCTCAGTCTTATGGGCAAGGATACAGTCACATGTATCATGATCTTCCACGCACTGATCCTAATGGAGGAAGTGGAAGCTGTTGGTCAATTGCTATGGAGGAAGACCCTGATTACTTTGATCAGTGGGACGACCTTCCAGAAGAACTGGACCTGGAAGCATTGTATGAATGTGCGGATGTCCTCATCCTAGACGAAGAAGGTAAGGAAATGTCGCTGGAGGATATCCAAAAGTTTGAAGGCGGTAATGAAAGTAATGGTAACGAAATGGCTAAGAGTGAAACTAACAACAATAGTAGTGGCGATTTGAAGGAGCGGATGCTTGAGACTGCTAAGGACTTGGGCCGAGCGGCCGTGATGGGTCCTAAGCTCGCAACGGCTGGCAAGGTCAACAAAGCAGCCTATGCTAAGTTCAAAGAGATTATGGTTAGCAAGGGCTTCAGTGAAGAAACGTTTGAACGCACTGAGGTGGAGGCCATTGTTATGATGCTGCTTCCTGCTGGTCTGACCTTTGCGGCGACGGCGTTTGAAGATCAGCTTCCTCATGTTAAGCATCTTAAGCCGGCGCTTGAATTGAGCATTACGGAAACCTCCCGTGAGCACAGTGCAGAGATGCTTGAGTTTGCAACCTCGATGTTCTCTGCTATGTATGCAGCGTACAAGCAGCCTGTTCATGTGACACCACAGGTTCGTATTCAAACCGACTACGAGGATCTTCGCACTGAAAAGTTGAAGGAAATTGCTACGGCTCGCAAGCTTGGCTTGAAGACTCGTATCACTCGTGAGAAGCTCATCAATGCACTGAAGGCTGCTGACCTTCAGGTTGCTGCTGAGGAAGAGGCGGCTGCTGGAGAAACTGAGCAGCAGCGCTTGACAGTTTGAGACAGAACGGTTACCATAGACTTATCGGCGCCCAGCCGACCAGAGCACACACGCAACATATTCTCGCTGATAAAGAAAACGTCCGTAAGGACATGCTCTTTTCACTCGGGCGCCGACTTTTGCCCTATTCGTCTAGTGGACTAGGACGGAGGGTTTTCAACCCTCAAACGGGAGTTCAATTCTCCCATAGGGTGCCATATCCTAATAGGATGTTATATAAATGAAGCACACATGTTATACCTGTGACCAGTGTAATGAATCGATCGGGACCGATATTACTGAATCAAGAAGGGATAACGGGGCTGTGTCAATTACCATTCATGGTAGATTGTCAGAAGACGATAAGTGGCACCAAAGTAAAGATAAAGAATTTTGTAATACCAAATGCATGGCTGAGTATCTTAGCACTTTCTCTAAAGAGCTGGTGGCACAATTTATAGTAGAACAATGACTGACGTACAGCTAGATGCCTGGGCCAGAGCGATGCAGGCTTTTCTTGTCTTAGAGGCCAAGATTGGCAGCCAAGTAAAGTATGCCACAATCTTTGAGGCCAAGGATCTGGCTACCTGGGTTAGCGCCCAATTAGAGAAGGGCGAACCATTTGAATACTGGCTTGTTACTGTGAAGAGTGATAAACTTGAGCGTAGGCATCGTACATACTTTTACGAGTGTAACCTGCTTGAATTAGCAGAGAGTTGTTTGACCTCTTTTGAAAGAGGATTGGGCCACCCGTAAAACATTTGATAAATTTTTCCTTGACAAACAGTTAGGAGTTGTTACATTGGAACCTGTGGAAAGGGACAACCTCATTGATACGCTTGTGACCATCAAGTCACATGCCCAAGACTTGGAGGGCCAGCTTGGTACTGGCCTAAACGACAAGGCTAAACTGATTATTCGTATGTGTGACGATATTGCATATCGCAAAGGCGTCACAGACGAAGTGGAAGAGAAAGTCAATGTTTGACTGGCTTCGTACAAACCACGAGCTGTGCATTACAGCTATGGCAACCGCTAGTGCGGCACATGATAAAAAAGCCGAAAGGTTTGCAAGGCTTGCAGAAAGATTTGCATTTAGGGCTTGCATGAATGCGATGAGTGGTTATGATAGAGATGTCAAGGCAGCACTCAAGATTGCCAAAGACAACCTGACTAAATGCGCGGACATTCTAAGTTCGCATTACAACTTCCCAAGAAGTATCCTTCTTGAGAACTTTAAGATTGAGGATAAGAAAGAAAATGGCTAAAAAGAAAAGTTCGTACACCTACAACGAGGACCAGCTTGGCGATCAGCTCAAAGCTTATCCTCATCTTGTTCAGGATTGCCTGAATGTCATCCAGGCGAATGCCGACTCCAACGCTGAGAATACTCAGGGTTCGGTTTGCGTCGCCCTCCGTGGTCAGGACCGTTACAAGGACGTGTCCAAGACTAAGATGATTAAGCTGGTCGCTTCGTTGGTCAGCAACAATCGCCTGGCTGGCTGGGTTTCCCAGCGTAAGCATGGATTCGTTCCTGCTGACAAGGCTAAGACTGCTGCCCCGAAGGCTAGCAAGTCGAAGTCCAAGACTTCCACTAAGAAGAACAAGGGTGGGCGTCCTACGATCAAGCAGCAGATCGAAAAGGAAGAGCGTGAGAAGGCTCTTACCGAGTACCGTGCTAAGGTGCGTGCTCGTATCCGTAAGCAGTACGGCCTCGACTAAGGTGTATATATGAGGGTGATGGGTTCGTCTATCACCCTCATATCCTTTGCCTTAAAGGAAATAAAATGACTTGGCTATACCTGTGTACTGTCCTCACGTTTGTAGCTGCGCTTATGCTACAGTACCTTGCTAGAGTGAATGAAAACAGCATGGCTTCTGCCTACAATACTCTTAGTTGGATTTGTGGGGCGGCTTTTGTTGTTATCTTGTTTACTACGCACTTTGCGTCATGACGCCGCAAGTAAAACCAAGCAGTGTTGCTAAGATTGTTAGGAACATGCTTGAGAAGTGTAGTATGTCAGTAGAGGTTACTGTGATCCCTGCTGATGCTACGTCGTGGGAGAACGAGGGTATTGCTGATACCGCTGTAGAAGTTGGTAAGCGTACTGCTGTTATCCCTGGCTATGACGGACAGCTACAAGCTGTTAAGATTGTGAATGGTGAATACAGAGATATTGGATACACCAGTCGTAGCCCACAGAAGGTAGCAGTGCGAGCCATTGCTGCTTATGTGCAGATGTGTCTTAAATGCAAGATTGAGCAACTCATCTAATGAGGATCTGGGTCACAAGAATTGTGCTACTCATCTGCGGGATGTTTGCTGCACTCCAGTTGAGCTGGCCAATAACTCCCCCACCTAACTATGGGGCGAGCCTGTTTGTATTCGCAATTACGCTTTATGTAATGCTGACTGTTAGAAAGATTGATAATGATCAAGCTACTTGAGATTTATAAAGGGCCTGGGCGTCGTGTAAAGGATGCCGACAATAAGGTCAAGGAAATTGTACTTGACGAGCCCATGGAGCGTGCCCATGATCGTGGGTATCGTGAGTGGCTAATTGCCACCGGGAAGATTGTGCCGAGCGATGATGATTAGAACGGAGAACTCCACCTACGAATTGGAAGGTGGGATGATTCGTTGCCTAAAAGGTAGAGAGCATCATCCGATTAAATCTACCTGGCATGCATGCATATTCTTCTCTTATCCTAAGGAGGGTGAGCAGTTTGTGTTTGCAAATGACTTGGGCCTATGCAAAACTTCGGTGGTTTTGTCTATTGATGATGATGAAGAAAAGTTCGGATGGACTATTGATTGTTAGGACGTATAAATGAGACTCGTTATTGTTGATGATCATGGGAAAGTACATACAGTCATTCCAAATCTTGATGACTATGATTTGAAGCGGCCTATTGCTCAGGCTGCTATCTGTAATAAAATCTTCGATGAAAAGATGGAGATCGCGGTAAAAGAGTTCCGCGAAGACAATAGATAGTCACCTACAGGAGAGCAGACAAAGATGCATATTAAATATAACTTCGACAGCAGCCTCAGTGTAACAAAAGAAAAGGGGACTGTAACTATTGTTGCGGAGGCTCCGAAGGTTGTCCTAGTCAATAAGTTTACCGAAGACTCGGCTAAGTCATTCCGAGAAGACTTTGCTGAGGCTCTTGATACTGGTCAGGATGTTATTCCTGTGGTGATTGATTCGTATGGTGGGTATGTAGACTCACTCCTGTCGATGGTGGATATTGTTAAAGCATCTCCTAAGCAAGTGATTACGTTTGCGACGGGAAAGGCAATGTCCTGTGGTGCTGTGCTGTTTACGTGTGGTGAGAGACGCTATATTGCTGAGCATTCTAGACTTATGATTCATGATGTTGCTAGCGGGGCCTGGGGCAAAGTGGGCAAGCTAAAGAACAGCGTCAAGGAATCAGACCGATTGAACGACTTAATCTATAAGATCATGGAAGACAACATTGGTCATCCCAGAGGTTATCTTAGTAAGATTGTCGAGAAAAAGAACCGAGAGGATTGGTTTCTTACGGCAAAGAAAGCTAAGAAACATAACATCGCAACCGACATTGGCATTCCAGAGATTGAGGTCTCTGTGTCAATGACGACCACGTTTAAGTAGAAAGAAAAGGGAAATGAAAAATCTGGTAGTGTTTGGTGCTCTTGGCGCTCTGTTGGCTATGCCTGCTTGTGCAATTGGCAAGCTGACTGATGCGGCTGAAGCGCTTGATGAGGCTGAGAAAGCAATTGATAAGCTGCAAGTTGCAGAGTGCATGAGCGAATGCAGTGACGGTGCCCGTGCATGCTTTGATGATGCGAATGGTACATGTATTGATGCATGTGAGGGTGCGCATAATCTCTGCGAAGACTCGGAAGATGCTTGCACTGATTCGGCCAATGAGTCGTGTTCTATCTATGATGGTAGCGACTATTATAATTGCATGGATGCCTATGATGATGTTTGTGATCTTGACTGTGACCAGGCAATGTCAGATTGCAGCCAAGGTTGCGGAGATCAATTGGCTGATTGTTTCTTTGAGCAGGAGCCTATCTTGGAAGCAGACCCAGCCTATTCACAGTGTGTATCTGACTGTGTAGATGAGATGGAGCGCACCCTTAAGGACATTGATCTGTAATGAAGAAAGTTACACTATCTGACGAAGATACCTTCGTCTGGTCTAAAAAGACGGGTGCGAATTTGAAGTTCCGTCGTAATGACGACGGGCTTGTGGTGGTTACATTCCAAGACCTAGAGGTCACAGTAGAGCCTCTCTGTGATGGTGATGCAAGTTACGCAATTCACACGAAATCTGAAGTATCATAGTTATGGCGTGTGGTGCCGCATCTAAATCGTATGCGGTGGGCGCTAAAAAACGAAAGCTGGTTCGACTCCAGACACACGCCACTTTTTGAAAGGTAATGAAATGAAACGTCTTGCTATGCTTGCAAGTCTATTTATGTTTGGGTGTCAAGCTACTGCCCCTGTTGAGCCGGCCATTCCTGAGCCTGTAGAGGCTCCCACTCCAGTTGTGGAGGTAAAAGAGCCTTGGAAGCTAGAAGGCTCTCTGTCTCCAGTCAAAGAAGTCAACTGGTATGAGCTGAGTGACGACACTATTCAAAAAGCATATGATGAGAATAAGATTGTCATCCTATTCGTTTACGATGAGAGGGATGAGAAATCTTCTAGCATGTTGTATGCAATGAGGGCCTACACCTTTTGGGACCAAAAAGTTGTTGAAGTAATCAATGAGCATTATATGCTGGTTGGTGTAGATGTTAGTAGCCCAGACTGGAAGAACTTGCCAGGGTCGCTTGAGGTGTTTTTCTGTCAGAATGCTGTTCATGGTATGATTGACCTGAATGCTAAGAAAGGTCCGACAGAACTGACATGGCCTATCACTATGTTCTATCTCCCAAGAACAGGCCATATGTTTCCAACAGGATTCCATGGGTTTATCATGGGAGATGAGTTTGTTGAGCTGCTCACACAGCTAAGAGATAACGCTGAGCTTACCGGACATAAGAAGTGAGTGTACCGTTTCTAATAAGTATAGCTATCAGCTTCACGCTGGTGTTTCTATTTGCCATTGTCTTAATGTCAATGGCCTGGATAAATAATAGATTCAAATGATCACCACAGTTTCAGATTTAGCTGGTGAACTTACCAAGTATGATGACGATACACTGGTGGTCATCGGCTATGAAATGTCACCAGAAGAGACAGCTATCTCTCTTCTAAGAGAAGATAAGAAAACAGATAAACTTTTCATCTGTTCTACTAAGAAAAAGAACTATACTATGAATGCCTGGGCTCAGGGGCATAGTGTAGGAAGAGGTAGTGGATTTATTGCTGGCAAGTGGGCCGGCTATACGCAGGCTCTTGCACGGGTGCTGGAACTTATCCCTGGCGGTTCGCTGAAAGATAAGATTCAAGCCTTGTTCGATGAAGCCATCTCCACTGGAAAGACTACGTAGGATTAGATATTGGGCGCAGCCTACAAGGTTGGGCGAGATTGTTGATTTAGTAGGCGCTGGGAAGCTCTCAGAGGCCCGTAGAATTAGAATTAAGGACAAAAGGCTGCTCCGGTGGCCCGAGGCTGAAAAGCTCTTGAATTCTATTCTAGGATGCCGCGAGCATAGTGTCAAAAATTGCGGATTCTACACTTGTAAAATAATATGAATATTTTTGTCTTGGATGAAGATCCTGTAAAAGCTGCCATTATGTTGTGCGATAAACACATTGTTAAGATGGCTTTGGAAACGGCGCAAATTCTATGCACGGTATCGGTTAGGTACGGAGTGGAGGCCGCATATAAACCTACTCACAAAAACCATCCAGCCGTTGTGTGGGCGGGTGATACATTCGCTAATTGGGAGTGGACCATTAAACATGGCCTAGCCATTTGCGATGAATATACTCATCGCTATAGTAAAGTTCATAAATGTCAAAAAGTTATTGAGGACTGCTTTGCTAACGGTGGCCGGCCAAAAACTGGCGAGCTAACACCCCACCCCCTTTGTATGCCTGACGATGTTAAAGTGATCGGCAATCCAGCACGGTCTTACCGCAACTATTATCGGATTCACAAAATTAAAATTGCCTTCTGGAATAAAAAACCAGAGCGAGGCGACTGGTACGGGAAAATTTAATAATGATTCAATATATTTTTGGAGCTGGCATTGCCATTGGTGGCGTATTAGGATACAAAGCAGGCAAGGCTGTTGGTGGCTTTGGAGCCAAGCGTAAGCTTAGGAAGATCCGCAAGATCATGGGCGATACTGCAACCAAGGCTACTAAGAAGGCTAAGGAAGTTGGCAAGCAAGCTCATGAAACTCTCAGCGAGCTGGCTGAAGATATCAAAGATGACATGTAGATGAATAGCGTAATTGATTACGATTCCTTTAGAGGCTTTGTCGAGTCTTGTCAGAATAATTGGGATTGTGACGAAGACGCGCATAAGCATAGCACTGAGTGCCGTTCTTGTACGGCTAAAGCTTTGCTAGAAAGATATCCTGAGGAAGAAACGTGGATTGTCTCTGTCCTAGACAAGACCAACATTCATCGCTTCACCCTGTGGAAGTCGTATGAGGATGCGCTCAAACATGCTGTTAAGGAATGGCGAGCTGCTGGCTTGGGATATGATGATCATGCTGGTAAGTTCTATCGTGATGATAGCGGTCAGTTTGAGACGAGGTATGACCTTACTGATAGGGTAGTAGAAGTGATGGTTTCGGGGTGTCATATCTTTATCCACCAACCGGAGAATGTCTAAATAATGCTGATATGGTTGGCTATATGGTTGGCTGGAGCCCTTGGTGTGTCCATAGCATGGGTGTGGGTGCTTGGCCGATCAGTGATAAGTTGGAGCGCTATCTTGACCATGCTGTGGCTGTCCATATTGTGGCCATTATGGTTTTTGCTCCTAACTTATCTCACCTTAACTAAACAAGGTTTCACTCCATGACTAAAGAAGTTAAAAACATGTTGCGCTTGGCATGGCTGGGCTTCGGCCTCATCATGTGTATTGGTTTTACTGCCTGGGCGCTCTTGACAAACCAGGCTTGGTGGGTTGTTGCCATCAACATTGCTGTAGGCATCTACACACTTGTGCGGCTGATGCAGTTGACAGGATCGAAGGAAGATTGAAATTTCTGTGTGGGTGGCCAATTTGGGCCAACGACCTTAATGTTGATCCTAAAAGATGTGAGCAAGAAGCTACACTCTTTTATGAAGATGTATCAAGGGGCTTTTTGCGTGGATGCAGAGATTGCGCAACATATGTTGGCCCTGAAAAAGATAGGCCGAGAAGCATTACAAAAGAAGAATATTTAGCGGCATTTGTAATAGAGGAATAAATGACAACTTGGCAAGAATTTAGATTCGTTCGCGATGGTAGTACTCCCCTTGTTTGGATGATTCAGCAAGATGGTGAGTCATACTCAACTAAGCATGGTATCCTTGATGGTAAGCTACAGCTTAACACGGATACACCTGGCCCAAAGGGCAAAGAAGATACTAAGGCATACATGAATGCGGTTGACAACTGTGCATTTCATGTGAGCCGAGAGATTCGTAAAAAGACAGAGGCAGGTTACATTGAGTATATCAATGGTGTACCACAGCAGAAGCGTATCACTAAGATTGCTTTTGACACACACCTGCCCAAGGTGTTCACGGGTTACAAGCCCCAACAGAACATTGACCACCTTAAACTGAAGCGTATCTGTGAGGGTGGTCGTGCTCGTTATAGTCGCAAAATGAATGGCATGTGTCATTATGCTGTTCATCAGTCTTGGGGCTGGGAAATCTATTCCCGACGCATGGATAAGGTTTCGGGTAACTTCCCTCTTCATATCGAGGCTCTCAAGGGCAAGTTCCCGGTAGGAACTATTCTTGTTGGCGAGATGGTATGCATGATTGAGCGCGATGGTGATGATCCCCTAGATGATCTGAACACGGTTGCACGTATCTGTAGGAGCGATGCTGAGAAAGCTCGCAACCTGGTTAAGTGGGGCGAGGTTCCTGAGCCTAACTACATTGTTTTCGATATGCTCTACTACGATGGTATGCCGTTGAGTCAAACCAGTTACGATAAGCGCTCTGCCCTGTGGCGTGGAGAGTTCCCTGAGTTTAGGGAGCGCAAAGATGGTGATGTTATTGCTGCTGTCGACTTCTACGATGTGAAGCATGATACTTGGGAAGAGTATGCTGTTGAACGTGAGTGGGAGGGTTTCGTTGTCACGGATGGTAACTCTGTTCCCGGTGACAAGTTCTTCTCATTCAATGGTAAGGCTAAGCGACCGAATGGGCACCACAAACTTAAGCCGGTCTTTGAAGCAGACGTGGTTGTATTTGCAGCTAAGTATGGTACAGGCAAGCGTAAGGATGGTGCTGGCTCTGTGTTCTGCAAGCAGATTGATCCTAACACTGGCAAGTGGTTCTACACTGGTGGTGCTGGCTCTGGCTTCACTGATGAAACCCTGGCCGAGCTGCAAGTCATGCTCAAAAAGCACGATCTTCCCATCGTCAAAAAAGATACCGATGCTGAGAAGATGAACATTCAGAATGACAAGGGCTTTGTCATTGCTATTGAATATGGGGACAGGACTCCGGGCAAGAACAAGTGTCAGTTCGGTGTCTTTAAACGCTTCCGAAATGATAAGCCTAAGGAAGAATGTGAGGCGGAATGGTACTCCAGCAAGGCTAAGGTGGAGCTTGACTTTCTGAAAGAAGACTGATGAATCCGGTTACGGATGAGCTAAGAGTAGGAAACTCTTTAATCTGGCGTGGGGAGCATTGGGTTGTTCTAGATATAGATAAACAAAGACGCATAGTAAAGCTCAGCAGACTCCCAGCTAGGCTTTACGCATTTGTTCCTATGAGCGATAAAGAAATAGCTCCCTTAATTGATTGCATTCGAGTGGGTACGTGGGTGATTGCTGGCAAATATTGTGCGCGCGTAGCTGAGATTGCTAAGGCAAGCAGGTGGATATGTATTCATCCACCAGCATTGAAACTGTATAGGCTTGAGAACACCAGGGAATGGTTTACTAGGTCAAATATTAGATACGTTAGTCAAATGCCAGAGTCGTAATGGTCTCCTTATAAAGTAGCTATGAAACATCATTATTGGTTGAGCAGCCCCTATTGGCCCGCAAGAAATATTTGGCAGTACAGATGTAAAAACTGTAACGTTACTGCTGTGTCTGAATACGCACCAGGCGTTTCAGCTAGTGGCTCTATTATAATCAAGAAAGGTCGCTTTGCTCAGGAGCTAGACATTCCTGCTGATTGCAACCAGCTCTTAGCAGAAGAGGTGGTGGAATGAAAGAACATGCTTGGCACCGTGTAGTAACGGTTACGGAGCCAGAAGGTTCCATATGGAAGTGTCATGACTGTAGCTTATCTGTGTGGTCTATACTTTGTCCAACTGTTTCGTCATTTCTTGACGAAGAACCAAACGTAGTAAGATACACCCGTATAGGTGACTTGATAACAGAGACGGCTTGTTGCACGATCCCCGTTGATTGCCAAGAAGCAATAGCTATGGGAGTAATTGAAGGATGAAGTATCGTCCATACAAATATATTACAGTCAGTCGTGACGTTCAAGGGGGCTCACCCTGTATTATCAATACTAGAACGCCATTGACTACTATTCTAAATGAATTAGCGGGTGGTCTGTCTCTTGACGAGATCTGTAAAGATCGTAATATTCCAATCTTTGATGCTCAGGGCGCTCTTAAAGAGCTAACACAACACCTGAAACCTGAACTACCCATGAAGATTGAGATTGTTGCTCACACAGATAAGGGCAAGATCAGTGTCTCGGATGAGTTTTTTGGAGTGCCAAGTCCCGACTCTATTTCAGATTTAGCTAAGACTATGTGGACTAAAATTATAAAGGAAACGGATCTAAATCCGTATTCTTTCTGGATTACAAACATCGGTTCCAAAAAGATTCAGATGATTAAACTTGTGCGCGAGCTTACGGGTATGGGTCTAAAAGAATCTAAGGAGATTGTAGAATCTGGTCCATTCTTGCTTCCTATCAAAGAAAAAGATATGAATAAAGAATTTGGTAGAGTATCCCGCGAGCTTGATGCTATGGGCGCTAAGTACCGCCTGCTTGGGGAAGCAGAGACTGCTGTGCATAAGGTGATGCATGCCTGATATCGTCACTATTACGATGCCTTATGCAAAGCAATTCACGGCTGGATTGAAATCTACGAAGTCCAAGCCATATTAGAAGCATAATAAAGTTAGGAAATGAAAATGTCTATTGATGAAGCTGGACCCTGGATGTTCGCTGTTGGACTTGCTGTTGTTGCAGCCGCAGTTGTTGGGTCTATGACGGTACACGCCTTTTGGTTTGATTGTGAAGATGAGTTCAACAAAAACAGGAGCACTTGCTCAGAGTATCGCTCAACTGCTGAAGCATACGAAGCATGTCTGACAAAAGCTCAAGAACGCATGGCTGCTTGCCTGGAGTAACAATGTACGATCCAAATAAATGTCAATCTAAAAAGGTGCAGGAACGACTAGCTGCACTAAATGAAACCCCTGAGCAGAAAGCTAAGAGGGAAGCCCGTAACAAGGCAAAGGCGCGTAGACGTAGGTTGCGTGATAAGTAATGCTGAGTGAAGGGCATCATGTACCTGAAATAGGTGATTTGTATCAGGATGGCTTGGAAAAGATCCGAGTCATTCGAGAATATACCATCTATCCGCAGTTTCCTTTCACTTGGTGGGTAAGAGTTGAAGAGGGTCCAGATATTGCATATGAATATGCGCGGTCTTTCGCGAAGATTCTCGCGCATGATGGAGAGCCTGAGAACGATTTAACCGACAATCTAATTCTTTTAGAGCGTAAAAATGTTGTACTAAACAACAATTTGGAATAATAAATAGATAGATAAATGGCCGGGTGGCGGAATGGCAGACGCAGTGGGCTTAAAACCCACGGACCATTGAGGTCGTGCAGGTTCAAGTCCTGTCCTGGCTACCACAAAACATTGGGCGGATGGCGGAACTGGCAGACGCGCTCGGATTTATTCGAGTATCCTATACTCCCTCTTCGCCCACAAATGAATAATTCAAAATGAAAACTGTATGCGCGGTAACATGGTGTGATGATTGTGCTTCTATGTTCTATAGGCTCAATTCTCCTAGAAAAACTAAAGAGAATATAGTCTATAGTAAAACATCCTATGTTGCTTTCTGTGAGTATCCTACTGTTGAAGTGATTTCAGAAGACGAGTATTGTGTCTCTGAAGCTATGGAAGAAAAAATTATTGTACGTGCTGGAGTGATGCCGCTGAATGGTTCTTAAATTATTGTGGGAAAAGAATGATTAATTTAGACTCAGGTTACGCTACACTATTTTCAATTAAAGATGTTCCAATCCGAGTACACTGGAGCCTCCCGTTCGGGCTCCTGTTGCTGGCAGGAATTAACCCATTGGCCTGGTTGCTCTTTGTATTCATTATCTTTGCACATGAAGCAGGGCATGCATTTGCTATTAATCGCTATCGGCACGAAGTGCAATCTATTGATCTGTGGGGGCTCGGTGGGTTCTGTCGTTGGTATCCTCTTGGGCACGCAACTCCAACAGAACGTTCTGTAATTGCCTGGGGAGGTGTGTTGGCACAGGCTGCTATCCTTGCGGTCGCAGGTATTGCTGTGCTTATTTTTGGCTACCCCACAGGTGGGTATGGATACATGGCTGCTAACTTCTTTATCGAGTTCAACTTGATTCTGATTGGTCTGAATCTAATTCCTATTAGCCCGCTTGATGGCCATGAGGCGTGGAAGCTGGTAACTAGAAAGTTTGCTAAATGAGTTGGTGCATTAACACTGGCAGGAAAGATGATGCGGCCAAGGACTGTTTATACCTTGGTGATGTTGAACAGAAGAACATCTGCATCTGGATAATTGCTGCCGGCACAAATATTACACTCTCTTTTACAGAAGATGAATATTTCAAGCTCATAGCTTTGCTTAGAGTTGCTGCTAACCACGAAGTAAAGGTTCCACAAACACACGGCCCTACAGAAAAATGGAGGTCTTTGTCGTATAGACATACCATGTATGTAACCTTTGATTGGGATTCAGCCGTAAGTAGAGTACATACTAACGTTATGATTAGCAGCGGCACGGCTAACACTATCACCATCCCGCTGTGGCAAGATCAACTTAAAAGCTTGGCGGACTATCTGGTTGATGAGCTTAAAGAAAAAGTCATGTGGAATATTGACTACAAAATTAAAAGTGAACGGGACAAATGCTTACTCCAGAGCAAATTCTAAAAAGCAAGAAGATTCCCAAGAAGCAGAAAATTGTCTTTATGCTGTTCTTCTTTATGTGGATTGCCGTTGCTAATATCATTGGGTTCCATGTAATGCGTTGGTGGATTGATGAGCGCATTGAAAACTATATGCAGACGCATGGCTGCCTTTGCCAGGAGAAATAAGGAGAAGTCATGATTAAGAAGCTTATGTTGGCTAGCATTATAGTGTGCGCGCCATCTGTGACGCACGCACAAGAACACGATCATAAAGAACATAGCCATGAAGATAAACTAATGGAGTTAGGTGTATCTATTGGCCCATCGTATGTTCTTGACAGAGGCTTTGCGCTAAGCGTTCATAGTCATCTGGTGTGGTTCATCCCACATACACCTGTTGGTCTAGGTGTGGGATACGAGAGACTATTTGGTTTTGGACATGATCATGGGGCGGAAGACCATGGAGAAGACCATGGTGCAGAAGCCCGTGAGCAGCACAACCATAACACGATTAGTTTCGTATCACAGATGTGGGTCACACATGGGTGGAGCTTTGTTCTTGCTCCCGGTATTACATTCGATGATAACGCAGATGAATTGAGCGCATCTATGCATGTAGAAACCGTATATGAGTTTGAGCTGACAGACAATATCCATCTTGGGCCGGCTTTTGAAATTGCTTTTGACAAAGATGAAATTCATATGACGCCCGCCTTGCATGGCGGCCTCACCTTTTAAGGATAGACATGATAATGAAACCTTGGAATGATTCCTCAGCTTCTTGGAAAACTGTCACAGGTCATGATTTTTATTTTGCCCTTGACAAAAACGAGGATGGCCCTTATGTTGCTATCACGCCACAAGACTTTTTCGACCGGAATGGTTACTGGTGGGATCAGCATCTAGAGATTGATCATATCCTACCGCCGTACCTTGCGTGCTCGATGGAGGGTATTTATGAGTGGCCCAATGGGTTTAGTAAGACCCAGGTACGTAAGGCCCTCACGTCTAGAGGGTTCGTAGAGAACACTGATTTGGTTAAGAAATCATGATTGAAGTTAAGTATTGTGCTCAGTATATTGGTGGCGGCGGCTTGGTTGTCTTTAGTGTGGACATGACTAGCCGAGGATCATCTGGAAAATCATACCCAATGACATGTGAACTTGTGGTTAGATGTGTCAAAGACTATTATGAGTGGCGTGTTGACCATAGCATGAGCCAGATTGGTGGTCCGCAAGCAAAGGGTGTGTTCAATAACACCGAGAAGTATCGCTACCTTCCTGAGGCTGCCCAGCGTGCTGGCAACTTGGTTGCTGAATTGCTTATGCAAGACGATGAAGATGAGCATGAACACGGGCCTAACTGTAATCACTAATGAGTGATTCTAATGGATGATACCCAATACAGGGGTCCAGCTTACGTATGGACTTGGTTGCAATGCCAAGACGGCGGCTGGACAGCTCCAGTCTTTAATGATGATAAAGTGATTGCAGATTTACATTCCAACGATGTTGTGGAAGTGCTTGGCCCCGTTACTGGAATCTATCATAGTGATAACCTTTACGTGTGGGTAAGGTTGCCTGATGGTCGTGTTGGTGAAATGGACTACGTAAATCTTAATGCAGATCCTGAGCCGAAGGTAGAAGATATACACCCTATTCATAGAGAATTATGAAGCCTTTACTGCATGCAAAAATTTCTGCCAAAAAGTTTGGTGGGAAGTATGAAGACTATCTGGAGCTACATAACTGGATGGATTCTACGAAAGCGCATCTTCCAGATGCCCGTCATAGAATGGTTCTGCACAATGCTTGGGGTATCTTCTTAGGTGAACAAATCTTTGGTGCAGTAATGGTTAACTCTAAGGGTAAGGACGTGAGTGTGCGCTCGGTGCTGGAGCAGCATGTGTTGGATGACTTGGGACACATCCCTACTCTAAAAGAGTGCATGAATAGCCTAGACCTGGAGCCATGGATGGGCCTGAATATTCCTAGCAAGCGCCCAAAAGTTAAACTAGACTTAAGCAAACATAACATTGAGATTGTGGACTGATGCTTTACGTTGTAACTGAAATTGAATTTGGGTATGACGATCAATACTTCTCGGCCCCAGAATGGGACGGGGGCAAACCCATCAAAGTCTTTCGTAGTAAAGAAAAGGCTGAAAACTACCGCTGGGAAGTGGAGGCGGAGTTCTGGCTGGGTAGCGGCTACGCAACTCCTGATGAGTTCTATCATAGTGGTGCAATATATGGTGGTGAGATATTCCAGCATGGTTGGATTAAATTCTTAGATGATAATGACGCTGTATGTCTTCAAGTTCTAGAAGAAGACGATGAAAATATTGAACGGCATTTCGCCGCCAACCTCAAAAAGATTGGCAAAAATTGGTCGGCCGAGCGTAGAAAAGAGTTTGTTAAAAACTACATGAACATTTACGCATACACTATTCATGAAGTTGAGGCTGACATTGTAGAATGAGTACACTATATATTGTAACTGAAATTGATTTCGAGTACAACGACGAAATCTATTATAATAACTCAGGTGATGGCGGTACACCGCTGAAAGCTTTCCGCGATAAAAAGAAAGCAGAGAATTACATGAAGGACCAGGCGGTAAGGTTCTGGTTCGATAGCTACAACTGTCCAAGTGAGTATACGTATGATAATGATGCGTACCATTCTGGGTGGGCGGATAAGGTCTTTCCTGAGAGTGAGCTTGCCTGCTGGGAAGTTCTTGAGGAAATTAATCCAGAAGAAATTGAGCGGCAATTCGCAGAAGGCGATATCTGGCGTGATGATTTCAATAGGATTACGGCTAATTGGCCCGAGTCTGTGAAGCGCAGATTCGTTGAGCATGCGGTCGCAATTCAGGTGATGTCCATCCATGAGGTGGAAATCGACGAAGACTAAGAAAAATGAGATTTCGACTTGACAAGGCCAACAACAAGGCTTATGTTTCAGATGTCAACGGGGCGACTGTGCCCCACAAACAAGGGCTCACGCCCGCAACAAACAACAATAATTGGAGAAAAAAATGAGTGATACTAACATTTCTGATCTGTTCGCGGCTTACGACCAGGCGCAGGCTGCCAAGGATGCGGCCGAGACGGCTGTTGCTGAGGCGCAGGCCAATGTTTCGGCTGCGGTTGAGGCGATTGCTTCGGCTGGTGGTAAGGGCCCGTACCGTCGTGCTGGAGCTTTGCTCACGGCTGTCAAGCGTGAGAACAAGAAGTCCGGCACCACGACTTGGTTTTTCAAGTCGCGGAACGAGTCGAACGCCATCGACGTGGGCTAATAACCCACCTTGGAATATCCCGGGAGTTACATGAAATAGCTCCCGGGATATTTGTGTTTGCTATGAAATACTGCGACTATTGTGATGGACCCAACCTAGTTGAAGCAAAGTTCTTTTACGAGGCTGAGTCTCATATTAGTGGTGAATATGTATTCAAATTCATGTGCGAGAGACATAATCGCCAGCGGCATCACCCGCGCTGGGGTATTTCGGAATGGAAGCCAATAGCTCTTGAAGAGCTTGAATGTAGAAAGGTGATTCAGGAATGACATTTTTCTTAATGTTTGCTAGCTTTGTAGTTGGTTACTATCTTCGATGAAGATAGAAAAAAAGATTCAGCCCCTGTAGCTCAGTGAATAGAGCAAGTGCCTTCTAAGCATTAGGTCGGTGGTTTGAATCCATCCAGGGGCGCCAAAGGAGACAACGATGAGTGAAATCAAACATGATCTAACACTGTCATGACTTCCCAATTGTGGGAGTGAGGTTGTTGCCATAATGGGTGCATGCTACGAAGAATACTATCACGAGTTTGTGTCGGCCTGGACTCAGCCTACCTCGGAGGGAGC
>JABAOF010015505.1_pt1 | contig 53054 bp, 47 predicted proteins | sample 7062171 | NCBI WGS metagenome assembly JABAOF01 (sample SAMN14538628, study PRJNA623070) | marine sediment metagenome | biome: marine biome [ENVO:00000428]; feature: marine pelagic biome [ENVO:01000023]; material: deep marine sediment [ENVO:00002113] | place: India: Gulf of Khambhat ... | reverse complement strand
CGCCAGCGAGGCCTGTCAGGATGAGATAGCCGACCCGCCGCCCATCGGCTGCCGTCTCGACTACGAGGTGGGCTACGTCGTCGTTGGATAGGGCTTCTCGATGTTGGTGCCTAGGCCACTGACCGACGAAGGGGGCGTTTTCTTCGGCCCGCTCTGTTGCGAGCACGAAGTCGAGGTCGTCCTCCGCGGTGGGGCGGAGACGGAGGGCGTGCGACCCGGCGATGATGTGCTGATAGGGGCGGGCGGAAGAGATGGGCTGGCGATCGGTCATGGCATCCGCTCTGCTCGTTCCAGGTCGATGGCGACTAGGACCCCTTCGGCGGCCCAACGGCGGTGCGCCTCCTCGATCTTGCGGCGGCTGGGCCACGCCCAGTGGTAGGCAGCGTAGTCGCTGTAGTCGGCCGGGAACACGTCCCGCTCGTACGCGTCAAGCGCCCTCTGTCTCTCGGCCGGGTCCGTGATCTCGCGGGCGACACCTTCGTGGCGCCTACGTTTCACCTTCACGTGAATGCGTGCTTGCTTTCGGACGTTGCGCAGCCAGTCCGCGCGCTCACCCAACATGGCAACGGTGTAGAGCGTGTCGTCGCGGCGCACGGCGCGCACCGGACGCCGCCTGCGCTTGCCGGTCCGGCGGCCCGTCACGGTGAGAAGAGCGAAGCCCCGCGGCACCGGGAAAAGGCTGAAGAGCGGGACCATGAGCATGTTGGCAAGCCGGGCATAGGCGCGGGAGCCAGCGAAGGGATTGGGCATCACTCAGCCCACAGGCTTTGCTGGGCGGGCTTGGGCTGCTCGGATGGGGGCAGGCCCAGGTGCTCGTAGGCGTGGCGGGTGGCGACGCGGCCGCGGGGAGTGCGCTGGAGGAAGCCCAGCTGCATCAGATAGGGCTCGTAGACGTCCATGATGGTGTCCGCCTCCTCCGATATGGAGGCGGCGATGGTCTCGATGCCCACGGGGCCGCCGTCGAACTTCTCGATGATGGTCTGGAGAATGCGGGTGTCCATGTCGTCCAGCCCGTACTCGTCCACGTTGAGTCGGCCCAGCCCCGCTTCCGCCACCTCGCGACTGATGGTGCCGTCGGCCCGCACCTGTGCGTAGTCCCGCACGCGACGCAGCAGGCGGTTGGCCACGCGGGGTGTGCCGCGGCTCCGCTTGGCGATCTCGACGGCGCCGTCCGGCGCGATCTCGACCGCGAGAATCCTGGCCGAGCGCAGCACGATCTGCCGCAGGTCGTCGGTGGGATAATACCCGAGGCGCTCCACCACCCCGAAGCGCGCGCGCATGGGCGGGGTGAGCATGCCGTAGCGCGTCGAAGCCCCGATCAGCGTGAACGGCTCCACCTCCATGGGAATCGTCTGCGCGTTGGGCCCCTCGGCGATGCGCACGTCCACCCGATAGTCCTCCATCGCGGGATAGAGGAACTCCTCCAGGGCGGGCCGCAGGCGGTGGATCTCATCGATGAACAGCACGTCGCCCCGTCTCAGCGTGGTGAGCAGGCCCACCAGGTCTCCCGGCCGTTCCAGCACGGGGCCGCTGGACGTGCGGATGTTCACCCCCATCTCGCGCGCGATCAGGATCGCCAGGGTGGTCTTCCCCAAGCCCGGCGGGCCGAAGAAGAGGAGGTGATCGAGGGGCTCGCCGCGCTGCTTGGCCGCGTCGATGGCGATCTGGAGGTTCTCCTTCACGTTCGCCTGGCCCACGAACTCGTCCAGCCGCGACGGTCTGAGCGTCGCCTCGGCGGAGCTCTCCTCGGGCAGCGGCTCGGGCGTGGTGATCTCGGTGCGGTTCACTGCTTCGCGGTCGCCTCCCATCGGACGGGGCGTTCACCCTTCGTCACGACGTGCTTGGCGTGACACGTGACGCACTTGTCGTCTACCTGCTTCGCTCCCGGTGCGACCAGCTTGCGGTTGGTCACACCGCACTCCGTGCAAATCCACTCGGCCGTCAGCATGTCGTTTCGCTATTTCGACTTGGTTAACAGTTGCAGCGCCCCGCGGATGAGGTCAACCGGCTCCTGCGAACCGGTCTGGGCCACCACGGCGCGCACCGCCTTATCCGCATCGGCGGAGCCGTAGCCCAGGTTAATGAGAGCCTGGACCGCCCGCTCGGTGGGCGCGGCCGCCGCCTCGGGCGCGCCGGGCACCACGATGTCGCCCAGCCGGTCCCTCAGCTCCAGCGCTATTCGCTCTGCGGTCTTCTTGCCGATCCCCGGCACCGTGCACAGTGCGGCGATGTCGCCGTCCTTGATCGAGCGCACGACCCGCGCGCCGCCCAACGTGGAGACGCAGGCCAGAGCGAGGCGCGGCCCCACGCCCGAGGCGCCGAGCAGGCGCTGGAACACGTCCCGCTCGTGCTCCTCGTCGAAGCCGTACAGCGACCAGCCGTCCTCGCGTACCACCAGCACGGTGCGCAGCCATACCTCTGCCCCCTCCGCCGGCAGGTGCTCCAACACCCCCAGGGGCACCGCGATCTCGTACGTCACGCCGCTCGCGGTGGCCACCACCACGCGGTCGCCCGTCTTGGTCAGCAAGGTCCCGCGGATACCGGCGATCATCTCGCTTTCACCCGTCCGTCTCGTCGCGTGAGAAGATACGTAAGTCCCACCGCCACGCCGTCGGCGGCGTCGTTCGGGGTGGGCGGGTCCTTGAGGTTGAGCAGGCGCTGCACCATGTAGCCCACCTGCTGCTTGGCGGCGCTCCCGGTGCCGACCACGTTCTTCTTGACCGTGGCCGGGGGGAACTCGGCAATCTCGAGCCCGGCCTGCGTGGCCGCCAACAGGATGACGCCACGCGCATGTCCCAGGGTCACGGTCGTGCGCACGTTCTTGGCATAGAACACGCTTTCCAGAGCGAGCACCGTGGGGCGGTGGCGCGCGATGAGGTCCTGGACGCCGTCGTACAGCTCGTGGAGCCGCTGCCAGATCTGCTGTCGGGGACTGGTGCGGATTACGCCGCACTCGATGAGCTGACCGGGGCGCCCGGGGGCGGGCTCTACCACGCCGTAGCCCGTCACCGCAGTGCCGGGATCGATGCCCAGCACCCGGAGCGTCACCCGCCGACCGTCGCCAGGGTGTGGGCGTCGATGTCGAAGTTGCTGAACACCTGGGAGACGTCCTCGTGGTCCTCGAGGGCGTCCATCAGCTTGAGGAGCTGCACGGCGTCCTTCCCCTCGACCTGCACGGTGGTGCGCGGGATCATCGCGATCTCGGCCTGCTGGACCTCGATCCCCCTGGCCACCAGCCCGTCGCGCACGGCGTGCAGCTCCGTCGGCTGGGTGGCGATGAGGTGCTGGTCGCCCTCGGTCGTCATGTCTTCGGCGCCGGCCTCGAGGGCGGCCTCCATGGCGGCGTCCTCGGGGTAGCGCCCGGCGTCCACCCAGAGCTGCCCCCGTTTGTCGAACAGCCACGCCACCGAGTTGGGCTCTCCCAGGTTGCCGCCGTTCTTCGAGAAGATGTGACGAATGGCGGCCACGGTGCGGTTCAGGTTGTCGGTCGTCACCTGGATGAGGATGGCGGCGCCGCCGGGACCGTAGCCCTCGTAGGTCGCCTCTTCGTACGACACGCCCTCGAGCTCGCCCGTCCCCTTCTTGATGGCGCGCTCGATGTTGTCGTTCGGCATGTTCCCAGCTTTGGCGGTGTCGATCGCGGTGCGTAGCCGGGGGTTGCCGTCCGGGTCGCCGCCACCCTGACGGGCCGCCACGGTGATCTCCTTGATGAGCTTCGTGAACAGGGCGCCGCGCTTGGCGTCGGTCGCCGCCTTCTTCCGCTTGATCTGGGCCCATTTACTGTGGCCGGCCATAACACCTCTCACCCGCTCCGGTGCCACGGCAGGGATCGTGCAGTGGACGCGTGCAGGTCCTCATCTACCAGTCGGCAAGTTTCGGGTCGCGTCTGGGAATCGCGTACGGCAGATTGCTGGCAGGTGAAATATACGGATTCGCGCGAAGCCCTACCAACGCGCACCTTGCACTCCCCTGCGGAGGATTCTAGGCTGCTCGACGATGACGCTTAGCGGTCGAGTGTTGGTGGCGTACATCGTGGTCGCCCTCGTGTGGGGCTCCACGTACCTGGCCATTCGGATCGGCGTGCAACATCTGCCACCCGCGCTGTTCGGGGGGATGCGGTTCCTCACGGCGGGGACGATCCTGCTCACACTGGCCCTGGCGCTGGGTCGGCGCCTCCCCACCCGTCGGAAGGATTGGGCTACGGCGGCAGTGGTGGGCATCATGCTGCTGGGCATCGGCAACGGCGGGGTCATCTGGGCGGAGCAGTGGGTGGAGTCGGGTACCGTGGCCATCTTGGTGGTGACGGGCGCCATCATGATGGCGACGTTCGACGCCATCATTCCGGGGAGCGAGGCCAGACCCACCTGGCGCCAGTTCGTCGCCCTGCTGGTGGGGTTCGGCGGCACGGTCCTGCTGGTGGGTGGGAATCCCGCCTCTCTCGGTGGGGCGGGCTGGGTGGGACCCACCGTGGTGATCGTGGCGGCACTCTCCTGGTCCCTCGGCTCGATCTACTCAAAGCGCAACCCGACGGAGGCCAGTCCTCACATCTTCTCAGCACTGCAGATGCTGTTCGGCGGCGGCGTGCTGGCGATCGTGGGGCTCCTCTCCGGCGAGGCACGCGAGCTGACCTTCTCCGCCGCGGGTCTGGGAGCGGTGGTGTACCTCATCGTGTTCGGCTCCATTGTGGCCTATACCAGCTACGTGTACCTGCTGCGGCACGCCCCGCCCACCTTCGTGGGCACCCACGTGTACGTGAACACAGTGGTGGCGGTGCTCCTGGGGTGGGTAGTGCTCTCCGAGCACGTCTCCCTCAGAACCGTCGTCGCCATGGGGATCATCCTCGGCTCGGTGATCTGGGTGCGGCAGGCGACGCCGGCAGCGACTCCGGGGCCGGTTCGGTCGAGCGGGCAACCGCAGGTGGTGGAGTAGGCGAGCCGGGAGACTAGCCGGGATCCAGCATGTCCTCGAACCGCATCCACTGCTGATAGAAGTACAGGTCTATGAAGCCAGTGGGTCCGTTGCGGTTCTTGGCCACGATCAGCTCCGTGGCGCCCTCCACGCCGCCTCCCGGGTTGTACATCTCCTCCCGATAGATCCCGAGCACCACGTCGGCGTGTTGCTTCACCGCGCCCAGGCCGCCGTAGTCGTCGAGCGTGGGGCGCGGGTCGGCCCGCTCCGCGATGTGCTTGGGGAGCTGCGCCACGGCGAGACAGGCGAGGTGGCGGTCGAGGGCCACTCCCTTTAGCGCGCGCACTGCGAAGGCGGTGTCCTCTTCCTGCGTCATGCGAGCCGCCGGCGGCGGCAGCAGCTGGAGGTAGTCCACGATCACCAGGGCGGGGTCATCGTCCCACGCCGGCGCCAGAGCCTCGTCGAATTGGCGCCCCACCAGCGGATAGACCTTGAGCGGCAGATCCTTGAGCCGCAGCGCTGTTGCCCCTACCGCGGCGCGGCCCGCCTCGGAGAGCTTCCCGCCCCGCAGATCGTCGATCTGGACGCGTGCCTCCAGCGCCAGGGCCCGCTCCATGAGTCGGTCCTCGTCCATCTCGCCCGAGAAGTACGCGACCCGGCGGCCGGCCAACGCGCTGCGCAGCGCAATGGCGAGGGCGAGGGCCGACTTCCCCGCACCGATGTCGCCCCCCAGCACCACCAGGTCGCGCTCCCGGAACCCGCCGCCCAGCACCCGGTCGAGCGAGGGGAAGCCGGTGGGCACAGTGTCGGGCGGGATCTCGCCCGGCGGCAGGGCGTCCACCTGTTTGATCAGGCTCGCTAGCGAGTCGCGGCGCAGACGGTGCTCTTTCATCCGGTGACCTGTCTGGTGCGTTCCACATCGCGGGCCGACCGCGCCGCGAGGGCGAGCGCCTCGGCGGCGCCGCGCCCCAGGGCCTCGCGCGCGGGGGCGATCAGCTGGTGCAGCGCCACGGCGATCCCGTTGGTCCCTCCCTCCCTCAGCCCGCGGACCGATCCGGGCAGCGCCCGCCGCAGCGGGGCCGGGAGGGAAAGGCTGCTGAGCCGCTTTTCGAACCGCTCCAGCCGGGCGCGGTCGGCCGGTTCGCTCAGCTCCCCCGGCGGCAACCGGCCGTCACACTGGCGCACGAACAGCCAGAGGGCGAAGAGCCCGTTGCGCTTGGGGCCCCGCGCCTCCGCAGCCAATCCCTGCAAGAGACGGTCTTCGGCGAGAAGCAGTTGGTCGGTCACGCGCGTTGCACAATGTACGGACGGCGGTGGTGGGCGGCCAGGTGCGATTGTCGGGATACTGGAGGGGGTCTAGGTTACGGGAACGGGGAACGGGGAGCGTACCGCCCTGCCGCCGTACCTCCCGACTGCGGAGAGGTGGAGCACCACTAGATGCCACGTCCTAAGACGGTCCTCTGGGTCGACGACGAGATCGAGGCCCTCGACGCGCACATCCTGTTCCTCCGGGAGCACGGCTACGACGTGGAGCCGGCGGCGCACGGCGACGATGCCATCGCGTTGCTGCGGCGCCAGCCGTACGGGATCATCCTGCTCGACGAGCAGCTTCCGGGGAAGCGGGGTCTCGAGCTGGTGGGCGAGATCCGCTCCATCGATCCCGCCGTACCGGTGGTCATGGTGACCAAGAGCGAAGAGGCGGGCACCATGCACGAGGCCATCGGGATCCGGCTGGAGGACTACTTGGTCAAGCCGGTGAACCCACGGCAGGTGCTCACGGTGGTCACCCGGCTCCTCGAGGGCGACCGGATCCGGCAGCAGCGTCTCGCGCGGGACTTCGTGACCCGGTTCCGCGAGCTGGAGCAGCGGCGCAGCTCCCATCTCGGCTGGCGCGAGTGGGTCGAGCTCGCGGCCGAGGTCTTCCACTGGGACGCCAGGCTGGGACAGAGCGACGAGACCGGTCTGAAGGACGCGCTGCACCACTTCGAGGTCTCCCTGCACGAGGATTTCGCCAGGTTCGTGGCCGAGCACTATCCGCAGTGGCTCGCCAGCCCGGGCGGTGACCGCCCGCCCCTCTCGGTGGACGTGTGCAGCGAGTTCCTGGTCCCGCTAATGGAAACGAGCGGTCGTGTGCTGTTCGTGGTGGTGGACTGCATGCGCCTCGACCAGTGGGAGCTCCTCAAGCAGCAGATCACCGAGCTGTTCGACGTCGAGGAGTCGTACTACTTCAGCATCCTGCCGACGGCCACGCCGTTCGCCCGCAACGCGATCTTCAGCGGGCTGTTCCCCCTCGAGATCAAGACGCGCCACCCGCAGTGGTGGCACGACCGGGACGACGAGAGCCTGAACGCCCACGAGTCGGAGCTCCTCGCGGAGCAGCTCAAGGAGCTGGCGGGTGACACGGTGCCGGTCAGGTACGAGAAGGTGGCGACGGCGTCGGAGGGAGAGGCCCTGCTGCGGCGCGTGCCGGGGTACCTGTCACAGGACGGCGTCACCGCGCTGGTGTTCAACTTCGTGGACCAGCTCACCCACGGCAGAGCCGAGAACGCGATCCTCTACGAGGTGGCGCGGGACTCCCAGGCGCTGCGGGCCGTGACCGCCACCTGGTTCGAGGATTCCGCCCTGTACCGGGCGCTCAAGGAGGCGGAGCGGCGCGGTGTCCCCGTGCTGCTCACCACCGACCACGGCTCGATCCACTGCCACACGCCCGCCACGGTGTTCGCGAAGCGTGATGCCACGGCCAACCTGCGCTACAAGTTCGGGGAGGACCTCCGGGCCGAGAAGCTCCAGACGGCGCTCATGGTGGACAACCTGCCGGCGTGGGGCCTGCCGAAGATGAAGCTCGGGGTGCGACTCCTCATGGCCATCGGCGACCACTTCTTCGTCTATCCCACCAAACTGCGGGAGTACCAGGCTCGCTACCGGGGCTCGTTCCTGCACGGTGGCATCACGCCCGAGGAGATGATTCTGCCAATCGCCCTGCTAACGCCGCGGGGGTCGAAGTAGATGGTCCGTTACGGGCGCCTGTTCGGCTACCTGCGTCCCTATCGCACCTGGTTCCTGCTGAGCTTCGTAGCTGCGGTGGTGGCGTCGGCGCTCGACGGCTTCACCCTGGCGCTGCTGATCCCGCTGCTGCGGCTGCTGTTCGGCGCCGCTTCGGGGATTGCCGATGCCCCCACGGTGCTGGAGCAGATGCTGGCGCTCCTGGTGGGCCCGCTGCTCGAGACCGGCGAGCGTGCCACGGCGCTGCGCAACGTGATCGTGCTCATTCTGGGGACGGTGGTCGTGAAGAACGCCGCGGTGTTCGCGGCGGGCTACCTGGGGGAGTACGTGCAGGAGGGGGTCGCGCGGGACCTCCGGACGCGGCTCTACGCCCACATCCAGCGCCTTGGGCTGGGGTTCTTCCACGGGATGAAGGGCGGTCAGCTGCTGAGCCGCGTGGTGGCCGACACCGACCAGGCGAAGAGCCTGGTCAGCGCCGCGCTGGTCTCCGCGCTGCAAAACGTGATCCTGGTCGCCGTCTACCTGGCCTTCCTGTTCGCGCTCTCCTGGCGCCTCGCGCTCGTCACGCTCGTCCTGGCCCCGGCAATCGTGCTCGTGATGCGGCCTATCCTGGCCCGCATCCGCTCCCGGGTGCGCCAGGCCCTCGACGACCGCGGCGAGCTCACGGCAATCGTGAGCGAGACCGTCGAGGGAGTGCGCCTCGTGAAGGCCCACGGCGCCGAGGCGTACGAGCGCCGCAGGTTCACGGAGGCGGTGAACCGCTACTTCAGGGGGATCCTCGGCGCGCGCGGACTGGCCGTGCTGGCCAGCCCGGCGAGCGAAACCGTGGGCGCGGTGGTGTTCGTGCTGCTGCTGCTGGTCGCCTTCACGGCGACGGCCGACGGCCAGGCGCTGCGGCCCGAGGTGCTGGTCGCGTTCCTGGCGGTCTCACTCCGGCTGCTGCCGCCGGTCAAGCGCCTCTCACAGTTCCCGGCGCAGGCGGAGCACGCCCTGGGCGCCGCGGAGCGGGTGTTCGAGGTGCTGGACCGGCCGGCCGATGACGTGGACCCACCCGGCGCGCTCACCTTCCCGGGGCTGCGGCGCGAGATCGCGTTGCGTGACGTGTGGGTGGCCTACGAGGGAGAAGACTGGGTGCTGCGCGGCGTCGACCTCACGCTCCGCCGCGGTGAGGTGGTGGCTATCGTGGGACCCTCGGGGGCGGGCAAGTCGACGTTGGTCGATCTCTTGACGCGGTTCGTGGAGCCGCGGCGCGGTGAGGTGTCGGTCGATGACGTGCCCCTCGACCGCTACGGTCGCCGCTCCCTCAGGCGTGCCCTGGGAATCGTGAGCCAGCACACCGTGATCTTCAACGACACGGTGCGGAGCAACATCGCCTACGGCGACCAGGAGGGGGCGAGCATTGCGGCGGTGGAGGGCGCCGCCAGGGCCGCGAACGCGCACCACTTCATCGAGCGTCTGCCGCAGGGCTACGACACGCTGCTGGGGGAGCGAGGGATGCGGCTCTCGGGCGGGGAGCGGCAGCGCATCGCCATCGCCCGCGCACTGCTGCGCGATCCGCCGATCCTGATCCTCGACGAGGCGACCTCCAGCCTCGACACCGAGTCGGAGCGGTTGGTGCAGGTGGCCATCGCCCGGCTGCTGCAGAACCGTACGGTGCTCGTAGTGGCCCACCGGCTCTCGACCGTGGCCCGGGCCGATCGCATCGTCGTGCTCGACGGCGGGCGGCTCATCGAGCAGGGCAGGCACGAAGAGCTGGTCCGCGCCGGGGGGCTATATCAGCGGTTGGTGTCGGTGGAGTTGAGTAGGCAGGCGGCGGGGATCAAGTAGAACGGGAAGCGGGAAACGGGAAGCGCGAAGCGTACGACGCGCGGCCGCTTCCCGTGCGGTGCCTATCCCGTGTCCTGCGGCTCATCCCCCACCGGACGCACCGCAATCGCATACGTCGGGCACTGCCTGACGAAGTCGGCCTCCACCGGCGACCACACCTGCTCCCCGTCTGTGACCACGGCCTTGCCCTCGCTGTCGAGGCGGAACAGGCCCGGCGGCGCGTTGACCAGGCAGTGTCCGCAGCCGATGCAGTGCTCCCGGTCCACCCGCACGTGGTAGCGCTGCTGCGGAAAGACACCGCTGGCGCTCGCAGGGGGGATGGCCGCGGGATCGCTGAGCAGCTGGATCGTGGCGCGGTAGCCTTCGTCCACCAGCTCACGGTTGTGACCGAACGAGAACATGCCGTACTGCTCCACCCGCGGCTGGATGAGGAGGAGCGGCGGTCGGTCCCACGCCTTGAGCACGCTTGTGCGGCGGTTCTCGATGGCGATCTCGATGGCCCTGGCGTACACCGCAGCGAAGCCGGCGAGGTGCATGTCCGCCTTGAGCACCCCGCTCGATCCCACGTCCACCGCCACCACCAGGTCGCGCCGGCGGGCTGCGGCGACGTGCACCGGGAGGTTGGACACGGCGGCGCCGTCCACGAAGTGGCGCCCGTTGATCTCGTGCGGGGGGAAGTAACCGGGCAGCGAGCAGGAGGCGAGCACCGCATCGGCCACGAGGACGTCGTCGAGGCCCGGCGCGCCCCACAGCACCTGGGTGCCGGTGTTGACGTCGACGGTGTTCACCAGGAGCGGCCGGGTCAGCTCCGCAAAGGAGACGTCGCCGAGCAGCCCCCGCACCACGTGTTCCAGCGGCTCTTTGCGGTACAGTCCCGGCGAGCGCATCCGCTTGAGGGCCATGTCCCGGTGCGCGATCTGGAACAGGTCACGCTGCCGCACCTCGAGGGCCAGCGTCCGCAGCTCCTCGGGGGAGGCGCCCGCGCACCAGGCGGCGGCGATGAGCGCCCCGATGCTCGAGCCCACCACATCCGCCGGCAGGAACTCCTGTTCCTCGAAGGCGACCAGCGCCCCCGCGTGTGCGAGGCCCTTCATCCCGCCGCCGCCCAGCACCAGCGTGAATCGGCGTTCGTTCCCGCTCACCGCCCTTCCTCCGTCGTTGGGCGTTTGGGGCGGCCGCGGCCCGTCACCTGCGCCGTAGCCGCCGGGCGCGCCTGTTGTGTACCTTCCAACGCACCTTCAATGCTATGCGGTCGTCGTGACTGACAGCAACGTCGGGGCCTCGGCGCCCTCCGAGCTAGCCCACACGTTCGCCCGGCTGCGGGACACGGAGTTCCCCTGGACCGCGGAGGCCACCTACCTCAACAACGCCAGCATCGGTCCCCTCCCGGAGCGTACCCGCCGGGTTATTGACGCGTTCACGGCGAAGCGGACTGCGCCCTATCAGCTGCCCACAAAGGAGCTGGTGCAGGTGTTACGGGAGGCGCGGGCCGCGGTCGCGCGTCTGCTCAACGCCGACGTGGAGGAGATCGCGCTGGCCACGAACACGAGCTTCGGGCTCAACGTGGCCGCCACCTGCCTGCCCATTCGGCCGGGCGAGACGGTGCTCGTGTCCGACAAGGAGTTCCCCGCCAACGTCTATCCCTGGTTGCTCCTGCGTGAGCGCGGGGTGGACGTGGAGCTGGCCCCGACGTCGGCGGAGGGATGGCCCAGCGAGGGTTATTTGCTGGAGCGGCTGCGCGACCCGCGGGTGCGGGTGCTCGCGGTCTCCCACGTCCAGTTCGCCAATGGGTACCGCGTCGACCTCGACCGCCTCGGCGAGGCGTGCCGCGCCAACGGCACCTACCTGGTGGTGGACGCCATCCAGGCGCTAGGCCAGGTGCCGCTGGACGTGCGCGAGACCCCGGTGGACGTGCTGGCGTGCGGCGCTCAGAAATGGCTGCTGTCGCCCTGGGGCTCGGGGTTCGTCTACGTGCGACGCGAGCTCGCCGCCACGCTCGAGCCGGTGCTGGCCGGGTGGTTCTCCTTCGAGGGCACCGACGACTTCTCCCGTCTCACCGAGTACAACACGACGTTTCTCGCCGACGCGCGCCGGTTCGAGGCTGGCACGCTCCCGTTCCAGGATCTGGCCGGCATGGCGGAGAGCATCGCCCTGTTGTGCGAGCTCGGCATCGAGCGGATCGAGGCTTACCTCAGGGAGCTGCGCCGCCCGCTGGTGGAGGCGGCCGCCGACGGGGCCTTCGCCCTCTGCTCGCCGACCGACGAGAAGCGCTCCAGCTCCATCGTGTGCGTGATGACGGAGAACGTGGCCGAGTCGTATCACGCCCTCAAGCAGGCCGGCGTGGTGGGCGCGCTGCGCGAGGGGTCGATCCGGCTCTCGCCCCACTGCTACAACACGGTGGACGAGCTGGATCGGGTGGTGGACATCCTGCGGAGGCGGTGATGGCGCAGTGCGTCTTCTGCGCGATCCTCAATGGAGCTGCGCCCGGCAGTTTCGTGTACCAAGACGACGACGCAGTAGCCCTGATGGACCTCTATCCGGTGCACCCGGGCCACACGCTCATCCTGCCGCGGCGCCATGTCGAGGACCTCGCCGGGTGCCCCGCGGACCTGGCCGGCCGGCTGTTCGCGCTGAGCGGCAAGATCGCGCCCGCGATCGTGCGCGCCACCGACGCGGCGGGCTTCAACGTCTGGACGGCGAGCGGGGAGGCGGCGGGGCAGGACGTGTTCCATCTCCACCTGCACGTGCTGCCCCGTTTCGAGGACGACACGTTCGGGTTGCGGTTTCCCAAGTCGTATCCCAGGGAGGCCACCCGCGCCGAGCTCGACGCGATGGCGGAGGCGATCAGGTCGCGGCTGTGAAGATGAAGTCGGCCTTCTTCCCGCGTCTGAGCCACAGGTAGCGGCCGGCGAGGAGCCGCTCGGGTCCCACGGTTCCGTCGGCGGGGAGTGGCTCACCATTCACCGAGATCCCGCCCTGCTGTAGCAGCCGCCGCGCTTCGCTCTTCGACTTGGCGAGGCTCGAGCCCGCCAGCAGGTCTACGGCTGCGACCTCGCCCTTGAGCTTGATCTTTCCGCTGGGCAGCTCGGCCTCCAGCATCTGCCATGTCGCGGCGTCGGCCTCCTTCGGGTCGAGCTCGCCGAACATCACCCGCGATGCGGCCGCGGCACTCGCCGCCGCGCGCTTGTCGTGCACCCGCTCCGTCACCGCCGCCGCCAGGGCCTTGTGCGGGATGCGCGCCCCGGCGTTTCCGGCATGCTGCTCCAACAGGTCGGAGATCTCGTCCCGCGAGCGGAACGTGAGCGCGCGGAGGTAGGACTGGACGTCCCGGTCGTCCACGTTGACCCAGAACTGGTAGAACTTGTAGGGGGACGTCATCGCGGGGTCGAGCCACACGGCCCCCTCTTCGGTCTTGCCGAACTTGTCGCCGGAGGTCGTGGTGAGCAGCGGGGCCGTCAGGCCGTGGGCCTCGCCCCCGTCGACCCGGCGGATCAGCTCGCGGCCCGCCGTGATGTTGCCCCACTGATCGGAGCCGCCCAACTGGAGTTCGCACTTCTTGTGGCGGTAGAGCTGCAGGAAGTCGTATGCCTGGAGCAGCATGTAGCTGAACTCGGTGTACGAGATTCCCTCCTCCAACCGGCTCTTCACCGATTCCTTCTGCAGCATGTAGGAGAGCGTGAAGTGCTTGCCGACGTCGCGCAGGAAGGCCAGCAGGTTGAGGGGGCGGAGCCACTCGACGTTGTCTACCATCTCGGCGCCGGTGGGACCCGAGCGGAAGTCGAGGAATCGTTCGAGCTGCGCCCGTTGACGCTGGGTGTTCTCCGCGATGGTCTCCTCGTCCAGCAGCGGACGCTCGTCGGACCTTCCGCTGGGATCGCCGATCAGGCCGGTCCCCCCGCCGATCACCACGATGGGCTTGCCGCCCGCGCGCTGCAGGTGGGCCAGGAGCATAACCGGAACCAGGTTGCCGATCTGCAGGCTCCGGGCCGTGGGGTCGAACCCCACGTAGCCGGCTATCGGTCCCTTGGCGATGCGCTCCTTGAACCCGGGGGTCTGGTTTTCAACCAAGCCGCGCCAGGTCAGCTCGTCGAGAAACGCCGCCATCGATCGGGTCTTCGCCATCGCCGTCGGGACCGGTCCGAGGTCGTCGGATGGTGTTGTGTCGGGGCGTACCCCACTGTCGCCAAGCAACATAGCGAGCGCACCCCCGCTGGCAAGCTGAACCGGGCCACACTACGTTTGGTATTGCGCAGGGTATATGGAACAGAGCACTTCTTCCCCCCCGCAGGGCTCCCGCGTCGCCTCGTGGCTGCTGCCCTGGAACTGGTCCCGCCGGACCTGGCAGCTCGTCGTGCTCGTCGCGCTCGGCGGCACGGGCTTCGGGCTGGGGCTGGCGTACGGCGGCTGGAGCCGGGCCTGTGCGGGCAACGCCTGCCCCTCCATCGGCGTGCTCGAGTCGTACCGGCCCACCCAGGCGCTCAAGGTCTATGCAGCCGACGGGCGGCTGATCCAGGAAGTGGGTGCCCAGCACCGCACCGTACTGAGCTTCGACGAGATCGACCCCGACGTGCTGGCTGCCTTCGTCGCGGTGGAGGACAAGCGGTTCTACGAGCACGGGGGGATCGACTTCCGCCGCATTGCCGGCGCCATGAAGGCGAACATCGTGGCGCTGGGCTACGCCGAGGGCTTCTCCACGATCACAATGCAGCTCGCCCGCAACGTGTGGTCGCGGGAGTTGCCCAGCACCAAGTCGATCCGCCGCAAGGTGCGGGAGATGCGGGTGGCGCTGGAGCTGGAGGAGACGTACGGCAAGGACCGCATCCTCGAGCTCTACCTGAACCAGATCTACCTGGGCGGGAGCGCGTACGGTGTGGAGGCCGGCGCCCAGCGCTACTTCGGCAAGTCGGCGCGCGATCTCAATCCGGCGGAGGCGGCCCTCCTGGCGGCCATCGGCAACGTCCCCGGCTACTACGACCCGCGGCGGCATCCCCACCGGGCGCTGCAGCGCCGCAACCTGGTGCTCAATCTGATGAGCGACCAGGGCTTCCTCTCCGCGGACGAGGCCGAGCGGTGGAAGGCCTACCCCGTGCTGCTGAGCTCACGCGTGGACTTCGGGGACGTGGCTCCCTACTTCGTCGAGTGGGTGCGGCGCCAGCTCTACGCCCGGCTGGGCAACGCGATCTACGAGCGCGGCTACCGGGTGTACACCACGCTCGATCTGGACATGCAGCTCGCCGCCGAGCTGGCGGTGGAGGAGCAACTCGAGCGCATCGAGAACGAGGAGTTCGGCCGCTACCACCATCTCAGCTACCAGCAGTACCTCGACAGCGTTGAGACGCCAGGGGCCAAGATGACCAACACGCCGTATCTGCAGGGCGCGTTGGTCTCGCTGGACGCCGACTCGGGCTACGTACGCGTGATGGTGGGTGGACGGGATTACAGCCACTCGGAGTGGAACCGCGCCACGCAGGCAGAGCGGCAAGCGGGCTCGACCTTCAAGCCGTTCGTGTTCTCGGCCGCGCTGCGTTCCGGTAAGGCCGCCAGCTACATGATCGATGACGGCCCCATCAGCATCATGCAGAACGACACGATGCCGTGGGAGCCGCAGAACTTCGACGACCGGTTCTACGGTCCCATGACGATGCGGCGCGGGCTGGCGCTATCGCGCAACCTGGTGGCCATCAAGCTGGGGCTCGAGATGGGGGTGCCGGCGGTGGTGGGCGAGGCGCAGCGTTACGGGATCTCGACCCGGCTGCCGCGGGTCCCCTCGGTCTCCATCGGGTCTGCGTCGGTGATCCCGCTGGAGATGGCCTCCGCCTACACCGCCTTCGCCACGCTGGGGACGCAGGCGGCGCCGGTGGGGATTCTGCGGGTGGAGGACGCGGACGGCAACATCGTGTGGCAGCCGCAGGTGCGGCGCACGCCCATCCTGGATGGGGACCGTGCGTGGCTCCTCACCAACATGTTGCAGTGGGTCGTGGACCGCGGCACGGCCACCAGCGCGGTGCGCGTGCGGGGCGGCTTCGGCCACCCCGCCGGCGGCAAGACCGGCACGACCAACGACGGCACCGATGTCTGGTTCATCGGGTTCACGTCGGAGATGGTGACCGCGGTGTGGATTGGCTTCGACCAGCCGCGCAAGATCAAGGCCAACGCCCAGGGCGGGCTGCTCGCCGCCCCGGCGTGGGTGCAGTTCATGAACGACGTGTACGAGCGGCGCCCCCCGCCCGACGAGTGGGACCGGCCCGCCGGCCTGGTGCTGCACCGCGTCGATAACTCCACCGGCTACCGGGCCACCGACTACTGCCCGCGGGAGACCGCCTACTTCGAGTGGTTCATCCCGGGCACGGAGCCCACCGAGTTCTGCCCGGTGCACAACCCGTTCGACCGCATCTTCACCGACGCGCCGGGGGTCGGCGGGCCTCCGGGAGGCCGCCGCTGACGTCCCTCAGGGTCAGCGCGAGCGTCGTCTGGCCCGTGACCTCCCCACCCATCTCCAACGGCGCGGTCCTGACCGACGCGCACGGGCGCATAGCGGCCGTCGGTGCGGACGACCTGGTGCCGCACCCTCCGGGCGCCGAGCGGGCGCACTACGCCGCTACGGTGCTGCTCCCGGGATTCGTCAACGCGCACACCCACCTCGAGCTGCACGGCTTCCGGGGGCAGCTTCCCGAGCCCGACTTCTACGCGTGGATTCAGCACATGCGGGTCATCCGTCAGACCACGCCCGAGGAGACCTACCTCGACGGGGCACGCGAGGGCGTGCGCGAGGCCTGGCGCTGCGGCACCACCACGGTGGCCGACACGGGGACGAGTGGGGCCACGCTGCGCGCGCTGGCCGAGCTCGGCGGCCACGGCGTGTACTACCAGGAGGTGGCCGGTCCCGACCCGGCGGTCTGCGATGATAGCTGTGCCGAGCTGGCGCGCATGGTCGAGCGCCTGACAGGTGAGGCACCGGCCGGCGTCACCGTCGGCGTCTCGCCCCACGCCCCGTACACGGTGAGCCCCGAGCTGTTGCGGCGCGCGGTGGCCTTTGCCCGGTCGCTGGGGTTGCCGCTCGCCACCCACGTGGCGGAGTCGCCGGCCGAGGCAGAGTTCGTGAGCCGGGCCGCGGGGCCGTTTGCCGAGAGCTGGCGCTCCCGTGGGATTCCCCTGCCGGCCACAGCGCGCTCGGCGGTCGCGTACGCGGCGCGTGCTGGGCTGCTCGGTCCCGATTTCCTGGCCGTTCATGCGGTCCAGGCCGACGCCGAGGACATCGGGATCCTGGCGCAAGCGGGGAGCGCGGTGGCGGTCTGCCCCCGCTCCAACCGGCGGCACGGCCACGGCGACCCGCCGCTCGGGGCGCTGCTACGGGCGGGGGTCCGGGTGGGGCTCGGGACGGACTCCGTGGTCAGCGTCGAGTCGCTGGACCTACTCGCCGAGGGGCGCGCCGCACAGGGCGTAGCGGGCCTTTCGGGAGCGGCGGTGCTGCGACTGCTCACGATTGGCGGGGCGCGGGCACTGGGCATGGAGTCTGAGGTCGGCTCGCTGGAGGTGGGGAAGTGGGCGGACCTGGTCGCGCTGCGACTGGACGGGATCGGCGGTAGCGTCGGAGCCACCGACCTCGCCGATCGGTTGCTGAACGCCGACCCATCGAGCATTGTGTCCACCTACGTGGGCGGGCGGTGCGTGTACGATGCCGCTACCTGACCGGGAGCCATGAAGACCCAGCGTCACGCCGTTATCCTGCGCCTCGTGCGGGCCAACCGTGTTCACAGCCAGGAGCAGCTACGCAAGCTGCTCGAGTCCGAGGGGATCGACGTGACCCAGGCAACCCTCTCGCGTGATCTGCACGAGCTGCGCCTGATCAAGGTGACCGATGCGGATGGCAGGGCGCATTACGCGCCGCCCCCCGAGGGCGACGTGCTCCACCCGTCGCTGGAGCAGCTCCTGCCGACCCTGCTGGTATCGCTGGAGGGGGTGGGGAACCAGCTCGTGCTGCGCACCCCCGCGGGCAGCGCCAACGCGATCGCGAGCGCGATCGACGCCCAGGCGTGGCAGGAAGTCGTCGGGACCATCGCGGGCGACGACACCATCCTGGTGATTGCCCGGTCGGACCGCGCCCGCCGCGCGCTCGCCACCCGCCTCAAGGAGCTCGCCGCCTCCGGGCCTTGACCACGGCCGCCGTGTCTGTATGTTTATGCACTCTGCCGCATAGACATACAGACTGGAGGAACGGCCCGTGGGCCCGCTAGTCACACTCGCCTACTCCGGAGGTCTCGACACCTCCGCCATCGTCCCGTGGCTCAAGCAGACCTACGGAGCCAGGGTCCTCTGCTACGTGGCCGACGTCGGCCAGGGCGACCGCGAGCTGGACGGCGTGGAGGAGAAGGCCGTGCGCACCGGCGCCGTCGGCTGCGTCACGGAGGACCTGCGGGAGCAGTTCGTAAGCGACTTTGTGTTCCCCACGCTGCGGGCGGGCGCCGTGTACTCGCGCACCTACCTGCTGGGCACCGCCATGGCGCGACCGCTGATCGCGGCGGGGCAGGTCGCCGCCGCGCGCAAGGGCGGGGCCACGCACCTGGCCCACGGCTGCACCGGCAAGGGCAACGACCAGGTCCGCTTCGAGCTCACTTTCCAGGCTCTGGCCCCCGACCTCGCGGTGATCGCGCCGTGGCGGGAGTGGCAGTACCGCGGCCGCGAGGACTTGCTGGCGTATCTGCGGGAGCAGGGGATCCCCGTGGAGGCCAGCGCCGAGAAGCCCTACTCCCGCGACCGCAACCTGTGGCACTGCTCGCACGAAGGGGGGATCCTCGAGGATCCCGCCGCGTCACCTCCGGCGGACCTATATCTGCTCACGGCCGATCCGACCGAGGCGCCGGACCGGCCGGACGAGATCACGATCGGCTTCGAGCAAGGGACGCCGGTGGCGCTCGACGGCCAGCCCGTGGGGCCCGTGGAATTGGTGGAGCGCCTGAACCAGCTGGCGGGCGCCCACGGCGTGGGCCGGGCCGATGTGGTGGAGGATCGCCTGGTAGGGATGAAGTCGCGCGGCATCTACGAGACGCCGGCGGGCACGGTGCTGCGGGCGGCGCACCGCGAGCTCGAGCAGCTGGTGCTGGACCGCCGCACCCTCGCCCTCAAGGACGAGCTCGCCCCGCGCTACGCCGACCTGGTGTACGAGGGACGCTGGTGGACCGGTGAGCGGGAGGCGCTCGACGCCCTCGTCGCCGTGACCCAGCGGCGGGTGACGGGCACCGCATTGGTGCGGCTGTTCAAGGGCGGTGCGACCGTCGTGTCGCGGGAGAGCCCGTTCTCCCTCTACGCCGGCGAGTACGCCACCTTCGAGGCCGACGAGGTCTACGACCAGGCGGACGCCGCCGGGTTCATCAACCTGTTCGGTCTCCCGGTGCGGATCGCGGCGCAAGTCGCGGGCCGGCCGAAGCGGCTCGAGGAGGTGGCGTGAGCGAGCACGATGCGCCCGGAGCCGCCTCGCCCGCGGCGCCCGGCTCGGAGCCAGTGGGCAGCGGCCCGCAGGGCGGGACGCCGCACCAGCTCTGGGGTGGACGCTTCGCGCTGGGGCTCGAGGAGGCCGCCGACCGGCTGAACCGTAGTCTGCCCGTGGACCACCGGCTGTGGCCCCAGGACGTGCGCGCCGCGCGGGCCTGGGTGCTGGCGCTGGGGCGCGCCGGCGTGCTGGAGCCCGACGAGCAGGTAGCCCTGCTCGCTGGGCTGGAGCGGGTGGCGGAGCGCCTCGCCGACGGTGCCGCCGCGGGCGCGCCCGACGAGGATGTGCACACCCTGGTGGAGCGCCTGCTGTACGAGGAGGTGGGCGAGCTGGCGGGCAAGCTCAACACCGGCCGGTCGCGCAACGATCAGGTGGCGACCGACTTGAGGCTCTGGACCCTGGAGGCGATCCGACACGTCGACCACGAGGTTGCGGCACTGGGCCGCGCTCTAGTCGAGCAGGCGAAGCGGGGCGTCGACCTCCTGCTCCCCGGCTACACCCATGGGCAGCGCGCGCAGCCGGTGCGCTGGGGCTATGTGCTCGTGGCCCACGCCTGGCCCCTGGCGCGCGACCGCGCGCGGCTGGCCGACGCGGCCCGGCGCGCGGCGGAGCTCCCCTTGGGGCTCGGAGCCCTGGCTGGGTCGGGAATGCCGGTGGACCGGCGCCTGCTCAAGCAGCTGCTCGAGCTCGAGCGGCTTTCTCCCAACGCGCTCGATGCCACCGGCGACCGGGACTTCGCGGCGGAGACGCTGTTCGCGCTGACCCTGCTGGCCACCCACTGCTCACGGCTGGCTGGTGAGCTGCAGACCTACGCCTCCTCGGAGTACGGCTTCGTGCGTCTGGCCGACGGGTTCAGCACCGGCTCGAGCCTACTGCCGCAGAAGCGCAACCCGGACGTGCTCGAGCTCGCCCGCGCCAAGGCCGCGCGGCTACTCGGCGATCTGTCGGGCATGCTAGCGCTGCTCAAAGGCCTGCCCGCGGGCTACAGCAAGGATCTACAGGAGGACAAGGCGTTCCTGTGCGACGCGGTGGATACCGTGCTGCTCACTCTTCCGGCGCTGCGCGGCGCCGTCGAGACGCTCGAGCCGGTGGCGCAGCGGATGCAGGGCGCCCTCGACTCGAGCCTCCTCGCCACCGATGTGGCCGACAAGCTGGTCGAGTCCGGGGTGCCCTTCCGGGAGGCCCATGGGCTGGTGGGCCGGTTGGTGCGTGCGGCCGAGGCCGCAGGGGTGGGGATCACCGGCGTCGGCTCGAGCGTCGCCAAGGCCGTCCACCCGAAACTGCCAGGGCTCCTCGCGACCCTGGGCTCGTGGGAGGATTCGGTGGAGCGGCGCGCCACGGCGGGAGGCTCGGCCCGGGCTGCAGTACTGGCGCAGATCGAGGAGCTCGACGCGGCGTTTCAAGTCGTTACGTAACAGGGAGCTAGGGGGCTGAGCCGGGCGGCGCGCGGCCGATTGGGCTCCACCGGCGGGCCCCACGACACAAGAAACGGGGAGCGGCTCGTCCTGCCACTCCCCGTTTGTACTGCCGCTGCGACGTGTCGGTCGGGCTCTGCGTGGCTCCCTGCTCGCCCCCTCCAGGCGAGCCGTCCTGCCGGGCGGCGGGACGCCCACACGCCGCAGTGCACCACATGGAGTCCCTGTGTCTCCCTACGTCGGCCCCATCCTCCAGTTTCGGCCGAACGGTCATGCGGGAGCGTTTCCGGGTCCCGTATCGTAGACGTGTGAGGGGGGCGGGAGGTTGCGTGCCCCGCCGCCGCCCCGCTCCCCCTGCACCAGGTGGGCGGTGGTGGTGGGGTAGTGACCTACGCCCTATCCCGACACCCCGATTCCGGGCACCTTGGACCCACGACGGCGCGAGCGTCCGAAGCCGGGAATGTCGTACCGTTCCCCCTTTCCCGTTCCCCCTGCACCCGGGGCGGTGGGCTGGGGGTGCAAACCGCCCGGTTCCTGGCGTTCTGAGAGCCGCCCGAGTGTGACGCTTCACACAGCGGTCTCCCCGGGAATGCCGTAAGTTGCCGTCGTACAAGGACGTGGCTCGGGAGAGGGCAGCTGGCATCCGAGTTGCGTACTTGGTGTACAGCGGATTCCCGGGTCTTGGCCCGGGGTGCGTTGCTGGCCGATAAGAGCAAACCAGGGGAAACTCTGGGACGCAAAGCCACGGGTCGTCCTCCGGCCGGGAGACGACAGCCGGGCTGCCGGGAGGCAATGCCGATGAGTTCACGACGCGAGAGGGATCGAGACGGCTGGGGTTACACCCCGCCTCGAGAGCGCGAGCGCCGTGGCCATCGACCGCCTCGCCGAGGTCGCTCTCCTGAGGCACCATCCGGCATCATATCGGTACGACAACGCCCCGCGGGGTGCCAGCCATGCCGTATGTGGCCCTGGCCGCTCCGCCGCGGGAAGCGTGCAGTGAGCATCGGATTGTTTGGGCGGGTGCTGGCGGCTCGGAGCCGCCGGCCCTACCCTTGCAGCGAACGGTCGGGCAGCGGCCGAGTTCCCTAGAGCGTGGAGGACCTCATGCGTGTATTCAAGCGACTTAGCGGCGACCGGAGGGGTTTCGCCCTGGAGGCGACCCTACTGGTCATGCTGCTCATTTCGGTGCTGCTCGCCGCCGCGGTGATGGGGGCGGTGACGACGACCCGGACCACGAGTCTGGACTACCGGAATTCGCGGGTCTTCTACGCGGCGGAGGCGGCGACGGAAGCGATCATGGGGCAGCTGGGCATTTACATGGAGGACGGCTACCTCAACGAGGAGGAGCTGGCGGCGCTCACCCCGCCCGATCTGGAGGGGTTCTCGTTCGACAGCTTCTCGGTCACCAAGACGGGTGACGTGATCACGGAGACGATCACCGACGGCTCGTTCGCCGGCCTGTACTCGCTCACCCAGAAGGTGGAGATCTACTCGGAGGCCGAGGATCGGCAGGAGAACAGCAGCGCCGTGCTGATCTCGGCCAAGGCGCAGGCGATCCCGATCTTCCAGTTCGGCGTGTTCTTCGAGAAGGACCTGGAGGCCACCAACGGCCCGCCGATGACGTTCTCCGGCTGGGTGCACGCCAACGGGAACATCTACCTGAGCTCGAACAACGCGTGGTACAAGGACGCCATTACCACGCCGAACAAGCTGTTCCACGACCGGAAGGACCAGCACCTGATCTACGACGGCGTGTACGTCGACGATGCCTACGGGAACGAAGTGCAGCTGCTGTTTGACAGTCGGACCCATGCCGATCCCAACGCGTTCCGCGCGCGGAGTGACCAGGACTTCGACAACCGGCTCAAGACCGACGCTTACGAGGTCGACTCGCTCAAGGTGCCGCTGCCGCCGGGCGTGGGGGCCCGCGAGGTGATGGCGCCGCGCGAGGCGAGTGATACCGACACCGAGAAGCGGGCCAAGTTCTCCTGGAAGGCCGACATGTACGTAACGGTGGACCTGGAGAACATGAATAACCTCGGGGGTGTGTGCGGAAGCGCCGGCTCCAAGACGCCCGACGAGGTGATCGGCAACCCCGGCGTGGTCGGGCTGCAGCCGGTCGAGGCGGGTGTCAAGATCACGTTCAAGATCGGCGACAACTGCGGCTGGAAGAACGAGGCCGAGTTCGACCTCACCGTGTACGGGGACGGCGCCGTGATCTGGCAAGGCGAGGAAGACGACGTCGGCACCCTGTGCACCTTCAACATCATCGTCCCGGCGGGCGTGGATGAGCTGAAGATCGTGCTCTCCGACGTCGAGGACTCGCCGTACTACGGCACGGCCATCTGGAGGAACCTGCAGAGCCTGCTGGACCTGACCACGCCGTGGCCCACGATCACGGTGACGCGGCCTGATGGCAAAGTCACGCCCAACATCAACGACTTGTGCAGCATGTTCAAGTGGGAGTGGTCCGCGTTCTTCGACGGCCGCGAGGGCAACATGCGCGAAGTGCTCACCCTGGATGTCATGGCGCTTGCGTTGTGGGTCGGTGGGCAGGCCAACCGCGAGGCGGAGGTCATCTACGTGGAGATGCGGGCTCCGGCGAACATCGGAGGGTGGTCGGCCGCGGCCAAGAGCCTCCTGGCCGACAACAGCCTCGATCCGGCGGTGCGGGTCAGAAACGGGGAGACGCTGCCCAACCGGATGAGCGTCGCCACCGACTGGCCGCTCTACGTGGAGGGCGACTACAACGCGCTGGCGTGGAAGCCGTCTGCCCTGGTGGGGGACGCGATCACGATCCTGTCCACCGCGTGGGTGGACGCCGACCACAAGAACCAGGTGGTCGAGAAGCTCGACGCGACCGAGACCGAGGTGTGGGCCGCGATCCTGGCCGGGCACTCGGCCACGCCGTGCGACCACGAGGTGGCGCCGTGCCCCGGCGGGTACGCCGACTTCTACGGCGGCGGGATCGAGAACTTCCCGCGCTTCCTGGAGCGGTGGTCGGGCATCCAGTTCATCTACCGCGGCTCGCTGGTGTCGCTCGACACGGCGATCGTGGCGACCGGTACCTGGAACGGCACGTACTACTCGCCGCCCAAGCGTGACTGGCAGTTCGACACCCGGTTCGAGGACCCGGCCAACCTGCCGCCGGGCACCCCGGTGGTGGGGGTGGTGATCCGGACGGCGTTCCGACCGGTCTTCTAGTGGTCATCGCGGTCCCCGCCCGCCGGCACCCTCAGTGCTGGCGGCGGGGGCCGTGACACCATATTGATTGAGGGAACGAGGCGGATTCGGACATCATGAGGCGCAGGGGATTCACCATCATCGAGCTGTTGATCGCCATCACGCTGATATCGGCGCTGCTGGCGATGGCGATCCCGTTCATGCGGGTGAGTCCCACGCGCCGGGTGCGCATCGCCGCGACCCAGCTCTCCCGGGACCTGGAGATGACCCGGACGCGGGCGCTGAGCTCGAGGAGGGCGGCGCGCGTCACGTTCGACGTCGCGGACCCGGGGTACACGGGCTACGGCGACCACGACCGCGACGGGATCATCAACGAGAGCACCGTGGAGATGGAGGACCTGCGGGCCTTCGGCCGGCGCGAGTTCGAGAGCGTCATCCAGTTCGGCCGCGGGAGCGCCGGCGCGGTGCCCGGCGACACGGGCTCGGGCGCCATCTCGTTCCCCGTAGGGCACGTGGAGTTCAACGGCCGCGGCGTGACGGTGCCGTTCGGCACGCGCGGCGCGGTGTATCTGGTGCACCGCGACGAGCCCGCTGCCGTGGCCGCGGTGTCGGTCACGGGCTCCGGCTCGGTGAAGCTGTGGGTCTTCAGAGGGGGGGAATGGCAATGAGGAAACAGGCCGGCTTCACGCTGATCTCGGTGCTGATCGCGCTGGTCCTCCTCTCGGTGGGCATCATGGCCCTCGCCCGCACCGGTGGGGAGGTCATCGCCTCGCGCACGGCGGCCTCCGTGAAGATCAACGCGGTGGCGATCGCCCGCGGGCACATGGAGCGGATCCGGGCGCAGCCCCCGCAGGACATAAAGGCCGAGTCGCCGGTACAGGTCAACGCGGCCGGCGAGCTCGATGGGAGCGGGGCGTACACGCGCTCGGTACTGGTGGAAGGCGTTGACGCGACCCTGATCCGCGTGACGGTGGTCGTGGACTACCCTCGCGGCCGGGAGCCGGTGGAACTGGTCACCCTGATCTACGTGCCGCCGGTACCGACCTAAGGAGCGAGCGATGCGGATGCAGCAGACCAACAGGCACGGTTTCACGCTCGTCGAGCTGCTCATAGCGCTGACCATGGGGGTCATCGTGCTGAGCGCGGCCCTCTCCTTCGGCGTGTCCACCTGGCGCACCATGGAGGGGAACTCCATTCGGGAGGAGGTCTACCGCAACGGTCGCTTCATCGGCATGTCGCTGGAGCGGGACATGCAGACGGTGGGCGTGGGCATCGCCAGCACCGTGTCGTTCGGCACCCTGGCGGTGTGGGGCGACACCATCGTGATCCTGTCGGTACCGTTCGATCCCGAGGAGGCGCCCCCCGCCGACCTGGTTCCCGATCCCGGTACGGACAATCCGCTGCCGTCCGGCGGAACGTGCGGGACATACTGCCTCAACCTCGACAAGCCCAAGGGCTTCGATCTTGAGCCGGGCAATCTGGCCCGCCTCCAGGTGAACGACGAGCGCAGGATCATCCTGGTGACCTCGGTGGAGCCGGGGGTGACGTTGACGGTAGAGTTCGGGACCCACACGTCCCTGCTGCACTACGTGGCGGGGCTCACCGGCGACCTGCGGCTCGACCGCTACTCGACCTTCGTGCAGGAGCTCGATCTGATCGTGTACTACCTGGACGGCGACAAGCTGATGCGGGCCGAGCGGCTGAACCCGGACGGCACGCCCGCGGGCGACATCCTGGCCTACGGGGTCCAGGAGTGGGAGGTGAACTTGGTGTTCAGCGACCTCGACGAGGCGCCCGAGGCGAACCCGAACGACATCGACCCGACCAACGACTTCGACGACATCCTGGGGGTGCGGGTGCGTCTGGTGACGGCCGCCGACCGCCCCAGCCGGCAGGTCATGCAGGGCGAGCTGTTCACCAGGGAGTTCGAGTGGCAGTTCTCGCCGCGCAACCTGATGTACGAGAAGAACAGACTGTAGTGGACGCCCTAGAACGAGTGCGAGAGCCCCGGGCGAGAGTCCGGGGTTTCTCGTTGGGGTCCGTAACGCCCCCTATTGCAATGCGTTACACGTTGCTGTAGGTTTTTGCAAACTCCTCCCGCCCGTTACGCCCGAGCGAGGCGGGGGGGTTTTTAGGTCTGCAGGAGATGAGACGTGCGCTGCCTGACGCTCAATGCATCGTTTGAGCCGCTGACGCTGGTGCCCGTGCGCCGCGCACTTCGCCTGGTCATAGACGGCAAGGCGGAGATCGTGGAGGCGGACGGACAGCGGGTGCTGCGCAGCGCGCGCCTCACCGTGCCAAAGCCGGCGGTGATCCGGCTGGTGCGCTTCGTGCACGTCCCCAGGAAGTTCCGCCGGCAGGTCACCAACACCTTCCTCTTTGCGCGCGACGGCTACATGTGCCAGTACTGCGGGCGCTCCGAGCCGGAGCTCGGGTTCCGCGAGTGCCTCACGCGCGACCACCTGGTTCCCCTCTCCCGCGGCGGCACCAACGACTGGACCAACGTCGTGACCGCCTGCTCGACGTGCAACACGCGCAAGGGCAACCGGCTCCCGCGGGAGTCCGGCCTGGGCCTCCGGCGGCTGCCCGTCGAGCCTCACTTCGTGTACCTCACGTGGGCGGTGCGCAGGCTCACGTCGATCCAGGAGAAATACATCCGCGTGTTCTACGGCGAGGAGACGCTGGAGCAGCTCAGGGTGCTCTAATCGAGTTCCCGTCGGAGGTCGCGTTTCTGTAGTGCCCATTGAGATCACAACTGGGGAAAGGTGCAAGGGGAAAGGGGAAAGGGACCACCGCGAGGATCCCCGGTGTGTCGTACCTTTCCCCTTTCCCGTTTCCCCTTTCCCCGCTCGAGGGAACTCAGCCATGAAGTCGCACACTCATTATCTCTGGTTCAACACCAAGCGGCGCCAGGAGATCATCGACATCACCGACACGGTGGCCGAGCAGGTCGAGCAGAGCGGCGTGCAGGAGGGCTTCGTGTTGGTCTCGGCCATGCACATCACGGCGTCGGTGTTCGTGAACGACCACGAGTCGGGGCTGTGGCAGGACATCCTCAAGTGGCTCGAGGAGACGGTCGCGCCGTGGGAGCCCGGGCGCTACAAGCACAACCTGACCGGCGAGGACAACGCAGCGGCCCACCTGCGGAGCCTCACCGTGGGACACGAGGCCATCGTTCCCATCACGAAGGGGGAGCTGGACCTGGGGCCGTGGCAGCGGGTGTTCTACGGCGAGTGGGATGGCAAGCGGCGCAGGCGGGTCATCGTGAAGGTGCTCGGGGAGTGAGGAGCGGCCGGGGGCCCGGCAGCGTTGCCGGTCGCGGAGCAGGGAGGAGTCGTCAGGTGCTCTGCCGTTGTGAGCGTATGCTCACTAAGCCGCCTGCGGCGGCTGCGTTTGGCGCTCGCGGCGCGCGCCGGAGTGGCGCCAGGGGCCGCTGGGAGGCGCTCCCGGCTCCTTGTAGGGGGTTCGTAAGTCTATTAGCTTCAATGGTTCCCGACGTTCGGGAGAGGGGTTTGTGAGCACGCATCACCTGGCGGAGCTGTTCGAGCAGCGCGTCCGGGAGCATCCAGATCGGGAATGCCTGGCCCACGGCAAGCGCCGGCTCAACTACGAGCAAGTGGCGGCCGAGGCCGACGCGCTGGCGGCGGCGTTCCGCGGGCTCGGAATCGAGCCGGGTGATCGTATCGCGGTGGATCTCCCCAACTCGCTGGAGTGGGTCCTGACCCTGCTGGCGACCGCCAAGCTGGGGGCGGTGTTCGTGCCGCTGTATCCCTCTCTCGGATACCACGAGCTCAAGTATCAACTCCGCAACACGGAGTCGAGCTTGGCGGTGGCGGCGGAGTCGCTGGGTGAGCTGGACTACCTCGAGCTGTTCGAGGACTTGGTCGGTGACCTGCCCGATCTCCACTACCTGGTGACGGTGGGGCGGGAGGACTTCTGGTACGACGATCGGGTGTTCCAGTTCGGCGATCTGGTGACGCGGGGCAAGCGGCTGGGACCGGTGAGCGTGGCACAGGGAGACACCGCCGAGACGCCGCTCGCCATCGTCTACACCTCGGGAACGGTGGGCAAGCCCAAGGGAGTGGTGCTCACACACCGCAACCTGGTGCACACCTCGCGCTGCGTCTCGCAGGCGCTGCGCCTGAGCGAGGCCGACCGGGTGTTGGCGGCCGTGCCTGTGTTCACGGTGTTCGGCATGCAGGCTGTCGTGGCCGCGCTGCTCAGCGGCGCCACGGTGGTGCTGCAGGGGCGCTTCGAGCCGCCCGAGGCGCTCGATCTCATCGAGCGCGAGCAGGTCACCGTGTTCCACGGCGTGCCCACCATGTTCCAGCTCCTGATGGCCGACACGTCGTTCGGGAGCCGGGATCTCTCCACTGTGCGGACCGGCATCGTGGCCGGAAGCCCGGTATCCGTGGACCTGGTGCGGCGGATCCGGCAGTGGAACGACGTCCAAATCGCCTACGGCCTCACCGAGACGGGCCCGACGGTAACCGTTACACGGTTCGACGATCCCGCAGACGTGCGGGAGCAGTCCGTCGGGCGGCCGATCGAGGGGGTGGAGGTCCGCGTCGCTGACCCGAACGACGGGTCGTTGCACGGCGCGGAAGCCGTTGGCGAGTTGGCGGTACGCGGTCCCAACGTCATGGCGGGCTACCACCGCATGCCGTCGGAGACCAAACGGTCGTTTACCGCGGAAGGGTTCTTCCTCACGGGAGACCTGGCGATGATCGGCGAAGACGGCCACGTCGCCATCGTGGGCCGCAGCAAGGACATGATCATCCGAGGCGGCTACAACGTCTTTCCGCGGGAGTTGGAGGATGTCCTCCGCACGCACCCGGCCGTGGACGACGCCTGCGTGATCGGCGTCCCCAACGAGATCCTGGGGGAGCTGATCTGCGCCTGTGTCATCCCCGTGGAGGGTGCCATCGTGACGGGGGACGAATTGCGAGAGTACTGCCAAGAGCAGCTGCCTGACTACAAGGTCCCGGATCGCGTCCGCTTCTTCGACGCCTTCCCCCTGACCGGGAGCGGGAAGGTGAAACGACGGGAGCTGGCGCAGGTCGTGGGGCTGGAATTGAGTGCTACGTGAGGGATGTCAAGACCGGGCGGCATATGACCGCCACCGCCGAGCCGCTGGCCCATGCGCCGAACGCGGCTCTCATGATCGACTTCGACAACGTCACCATGGGGATCCGCTCGGATCTCCAGGCCCAGCTGAAGCGTCTCCTCGACTCGGAGATCATCAAGGGGAAGGTCGCCGTCCAGCGGGCATACGCGGACTGGCGCCGCTACCCCCAGTACATCGTGCCGCTGTCCGAGGCATCGATCGATCTGATCTTCGCCCCGGCCTTCGGGTCGAACAAGAAGAACGCCACGGACATCCGGCTCGCCATCGACGCGCTGGAGCTCGTCTTCACGCGACCGGAGATCGGCACGTTCATTCTCCTCTCCGGCGACTCCGATTTCTCCAGCCTGGTGCTGAAGCTCAAGGAGTACGGCAAGTACATCATCGGTGTGGGGATCCGGGAGTCGTCGAGCGACCTCCTCATCCAGAACTGCGACGAGTACTACAGCTACACCGAGGTGACCGGGCTGGCAAAGGAGGGTGAGGTCGAGCACCTGCGTCGCGACCCGTGGGAGCTGGTGGTGCAGGTCGTCACGCAGATGAAGCGGGATGACGACGTGATGCGCTCCGACCGGCTCAAGCAGGTGATGCAGACCGTCGATCCGAACTTCGACGAGAAGGACACGGGCTTCAACCGGTTCAGCAAGTTCGTGGTCGAGGCGGCCGCTCGCGGCCTGCTCACGCTCGAGAAGCTGGACAACGGGCAGTACGCCGTGGAGCTGGGACCGAACGCCAACGTGCCGCCCGATGAGGAAGTGGCGCTGAGTGCCGCCGAGCCGGCCGTGAGGGAGCCGAGCGCGCGGCCCCGGCGCAGGCGGACGGCGCGGCGCCGGGAGGGCGAGCCGAAGGAGAAGCCGAGACAGAAGCAGAAGACCCTGACCCTCGGCGAGGCGTTCGAGCTGCTGCGCCAGTCGCTCATGGTGCTTGGGGCGGTGGGCGACGAGGCCACCGACGCCGACGAGGCCCGCGCCAAGATGGTCGAGCTCCTGGGCGACGACTCCGACCCCGTGTTCGAGCGGCCACGGTTCCAGCGGCTCATGCGCCAGGCGCATGACGCGGACGTGATCGAGCTGGTGAAGGGCGAGGGTCACGTGTACCGCCTGAAGCTCAATCCGCTCTCGATTCCGGACTCCGACGTGGAGGAGCAGCCCCAGGGTGAGCCGCCGGCCGAGCCCGCGGGGGAGGCCGACGAGGAGGCGGAGCAGAAACCTGCCGGCGGGCGCACGCGACGCGCACGCTCGTCGTCGCGCAAGTCGACCAAGGGCAGCAAGACGACGAAGAAGAAGACTACGAAGGGCCGAACCCGCTCCTCCCGCTCCCGCTCCAAGCAGGCGACGGAAAAGACCGCGACCGAACCCGAGGCGCCGGCAGCCCGGCTGCAGGCCCCCGAGGTGCAGGCCGGGGAGCCCACCAAGCCGCGCAACCCGCGGTTCCGGCGCGGCTCGCGCGGCGCACCGCGCACCCGCACGGCGAGTGAGAGCGGCGGCACGGACGAGGCGACGGCGCCGGAGGGGGGTAGCCGGCCCGCTTCTCACCGGGCGCCGTCCTCCGGTGCGCGCTCCCTGGGGGTGCGCTCCGGCAGCCGCCGGCGGCCAGGTGCCGGGGCTCGCGGGGAGGGGGCGGCCGCGGACACGCCAGCGCGGGAGGAGCCCGCGTCGGGTGGTGGTGGGCAGCAAGCCGCTGCGGCGTCCTCGGGCGCCGCCGCACCGCCGGAGGAGTCCGGCGAGGGAGGTGGACTGCTGCGCCGCATGACCGCCGCGCTCTCCAAGGTCGTTAAGGGTACGGACTCCGAGAGCGGCGCGTAGATGGAGCCGAGCGGCGCGCCGCTGCCGGAACGGTTCTACGCGCGCGACACCGAGGGTGTCGCGCGCGACGTTTTGGGGTGCGTGCTGGAGACGTGCCTTGGGGGCGAGCGCACGGCGGGCCGCATCGTGGAGGTGGAGGCCTACGTCGGCCCGCACGACCCGGCGGACCATGGCTACCGCAACCGCCGCACTGCGCGGAATGCGGCGCTGTTCGGCCCGCCGGGCACGTGTTACGTGTACCGCAGCTACGGGGTGCACTGGTGCTTCAACGCCGTCACCGAGCGCGCGGGCTTCCCCTCCGCGGTGCTGGTGCGGGCGCTGGAGCCGCTGGACGGGATGGATACGATGGCCGCGCGGCGGGGCACCGACGACGCGCGCCTGCTCTGCGCCGGACCGGGGCGGCTGTGTCAGGCCCTGGGGATCACCGGAGTGCACGACGGCCAGAGTCTCGAGACCGGTCCCGTGCGGCTACTCCGGCCGGCACGTGCGACGCCCGTGGCCGTCGCAGTGGGGCCACGCATCGGTATCTCGCGGGCCGCCGACTGGCCGCTGCGGTTCTGCGAGCAGGGCTCTTTCTGGCTGTCGCGCAAGGGCTGAAGCGAGCCCGACACGGCGAAAAGAGGGCCCGGACGACGGTGTCCGGGCCCTTTCGCGTGCCGTGGCCGGAGTGAAGCGGGCCTACTGTGTGGTCGTCACCTCGGTGTGCGACGACGTGAGCGCAAAGCGGATGCCCGCCGCGAATGTGTGCATCGAGCTGGTGATCAGGAACTCGCTGGAGGACGGCATGAAGTGATAGTCGCCGAACACGGCCAGGCGCCCGAGCTGCAGCTGTATCCCACCCCCCGCGGCGAGGAAGGCCGCGCTTCGCGCCTCCTCGATCGCGATCAGTGCGGCCGAGACCTCTTGGCTGGTCTCGGTGCCAGTGGTCACGGTGTCGGCGTCCGTGACGTTCTGGATCTCGAAGCCGAGCCCGATGTAGAGCTGGAACGCGCCCGACCAGGGGACGGCGTACACCAGAGCCTGCCAGCGGTGGCTCCGGGTGAACTCCACATCGGAGAATCCCGTGGGACTCAGGGCGTTGGACACGGCGGAGGTAGTGCCGTCGTCGTAGAACATCTGATCGAACGCCAGGTACAGCCCTCCCTGCCGCTTGGTGATGAACCACGAGCCGCCCGCGCCGTAGGCCGTCTGCCAGTTAATGGCGGTCGGGGTCTTGAACCGCATGATGGTGCCTTGGCCGCCCCAGTACCACCGGTCCTGCCATCCAAGGTCCTGACCGAGCGCGGGCGCCGCGGTCAGCGTCACGCAAACGGCGGCGAGAGCAACTCCGGACACGATTCGCATTGGCCGTACCTCCAGGCGAAGGCTCCTCAGCTACTGCACGCTCAGTAGCACCGCGTTGAACAGGAGCTTGAAGGTTCCGTGCGTCTGCCCACGGTGTTGCGGCCGGAAGCTGAACAGGATCACCCGACCCTCACCGACGGGCGCGTCCACCAGCGCCGCCTTCCCCTCCAGCTGCTCCTGGTTCAGGGCGTAACCGGACCGCAGCGGCGCCGGCAAATATCGACCCAGGACCCGAGCCGGGGCCGCGGCCTCCGTCACAACGCTGCGGGCGAAGTAAACGTGGGCCGAGTCGGCGAGGCCCGATGTTAGGGGCCCTCCCGGCTCCAGGGTCACGCCGAAAATAGAGCCTGGCGCGTAAAAACGCGAGCCCCTACTTGCGGCCGGGCCTGCTGCTAGGCCATTGCGGACAGGGAGGTTAAGCCACGAGATCGCGAAAGTACTTGAAGCGTCGAGGGTGACGAGGACACCACCGCCGCGGACGAACTCGGCGACGTGCTCCGCCCCCTGCGTCCCGATTCCCCCAGCAAACTCGGGGGGAATCCTAGTATGTGAGCGCCCATTCACAATGCTTGAGTCGCCCACATCGGGCAGCACGAGGACGTCGTGGCGCTCTCCCAGCGCTCCGGCGCGGATATCGGCATCGGTGACCGATATATATGGAATACCGTGCTGCTCTAAGACCCAGCGGGTCCACCCCTCGTCCATGCTCGCCGTCCAGGGCTTGTATAGGCCGATCCGCGGAAGGCCCCGGTGCACGCTGCCTTCGGGCTCGAGCCCGTCGGCCGCCCAGGCGTCGTAGCCGAAGGCCGCGACGTGGGCGGCCACGAGGGAGTCGAGCTGCTCGGGAGCGGCGGGGTGCTCGAGCACCACGCTGCCCGCCGGGAGCCGGGAGCCGGCCAGCTCGAGCGACTCGCCGGTCACCCAGAGTCGGGCACCCAGCGCCAGCGCGTCGGCGATGGTCCTGCTCTCCAGGTTGGCGCGGTTGGTGAGGACCCGCTGCGTCCCGGAGCCGTGCACCACTCCGGGCGCGACCGCCACGTGGCTCAGCGGCTCGCCCTCGAAGGCGAACGGCTGGTCCACCTGCCGGACCTCCACCGCCATCTGGAGGCCCAGGGTCCAGCCGGCCACGTCGTAGGGCGCCAGCGGCGGGCCATCGGGATACTCGCGGCGGTCGGGGTAGTGCTGCAGCTCCAGCAGGTCCTTGACGTGCGCCCGGAATGGCTGGGCCATGGGAATCACCAGCGCGCCGGCGGGATAGGAGCGGCCGTCGGCCTCGAACGCGCGGGTGGCGCGCAGTATCTCGACGCCGGATCCGAGGATCGTGTTGGCCAGCACCGCGACCCGTGCCGGGTCGGGCTGCTCCATGGGGACGACGTAGGCGTACGGCCCGCCGGCCTCGCCCCGCGCCACGGCGCGGCGTCCCAGCCGCACGAAGCGCTGGACGAACAGCTCCCGCTGATCCGCTACGAGGCGCAGCAACCCGTCGGCGGCGAGCAGCTCGTACTCGATGATGTCGCCCATGCGCCACCAGCCGCCCTCCCACGGGTGCGGGTAGTTCACTCCGTGGCTGGCGGGGCGCAGGTCCTCCTTCTCCTGGAAGATCGGGGAAGCCAAGCGCGTGCTGGCGGCCTCGGACAGTATCCCCACCATGTTGTGGCGGGCCGGCACGGTCCGCAGGCCGCCGTGCCACCAGAGGTCGTAGCGGCTCTGGTGCTGCACCCCGGTCCGGCCCGCGTCGTAGATCGCCGCAGCCATCGCGCTACCCACCAGGTTGGTCGCCTCCACCAGCATCGGGTCGAGGTTGGGGTTCACCGGATCGCTGAACGGCGGGAGGAAGAGCCGCGCGCCGCGGTTGCCCATCTGGTGTACGTCCCACACCACCTCGGGGAACCATTCCTTATACAGCACGCGCGAGATGGCCCGGGTCTCCTCCTGCGTGAGCATGAACCAGTCTCGGTTGTTGTCGTGCCCGACATACGGGTGGTACAGCCAGGGGATGGGTCCGCTCTCGTACGGAGTTCCCTTGTGCTGGCGGTACCAGGCCACCACCGTGTCGAGCCCGTCGGGGTTCGCCGACGGCGTCAGCAGCACAATTAGGCGGTCGAGCAGGGCGCGGTACCGCTCCTCCGTCGCCAGGCGATGCGCCAGGATCATCGAGAACTGGCTCGACGCGATCTCGGTGGAGTGGATGTTGTTGTTGATGAACACCACGGCCGGCTGGTGTCGCACCAGGGAGTCCTCCAGCGCCGGGGTGAGGCGGCGCGGGTCGGCGAGCAGCGCCTGTGCCTGCCGGATCTCCTCGAGCCGCGCCTGGTGGCGCGGCGCGGTGAGCGTCACCATGAGCAGCGGCTTGCCGAGGGTGCTTTGCCCGATCGTGTCGAGCCGCACGTAGTCCGAAGCGCCGGCCAGGTCGGACATGTAGTACTCGATCTGGGTCCAATCGGCGAGGACCGAATCGGCGCCCACCTCGATCCCGAGCACCTCCGACGGCGGCCGGGGACCGTGCTGCGCCCACAGCGATCCCGTGGCAAGCAGCGGCCCGAGGGACAGCAGCCCCACCACTGACACTGCACGGCTCCCGTACACCATCCGTCCTCCCAACCCACGTAGTGAGATCATCGCGTGTCGTCCCCTTCTGTTAGATCAACCCCAGCTTCTGTCCGACCTTGCGGAACGCCCCGAGCGCCTCGTCGAGATCGTCCCGCGTGTGAGCGGCCGAGACTTGGCACCGCACCCGCGCCTGCCCCTTGGGTACGACCGGGTAGCCGAAGCCGGTCACGAACACACCCTCCTCCAGCAACATGTTGCTCATCTGAATCGCCTGCGCCGTCTCCCCGAGGATCACCGGAATGATGGGCGTGTCTCCCTCGAGGGGCTTGAACCCCAGCTCGGTGAGCCGGCCGCGGAAGTAGCGGGCGCTGTCGTGCAGCTGCGTCACCCGCTCGGGGTGCTGTTCCAGGTACCGCACCGCGGCCAGCGCGCTCCCCGCCACGGTGCAGGGGAGGGCGTTGGAGAAGAGCTGCGGGCGGGAGCGCTGGGTGAGATAGTCACACAGCGCCTCCGACGAGGCGGTGAAGCCGCCCGCCGCTCCGCCCAGCGCCTTCCCCAGCGTGGAGGTGATGATGTCCACCTCGCCCAACACCCCCGTGTGCTCGGCGGTGCCCCGTCCGGTGGCGCCGAGCACGCCGGTCGCGTGGGAGTCGTCCACCGCGACGATGGCGTCGTACTTCGTGGCCAGCTCCAGGATGTCGGCCAGCTTGGCCACGTCGCCCTCCATCGAGAAGACGCCGTCGGTGAATACCAGGCGGCTCCGCGCATCCTGTGCCGCCTTGAGCTTCTCCTCGAGGTCACTCATGTCGGAGTGCTTGTATACCGCGGCGCGGCACTTGCCGATGGACTTGGCCAGGCGGATTGAATCGATGATGGAAGCGTGGTTCAGCTCGTCGGAGATCACCGCATCGTCGGCGCCAAGCATCGTCGCGGTGAGCCCCTCGTTCGCGTTCCAGCAGGACACGTAGCTGAGCGACGCCTCGGTGCCGACGAAACCGGCGAGGGCGGCCTCGAGCTCGCGGTGGATGGTGAACGTGCCGCAGATGAAGCGCACGCTCGCGGTCCCCGCCCCGAACCGGTCGAGTGCCTGCTTGCCGGCCTCGACCACCTCCGGCACGGCAGAGAGCCCCAGGTAGTTGTTGCTGGACAGAATGATGATTTCGCCGCGCCCCTCCATCTGGACCCGTGAGTCCTGCGGCGAGTCGAGGTAGTTGAGGACCTTGTAGACCCCGTCCTGCTTGAACTGGTCGAGCTCTCCCCGGAGTCGCTGGTTCACCGACGCCCTCATGTCCCCCTCCCAGGTTCGACCGTGAGCTGGCGGTCCGCCTCCCTCTAGAGGATGCTGCGCACGAAGCCGCCGTCGATCTGCAGCGCGACGCCCGTAATGTAACTCGCGCGCTCCGAGGCCAAGAACGCGACTGCCGCGGCGACCTCCTCCGGCTCGGCCATGCGACCGGCGGGGATGTCGCTCACGATCGCCTGCGCCACCTCGTCCGGGCTGCGATCCTGCTGCCTCGCCAACTCGTGCAGCAGCTCCTGGACGCGCTCGGTGCTGGTGTAGCCCGGGCAGATGGAGTTGACGGTGATCCCGTCGCCGGCCACTTGGTCTGCCAGGGCCTTGGCGAATCCGAGCACTCCTGCCCGCGCCGTGGTCGACAGCATGAGGGTCCCCAGGGGCTGCTTGGCTGCGATGCTCGTCAGGCAGATGATCCGCCCCCAGCGTCGCTCGCGCATCGCGGGCACTACGGCGCGGCACAGGTTGATCGTCGAGAGCAGGTTCAGGTCCAGCGCCTCCTGCCAGCTCTCGGCCGGCGCGGTGGCGAAGGTGACCGGGGGCGGACCCCCGGCGTTGCACAGCAGGATGTCCACGGGTCCGAGCTCGCGGGTCACACGGTTGACGAGGTCAACGACCTCGCCCGGTACGCTGACGTCGGCGCGGAACCCCGCCACCTCGTGTCGCGCGTGCTGCTGCAGCTGCTCGACCGCGCGCGCCAGGCGCGCCTCGTCCCGACCGTTGAGTGCCACGCGGCAGCCTTCCTCCGCGAGCGCCGCCGCAATGGCGAGTCCCATGCCGCTCGACGAACCGCAGACCAGCGCCACGCGTTCATCCAGATGTAGATCCATGGTGATGACCCTGAGAACGGGTTCGGTACTCGATGCGAAGATGCCGCTCGCGGAATTTGAAGGTCCGTCGAACGCACAGCAACCCGGCACGGGAGTGCGCAACGACGGCGAAAAACCTATTGCGTGAATTCCTGGTATATCCAATATTCGGGTTCGTGAATTCGCGCCCGACGGAGCACCTCCTGTGTCGGTGACGCGACGCGAGTTCGTCAAGCACACCTCGCTCGCCGCCGCAGCGCTCGCCGCCTCCCGGCCGAGCGAGCTTGTTGCATCCCCGCCCGATTCGTCTTTCCTCCAGGCAGCGTCGGCCAAGGAGCTCTGCATGGTCGCGCTCAACGCGGCGATGGCCGAGGGAGTGGACTACGCCGATGTACGGGTGACGAGTGTGCGGACTCAGGTGGTGCGCACGCGAGAGGAGCGTGTGGCGGAGCTCGCGGACGACGAGACCATCGGGATCGGCGTGCGTGCGTTGGTAGGGGGGACGTGGGGCTTCCAGGCGACCCGCCATCTCACGCGTGATGAGGCCGCACGTCTCGCACGGGTGGCCATCGCGCAAGCGCGAGCCAACCAGCGAGCCAGGAGTGAGCCCGTCGAGCTGGCGCCGGTGGATCCGTATCCCAACGGCGAGTGGCAAACGCCGATCGAAGTGGATCCCTTTGCGGTTCCCGTGGAGGATAAGATCGAGTTGCTGCTGAGCGCGAACGTAGAGGCCCTCCGGGTCCAGGGCGCTCGGTTCGTCTCTTCGTCGCTGGCATTCGTTCGGATGCAGACGACGTTCGCGTCCACCGACGGGAGCGTGATCGAGCAGACGCTGTATCGAACCTGGCCGGCTATGACGGTGACGGCGGTGGCTGCGGACTTCTCGGATTTCCAGTCCCGCACCTCCGCCGAAGTGGCGCCGATGGGATTGGGTTACGAGCACGTGCGGCGCGCGAACCTGCGGGGCCGCGCGGGCGAGTGGGCCGAAGAGGCGGTGCAGAAGCTCTCCGCCAAGCCGGTGGAGCCGGGGGAGTACGACCTGGTTCTCGATCCGTCACACCTGTTCCTCACTATTCACGAGAACATCGGCCACCCCACCGAGCTCGACCGCGCGCTCGGGTACGAGGCGAACTACGCGGGCACGTCGTTCCTGGCTCCGCCCGAGGAAGTGATTGGGAAGTTCCAGTACGGTCCGGAGATCATGAACATCCAGGCCGACCGGACGCAGCACGGAGCGCTCGCCTCGGTCGGGTGGGATGACGAGGGCGTGCCGGCCGACAGTTGGCCCCTGGTGCAGGACGGCATCTTCGTGGACTACCAGACCACCCGTGAGCAGGCGGGTTGGATCTCGCACATCACCGGGGTGTCGCGCTCGCACGGCTGCTCCTACGCCCAGTCGTGGGACCGGATCCAATTCCAGCGAATGCCCAACGTTTCGCTGCTGCCCGGGTTCGACGACTACGTGCTCGACGACCTCGTCGCCGCTACCGAGCGCGGTATCCTCATCAAGGGGCGTGGGTCGTACAGCATCGACCAGCAGCGCTACAACTTCCAGTTCGGTGGTCAGGTCTTCCACGAGATCCAGGGCGGCAAGATCGTCGGGATGCTCAAGGACGTGGCGTACCAGGGGCGCACGCCGGAGTTCTGGAACTCTCTGGATATGCTGGGAGGCCCGCGCAGCTACGAGCTCGGAGGCACGTTCTATGACGGGAAGGGACAGCCGGGCCAGGTGAACGCCGTGAGCCACGGGTGCCCGCCGGCGCGCTTCCGGCAGGTCACCGTCATCAATACGGCTCGCGCCGAGTAACTCGACAGCGACGCAATGGCAGACATTCTCACCGAGAGCGAAGCCCGCGAGCTGTGTGACAGCATCCTGAGTCGCAGCACGGCCGACGGCGCCGCGGTACGGTTGCGGTCGGGGCTGGACGGGAACACGCGCTTTGCCAGGAATCAGCTCACCACGGCGGGAGAGGTGGTCGATGCGGAGGCCACCATCACCGCGCGGTTCCGCAGCCGCGGCGCCTCGGTGAGCTTCAACAACTTGAGCGATCAAGGCATCGCGGCGGCGGTGCGCAAGGCGGAGACCCTCGCGCGCCTCGCTCCGGAAGATCCGGAGCAGATGCCCCTGCTCGGGATGCAGGAGTACGCCGGAGCGGCGGCGTTCTTCGACAGCACGCGGAACCTCGGACCCACCGAGCGTGCGAATGCGGTGGCAGATGCCGCCGAGCTCGCCCGTCAGGCCGACCTCGTGTCGACGGGATTCCTGGCGCGCGTCGCCCAGTCCACGGCGGTCGCGAATTCCGCCGGCCTCTTCGGGTACGAGCGCTCCACCCTCGCCTCGTTCACGACGACCGCGCGTACGCCCGAGGGCGACGGCTCGGGATGGGCGGGGAGCACGCACAACGATTGGAGTCGGGTGACGTCTCCTGCCGAGCTGTCGCAGCGCGCCGGGGACAAGGCCGACCGGAGCGTGGACCCCACGATCGCCCAACCCGGACCGTACACCGTCGTCCTCGAGCCGACCGCGGTGGGGCATCTGCTGCAGCGCCTCGCGTTCGGACTCGATGCCCGGGCGGCCGACGAGGGTCGGTCGGCATTCTCGCGGGCGGGCGGCGGCAATCGCATCGGCGAGCAGGTAACGGACGAGCGGGTCACCATATACTCGGACCCCCAGGATCCCGATCTGCTGGAGCGACCCTTCACCGACGAGGGCCTCCCCGTCGGCCGCACCACGTGGATCGAGAACGGCGTGCTCGCCAACCTGTCGTACGGCCGCTACTGGGCCGAGCAGCAGGGACGCGAACCGGTACCCCTGGCCGGTGGGATCAAGTTCCAGGGACAGACGGGCACGGTCGATGATATGGTCGCGGGGGTCGACTTTGGACTCCTGGTCACGCGGTTCTGGTACATCCGCGGCGTCGATCCGCGGAGCCTCAAGTACACCGGCCTCACGCGCGACGGGACGTTCCTGATCGAGGGTGGGCGGGTCACGAGGGCGGTCAAGAACCTGCGGTTCAACGAGAGTGTCGTCGCGATGCTCAACAGCATAGAGGCGGTGGGTGAGGCGGTGCGAGTGGTCTCGTCTGAGTCCGGCGGTCTGGGACCGGCGGTGGTGGTTCCGCCCCTGGCGGTGCGGGGCTTCCACTTCACCTCGGTCTCGGACGCCGTGTAGCGAGAGCGTTTCGTAGCAGAGCGGAGCGGAGTCGTGAGCGGCGCAGCCGCTCGATGCGGTTACCCTCAACGCGGAGGCGTTATGCCCAAGAAGAAGCGGGCGACCAAGAAGAAGGGCGCCAAGCGGGCGACCAAGAAGAAGGCGAGAAAGAAGAAGAAGTAGTCTCGGCTCTTCTTCGCGAAGTACGTTGTACGGGGGTCGGCACGCTGCCGGCCCCGCAACGTTTCAGGTGATCAGTGCTTCAGGGCGAGGAGCCAACGGGGCCCGTCGGGTTGGCCGCGCTCCAGATGCCAGCCGTCGTAGTGGGCGGCCACGATCTCCGGGCCGATCTGGATCACGTCGCCCTGCGGCGCGGCGGGCATGACGTAGTGGATGCCACCACGCGGTGTCCGGCCCGTGAGCGCGCCTAGGAAGGCGTGCCGCTGCGATCCCTCGAGGCGGCCCAACACCCCAGGGTCGAGGACGGTGAGGACCGGTTGCACGTCCGGGAACCAGTTGCCCAGGCTCACTACGAGGGCTTGAAACCGCGCCCCGAGCGCCTCCGCCGCGGCTCGCGTCTCCACGCTCTCCACGACCGAGAGTTCCTGATCGATGAACACCACCGACCAGCCGTGAGCCGCGAGGAAGTAGGCGGCGCCGGCCGCACTGCCCCCCACGACCAGGGCGTCGCCGTCCGCGTCGAAGTCTTCCGCCAGCTCCAGCAGCGGAGTGGCGGTGTCGAGCTCCCAGTGTGTCGGCTCGCGCTGTGCGCGACGCAGCCGCAGGTGCTTCTCCCGCCAGCGGCGGTAGGTCGGCAGGTTGAGGCGCCGCATGATGAGACGGTCCACGTGCTCGAGCACGAGGACCTCGGTCAACACCAGCTGCTCGTCCGGTCCCAGTTCCAGCTCCCGCACCGCTTCGTCCGCGATTGCCAGCAGCTCGCTCCGTGCGAGCTGCTGCTTGAACTCCTCGATACGCTGGAGAATGAACTCCTCGTACTCCTGCCGCAGCGACTGCTGCTGGCGGGCACGCCGGCGGCGAGGAAGCGGAGAGGTCAGCACGGCTCGATGTGCACCACGACTTCGTTGAACTCGAGATCGTCACGCAGCCGTGCCTCGACGGCGTCCGCTACGTGGTGCGCCGCTTCGACGGTGGCATCGCGCGGCACCGCGATCGTGAGCTCCGCAAAGCGGCGGTCAGTAGCCCCGCGTGAGCGGATGCTGTAGGCGGAGATCACTCCGTCGACACCCTCGGCGGCGAGCTGGATCTCGCTCGGCGGTGCCGCGTGCTGGTCCACCAGCACGGGCACCGAGCGCGCCACGATGGTGTACGCCAATATGACGATCACGACCGCCACCAACAACGCGACGATGGAGTCCACCCACCAGTAGCCGGCGCGCGCGGCGAGCACGCCCACCAGCACCCCGATCGTAATGAACACGTCCGCCCTGGTGTGCGCCGAGTCGGCGAGCAGGATCTGGCTGTTCAGCGCGCGACCGCGGCGCGTCTCGTAGATCGTCACCATGGTATTGACGACCAGCGTCCCTGCCAACACGGTGAACTCCACGGGGCTGATGCCGAGCGGACCGGTGCCAGTCGTCAGACGGGATATGGCACCCTTCACCAACTCGAATCCGGTGATCGAGAGAAACACCACGATGGCCAGCGCACCCAGCGTCTCGAACTTCTCGTGACCGTACGGATGATCCTCGTCCGGCTCCCGCGACGCGACCCAGATCACGGCCAGCGCCAGCACGTTGTTCATCGCGTCGACGGACGAGTGTACCGCGTCGCCCAACACGCCGAGCGAGCCGGTACGCAGCCCGATCACGAACTTGGCCCCCACGACGGCGAGGTTGGCGACGAGGAGGCCGAGAAGCACGCGCTGAACCTGCGCGTTGCGGTTGCGCGCGTCCGCACTGGCGAGCGGCATGGCTCCAACCTACAACTGTCTAAATTACAGGGCAATCGGGAAACGGCGGGGAGCGGGGAGGGGGGAACTGGGGACGGTGGAGAATGGGACTGGTCGACGAACTCAGACTGCTCGCGATAGCCGGGCCTCCGGTGCTCGAACCGGCACGACTGGTGGACGCCTGTCGCGCCGCGGTGGAAGGCGGCGTGACTGCGGTCCAGCTGCGTGTGAAGCAGGCGCCCGCCGCCGTGCTCCTGCACCTCACCGAGTCGCTGTGCTCCGCGCTTCCCGTTCCCATCTGGGTGAACGACCGCGCTGACGTGGCGCTCGCCGCGCGGGCGCACGGAGTGCACGTGGGACAGGACGATCTCCCGCCAACGGCGGTGCAGGCCCTCGCCGGGGAAGCGCTGCGTATCGGCGTCTCGGTCGGCACACCGGAGGAGGCGGCAGCCGCCCTGCGGAGCGCGGTGGACTACTGGAGCATCGGGTCGATCTACGCCACCACGACCAAGCCCGATGCGGGCGCCCCCATCGGGGCCGAGGGCTTTCGGCGCTTGGCCGGCTACGCGCCTGCCGATACGCCGGTCATCGCCATCGGGGGGATCACGGCCGAGAAGGTTTCAGAGATCCTCGCCGCAGGCGCTGCAGGCGTTGCAGTGAGCAGTGCGGTGTTCGGTGTGGCGGACGTGCAACAGGCGGCGCGCCGGTTGCGCGACGCCGTGGATCGAGGGCTGGCCTGATCAGGTACCGGTCCCGCGGCGCACCGCGCGGATGGCGCGCTGGTGCTCGGCGTAGGTGCGGGAAAAGATGTGCTGGCCGTCGGCGCGCGCCACGAAGAAAAGGAAGTCGGTGCGGGCAGGGTAGAGCGCGGCCTCGAGCGTTGCCTCGGACGGGGCTCCGATGGGGCCGGGTGGGAGCCCGTCAATGACATAAGTGTTGTACGGCGAGCGCACCTGGTAGTCACGCTCGAACAGGCGCCGGCGTCGTCCGAGGGCGTAGATCACGGTCGGGTCGGCCTGGAGCCGCATCCCCTGGCGCAAACGGTTGTGGTACACCGATGAGACGTACGGGCGGTCCGGGGCGTAGCGCACCTCACCCTCGATGATCGAGGCGAGTGTGACGACCTCGTGTCGAGTCATCTCCAGGGTATCCAGCCGCGCGTTCCACTCCTCGCGCCACACCGCCTCGAACTCCGCAGCCATTTGCCGTACCACATCTGCGGCGCCCGCGTCGGTGCGCACCAGATAGGTGCTGGGGTAGAGGTAGCCCTCGAGGGAGGGCGTGGGTACCGCGAGCCGTTCCCGCAGTGCCGAGTCCCGGGCGGCTGCCACGAAGCGCTCTGCCGAGATTCCCAGTTGCTGCTCCACGGTGGCGGCCACCTCGGTGAGGAACAGCCCCTCGGGAACCACCAGGCGGCGCAGGGCAGGGCGACCGGCGGACAGCAGCGCCAGCAACTCCCGGTTCGAGGCATCGGGGGGCACGTCGTAGGTGCCGGCCTGGATCGCGCGGTGCCTGCCGGACATCACCGCGTAGAACTCGAACAGCTCCGCCGAGCGGATGAGGCCGCGCGCCTGTAGCGTGTCGGCTACTGCGGCGAGGGTGGCGCCGCGCGGAATCGTGACCTCCTGGGTCGCGACATCGGTCTGCCGCCGGCCGCATCCGAGGGCCGTCGCACTCAGCAGGGCGAGTGTCGCAATGGTAGCCGTCGCCCTCATGGTCGGCGACTGTCCAGGTAGTTCTGCAGCAGCACGGTAGCGGCGAGCCGGTCCACCTTGCCCTTCCGGCCGCGCGTCCCGCCGCCCAACTCGCGCACCGCGCCCAGCGCACGCGCAGTGGTCATCCGCTCGTCCCAGTACTCCACCGGGAGGCCGGTCTTCTCGGCGATGAGCTCGCCCGCTGCTCTGGCGCTCGCCGCGCGCTCGTCTTCCGTCCCGCTCGGGGTGATGGGTAGTCCCACCACGACGCCGACCGGCTGGTGCTCCTCGAGGTGCGCTCCCAGTTGCTGCATGGGGAAACGCTTGCCGGCGCGGCGGGTGATCGTGGCGAGGGGGTGCGCGAGGGACTGGGCGGGATCGGAGAGGGCGAGCCCGATGCGTTTCTCGCCGATGTCGACGGCCAGCAGCCGCCCCGCGCGTGGTAATCCCGTGGTGCCCATGACCTGCAATCTACCCCGGTGCCACCCGAATCACGCACGACGGCGGCCTCGCCACGCCGCGCTTCCCGCTCCCCGTTCCGTCACCCCTCCTGCATGGTGGAGAAGAAGTCCTGGTTGTTCTTCGTGCGCTTCATGCGCTCGAGCAGGAACTCGATGGCCTCCACTGTCGGCATGTCGGCGAGGAAGTTGCGCAGCAGATAGATCTTGTTGAGCTCGCTCGTGTCGAGCAGCAGCTCCTCCTTCCGAGTCGAGCTGCGCTGCACGTCGATGGCGGGGTAGGTCCGCCGATCGGCGATCCGCCGGTCGAGGACGAGCTCCATGTTGCCCGTGCCCTTGAACTCCTCGAAGATGACCTCGTCCATGCGGCTGCCGGTCTCGATGAGCGCGGTGGCGATGATCGTGAGGGAGCCGCCGCTCTCGATGTTGCGCGCCGCGCCGAAGAAGCGCTTGGGCTTCTGCAGCGCGTTGGCGTCGACGCCGCCGGACAGGATCTTCCCCGAGTGCGGGATCACGACGTTGTGGGCCCGCCCGAGCCGGGTGATCGAATCGAGCAAGATGATCACGTCGTGCCCGTGCTCCACCAGCCGGCGCGCCTTCTCGATCACCATGTCGGCCACCTGCACGTGGCGGTCGGCCGGCTCGTCGAAGGTCGAGGAGATCACCTCGGCCTTGACGTTCTCCTCCATGTCGGTGACCTCTTCGGGCCGCTCGTCGATGAGCAGCACGATCAGGGTGGCGTCGGGGTGATTCTCGGTAATGGCGTTGGCGATCTTCTGGAGCAGGATGGTCTTTCCGGCCTTGGGCGGCGACACGATCAGGCCGCGCTGCCCGAAGCCCACCGGAGTGAGGAGATCCAACACCCGCATCGCGAGGTCTGCATCTTCCCGCTCCAGGTGGATGCGGCGGTCGGGATAGCGCGGCTTGAGGTTGTCGAACCCGATGCGGTGCTTGGCCCTCTCGGGGTCGTCGAAGTTGACCTTCTCGACCTTGAGGAGCGCGAGGTACCGCTCACCCTCCTTGGGCGGTCGCACCTGCCCCAGGATCGTGTCCCCCGTGCGCAGGTCGAAACGCTTGATCTGGCTCGGGCTGACGTAGATGTCGTCCGGGCCGTACAGGTAGTTCCAGTCTTGGCTGCGCAGGAATCCGTAGCCCTCGGGGAGGATCTCCAGTACCCCCTCACCGCGAAGGACCGTGTCGGAATCGAGCAGCGACTGTTCGATGCGGAAGATCAGATCCTGCTTGCGGAGGCCAGAGTAGTTGGTGATGTTCAACTCCTCGGCCATCTCGTGCAGTTCCGCGACTGATTTCTTCTTGAGATCGGCGATGTCCACGAGGTCGGATGCTCCGTCAGTGTGGTGGGATTAACCTGCGGCTGAACACGTATATCACCCGTACTCCGGGTGCAGTTGGCGTCGTGGAGGAAGATTGGGCTTTAGGGGATATCAGCTGGGTGTGTAGCTGCGCTAATCCTACGGCGGAGGCTGAATGACGTCAAGTGCCGGCCTGAATCCCCTCTCACCATTCTTCCTCTGGTGGCGCACTACAGTCGTGCGTGATCGGGAGATCGTGGACGCCGTGGTCGATCCGGTGCACCGCGGGCCTTCGGTCGAGCTCGAGCAGGCGCTGGCCGAGTGGCCGGGGCTCCACTACTGGGCTCGGGGAGACGGCGACGGCCGGCTCATGCTGGTGCGGGTGCTCCGCCCCGAGCCGAGCGAGCGGTGGCCGCTGCACGTGCTGCTCTTCGTCGCCACATTCTTCACGGTGTGGATGGGCGGCGCGCTGCTAGCCGGCTCGGCGCTGCCGCTCGCGTTTCCCTTCAACATCGACTTCGCCGTGGCGCCCCAGCTCCTGTTGGAGCTGCTGCGGGAGCTGGTGACGCTGCGTCCGGGGCTGGACTTCGCGCTGGGGCTCATGGCGATCCTGTTGGCCCACGAGTCGGGGCACTACCTCGTAGCCCGGCGCTACGGCATCAACGCCTCGCCGCCGTACTTCCTGCCCGCACCACCCATAGTGAATTTCATCGGCACCTTCGGCGCGTTCATCCGACTGCGCAGTCCCGTCGTGGATCGGCAGCAGCTCATGGACGTGGGAGCCGCCGGGCCCTGGGCGGGCTTCGTGGTGGCGATGGTGGCGCTGATCGCGGGCCTGTTCCGCTCCCAGGTGGTTCCCGAGGTCGGCGCCTCCGAGCAGTTCGTCACGCTGGCGCACTTCCATCTGTATCTCGGCGACTCGCCCATCATGTACCTGGTGCGACGCCTGGTCGTGGGGGAGGGAACGGTCCTGCTCCACCCGCTCGCGTTCGCCGGCTGGATCGGCCTGCTCGTCACGATGCTGAACCTGCTCCCTCTGGGACAGCTCGACGGCGGTCACATCGTGTACGCGCTCGTGGGGCGGTATCAGTCGATCGTTGGATCCGTGGCGTTCGCGGCGCTTATTCTCCTGGGTTTCTTCCAGGGCCAGTGGTGGTGGTGGATCTGGGCCGCGGTCATCGTGATCCTGGGCCGAGGCCGGCTGGCCCACCCGCAGGTGCTGGACCGCTACCGGCGGCTGCCGGGCAACCGGCGGCCCGTCGGTTGGGCCACGCTGATCCTCTTCCTGGCGACGTTCACACCGGTTCCGATCCACTACTTCTAGGGGCCGTTTCTGCACTAGTGACTGCCCGCTCACTATTGCTCAAGTCGTGGGTTCCTATATATTTGCGCAAACCAACAGGTTGCTGCACATGGCGGGAAACCCCGTCCGGTACGGCGCATCCCATCCCACCGAACCCGTCATCCACGAGTTGCCTCCGCTGCGATATCAGGGCGAGCTGGTAGCGGTGCGGCTGGAGATGCGTAGGGCAGAGGACGGGACGTGGCGCGGCCGGCTGCTGTTCGGGCCGGCCGACGCTGAGTCGGCTCCGGCCACGGCCGACATCTTCTGTGCCGCCAGTGAGAGCGATCTGTGGGAGTGCCTCAGCGACCTCCGAGAGCACCATCTGCGGGACCTCTATCGATCGGTCACCGAGTGAGCCGCGAGCCCGATCGCGATGCCCGGATCCGCAAGCTGCGGCATGACCTGGCCAACCCGTTGGCGGCGATCCTGGCCGAGACCCAGATGATGCTGCTCAACGCCGATCAGTACGACGCGGAGACGGTGAACTCGCTCCAGGAGATCGAGAAGCTGGTCCGCCGCATGCGCACGATGCTGCAAGAGGGATAGCGCACACTCCCTGGCAGACTCCCGAGCGGCTTCACCGCCCGCGCCGACCGCGGGCGTTTCATTGTCTGCGTCGCTCGCCGGCGTCGCGGCTCACGTGACGCTGGCACGAATCGTTCCAGTAACTCACACGAGCCTCACACAGCGAACTTGACGCCGCTCTCGGCGCGGCGCATGTTCGCCTTCCGCCACGCGTGGAGCAGGTATGTACAACTCCGAGGTCAACGCCGCCCGTCACCGGTTGCTCCTACTGGTCGTAGTCGGTGCTGCATTCGCGGTGTCCGCCTGCGCCGGGAGGCAACCGGCGCAAGTCTCTCCCGCAGAGATCCCTCAGCTCGAACAGCGCCTGGCACAGGATCCTGCAGACGCCGACGCGCTGTTGCGCTACGCCGCGGCGCTGTTCGCGGCACAGCAGTGCGACAGCGCGCGAACCGTGGCACGGCGCGGCATGGCCATATGGCGGCAGGACGCGCTGGGCCCGCTGGTGCTGGGACAGTGTCTCGAGCGCGAGGGCGCGTACGATCGAGCCATCGCCGTGTACGCCGACTACCTCGCCGCCTATCCGGAGCACGACGGCGCCGGCGCCGTGCGCGCACGCGAGCTGCTCGCGCGTCGGGCTCGGGCCAACGCGCAGGCGCGGCAGGCGCTGGCCCGCGAGCAGGAGTTGGCGCAGCAGCCCGGCGATCCCCAGACGGTAGCCGTGCTCCCGCTCGACATCGCGGGAGACTCTTCCTACCAGCCGCTCTCCCGTGGGCTCGCAGAGATGCTCACGTCCGATCTCGCGCTGCTGCAGCGCTTCCGCATGGTGGAGCGACTCGAGGTGGGAGCGTTGATCGACGAGATGCAGCTCGCCGAGGCGGGACGCGTCGACGCGGCCACGGCCGCGCGCATGGGGTACCTGCTCCGGGCGGGTCGCATGGTGCAGGGGCTGGCGGCGATCCCGCCGGATGCGGAGGCACGGCTCGAGGCGAGTGTGGTTCGCTCCGACGGGCGGGTGACCAACCCCGAAGTCGCGACGGGGCGGCTGCGCGACCTCATGCAGATGGAGAAGCAGGTCGTGATCGGGATCGCGGGGCAGCTCGGCTACGTGCTGTCTGAGGCCGAGCGACAGCTGATTCTCGAGAACGGCACCCTGAGCCTAGTGGCGTTCCTGGCCTACTCTCGCGGGCTGGTGGCGGAGGAACTCGGTGACTTCCCCACGGCGGCGCTGTACTACGCCGACGCGGTGCGGGCCGATCTCAGCTTCACGGCGGCGCGGGCGAACTACCAGCGAAGCGCCGCGGCCGACGATGCGCAGGCGGCGTCCGCCGCCGAGGTCACGACGCTGGCGGCGCAGTCGGTCGAGGACCCGACGCTACTGCCCGAACCGATCGCCGACGTGATGGCGTCGACCCTCGGCGACATAGCGGCCACGCAGGCGGAGCGCAATCAGCCAGCCACGCGGCAACAGACCACGCAGCAGGCAACCACCACGTCCAACGCCCAACCACCACCGACGCTCACCAAGGAGCAGCCGGGGGTCCGAGGCACCATCCGCGTGATCTTCCGACTGCCATGAGACGCCTACGCTTCGTATTCCCGGTTATCGCCCTGGCGCTGCTGAGCACGCCGCAGCGGGCCCAGGGCCAGGTCCTGGTGTGGACGTCGGCCTTCTACGAGAGCTACAGCTTCGACGAGGGCCTCGACTTCAGCCGCGTGAGTCAGTTCACCGTTCCGGTGGGCGCTACGGTGCCGTTCAGCTGGGGCTCCATCGGGCTCTCCAGCGGCTACGTGCTCACCGATCTCGAGGCGGCGGCCGGCTCGGCGCTCGGGGATCAGAGCATCTCCGGTCTGCTGAACTCGGAGCTGCGGCTCTCGTGGGATGCCATTCCCGGCAAGCTGGTGGTGTTTGCGCTGGGAGCCATCCCAACGGGCGTCGAGACGGTGACGCAGGAAGAGCTGTCGGTACTGGCGGTCGTCTCCAGCGACATCATCGGGTACGCCAACGTGAACCTGGGAAACGGCGGCGGTCTGGGCGCCGGCTTCGCGGGCGCGGTTTCCCTGAGCCGCTCCTGGGCGCTCGGCGTCGGCGCCACCCTGCGTGGCGCCTTCCCCTACACCGCGGTGGTCGGTGATACGGCAGAGCTCAAGCCGGGCGCCGACGTGCGCGTGCGGCTGGGAGCGGAGGGGTCTCTGGGGCGCCGCACCTACCTGCGGGTGGCGGGCGTGTTCCTGTATCGGAACAACGACGCGTTTGGGGACCAGACGCTGAACGGTGTGGGGAATCGCCTCGTCGGCTACGTGTCCCTCGATCAGGGCGTCGGCAACACGACGCTGAACGTCTACGTGTACGACGTGTACCGCAACAAGCCGCAGCTGGAGTCCACCGCCATCGGGACGGCGGTCCTGCCGCGCGGCAATCTGTTCGGGGCGGGCGCGCGGCTCGACTGGCCACTCGGCAGCGCCACGGTGCTGACGCCGCGCTTCGAGTACCGCACCGCGCTGGCGGCGGACGAGCCGGACGTCGGGCTCAAGCGCAGCGGCGAGTCGTTCCGCTTCGGAGCCGACCTGCGGCGGGCACTCAACCCGCAGTTCGCCATCGTGCTCCAGCTCGACGGCACCACCGGCTTCGTGCGGTCGGAGGGCGTGAGCCCGCACTTCGACGGGTTCCGAGGTGCCGTGCACCTCGAGTGGACGCCGTGAGGCCGGGGGGATGACCATGAGAGCCAAACGCGTACGTCCCGTCTTCTGCTTCGCCCTGGCGGCGGTGATCGTGTGGAGCTGCCGGGATGCCGCCGGTCCCACGGTGGCGACCGGCTACTTCTCGCTCGCGCCCAGCTTCGCGAGCGCCGCGGCCGGTATCGTGGAGATCGGCAGCGTCCGTGTGCGCCTGTTGCGGGCGGACGAGTCCGTGGCGCTGGACACGACGGTGACCGTGCCCACGGGCGCGGATTCGCTGGAGCTGGAGCTCACCGTCCGCCTCAACGAGCCCAACGAAGTGTTCCAGATGTTCCTCGACTTCATCACCCCCGCGCCGGCGAGCGTCACTGTCTTCCGGGCGGGGCCGGTCGAGGTGACCCCGAGTGCGGCCGGTGCGGAGCCCGTGCCGATCGAGGTGGAGGCCGTGTATGTGGGCGTGGGCGCCAACGCGGCGTCGGTGGTGATCACCACGGCGCGTGCGACGGTGCTGCCCGGCCAGACGACGCGGCTGAGTGCCGAGGCCCGCGATGCTGGGGGCCAGCCGATCGCCGGCACGCCCATCGCGTGGGCGTCGTTGGATCCGGCGCGCGCGACGGTGCCCGATCCGGCGGACGGCGCGATCCTGGGCGGCACGACACCCGGGCCGGTCTCCATCACGGCGACGCTGCTCACCGGGCAGGCCGACACGATCAGCGTGGACGTGCAGCCGGCGCCCGAGCTGCTGGTGCAGGTCGGCGGCGACGGTCAGACGGCCCCGGGCGGATCCGAGCTTCCGCTGCCGCTGATCGTGGAGGTGATCGGAGCCGACCTCCCCATCGAGGGCGCCTCCGTGCTGTTCACGACCGGCGACGGCGGATCGTTCAGCGCCGATTCGGTCGTGACCGGCGCGAACGGCCGGGCGCAGACGATGTGGACCCTGGGGCCGGGCACCGGGACCCAGACGGCCACCGCGACGGTATCCGGCTTCACCTCCGTGACGACCACCTTCAGCGCGACGGCGGCGCTCGGGATCACGCTGAGCTGGAACAATGCGGGTGGAGGAAGCTGGAGCGATCCGGCCAACTGGACTCCCAACCAGGTACCGGGGGCGGCCGACACTGTGGTCATTGACCTGGATGGGACCTACACGGTCACGCTCGGTACCGCTGCCACCGTGAGCGTGCTGACCATGGGCGGCGTGAGCGGCCTTCAGACGCTGGCCCTGAGCTCGAACACACTCACCCTGAACGGGAACTCGACCATCGGGGTCGCCGGGGCCGTTGACCTGAATGGCGCGAGCCTCGCGGGAACCGGCTCGCTGTTCTCGGCCGGTGTCATGCGCGTGAGCGGTGGCGTGGCCGTGATCGATCTCGCGCTCACGAACACCGGATCGCTGGACGTGCAGGCCGGGGGGTTGGAGCTGGCGCAGGGCGGCACCAGCAGCGGCATGATCAGCACCGCCACCGGCACCAGCACCTCGGTGTCTGGAGGGACCCTCGACGTCACCGGCGGCAGCATGACGGCGGACGGCTCGCTCGCCGTGCTCGCCGGCGCCACGGTTCGGTTCAGCGGCGCCACCAGTAGCTTCAGCGCCTCGTCCTCCGTCAGCGGGGGTGGCGACATCGACTTTGCCGGCGGCCCGGTCACACTGCTCGGCGGCTACAGTGTCACCGGAACTTCCTCGGTCTCCGGCGGGACCATGAGCTTCGAGAACACCACGACTCCCGCCACCACCGCGAACCTCACGCTGAGCAGCGGGACCTTGAGCGGTGCCGGTGAGGTCTCTGTCTCCGGGACGCTGCTCTGGTCGGGCGGCACGATGGACGGCGGGGGACTCACCAGCATCGGAGCCGCCGGCGGGGGCACGTTGGACGGCGGTGCCAAGGTGCTCGACGGACGGGTGCTCAGCAACGAGGGCAACACGGTGTGGACGGCGGGCAACATCGATGCCCGCAACGGCGCCGCGATCACGAATGCCGCGTCCGGCACGCTCGACGTGCAGGCGCCCGACGGGAGCGTGCTGGACAATACGGTGGGTGCGGCTGCGCTCACCAACGACGGCATGCTGGCGGTGGCGTCAGACGGGTTCGTGTCGGTCAACGCGGACGTGGTGAACAACGGTACCATCGATGTGCTGACGGGCGCGCTGGATCTCAACGGCAGCTTTACGCACGCCGACGGGGCGGTGCTGCAGGGCACCGCTACCCTCAACCTGATCGATGCCACGGTCACCGCGCTCGACGGCGACGTGAACCCGGGAACCTCTCCGGGAGCCCTCGGGATCAACGGCGACCTGCCGCTGAGCGCACTGTCGACCGTCAATCTCGAGCTGAACGGGCTCACGGCGGGCTCGCAGTACGATCAACTCAACATCTCCGGGGTCGCCGATCTCTCCGGCGTGCTCGACATCACAGCCGGATTCACGCCGCAGCCCGGAGACGCCTTCACCGTGATGACGTTCGCGTCCCGGGCCGGAGTGATCGTCGGCGTGAACGGTCTCGATCTCGGCGGCGGCGTGATTCTGGATACGGTCTGGGGAGCGAACGACCTGACGCTCGTGGTGCAGCAGCCAAAGATCGTGTTCGCGGGCGACTCCTCGGGCGGCCTCTCCACCGGGATCTTCACGGTGGACCCCGATGCGTCGAATCTGGCCCGCGTACAGGACCTGATTCCGCTCGGCTTCGAGCGCCAGTTCCCACGCTGGTCGCCCGACCGCAGCCGCATAGCCTACTCGTGGGACGGCGGCGCGTTCGGTCCGCTCAAGCTCTACGTGACCAACAAGCTAGGAAGCGCGGTACAGGAAGTGGTCAACGACACGAGCACGTTCCAGCCGCGCTGGAGCCCCAACGGCGTGCATCTGGCTTTCGAGTGCGGCGACGGGTTCAGTGTGTTCGACGTGTGCGTCATCGGTGACGTGACCGGGCCGATCGGGTCGCTGCCGGTGAACACGTATGCCTTCGCGAGCGCGGGCATCATCAATTGGAGCTCCGGCCGGAGCGGGTTCTCGTGGGACCCGCAGAACCCCGACCGGCTGGTGTTCGCGCGTGACTCCGGGGCGGCCGCGCCCGCCGTGAGCATGCTGTGGACCGCGAACTACGACGGCACTGGCGTGCAGCGGCTCGCGCCTGACGGCCTGTTGCGCCCCATAGACTCGGCGCCGCTCCTGGTCGTCGGCCCGCTGGACTTCTCACCCGACGGACAGCAGATCGTGTTCGCGGCGTACAGTCCGG
>JABAOF010000974.1_pt1 | contig 53111 bp, 29 predicted proteins | sample 7062171 | NCBI WGS metagenome assembly JABAOF01 (sample SAMN14538628, study PRJNA623070) | marine sediment metagenome | biome: marine biome [ENVO:00000428]; feature: marine pelagic biome [ENVO:01000023]; material: deep marine sediment [ENVO:00002113] | place: India: Gulf of Khambhat ... | reverse complement strand
ATAAATTCCTTGATATGTTTGGTATTGATTCAGGGTGGGAAAATCCGTACTCCATGTATATCCGGTCACATAGGCATTGCCGCTGCCGTCGACAGCGATGCCCATACCACTGTCGCCACTTCCCCCCCCCAGGTAGGTGGAATAGGCCAGGACCACGGGATCGATAATTAATTCGCGGCTTCTATCGTACGCTCCTACTACAAATCCATAGGTATTATCAGCGATCTTTTTGAACCGCCCTGTTACCTCGACCCGGGTTTGATAAATCAAACCCCTACGTTGATAACAAACCGGTTTTTTATGCATCAATTCACCGAAATCGGTCTCAATTAACAGGTTGCCCTCTTTATCGATGCGGGTTCCTTTCACGTTCTTATACTTGAATTTTATATCCCCGGGGTCGCCGCCGGCCTTTACAATCCAGTCGTACTCGATCTGTTTTTCAATGCCGTAAACCTTTAAGTCGATATTCTTATAAAGGTTTTTATATAAAACCGCCATAGAGGTGGGAATATCGCAGTGCCATTTGGATTTGTCATTCCCGATAAAATAGTTGACCGTGAGCTTTGCTTTGTCCAGAGCAATCATCTCCGGGTTCTTGTTGGCGCCGATAAACATCAGCCTGGAAACATCGCGCAGGTGTTTAGTTGAGTGAGGGGAATGAGGGGAGGAAGGTGAGTGGGGTGAGTGAGGTGAGTGAGGTGAGTGAGGTGAGTGAGGGGAGTGGGTAGAATTAGCCTTTTCTTTCCTTATGCTGTCGAACACCAATCCTTGTTTGGTCAACCATAAGGTATACCTTGAAGCTTTGGCATAAAATTTTGCCTTCCGGTTCACCTGACCGTTGTTGGTGATGAAGTAGAGAGGGAGTTTCGCGAAATTTATGTCGGGCTTCACACTGGTGCCGGGCTGAATATCCCCTGGTTTACTACTTAAATCCAGGTCGTTGATATTCACCATTTTCGCACCTGGTTCGGAGGCCAAAACAAACATTAAACCAGTAAAAACCGCAATAAAAAAAATAAAACTCTTTTTCATGATTCTTTCTCCTGTAATTTTTATCTAATTATTACCGCAGAGAGCGCAGAGATCGCGGAGGAATAATTATATAATAAAAAAAGACATCTCTGCGTTCTCAGCGTGCTCTGCGGTGAATAGAAGCCTTTTTGAAAATAAGTGAAAATAAGGGACAGGCCAGAATGGCATCCAGGCTTCCGCCATCAGGGACTGAGTACTATTAACTCAGCCTTTTTGCCTCTGCTGATTTGATTTGTCCATTTCCATTTAACCACTGCCTATCTTCCGACTCCCGCTTCACTTAAGCTTTCAACATCTATTCTTATTCGACTCTTCCATTCTTGAAGTTATAGATTAACACACCTAAAAGGAAATTTCAAGATATTCCTAAATTTCCCATCAACTTTTTCCTAAAGGTCCTCAAGTGCCTTTTTGGTGTTATGCTATCATTATTTAGTTCACGAACTGTCCATTTTTCTCAAATTTTGACAAATGAAATCTAAAAAAATGTTAATTAATAACATTATAAACCATGAACATAGACTAAACCGCGTTTTAATTTTGATTTTTTCACCTCCTTTGCTATCCATGAATCTTTCATCCTCCAGGCAATGAGATTAAAGAGGCGATTCGTTTCCTTGCGTTAATATACATCTCAAAAGCTTTCTGACTCTTGTCCAGTATCACTTGCAGTTGTCTACCCCATTTCTCAACACGACCCACAACGTAAATAAACCAGTATCTGAGAGATTTCAACCTGCGGTTGTGCCATTCCGGCGATAAGCATAAACGTTTAAACATCTCATGAAGGTTTAACGCAAGCACCATCACTTGCCACCAACAAGCATTAGCTCCAAATTTCCCTGACGGAAGCTTGCCCCCACCAAGGTCTGATTTCATCACGCTATGGGCATGTTCACTATTACCACAACGTTTCCGGCTCCAATGAATCAACTCTTCTCCATCCCAGCCCATATTTGTAACCAAACCCGATAATTCGTATCTTACTCCATTTGTAGGGTCTTCATAGTTAGGGAAGGGAAGTGAACGCTGGCTCTCACTTTGATATTCATCTCCATCTCCATCTCCAATACCAGGAAGTGGCAATGACCGTTGATGCGCAATCGGCTCACGTATCACTATATAACGATAGTCTGGACTTTTCAAAGAACCTACATACGCCACCTCTGACCATTGCTGATTCGTTTTAATTTTTATCCCATTGCCAAGATGACGATAAATCGGCTTCCACTCTTCATCACCTATCCTAACAACGCTTTTCTTGAAACTATCACATATATCGCAGCTGATCACGAATTCAATACGACCAAATCTCTTATGATCTCCTAACTCACAAAAATCCAACAATTCATACTGATAGGCGGCACTGTCTCCTCGAAAACGTACCTTCTTCACTCCTTGCGGAAGTCTATCCAGGGATTCACAAAAAACTCGCTTAATCTCATGTCCCGCTGGAACATTACCGTCACGAAACTCCGAATGAACCACCATCCCCTGCTCATGCCAAAATATATTCAGCGGCTGATAACCAGGAAATTTTTTATAACAATACAATGCCTCGGATTTTTCACTGGCAACCAGAGTCGCATCTCCATCAAGCGTCTCTGTCTCTGTCTCTGTCTCTGTCTCTTGCCCACTATTGATATTGAGTTGCATAAAACTCAAAAATTCTGAGTTTAGCCAACTCAACCCCTCAAGATACTCATTGGACACAGGAATGTAAGCTTCACCCAAAACTCTATCTTCTTCCCCTTTCTCATTATGAAACCTTTCCATATAATTGCGAATCGCATTGGGCGAGGCAAAGCATCTTTGACGACCTTTACGACCACGAAAACGACGATCGATTTCCTTGGCGCTCTTAACACCCAATAACCGCTTCTCTAATTGCTTTAACGCCTTGCACAACCCTTTATCACTCTCTAATCTCTCGATATCTTCAGGGCAATCTCCACCTGAAAGGTGCAGTAATAGCAAATGCAACAGAATTTGACTGTCTAACCATCCTTGATCACCTCCGTGAACCCTAACGTAACGACTGACTAATTCAAAAAATCCCATACGATGCAAAAGCTCGACATAGGCTAATAACCCAGAAAAATTTGTCATACTTTGTGATTTTTTTGACTCTACATACTTGAAAGGTAAAACGCCTTGTGCCATAATTATATCACCTCGCTTGTGGTTGTTATATGGTTTGGAAACCTTATTATAACATGTTTTGAGACTACAAGCGAGGTTTTTTTCTATTTTTTTGAACACATAAACATACAAACGAAATTATTTATCACAAATTGTCAAATATCCTCAATTAAAGCAATTCAGTAATTCAGTAATTCAGTAATTCACGTAGACGAATTACTCACTTTTTTGTGCACGCGGTTCGTGAAGGCATAAGAGCGTAGATATTCCTCAATAGTCAATAATGATGAACATTCTAAGAAAAACATTTTTTTCTGATGGGAAATTTAGGATATTTCTGAAAAAAAAAGGATCAATCAAATAATAAGTAAGGATAACTTACCTGGCCAGTTATTCACCAGTACCTTTTTGGTCCCCTTTTGGTTAAAGGGTACACCCCCCTGTAGGCTACAGGGGGATGTACCCCAAAATTAAATGGCAAACCATCTTTAAACAAAACAACAATTTTCTTCTTATCACTGAAAAGCCTTCGCGAAATCCATCATATTCAGGGGAACCTCTTTATAATCTTTGGGAATAATAAAAAGATCTGCGGAGAGATTTGTCTTTTCAAAGACGGTGGTGAGAGAGGTGGAGTTGGCGGTTTGCCCCATCATCGTCAATTTTCCGGTGAACTTAGCAGGATATCCTTTTGAATTAACGATAGCAAGGGTGAATTTACCCATGCCTCCCTGGTACTTGGCCGTTTCTTCCCAAAACTTGTCCAGGAACTTTGACCTGGGCATATCAGTGGTAAAATCGCCATTCATTTCAAATTCAAACACGTTGCTTTTTACTTTGTAGTATTTTTCATAGGTGTTCCATTTCCCCACTTTGCCTTTTTTACCGGTTATTTTTTCTTCAACAACTACTTCTCCCATTTGTGCATCCATTTGATCCAGCATTGGTTTGACTGCAGCCAAATCAACCGGAGAGAACTCTTTTTTTTCAGGATATACCAGGTAAAACTTAGAGTCTTTAGATAGGAAGAGGAGATTAAACTCTTCTTCTTGTTCGGTGCGAACCCCTGCTTCAGAAACGTAATGGATATACTCGCTGTCTTTTGCTGGCTGCCCCATTATAGCATCCATGTGGTACTTATAGACCATTTTTATGCCCGGGACATCTTTGGCTGTAACCAAAAGCGTTATTGACAGGGACAAAACAAAAAAGATTAAAATCGCTTTTCTAATACTCATATTTAATACTCCTTTCATTTATTTATTTTCCCATATAATAAACTGAAAGGAAAAATTTTTCAATACCTTTCCTGTTAATCAGACACATAAAAGCTTAATCAAAAATTTTTGCGGGGGGTCCAGGGGGGCGGTTTTTATAAAAAGAGCCCCCCTGGTCGCCGAAGGCATTCTATTTTGCCCAGCGGACTGGGGTGCGAATTTCCGAGGTCATGCAATCAAGCCCTGCACCGGCATCCCAGGAGGTCACTCCATTGGTTAAAAGTCCTTTAATAAAAATCACCTGGAAACCAGCCGACTCGTAGGCTTTGGCTGCGGCTTCATCCAATTTTTTAAACCCAAATCGAGGCATATAGACCCGTTTTACATTTTCATACACCTCGATAAGAACATTGGAATAATTAAACGAAATACCCACAAAACCATCATTTCGATCATCCATCCTTATCCATTTTATCCATCAGGTCACGGAAGAGAACGGTTTCATCGAACCAGAATCCCAGGAAGTATGCCCCATTGCCGTAGTGGAAAATGACCACACGAATTTTTCCATCAACATTGGAAACCAGGTTTTCCTCCGTGGCAGCCGTATAACCGGGGGATAAAAGAAACAAAACCAATAATAAAGCAAATAACCAATAACCAACGTGAGATGTCTTGAATGATTTCATGTTTATTCTCCTTATTAGTATTGAATACCACAGACAGGCAAAGATTGCAATGGCTTTATATTCTTATCTATTGATTTCCTGCAATTTTTCCTATACAATTACTGCTAATATGGAGACGTGTGATGAAGTCAAAACTACAACCAACGCTGAGAGTTACGCTGCTGCCCCGCGATACCAATAAGCACGGTACAATATTTGGTGGTGTTATCTTAAGTCATATTGACTTAGCAGGATCAATCGAGGCCCGTGAATCATGTGGGCCGTTTAACTTTGTCACTGTAGCAATGGACAAAGTGGTTTTTCATGAACCTGTTTTTGTGGGTGATGTGGTCAGTTTTTATACAGAGACTGTTAAGGTGGGTCGAACCTCGGTTACAACTAAAATTGTGGTAGAGGCAAAGCGGGCAGAAGACAACAAAGAAGTGAAGGTTACGGAAGCTGAAGTGGTATTTGTGGCGGTTGATGAAAATTGGAAACCGGTAGCTGTCAAACCACGGGTGCGTTAAGGTCCTTAAGAAAGCTGCTGCACCCGTGGAAATTCGAAATTCGAATATCGAAATCCGAAACAAATCCTAAATTCAAATGTTCAAAATTCAAAACAAACGCCCCAAACTATTTACTGTCGTGTATTATGTTTTGGTCATTCGGATTTTGGTCATTTGAATTTGTTTCGGATTTGGACTCTGCGCGATTTCGTGCTTCGAATTTAGTCTTAAGTTAGTGGCATTTGGAACCGTCCCCTTTGGTTGGTTACAGCGGCAGCCAGGTGCCGATGTTTTTCTTTACAGCCTGGCGGTAGATGAGTGGAGCCACAGCCATGTCATCCATTGCCAGGCCCAGGTTGGCCGTCATGGTTCTCTCATGGGGTGTCTCACGGCCTGGTTTTTGCCCGGCAACCACTTCTCCCAGGTCGGCATGAACCGGCGGGATGTCCTGGAAATAGCCCACTTCCTGGTAATGGCGAAGCTGGGGTATGTCGTCGGTGCAGAACTTATCTGTTTCTCGCATGGCATCGGGGTGCCAGTAGGAGTCAAAGTCCACCAGTGAAGCAAACGATCCCTCATCCATCCATCCAGCCTGGATAGTACAATGGGGTTTTTTCAGGATGGGTCCTGATGTTACCACGATATCGCAGCTGGTCACAGCCTTTCGTGGTGTATCTACGATGACCACTTCCAACCCAAAGCGGTCACTGATTTCATTGGCATAGCGGCTTGCGGCCTGGGCGTCTATATCATAAGCCATGACTTGTTTCAGAGGAAAGAGGACATTCAACGCTTCTACGTTACTGCGTCCTTGCACGCCGCAGCCCAGTATACCTACCATCGATGAATCGGAACGAGCCAGGTATTTGGCTGCAACTGCCGTGGCTGCGCCGGTGCGCATGGCAGTGATCAAGACACAATCCATGACTGAAACCGGCAGGCCGGTTTCCGGGTCATTGAGAATGATCAGGCCGGTGATGTAAGGTAATCCTCGCCGAAAATTTTCAGGGAAACCGCTTACCCACTTGACACCGGCAGACTGCATGCCCGGGATGTAAGCTGGCATGGCATGGATAAAGTTGTCACCCCCGCCAGGGTGAATGCCTGGTTTGGGAGGCATTTCTAAACGGCCTTCGCCTTTTTCTTTGAAAGCCTTCTCCAGTGCCTCGACGATCTCGGTCATGGTCAGGCTTACTGCAGAGACATCGGCCTGAGAAAGATATAGTAATCTATTTTGCGACAACTGCTGGGAAAATTGTTTTTTATTCATGAGGATATTATAAAGAAAATGTTATTGTTTATCAATATGAAAAGTTTTTGCGGGGGGTCCAGGCCCGCGGCGCGGGCAGCCAAAGCAGGCCCTGCGGGCCATCTCGAAGGCTTCCTTACCAGAGCCAACCAACCAGGTAACCACTTTTGAAATTGACATGAATTAAAAAGAGGGATGTTATTTCAAATGTTTGGGGAAGCCTTCAACTTACTTACCTCACTCACCTTACTCAACTATATTGATCTCCTGGCTGCCGGAGGCAAGAGTTCTAATAAGAGTTCAGGATGGACATTTTAAAAGTTTTTAAGTTTTTTTAGTTTTTATGTCCATCCTGTAGATAAAAATATGGGTTAGTAGATCCGCACGGAGGGCATCAGTTTTTTCAGAGTGCCTGTGCGGTACGAGAGATCAATAAAGTAGTCCACTGCCCCTTGGGGGGGAAATTCGAAGCACGAAACACGAAATCCGAAAGCCCCTGGCGGGGGCGGCCAATAAGAATTCAAATGACCAAAAGGGAAAAATTCCAATATACAAATTCCAAATCACAAGCAAATTCCAAATTACAATGACCAAAATTCCAAAAAAAGAAGCCTCGGAAGCATTTGTTTGTAATTTGTGATTAACAGCCCCTGCCTTTTTTTGGGACAGAGGCTTTAAAAAAATATGTAAAATGTATTCGGGATTATGCGCCATCTTAAATTGCTCAAATCAGGCACAAAACTTTTGAAACAGGGTCCTATACCTCCGCTCCATATTGGCGCATCAGGTTCTTGCTTTCTGCGGATAAATCGCTGTCCGGGTGCAGGTTTTTAAAGGAACACCCCTGGATAAACAGGCCGGGGATATTGATGAAGGTCCGAAGTGGTTCTTCGGTCTCCCGATCTATCATTTCAATTTTATTCACGTCAATGTGAAGTTTTTCGCCGGAAAATAAGGGGAAAGTCAAGAAAAGGGCATAAAAAAGGGGCAGGCCAGTTTTTCTTTTTCCCAGAAATGCCCGCCTGGGGGATTGTTTTATTATTTTTCCCCGCTGATTTTCGTTTGTTTACGAATTTCGTATTCCACTTGTCTTTCCCACAGTGCCTGGCGTATATGTTGGGCCTGTTTCCTACATTCTTCAGCTTCTTTTTCCCGTCCCAGGTGCCGATAAGCAGCGGCAAGACCTTCCCATGCCGGGGCAAACATCACGTCTGCGCCGGTACACTGCTCAAATTGATCTGCCGCTTCCAGGGCAAATCCGTTTTCCAATAATTCATGGCCCCGCTTTAAACGATCCTCAATCGTCTTTATACTTTTCTCCAGTTTCAAGCGAATGGGTACTTCTGATTTAACCATAATAGTGGAACAGGGGATTTCACGGATAACCTTTTCCGCCACGCTGCCCACCAATAGTCGATCAAGCTGGCTTTTTCCCAACGTCCCGATCGCCAGCAAATCCGGTTTCAATTCAGCGATCAGGGAAAGAATTTCTTCAGCCGGTTTGCCTTCTCGAATCATCTTTTCCCATTTTACCTTATGAAAGTTCATTTTTTTCAAGAATGCATCGAAGTTAGAATGCTGCAATTGTTTCCATCTCTCTTGCTCCTTCCGGGCAATTTTTTTCATCACCAGGGAGTAACTTGAAACCGGTCTGAGCACATGAAGTACCAGCAATTCCGCTTCAAATTTCCTGGCCAGATGGATGGCATTTTTTAAAGCTCTTTGGGAATGGTCAGAAAAATCAACCGGGCATAAAATTCGCTTTGCCAGGAGAGGCGAACCTTTCTTTACAATCCATACCGGTTTCCGTGCGTTTCGGATGAGCCTCGCAGCTGTTAGCCCCAATAAGAATTTCTCTTTCTCTGCTTCCTCACCGGAACCCAACATAATCATATTCACGTTATGTAAATCAGCGCAGCGAATGATTTGATCAAAAGGAGCACCTTCCAGGACGATAGGGGCCCCTGTTTTTACTCCTTCCTTGACAATATCCTCCCGAATCCCCTGCAATTGATCGTTTATGAGTTTGTCAAACCCTTTATACGAACCGGAAAGCTCACCCAATTCCGGGGGTATTACATGCAGCAAAATGATGTCTGCATGAAATTGCTTTGCCACGGCAACCGCTGCTTGACGAGCATAGTCTGCCCCATCGCTAAAGTCTGTTGCCAATAGAATCTTTTCCAACAGCTTCATTATTACCTCCTTTTACATTTTCGTATAAAAAGAAAAAAAAATCAACTTATAATCTATGAAAAATAAGGGAACAGTCAAGAAAATACGGCTGGTTTAGGGATCAATTATCAATGACCCATTTGGTCATAAAGTAACTGTCATGGGTTTTAAAACCAAATTGATCATAAAATCTTATCGAAATCAATGAGATTAAATGAAATGCTGAAGCGTATGGCGTATTGACGAGGCAGAAGGCCTCTGACCAGGTTCTTTGTGAATCATCTGCATTACAAGAGTATTCAATTCCCCTGGAATTTCTTGTCTCAGTTCCGAAACACTGGCCGGGTCTTTTCCAATGATCTGCCGCATAACGTCAATAACCGTTTCTCCGGGAAAAGGGTTTTGGCCGCACAGCATTCGATAGAACGTCACCCCCAGGGAAAAAATATCATTGGCTGGGGAAGAATCCGCTTTTATTATTTGCTCTGGCGCTACATATTGAAGGGTACCCAAAAAATTACCAGATTGGGTTAAATGGCTTTCAAATTCAATTTTCGCCAGACCAAAATCCAGGAGTTTAACAAAATTCGCATCACCATTCCTTTCAATTAACATGACATTGCCGGGTTTTAAATCCCGGTGAATGATACGTTTGCTGTGAATAAAGGCAAGGGCCTCTATCATTTGCACCATGATATGAAGACTTTCCTTAAGTGTTAATTGGCCCTCTTCATTGATTTTACCTTCTAATGTTTTCCCTTCCAGGAATTCCATGGCAATAAAAAGCGATTGTTTGGATTCACCTCTTTCAAAGATTTTTACAATATTGGGATGCTCTAATTTATCAATAATCGCGGCTTCTCGTTTGAATCGTTTTTTACTGGTTGGGTCGGTGAACAATTCTTCCTTTAATATTTTAACCGCCGCGATTTCGGATTTATTATGAATACTATACGCTTTGTAAACCGTTCCCATGCCTCCGGAACCGATTTTTTCCATTAGCCTGAATTGGCCGACATACCGGTGTTTTTTCCAGAATGCAAATAAGTATAAATACCTTCTAAACAAAAGGGCCAAAATAATCAATACCAGGATGAATCCTATTATCAACGCATTCCTGGTAATTCTCCCTTGACTTAATTTCAGAGTTTTAATTTCATTGGTTTTTTTCAACACCTCGATCTCTTTTTCCTTTTTTTCAGTTTCATATCGGGCCTGTAATTCATTGATCTGTTTCCTGCTCTTTTCATTTAAAAGGGCTTTATCAGTTTGATGAAAGTCTTTATGGTATTTATAGGCAGTTTCATAATCTCCTTTGGCAGCATACACCTCGGAGAATCCTTTATAAATTTCGTTTATGATGATGTTTGCTTTCATCTCCCTGGCTATTCTCAAACTCTTTTTAAGATACATTAATGAGGTGTCATAATTTTGCATCCTGGCATAAACATTTCCGATATTTATTAAGGAATAGGCTGTATTCCACTTATCCCCTAGCATTTCTCTTATTCTCAATGCTCTATCCTGGTATTTTAAAGCGTTGGGGTAATCCTTTAATAAAAAATAAACCAGGCCAATATTGTTAACCGTAGAGGCAATACTACCTTGTTCCCCTAACTCTTCCCTTATTTTTAGTGCTTTTGAATAATATTCCAGGGCTTTATGGTACTCTTTTAAATTTGAATAGACCAGGCCAATACCATTGAGCGAATTGGCGATACCTGGTTTGTCCTTTATTTTTTCTTTAATTTTCAATGCTTCCCGGTAATATTCCAGGGCCCTGGTGTGATTTTTTAATTCATGATAAAGAATGGCAATACTGTAAATACAACTGGAAATTGCATATTGATCCCCTGTTTGTTCGAATAGTCTCATTGATTTCAAGTTATATTCCAACGCTTTATCGTGTTTGCCTAAACTTGCGTAAACATTTCCAATATTGACTAATGTCTCGGCAATCGATCGTTTATCTCCGGTTTCTTCTCTTATTTTCAATGCTTTTTGGTGGTTTTCCAGGGCTTTATCAAAGTTGCTTAAGCGAAAGTAAACATTACCAATGGTATTTAAAGAGCGAGCAATATCTTTCTTGTCTCCCAGTTGTTCAAAAATCGCTAATGATTTGTTCCCGTATTTCTCTGCCTCTTTAAGAAATCCCAATTGGAGGCACCCCCAACTCAGGTGAGCAAGTGCCTCTGCTTCACCTTTAGGGTTATTTACCTTTTGAGCCAATCTCATTGCCTCATAGGCGTATTTTGTCAGTTTCTTCGGGTCTTTGTAATAATATAGTGTGGCCAACGCATTTAAAACCTTAATTTTTGCATAAACATTTGCTGAAACCTTGACCAGTTCTTGTTCCAGGATGGCAATTTTTTGCTCAATGGTCATTTCTGCCACCAGTACAGCAGTGACTATAAAAACAGCCACCAGGTAAAGGGTCTTTTTGTTCATCTGGTCATCCTTTCAATCTATTATAATGGATTTCATATCAATAGGCAACAGAAAAGGGGAAAAGGGTACCACTCCATTACTCCAGGGTTAAAATTAGGCACTTACAGTGCGGTAATAGACAACATGTTTTAGATATTGCATGTCCCACCGGAGGTGGCTTTTGTTTCAAGCGCAGTCTTGAATACAAACGTAGAATTACTGATGGATAAGACTTTTTTATTCTACACAAATACGTTATAATGTTTTATCTAAAGTATAACGGCTCCCCCACGCAGTAGAGCCTGGACGCCGGAGGCAGCGAAAGGAGCGTTGTGGTCATGGTACAAAAGGACCGTGTTTACTATCGTCTGAGGACACACCTGGAGATGCTCCAGGACAGGGTGCGGTGTCTGGCCTATCAACGGGCCCTGGAGTCGATTGCCCGGGACAAAATAGTCCTTGATGTGGGCTGCGGTTCCGGGATATTGTCTTTCTTTGCGGCCAGGGCTGGCGCCTGGCTTGTGCTGGCTGTTGACATGGATATCCCTCCCGGGGCTGAGGAAGTAGCACGCAGCAATGGCCTGGCAGACCGTGTACAATTTTTCACAGGCAGAATCCAGGATATAGAGCTTCCGGTTGACTCGGTTGACATTATTGTCTCGGAGTGGATGGGTGGTCTTTTGTTGATGGAAGACATGCTTCCCGTGGTATTACACGCCCGGGACCGATGGCTCAAGCCCGGGGGCATCCTGCTTCCCGACCGGGCCCGGCTGTTTCTTGTCCCGCTGGACGATGCTGCCGGGATCAGCAGCAAGAGTTTTCCCGCCCTGCGGGAATTCATTTCATCCCAAATGTGGGTATCCAATATAAATCCGTCGCGATTCCTGGCTGAGCCATCCTGTATTCTCGACCTTGACTTAAACACATTACAGGAACCTGATGTCAGGTCATACGAAGCAGCGTTCCGTTTTGGCCTTAATGGAGCCGGGACATTAAATGGGTTTGGATTGTGGTTTGATGTGTTGTTTAGTCAATCCACGCCGCCGGTATTGTTGTCTACTGCACCGTGGCTTCCTCCCACCCACTGGGCCCAGGCTCTCTGGGTACTTCCTGTCGATATAGACGTAGTTACGGGTCAGGAAGTATCGGGAACCTTTACGCAAACAAGGGTTGTGCCGTCTACGGCGTCCTTTAGAGCCGATGTTCGTGTCAGTGGTGGTGCCGGGGAGAAAGCGTTCCCCGGTCTAACCATAGAGGCAAGCCCTTCCACCATGAACCTTTCGGGTGACAGTGAAGACCGCACGGCAGCCCGGGCCATGTCCGGCGCCTACCAGGGCCGAGATTGTTTCTGGATCGGGTGCAGCATGTCATGGGGCGCCCTGATGGCGGCAAGAAGCGGTGCCAAGAGCGTATCCATTCTTAACCACTCGCCGTGGGCAGCCCGGGCCATGCAAGAGTTTGCCGCACAAGAGGGTTTGACCAATGTCCGGTTTCTATCCGAAGTCCCTCCACCAGGACAACTCCAAAACAAAGAAATCTACCTTTTGGGTGCGGCTGACGCAAGCTGGCAGGCACTGATAAGCCATATTAAGGTACGAAGAACCCTTGGCCGGGCTTCTTTTCTGCTGCGGTTTTGCCGGCAGGAGAGTCCCTGGAAGCAGTTCTACGGATTTGACTTCTCAGCTTATGCTCCGCATGACCTGGAGATGTATCACGAGGACAAACCGCTGACTGACGGTATAATGCTCAACGATGTCACTGGCCAGGCTGTCTCTTCCGGGCCAGGACAGAACAACGGGGAAATTATATACACCGGGAAGATAGGTGAGCCCCATGTTCCTCTAAACCTGCCTGACGGATCATATAATTGTGTAAAAACCGGCTTTGGCTGTGGAACGGTTGTTCTTCCTTTACAGGAGACCCTTTGTGTTGATTCCCAAAAGGACAAACCGCTTCAAAGAGTCGAGCTTATTGTTTCTGTTATTAACGCGGCGGTCTGCCGGTTCAGTCTGGTGCTGTCCTGCCCGGGATGGTCGCTTCAGCAGTACTATGATCAGCCGATGGCGTCCATGGGGCACATCGTCCGTTGTAAGTAGTAGGTAGTAGGAAGGTTAAAGCACCAGCACCAGCTTCAAGCACCAGCTAAGATACATGCCTTGTTGATTGCCCCCTATTTCCCTGGTGTAGGATTAGCGATATTTACATTAATAACCTTTTTACCTTCTTTAGAAACGTTAGGGCCTTCGGGACATAGGTACAAAAAACAGTCTGGTTATATATAAAAAGCAGTCTGCTTTTTAGTAAAAACCAGTCTGCTTTTTGAGCTTTGCTTTACTACAACACCCTTTTTGATCAGGATATTATCTTATTCCCAGTAGAAGCCGTTTGGTTTTCTATGCAGAAATAGTTGTTTGAAAAGAGGTAAGACCAATGGCAAAAAAACTTCAGGAAAAAGGGGTCAATCAAAAGATCCGTATGAAAATAAACAAAAGCTTTTGCGGGGGGTCCAGGGGGGTGGTTTTCTCGAAAAGAACCCCCCTGGCCGCCGGAGGCAAAAAATTGTTTACGTGGATCGCCCGGGGATGTAACGCTTTATCTGACAATGTTGGTTTAAAGAGCAGGTTGAACAATTGCGGGGATGGGTGTGACACCCTGCCCGACGTGCATAAGCGCCGGCAGTGCGAGCGCCTTTAGATAAATAATAATCCTCCATTCCAGGAAAACTATCGATTTTTTCCCCGGGTATACCGGGGTGACCGGACCAATAAGCCAATTGCAAACCCGATTCCCTGGCAATTTCAACACACCGCTCCATTAATGCCTGATCAGCCCCCGGATGATCTTCCAGGGCATGATTCGGCCTGAAAGCCAGGAAACACACAGGTAAAGCCGGATCAATACGGGCAATAAAGTCAGTCAATGGTTTTATCTCTTCCTCGTTTATCCCGGGAATCACCAGTATCCGGTATTCCCAGAGTTTGTCTTTGGCGTATTTCCCGATATATTCAGCGTTCCTGAGAACCGGTTTTACCGATGCCCCTGTCAGGGCCAGGTGCACTTCATCCTGGTATGCCTTGATGTCATAAGTGATAGACGTGGTAAAACCCAGTACCCTTTCCAGGCTTTTTTCAGTCATGTATCCGTTGGTATCGAAATTAACTTTGGTACCCGGTTTTATTTTCCTGGCTTCTTCCACGATTTTTTCAATATAGGGGAGATGAATGGTGGCTTCCCCACCGGAAAAAAATATCCTGTCGGCGCCCATGAGTTGGCCAAAAGAGGAATGAAGCTGGCTGATGCATTCTTTGGCCAGTTTTTCCGGTGCCATCCAGCCTCTAAGCGTCATGGCATTATCAGGGTATTGGGAAATAGACCAGTTTTGACAGTTTAAGCATTTATAATTGCATCCTCCCACAAAAACAGTGTAGCTTTCTGGTGGGGCAGGATGTAACTGGGCAGATGCCACCACCGGTGTGGTCACCCGGCAAACCCCGGTTTCGCCTTTCAAGCGGTTAACCCGGCACCGGTGTTCGCACAGCTCACAGCTTTCCAGTTCCTTGAGATAAGAAATGTCGTTCATTTTAATACGTCCGCCTGCCTCCGTTTTTTCATGCTTTTAATATACCACAAAACGAACTTTTTTTCACATCCCCCCGACGTGTCTCCTCCCACGATGAGGATGAGGGCGAAAAATCTCACTGGTTCCCTTTTCCAGGGAAAATATTAACTTTACAATAATCGTCAGAATTGCTATAATGATGCAAGCGACTTATCTTATATCAATCGTCTTACTTTTTATTAATATTCTGTAAAATCGCGCAAAAAAAACAAAGTTTTCCTGGTTGGTACCTTTCAAACGCCAGGAACGAATCCTATAGGGTGTGGACGCCGTCCACTCTTTGGATAGTGGAGGTTATCAGTGGACAACATTTACAAACAACTGGCCCGGGTTTTAGATAAAATCCCCGAGGGCTACCCGGAAACAGCCAGCGGAGTTGAGTTAAAAATATTGGCTAAGTTGTTTACCCCGGAGGAAGCAGAACTGGCTTGCCATCTGGATTTAGAGCCGCAGCTTTCAAAAACAATTGCCCAACAAATCGGTTGTGAAGAACGTAAAACATTTATTACCCTGAAAGGAATGACAAAAAAAGGGCTTATCGAGGCAGAGAGGGGACAAGGAGGATTATCCTTTAAATTGATCCCCTTTGTAGTGGGAATTTATGAGAACCAGAATGCCCAAATCGATGAGGAGTTTGCCCAACTTGTCGAAGCATACTTCAACGAAGCTTTTTATAAAATTATGTCTGATGAACCCCCGGTCCACCGGGTAATTCCTATCGAAACGGTCATTCCCGTAAACATCGAGGTAATGCCGTACGAACGTGCATCAACGTATGTTGATGATGCGAAATCCTGGGGCGTACTTCCTTGTATGTGCCGTGTACAAAAACGCCTCATTGGCCGGGGATGTGAACACACAGAGGAAAATTGCCTGGTATTCTCTTCCAGGGCCAAAGCCTTCGACCGTACGGATGCAATTCGCGCAATAACCAAAGAACAGGCCAAAGAAATCCTGGCCAATGCAGACAAAGAAGGATTGGTGCATTCAACCAGGAATGTGCAAAAGGAAGTAACTTACATTTGCAACTGCTGCACCTGTTCGTGCAATATACTCAAGGGGCTGGTCCAATATGGACAATTGAACGCTGTGGGTCGATCCGATTTTTTCGCAGCCGTTGACGAATCCCTTTGCAGCGGATGCATGACATGTATCGTCCGCTGTCAATTCAGCGCTTTAGAGGTTTGTGACGGGGTATGTAAAATAGACCGGTCACGATGTTACGGATGCGGACTCTGTGTGTCCGCCTGTCCCACAGAAGCACTTGGCTTAAAACCAAAACCGGCTGCTGAAATCGAACCCCCTCCTCTATCCGAATCCCAGTGGCGAGAGATACGAACCAGGGCCAGGGATAAGGGAATTATGAATGATGAGTGATTTTTGCTATTTATGGGCAATGCAGTAAAGATTTTTATATCCTCGCAGGTAAATTTCATTGCCTACAATTGCAGGAGAAGCAATAAAGTTATCATCAAGCTCGTTTTTTGCCAGGACTTTAAATTCGCTGCCGTGCTTGATCACATACATGTCGCCTTTGTGACCGATAAAGTAAATTCGATCTTTAGCACCCACCGGCGATGCATATATATTCCCCATGCCTTCAAACCTCTGATTACTATAATATTCTTTCCCATCCCCAGCATCGTAACAGGAAAGAATTCCATTATTACTTTTAAGCAGGTATAATTTATTTTGATAGAGTACCGGTGAGGGGGCATAAGGTGTGTTTTTGTCGAGTTTCCAGGCTATGGCGTCAGTATCGGTGATGTCCCCTTTAGCACCTGATAGACGAACAGCAAATAAGGCATTCCCCCGGAACCCACTGGCCACATAGACTATACCATTCGCTTCCACCGGATGAGGAATAACATTTTGTGTCAACCCCGTGCACTGCCAGATCAATCCCCCGGTGGCCAGGTCATAACTGCGCACGAATTTAGCTGCGCTGGTTATAACCTGGGTTTTCCCTTTATGTTCGACGATAAGAGGCGTTGACCAGGAACTGATTTCATCACGCTCAACTTTCCAGACATCCTTACCTGTTTTTTTATCAAGGGTAAAAAGGAATGATTGGCCTTCGTGATCCCAGAGAACAAGGATTCTATCTTCATAAAGCGCCGGAGAACTTCCCTCACCAAAAGTCATCCGTTTGTCCATTTGACCGAAATCCCGCTCCCACTTGAGATTACCTTGCATATCCAGGCAATAGAGACCACGAGAACCAAAGTAAGCATACACATGTCTTCCGTCGGTAACCGGCGAATTGGAGGCCCAACTGCCTAAACCATGAGAGCGCCCTTCTTCAGGCCACTCTTCCCGTACGGTCCGCTGCCAGAGAATTTTACCGTTCCGCCGGTCTACCGATAAGATGACAAATTTATGAATCTTGTCTGTTATTGTAGGCTGCATCCAACTGTGAGTTCGCTCCTCACCTTCTTTTTTTCCTTTTTGTTTGGCAACTTTATCAGTTTCAATGGCTGTTGATATAAAAATTTGATTTCCCCAAATAATGGGAGTCGCATGACCTTTCCCCGGAAGCCCTATTTTCCACTTTACGTTTTTAGTCTCATCCCATTCCAGGGGCGGGTTACCGTAAAGTGATACTCCTGTGGCATAAGGACCACGCCACTGCGGCCAATTTTTTTCATTATCGCCGACTCTCTTTGCCCAGGTCAAATTCGAAATAATGAATAAACATACGATTAAAATTAGGATTCTTTTCATTGTTTTATCTTCCTTATTATTTTCATTTGTTTGCCATACTATTCATTCCTGAGTGACGCTAAAAGGTCTCCTCTTGCGGCCGTACGTGTGGCAAAATACGTCCAACCAACACCGTTTATCATTACTATTATCAATAATAAGATAATAGTAACATATGGGATTCCCGATCCCGGCGTCATTATCGACGGCAGCGTCGCTAATAAAGCCGCGGCAATACCACAGACAATTCCCGCTGTTAATAACGCGATATGTTCAAATAATACCATCTTTTGAATTGATTTCCTGTAAAAACCCACGGCCCGAAGCAGGGCTAATTCACCCTGTCGTTCCTTCACATTACGCCATACCACGATTCCTAACCCGATACTCCCTAAAATTAATCCAAAACTGCCAAGTATTAAGAAAATCGATAGATACGTGTTTTCAACTTGATTGAACTCCGCTAACCGGGCTGCTGCCGGGGCCAAATCCAAACCTTGATCTTCCATGGCCCGGGAAAGGTCCTTTGAAATCTCCTCCAGGTTTTCAAAAGGTGCATCGATTAAGAAAAGTCGATATCCGCTTATGGAGGGATACTTTTGAATTAATGCTTTTTCAGATACGATTATGCTGCCCTGAAAAATTGAATTGGCAAGCCCACCGACCAGTTTTATTTTGAAGGTCTTACCTGTTTCATCCATATATGAAAGCGTATCTCCTACCGCTTTTCCCAATCCCCAAAGGATAACCGTTTGGTCCGCAACAGCAGGTATTGTGCCGTCGGATAAATTTTGTTTGAGAACCCCCCAGGGACTTTCAGGGTCCACCTCGTTTGTTTTTTCGACAAAAGTAAAAGCAGCTCTCCTGGTGAGTTCGTCGGGATTTACACCAATCAGTTGAGGATTGGATACTCGATTTAGATTTAAACAGCTTGCATCGTCACCTTCTTTAACACGAAACTGGACATAACTGACTTCTTTTGCGTTTATAGATTCCAATCCATAAAAACGGGTCCCCTTTTCGCGGTTGAGATCATATAAAACCGGGATCGAGCTTTCCCCATACAGCGCAAATCCACCGGTCCCCGATTCTCTTTTTTCAGCATCTTTCGTGGAGATTACCCGGTTTGCACCTACAGTAAATACGATGAATACACCACACGCCAGAAGTCCGATAAGAGTGAGACTGCGAACTGGTCGTCTAATATTGTTACGGACTCCAATGCCGGATAGGCTTAATTTGCCGGTGTTTGCGTTAATTCTTAATTTATACAGCAGGACCTTTATAAACGCCATCCCACTAACTAAAAGCAGTGTGCCGGCCATGAAAAAAAACATAAAAGCCTCTCTCCCGGTTTCAAATTTTGTTGTCACTAATACGATTATAACCGCAATCACACCTGAAATACCAATCAACATACTGACACGAGGCCTCTTCCCCCGGTAAACTTCAAGCTTTGTCAGACCTTTTTGCAAACCGCTAATCGGTTGTTTAAACTGCTTCCTGGTAACTAACCAAATAGTGAAAAAAGCGATAAAAACTCCAATAGCTGTGCCGGTTAATATCGTGGAGAATTTTAAATGAATTTGAAGCATTGAAGTACCTACAGCACCATGCCAGACCGTTTTTAAAGCATATAGTATGACCTGGTTATATAACACCCCGGCAGCACTTCCCAATAAACTCCCTATAATTATAATAACAGCACCTTCCATTAAAACCAAACGCCTTACATTTTTCCCGGGAAAACCCAGTGCCAAAAACAACCCGTTTTCCTGCGATCGCCTTTCAACATTAAAAACATATAACAGCCCGGTTAATAACAAAGCGGCAATGATAATAAAAAAACTCAAGCCAAGAAACAGTTGGCCAAAATCCACCGACTGGGCACTGGCTCGCAGGCCCTCTTCTCTCACTTCCCGGAAGACAAACCCGAAATTAACCGGGTCTAGTTCTCCTATAAGTTTTTTCTCGATCTCTTTCTTCTCTAAACCGGGAAAACGAACAGCGGTTAAATTTCCAAAACGATTCCGCCACATTTTTTGTGCAGCGTTTATGGTCACAAATGCTTTGGGCGTACCCCGATAATTGTCCCAATAATCCTCATCTTTTTCACGGATCCTGTCAAGATCGATGGGTATGCCGGGATCCCAATCGCGGCAGTTCTGTTCAGCGGATAAACCGGGAAAGTCAGGCATCAAATCTCTATCCACATATGGGATTTTTAAAGGTACAATTGCTTTAACCCGGAAATCTGCACTTTCTTCAGTCAAATCCCGCATCGGTCCTAAAACATAATAAGTAAGCCGGATTTGATCTCCCTTGTTTGCGTCTAAGTCCCTGGCCAACCACTCATTGATGATTATTTCATCATCTTTCATATCCGCAGGCAAAAACGAAGTTCCCGGGGCTGATACAAAAGAATAAGGGGTTGATTTGTTTCCAAGGGCAATTTCATTTACAAAATAGGTAAATACCGGCTGCGCATTTTTATTTATGTTTAATGCCGCATCTGCAATCCAGGGGTCTAAGAAAATACGATTCGATTTGATTTCAATCATATTCCGCCCCGGAAGTTCCCTCACTTCAAGTGCAATATCAGCAAGTGTCCAGGTTTTTTTAAACGCTTCATTCAGCCTCCGGCGGCCAGCCCCCCGCAAAAGCTTTTGCATAAGTAAAACATTGACCCTGTTATTATATCCCATCTGCTTAGACAACGAAAATAAAGATACAAATACGGTATTGGGGGCAACCTGGTCAGCTTTTAGATTAAACCTGCCAAATTGGGCATCTGAAGCAATGGCTCTTACTTTAAGGGGTTTTGCTATTGTTAAATCCGTATCTAAAGCCAGTGGAATATCTTTTGGGATCATATCTAATTTTTTTATACGCAGTAAAAATTCATCGCCTTTCTTTAATTGCAAGTGTGCAGCAAGATGTTGATTAATAATTGCTTCATCCGGGGAGATATTATTATAAAAATCCTTAATACCGACGATTTCTCCAAAACGATTATCAACACCGATTATTTGAATGTTGTTTAACCGTCGCTGCCCTCCGTCGGCGATGGCAATGCCTTTTGTTTGCAGCAGCGGTGCCACTTTGTTGTCGATAATTTTCGAGAGGTCGTCTGCGATTTGAGTCCGGAAGAAACGGTCCCCTGAAGTTAAAGCAAATTCGGTGTTTCCTAGCCTGGCAAACACAATTTGTCGAAGACTAAATTTAACTGAATCGCCAATAATCAGGGCACCGACTAATATCGATGTGCTTATCATGGTACCCAGCACAACCCATAGATGGGTTTTCCGGTAAAATCCAAGACTTCGCAAAAGTAATTTCCAATAGTTCATCATGTCATTGTTAATTCTTCTAACGTTCCATTTTTGAGGTTGTACACGTTATCCATGAGCCGGGCCAGTTCGAGTGAATGAGTGACAACGATCAGGGTTGTACCTTCTTCTTTATTTAATTTAACCAGTAAATGTCCGAGGTTTTCCGCGGACTCCCTGTCTAAGGAGCCGGTGGGCTCATCGGCTAAAACGAGTTTTGGTTTATTTATAAGGGCCCTGACGACTGCTGCGCGCTGCAGTTCACCCCCGGATAATTGGGCTGGAAAGTAATCCAGGTGTTTCTCCAGGCCAACTCGCTCTAATAATTTTTTTGCCATACTTTCAGCATCGCTGCTATCTTTTCTTGATCCAAAAGGGATCGTTGGGATTAAAACATTTTCAAGAACCGTACACTGGGGGAGTAAATGATGGAGTTGAAAAACAAAACCGATATCCAGGTTCCTGGTTTTAGAAAGTTCCGCATCATCGAGATCGGCCAGATTTTTACCCGCAAAATTCACCTGCCCGGAACTAGGTTTGTCAAGGGAGCCAATTATATTTAAAAGAGTGGTCTTCCCGGACCCTGATGGGCCAACGACTGCAATCGCTTCTCCCCGGGCAACGTTAAGGGAGATGTCATTAAGAACGGTAATTTCTCCCTTACCTGAGGGAGTTTTAAATTTTTTCTCAATATGTTTTAGTTCAAGTAACATCATGTTTTATTATCTCCAAAATACAAACTTTTTTCAAGACTCCCCTTGAAAAAGCAACAATTAATTTTAGCCACGAAGGCACACGAAGAGACACGAAGAAGAGATGAATTTTCTTGCCCAGTTCCTTTTCCTGGTTATCTCGTGACTCCCAACAAGCTCCGCCAATTTCTGAAAAGTTGGCAGTGGTGACGGTGGTTGACTTTTTGGCAATTGGAAAAATATAGTTGTAACATTTTTCTATATGCCCTGGTAATTGCTTTTTATAATTGGTGGTAATAGGGTGAAAAGGCAATATAATTATATATTTACAGCCACCTTTCAATGTGATATAAAATAATTTTATGAAATTCCGCAGGTATAGGGTTCGGAATTTATCCTTATAAACGCCTGGTCATACTTAAGGGCGGGAGCTCAGATGAAAAGGAGATTAAGAATAATGAAATGCTTCAAATAAAATTTATACGGCCAATCTTTTACAGTCACACCTCATCTATAATTCAGGACTTTTTTCTTAAAAATCGGCCATGCCCTGGTATTATAATGGAAGGGATAAGATGGTTAAATTAGACAAGAACATCATAGAGGATATCTTTGCGTTAACCCCGATGCAAGAGGGAATGCTTTTTCATTATTTGAAGGAACCCCAAAACCGGTATTATCTAGAACAATTAAGCCTGGTTATAACCGGTGACATCGATTTGAAATGTTTTGAAAACGCATGGAATGTTGTGATTGAAACCAATGAAATGCTGCGTACCATGTTTCGTTGGGAGAAATTAGAACACCCGGTACAGGTCATTTTAAAGAAGCATCAACTCCAATGGAAATATTTTGACTTTTCCACCATCATCGATGAGGCCAATAAAAATGAAAATGAAATAGAAAGGAATTGGAAAAAGTGCCTGGAAAAAATAAAAGCCAAAGATAGAGATCAATCGTTTGAATTACAGCAAGTGCCCTTTAGAATCACCTTGTGCAAAATCGGGGAAAATAGATATGAGATGATTATTAGCAATCATCATATTTTGTACGACGGCTGGAGTAACGGGATCATTTTGAAAGAGTTTTTTAAGGCTTATGATGATCTATCCAAGGGCAAAGAATTTGTCAAACCGGTTAAAACAAAATTTAAAGAATTTATCAAATGGAACCGGAACCAGGGGGTAAATATAGATAAGCAGGAAAAATTCTGGAGAAACTATTTAAAAGGGATTGAGTCCCGGACCGAACTATCGATAAAAAGAAGCAAAGGAAAAGGAAAAACCACAGTTGGAATAGAAAATCTGCATGTCAATTTTAAGAAAGAATTAAAAGACAAAATAGAAAATTTTGTAAGAAATTATCGAATTACATTGGCATCATTCCTGTACGGTGTTTGGGGATTATTGTTACAAAAATACAATAACAGTTACCATGCTGTTTTTGGTACTACGGTCTCGGGTAGGTCTGTGAGAATCGATGGAATAGAAGATATGGTGGGATTGTTTATAAATACGATACCGCTGCGGATAAGAACAAACCCCGCTGAGAAAATAGGTGACCTGCTGCATCGTATCGATAACCACTTGCAGGTGAGAGAAGAATATGAACAGACATCTTTTGTAGATATCAGGAAGTCCAGTGAAATAGGCAGCCGTGAAGAGCTTTTTGATTCTATTGTTATACTGGAGAATTACCCCCTGGAACGTCGTTTAACCCGGGAGCATAATCAATTATCCGTGGGTTCTTATTCCATGTTTGAACGGACCCATTATGATTTAACCGTTACTGTAACGATATTTGCTGGAATAGACGCGAATATCGCTTATAATGAAACGTTATTTGCAGAGGATTCCATTGCCAGGTTGGCCGACCATTTTCAATGCATTGCCCGGGAGATAGTAGAAGGCCCCGAGAAACAAGTTTCCCATCTGGAGGGTATAACAGAAGAAGAGAAGAAACAGGTATTATATGAGTTTAATGATACAGCAGCAGATTATCCCGTGGATAAGACCCTCCACCGGCTGCTGGAAGAACACGTGGCCAGGACCCCGGACCGTGTGGCCCTCTTGGGGCAAACGCATCTTACTTACCGGGAATTAAATGAAAAAGCCGGTCATCTGGCTCATTTACTGCAGCAGCAAGGGGTGATACCTGACACCATTGTAGGCATCATGATGGAGCGATCCATTGAGATGGTGATAGGCATAATGGGGATATTAAAAGCAGGAGGTGCGTATTTACCGATTGAACCGGGATATCCCCGGGAGCGCATTGATTATATGCTGGGAGACAGCAAGGCGAGAATTTTGGTAAGTGAGGTGAGTAAGGTAAGTGAGGTAAGTGAAGGAACCGCAGTGATCGATTTGCCTTCATTAATTATAGAGAACGAAGATACAGAACCCACTAACCTTACTCTCCTTACTCACCCCACTCACCTATGTTACGTCATCTACACTTCGGGGTCCACGGGAAAACCAAAAGGTGTATTGTTAGAGCATGGTGCTGTGGTAAATATATTGACGGCACTACAAAGGGAGTATCCCTTAAGGGAATCCGATGGGTTTCTATTCAAGACGCCCTATGTTTTCGATATCTCTGTAACCGAATTATTCGGTTGGTTTTGGGAAGGCGGCCGGTTAGTGGTGCTGGAAAAAGATGGAGAGAAGGACCCGGGAAAGATATTGGATATCATCGAAAAAATTGGAATCACTCATATCAATTTTGTGCCCTCTATGTTCAATATATTTGTCGAAGCGTTGGATCCGCAAAATAAAGGCAAATTATCCGGTCTGAAATATATTCTTTTATGTGGAGAAGAGCTTTTACCCGGGGTGATTGGTCGATTGAGGGCTTTGAATACAAAAATTACGGCAGAGAATATATACGGGCCCACAGAAGCTGCGATTTATGCCAGTAAGTATTCGCTGGACCAATGGGAAAACAGCGGTTTCATTCCTATCGGAAAACCGCTTCCCAATTATAAAATCTACATCCTGGATAAAGACGGACATCTTCAGCCTATCGGTGTTCCCGGTGAGTTGTGTATATACGGGGACGGTTTAGCCAGGGGGTATTTACACAACCTGGAGTTAACCGCAGAAAAGTTTTTAGTTTCCTATAGGTCCTATAGGACCAATAGGACCTATATTCCTTCTAAAAAAATCTACAAAACCGGTGACCTGGCCCGGTGGTTACCGGATGGAAATATTGAATTTTTAGGTCGAATGGACTTGCAGGTAAAGATAAGGGGATTTCGAGTCGAATTGGGAGAAATCGAGAACCGGCTGCTGGACCATCCTGCTGTAAAAGAAGCAGCGGTAATCGCCCGTGATGACCGAAAGGGGGAAAAATATCTTTGTGCCTACCTGGTCCATGATGAGAAAGGAGTTGATACCCGGCAGTTGAAGGAATTTCTTTCCACCCGGTTACCGGACTATATGATTCCCGGCTATTTTATCCCATTACCCGGGCTGCCTTTAACCTCCAGCAATAAGATAAACAGGAATGCCCTGCCGGAACCTGTACTAAAAGCAAGTCAGGGTTGTGGGCCCCCCCGTAATCAAATCGAAAAAAAATTGGTAGAGACCTGGATGGAGGTCCTGGGCCGGGACAGGGATGGTGGTGGTGGGCAGCAGCCGATGATCGGTATTGATGATAATTTCTTTGAATTGGGGGGCCATTCGCTGAAAGCCATGGCTTTGATGTTGAAGATACACAAAGAATTCAATGTTAAAGTATCTTTGCCGGAGATTTTTGATGCGTTGACCATCAGGTGGTTATCTCATCATATCGAAAATAAAACCGGGGAAAAATACGTTTCCATCGAACCGGCACCCCAAAAAGATTATTATGCATTATCGCCGGCGCAAATGAGATTATATTTGATTCAACAGTTGAATCAAAAGAGTACCGGTTATAATATGTCCTGGGCTGCAGCATTGGAAGGAGACCCGGATTATAATAGACTGGAAGGGGTCTTCATCCGGTTGATCGACCGTCATGAAAGCCTGAGAACTTCCTTTCACATGCTGGCAGGTCAACCGGTGCAGAGGGTCCATGAGAACGTGGAATTCGAAATCGAATATTATTCGGACACAGGGGACACAGGGGACGGGGAGGAACGAAAGCAGGAGGCCAACCGGCAACTGCCAACTGATTTTTTCCGTCCTTTTGATCTTTCCCGGGCACCTCTTCTGCGGGTGGGGTTAATAAAAAAAACCGGCCTTTATCATTTCATCATAATAGACATGCATCATATCATTTCTGACGGTACTTCAATGAGCATATTAACCCGTGAATTTGTGAATCTTTATAAAGGAGCGGGATTACCTATTTTAAAGCTGCGGTACAAAGATTTTTCAGAATGGCAAAACCGGCGATTGGGAAGCGGGAAGTTAAAGCGGCAGGAGGAGTACTGGTTAAGCCACCTTTCCGGGGAGCTTCCTATCTTGAATATGCCTTTTGATTACCCCCGGCCAACCGTCCAGGGCTTTGATGGAGACCGGGTTCACTATCAACTGGAAGGACAACTGACCCGGGATTTAAATGCTTTAGCGGGAGAAACGGGTACCACGTTATATATGGTGTTATTGGCGGCATATAACCTCCTGGTTCGCGGGTATACAGGCCAGGAAGATATCATTATCGGGACCCCTATCGCTGGCCGCACCCATGCCGACCTGGAAAACGTGATAGGTCTTTTCCTGGAAACGCTTGCTATCCGTAGTTATCCACGAGGCGAGCGATATTTTAACCACTTTTTAGAGGAAATAAAAAACACCACTTTAACGGCCTATGAGAACCAGGATTATCCTTTCAGGGAACTGATAAAAAAGAAGGCGGATATAAATAATTTGAGCCGCAATCCCATATTTGACGTCATGTTAAATGTGTTGAACCAGGAGAGGACCGAGTTAAAGATGGAAGGTGTCAGGGTTATTCCTGTTGACCTGGAACCCGGGCGTTCGAAAGTGGACCTTACCGTAGAGGCGATGGAGGTTGACGATCAAATTATATTGCATTTTGAATATTGCACGGCTTTATTTAGCAGGAATACAATAGAGCGATTGACAGGGCATTTTGTTAACATCCTGGAGAACCTGGTTCACCACCCGCACATGCGAATTTCTGAAATAGAACTACTGAGCGCAAAAGAAAAATTACAAATCCTGGAGGAATTTAATACCGCTTTTAGTGAGCCGATTAGAAATGAAACTTTCATCGAGGGTTTTGAGAAACAGGTGAAAAACACCCCGGACCGGGTGGCACTTATCGGGCAAATGCATCTTACTTACCGGGAGTTGAAAGAGAAATCGACTCGATTGGCCTGTTTATTGAGGGAAAAAGGGGTCGAAGCGGATGTCATTGTGGGAATTATGGTAGAGAGGACCGTAGAAATGATTATCGGCATATTGGGCATTTTGAAAGCCGGTGGTGCCTATATGCCCATTGACCCGGAGTACCCGGAAGAACGGGTAAATTATATGTTAGCGGACAGCAATGTGGGGATTTTGTTGAGTGGGGTGAGTGAGGTGAGTAAGGTAAGTAAGGGAATTGAGTTAGTTAGTTTGAGCGAGCTGAATGAGGAATTCCCTACTCACCTTACTCACCTTATTCACCCTACTCACCTATGCTACATTATTTACACCTCCGGTTCCACGGGCAAGCCTAAGGGAGTCATGGTTAACCATAAAAACCTTGTTTCTTACCTGGATTCTTTTGAACGGGAGTTTAAGATTACGGTGGATGATGTAGTTCTTCAGCAGGCTTCGTATTCTTTTGATGCGTTTGTGGAAGAGGTATTTCCCTGCTTATTAAAAGGTGGAAAGATTGCGCTTCCTTCCCGGGACCGGGTGCGGGATACGGCATTATTGGTGGACTTTATTTCCGCTAATAAAATAAGTATGATCGATTGTTCTCCTTTGTTGTTAAGCGAGTTAAACAGGTCATGCCCGGTCAATGCGCCTGGTGTACCTCTTGGACAAAATCCGCTGCACACCGTTCACACGTTCATCAGTGGTGGAGATGTATTAAAGAGTGAATACATCGGCAATCTTATCAAAACAGGGGTGGTATATAACACTTACGGTCCGACGGAAACAACCGTATGTGCCAGCTATCATAAACTCAGCGGTGAAGAACAGTCCAAAATCCCCATTGGGAAACCTATTACCAATTACCGGGTTTATATTCTTAACCGGGCTCATAGATGTTTACCCATAGGGGTCCCGGGTGAGTTGTGTATTTCCGGGTTAGGGGTTACCAGGGGTTATTTAAATCAGCCGGAGTTAACCGCAGAAAAGTTTGACCATGATTTATGGGATTTCCAGGATTACCAGGATGAGAAAGAAAAGGGGGTAGGCGAAAATAAGCAAAAGCTTTTGCGGGGGGTCCAGGGGGGCGGTTTTCTCGAAAAGAGCCCCCCTGGTCGCCGAAGGCTTTACAAAACAGGTGATTTAGCGCGGTGGTTGGTGGATGGGAATATTGAATTCTTGGGGCGGATCGATCAGCAGGTCAAAATTCGAGGATACCGGATTGAATTGGGTGAAATCGAGTATCACCTGTTACAGCATAAAGAAATCAAAGAAGCTGTTGTGGTGATTCATACCGATAAGAACAACCAGCGCGATTTGTGTGCTTATGTGGTGACCCGCGCGCCTCTTACAGACCAGGGCTTGGGGAAGCTTAAACTGAAGGAGTACTTATCCCGACAAATGCCCACATATATGGTGCCCACGTGGATCGTGCCGTTGGAGCGTATCCCCCTTACTCCCAACGGTAAGATAGACCGGAAGGCGCTGCCGGGCCCCCGGTTAATGCGGGGAGATCAGTATGCGGCCCCTCGTACGCAAACAGAAAGAGAACTGGCAGATATATGGGCGGACATTTTGGATGTGAAACCGGAAGTTGTCGGTATCGATGATGGTTTTTTTGAATTGGGCGGCCATTCTCTAAAGGCCACCATCATGATCGGGCGAATCCATAAAGCGTTTCAGGTTCGCTTGACCCTTGCGGAAGTGTTTCAGAACATTACGATTCGGCAGTTGGCCCGGTGCATTAAAGGGAAGGAAATGGAAACGTACTTCTCTATCGAACCCGCTCCCAGGAAGGATTACTATGAGGTCTCTTCCGCTCAAAAACGGTTGTACATTCTTCAGCAAATTAACCCTGACAGTATTGACTACAATATGCCCTTATACACATTTATCCAGGGGGATATAGACAGAGAACGCCTTAAAGATGCACTGCACCGATTAATCCTTCGGTATGAAGTGCTGCGAACATCCATCCAGATGAAGGATGGCCAACCCGTCCAGGTCATCTATCCCGACTGTACATCGGACGTTGAATATATTAATACGGATACGGATACGATGGAGGAACCCCTGAGCTTGACAGTGTTGGTGCGGGATTTTGTCCGTCCTTTTGATATGGCCAAACCACCGTTGTTCCGGGTTCGGTTAAAAAAAGTCTCGGATTCTACCCATTTCTTGATAGTAGACATGCATCATATCATTACCGATGGTGTCAGCCTGCGGATATTCATAAAGGAATTTATGGCCCTCTACGCCGGCCAGGAACTACCACCGGTGAAGCTCCAGTATAAGGATTTCTCCCAGTGGCAGAACAATCTTATTCGCAGCGGTGATATTAAAAAGCAAGAGAACTACTGGCTCCGGCAGTTCGAAGATGACATTCCCCAAATGGAGCTGCCCCTGGATTATCCACGTCCCCCTGCACACCTTCATAATTCCGAATGCGAGGTCATTTATATTAAAATTCCTGCCGAGCTTACCTCGAAAGTAAGAACATTTACCCTGGAAACAGAAACCACCCCTTACATGGTGCTGCTGGCTGTTTACAACATTTTATTATCGAGGTATTCCAACCAGGAGGATATTGTGGTGGGGTCTGCCGTGGCTGGCCGCAGGCATGCGGACCTGGAAAACATCATGGGAATGTTTGTCAATATGCTGGTCATGAGAAACCACCTCCATGAGTACCTTACCTTCATGGAATTTTTACAACAGGTCAAAATCACAGCCCTTAATGCCTATGAAAACCAGGATTACCAGTTCGATGAATTGGTGAACAAGTTGGGAATTGAATTCCAGGTGGGTAGAAACCCGTTATTTGACACCCAGTTTAGCTTTCAAAACGCAGGAGATTTGGCAAAAGAGAATGAGGCCGTTAATTCCGGGAACTCCGCAGCGAGTCCTGTTTCCTCCTGGCATACTAAACAGGCTTTTGATTTAGGGGTGAATGTTGCGGAAAAGGAAGACACGTACGGGATGTTAATCGGATACTTAACTGCCCTGTTTAAACGCTCCACCATTGAAAATATGGCAAAACATTACGTGGAGATCCTGGAACAATGTATGAAGAATATAAATATTAAAATCAAGGATATTGCTATATCTTTGGACCTTGTGACCGGTAAGACGGAGTTGACCGAGGAGGATGTCAGTGATTTCGGATTTTAGAGGAATTTAGAGATTAAAGGAGATAATGAGGTAATTCATGAGTGAAAAAATAGTGTTGGCTTTACTGCCTTATTGGAGCCCATTGATACCGCCCATGGGCATTACCTGCCTTAAAAGTTACCTGGTCCGCAGCGCTTACCCGGTCAAAACCGTGGACGCCAATGTGGAACCACGTTTCCAGGAGGTCATTGACCGGTATTATGATTATTTAAGAGAGTACATTCCCCCGGGAAAGCAAGGCAATATTTATAACATTGGCAACGACGTACTGCGTCATCATATGATGGCTCATCTTCATTACCAGGATGAGAACCAATACATTCAGTTGGTGAAGCAGCTGGTGTGGGAAACGTTTTTTACCACTCTAACGCATGACCAGGTGATCCTGTTGAACCAGCAGCTGGATACCTTTTTTACCCGACTTAGGGAGTATATACTGGATTTATTGGAAAAAGAAACCCCCACCGTATTGGGATTATCCGCTTATACGGTTACCCTTCCCGCCTCTCTTTTTGCCTTCCGGCTGGCCAAAGAGACCAACCCCGGAATTAAAACGGTGATGGGTGGTGGGATTTTTTCAGGGGAGTTGGATACTGCTTCCCCTAATTTCCGGTATTTCCTGGAACAGACTCCTTATATCGATAAAATTATAGTTGGTGAGGGAGAACAATTATTGCTTAAATTTCTAAAAGGGGAACTCCCTGATTCGAAGCGGGTCTATACCCTGGAGGACATCGGCGGCCAGACAATGGACTTATCGCAGGCCCCGGTGCCTGATTTTTCTGACCTGGATATCCGTTATTATCCCATGCTGTCTACCTACAGCTCCCGCAGTTGTCCCTTTAATTGTTCCTTTTGTTCGGAAAAAGTCATGTGGGGGAGGTTTCGGAAAAAGAAGGCCCATTATATTGCAGAGGAATTAGCTCAACTGTCCCGTGAATATAAGACCCAGTTATTTTTGCTGAGCGATTCCCTTTTGAATCCTGTGGTGAAGGACCTTGCCAATGCACTCATCGATGCGGGTCATTCCATTTACTGGGACGGCTACCTGCGGGTGGACCCATCGGCCTGTAACCGGGACAATACCTTCCAGTGGCGGCGGGGTGGGTTTTACCGGGCACGACTGGGATTGGAAAGCGGTTCCCCCCGCATCCTGGAACGGATGGGCAAAAAAATATCCCCGGAACAAATCAAGGAAGCAGTAAGCAGCCTTGCCTATGCCGGTATCAAAACTACCACCTACTGGGTCATCGGCTACCCCGGAGAAACAGAAGAGGATTTCCAGCTCACCCTGGACCTGGTTGAGGAAATGAAGGATGACATTTATGAAGCCGACTGTAATCCCTTTATCTATTTTTTAACCGGCCAGGTGGAATCCCTTCAATGGGCTGGGGAAAATAAACGGCGGCTTTATGCGCCGGAGTTTCGACAGATGCTGATGCTTGAGACCTGGGTCCTGGACACACCTCCTTCCCGGGAACAGACCTACAAACGCCTCAATCGTTTTGTGGACCACTGTAAGAAACTGGGTATCCCTAACCCCTATGCGCTGCGGGAAATTTACGACGCAGATGAACGGTGGAAAAAACTCCATACCAATGCAGTACCTTCGCTGATGGATTTTTTGCAAGCCAAAAACAGCGGCATCATTTCCATCGCTGAAAATAAACAGGTAAAACCGATTGTCTATGGTCAAAATATCCCCCAAATCCAAGGCGATTGGAGATTTTAAGGAGATTTAAATGGAAAATATGAGTATGAATCAATCAAAAGAGCGAACCTTGGCCGCGGGTCAAAATATCAAGGAGAGGGATTATTGGCTGGAAAAATTGTCCGGCCAGTTGGTGAAAACCACGTTTCCCTACGATTCCAGGAAAGCGGGTGAAAAAGACATGGTCTCCCTCACCTTCAAATTCATTGATCCTGTTTATTCCAACCTGTTAAGGATCAGCAACAAGTCTGATGTGCGGCTGCATATTATCCTGGCAGCCGGTTGGTTGATGCTGCTGCATCGATACACCGGTGCCGACGATATTATTGTGGGTATCCCCACCTACCGGCAGGAAGTTGAAGGCCAGTTGATCAACACGGCACTGGCCCTGAGAAATAGGGTAACCGGTGAAATGACCGTTAAAGAGCTGCTGCTCCAGGTGGGACAGACCGTATTGAAAGCCAATGAAAACCAGAATTATCCCATTGAAACCCTTATTTATAAATTGAACTTGCCGGAGTCAGAAGGTGATTTTCCTCTTTTTGATATTTCTGTTTTGTTGGAGGAATTACATGATAAAAGCTACCTGGATCATATCCGGCAGAACCTGGTGGTTTCTTTTCGCAAATCTACTGCATCCCTTGAAGGTGTAATGGAGTACAATGCCAATTTATACAGTGAAGCCGCCATGCAGCGTATTGTCAGGCATTTTTGTCAACTGGTGGAACATGCACTAATGGACGTAAACGTTCCCATCTCACAGCTTGAAATGCTGTCGCAGCAGGAACGAAAACAATTATTAAAGAATTTTAATGACAATGCCGCTGATTTTCCCCGGGATAAAAGTATTTACCGGTTTGTTGAAGACCAGGCCCGGAGAACACCCGGTGCTGCTGCCGTATCTTTTGAAGGTAGTTCCCGCACTTATGAACAATTGAACCGAAGTGCCAATCGATTGGCACGGGTATTGATGGCAAACGGTGTCCGCACTGATCACACCGTTGGGATTTTAATGGATCGCAGTCCCACCATGGTGGAGAGTATCCTGGCGGTATGGAAAGCCGGGGGGGCATATATCCCCCTTGATATGGATTATCCCTCGCAGCGTTTAATGGGGATATTAAATGATTCGGATACGGGTGTTCTTTTTGCGGATACCCATGCCCTGGACCCTCAACTGTACAAGAAATTAAAAGAAAGTTACAGCGGCATCATTGTTGAGGTTACCACCAATAACTCCTCTTCCGGTAACTTTGAGGAGGGTAGGGGAGAGCCAGGTTACGAGAACCCGGACCTGGACATCCCCATGTACAGCCTGGCTTACGTCATTTATACTTCCGGGTCCACGGGTAAACCCAAAGGCGCGATGGTGGAACATATCGGTATGATGAACCATATCCAGTCCAAAATCGATCTTCTTGGCATCACAGAAAAGAGCGTCGTTGCTCAAAATGCTTCCCAGACGTTTGATATTTCGGTGTGGCAGTTTTTTGTTGCCCTGACGCAAGGTGGGAAAACCGTTATTTATCCCGATGCCCTGATCCTGGACCCGGTGAAATTCATTCATCGCCTGAATGAGGACCGTGTCAGCATCCTGGAAGTTGTACCGTCGTATCTGGCTGTCATGTTGGATGCTGAAGCGGCACAGGATGCCGTTTCTTTAGCTGTGCCCATTGAGTACTTGTTGGTCACTGGTGAAGAAATCAAACCCCACCTGGTTGCCCGTTGGTTTGAAATGTATCCCGGTATTCCCATGGTTAATGCTTATGGGCCCACTGAAGCTTCTGACGACATCACCCATCATGTGATGGACTGTGCCCCCAACGTGGAGCGTATACCCATCGGCAAACCTGTCCGGAACTTGAACATTTATATCGTGGATCAGTATATGAAGCTGTGTCCCATCGGTGCAGCCGGAGAGATCTGGGTGTCCGGTGTGGGAGTGGGCAGGGGATATTTAAAGGATGAGGAACGTACGGCCCGGGCGTTTATGGATGACTCCTTTGCCGACGAAGCCGGGATACGTCTCTATAAAACCGGTGACCTTGGCCGTTGGTTAGCAGACGGTACCATTGAATTCCTGGGACGGATGGATTACCAGGTTAAAATAAGAGGTTTTCGCATCGAATTGGAGGAAATAGAAAACTGCCTGGTGCGTCACTCCCTGGTTAAAGAGGCTGTGGTAACGGACAGGGAGGATGCGGAAGGTAATAAGTACCTGTGTGCTTATATTGTGGGAACCGACGCATTTAAGAAAGATTATGACATCGAGACATTAAAAGGGTACTTGAGCCAGATACTGCCGGATTATATGGTCCCTGCCCATTTTGTGGTGTTGGAACAGTTTCCCCTGACTTCTAACGGCAAGATCGATCGAAAAGCCTTACCGGCCCCGGAAATTCACGTTAGTGACATCCCTTATATCTCGGAGGAGGCGTTAAAACAGTGGCAAGAGGAATATGAAGTTCACGGCTTCCAGGGACCCGCTGCGGTTGATCAAGCAGGGAAAAAACCTCGCCGCCGTATTGATCCGGCCGAAGAGGTGCAGGAGATGTATAAAAAACTGGAGCAGTATCCGAAACCCCCGGGAAAAACCTATTACCCCTTGAGTCATTCGCAAAAAATGCTCTATTTTAATGAAAAGATACTCCCGGGAAAAGCCTTTAACAACTTATTCTTTACCGTACAATATCCCGGGACCCTGGATCCAGGATTGCTGCAGCAAACCATTAATAAAGTACTGCTTAAAAACCCTGGGCTGCGTCTGCGCATTGTGGAATTGGACCTGGGCTCCTCCATCGAACCGGCCCAGTATGTGAGCGAATATGAAGAATACCTCCTGGAGTCCGTCGACTTTTCTTCCGCTAATAACGGCAGCCTGGAAACGTGGTTGTGGGAACAAATCGATAAATCCTTTGAACTCATTGACAGCGACCTGTTTTATTTCACCTATATAAAATATAACTCGCAGGAAAGCGGTTACTGTGTCAAACTTCATCACATGTTGTCTGATAGTTGGACACATGAGATGCTTATTGATGAAATCCATCATATATACCAGCGGTTAAAAAAAGGCGGATCCCCGGATGAGACATTGAATCCTTCCTTTATTCAATACCTCCTTGATGAGAGGGATTACTTGATCTCCCCGCAATTTAAAGAAGACCGGGCATTCTGGCATGAGACTATGGTCCCCCTGCCGCGGGAAGCGGATATCTCGCTGCAACAAGGGAATCCCTTTGACATTGAAATTAATGTGAATCGATTAATGGTTCCCGGTAACGTGTGCCGCCGGATGCAAGAATACAGTAAAAAACATGGTACCTCTATTTTTAGGCTAATCCTCTCGGCACTTTCGATATATGTATTCAAAGCAGCCGGTATGGAGGATTTTGTCATCGGCAGTGTCAAACACCGTCGTTCCACACCAGCCAAACGCCAAATGGCTGGTATGTTGATTGATTTCTTTCCCTTACGGATAAAAATCGATCCGGGAATGGAATTCGGAGATTTTGTAGAAAAAAACGGACAGGATTTTCGCTATTTGATAAAAAACCATGGACAATATCCCTTTTATATCTTGCTCACTGAACTTAAAGAAATCACTGGCGTGGACCCTGCATATTTGAATAACATTAACATCGTGGACCGTTCCCCCAGGGAAAGGGAGGGAGAATATACCTACCAGCACCATTCCAACCACTATTCTTTCGATCCCCTCACCCTTCATGTTTTTTATATCAGTGAAAAGGAAAAGGAGTTGGAAATCGAACTGCTGTGGGAGTACCAGGCGGCACGTTTTTGCCATACTCATATCGCAAGTATTCACCGCAGTTTGGTGAGCATATTGTCAGATGCGCTGGAAAACCCTGGGAAACCGTTATCAGCAATAGATATACTCTCGGAAGAAGATAAGCGTTTGATTCTTCATACCTTTAATAATACCACCGCAGAGTTTCCTGGGGATAAAACCCTTTATCAACTGTTTGAAGAACAAGTCACCCGGACACCTACGAATACAGCCGTCAGAGTGGAAGATCATCCCGGTTCCCTTACTTACGAAGAGTTAAATCAGAAGGCCAACCAACTGGCCCGTCATTTGCGGTCCAGGGGTGTTACCACCGACAATATCGCGGCCATGTTGGTGAAGCGCTCGTTTGAGATGATCATCGGCATCCTGGCAGTTATGAAAGCTGGCGGTGCCTACTTGCCGATTGGTCTGACCGACCCGGAGAATCGCATCGCTTACATGTGCCGCGACTGTGGAGTGGAGTTAATCCTGATCGATAAAACCCGGGAATTGCCGGATAAAGCTGCTATTTCAATGATGTTGGACGTAACGGATGAGAGCCTTTACCAGGGAGAAGATATCAACCTGCCGTTGGTCAATACATCGCGGGACCCGGCCGCTGTTTTTTACACCTCCGGCAGCACCGGGAAACCCAAAGGCGTGGTAGTGGAACACCGGGGCCTGGTCAATCGCTTGTGGTGGCTGAACAAATTATTTCAACTAGAAGAAACCCATATCTTCCTGCAGCTGACCCCGGTGACCTTTGACGTCTCCGTATGGGAATTGTTGGGATGGTCATTCCGGGGGGCATCGGTTTATTTCCTGGCCCCCACCAGGGGAGTTAAAACCGGGAACATTGTCGAGGCGGCAATAAAAGGTAAAGTGACGTACATGCACATTCCCCCGGCATTCCAGTTAGCTGCCCTGGATTATATTGAAACCCGGGGCAAGTTGAAAGACGTGGGGCAGTTGAAACAGGTAATTGCCAGCGGTGAGGCCCTGCTGCCTGCCCATGTCAACGCCTTTAACTGCTTGCTCTACCGCAGCAGCGGCACCCGGTTGTTCAACCTCTACGGCCCTACTGAAGCCTCTATTGAAGTCTCTTACTTTGACTGCTCCTCGGATGAGGACGTGCAGAAAGTACCCATTGGCAAGCCCATCGATAACGTTCATTTATATATTGTGGATGATGACCTGAACCTGGTCCCTATGGGGGTTCCCGGTCATTTATGCATTGCCGGTACGGCTGTTGCCAGGGGTTATGTGAACCAACCCCTATTGACCCGGGAAGCCTTCGGGCAAGACCCTTATGTACCGGGTGATCGGATGTACTTTACCGGCGACCTGGCCAGGTGGCTGCCGGAGGGCAATATCGAATTCCTGGGCCGCATCGACCACCAGGTGCAATTGGATGGGATCCGCATCGAACCGGGAGAGATCGAAAGCCTCCTGCTGAAACAAAAACATGTAAAAGAAGCCGCCGTGGTTCCCTGGAAAGATGATAAGAATGGCCGTCTAACGCTTTGTGCTTTCCTGGTGGCTCAACGTGATCTCAGCCAATCCGATTTAAGAATGGTCCTGGTGAGTGAATTACCGCGATTCATGATTCCTTCCCGCTTCATTGAACTGGACCGGATGCCGGTGAGTTCCAGTGGTAAAATCGACCGTAAGGTCCTGGAAGAATTAGTTCCTGTCTGCCGGCCGAGAACAATGAATATCGTCGATGAGTTAATGAAACAGGTGAAAATGAAAGGGGTACCGCAAAAACGGTTAATAGACAAAATGTCTGTTGATATGGAAGAACAAGAATGGATAAGTGAAGAGAGCGGTGAACATGAGATCATATTGTCAGAGGAAGACAAGCAAAAGATATTATATACCTTCAATGATACGGAAGTGGAATACCCGGGAGATAAGACCATTTATCAATTGTTTGAAGAGCAGGCGGCCAGGACGCCTGACGGCGTCGCTGTAGTTGGCAGTTGGCAGGGGGTGGCACTGGTACACCCGGCCGATAAGGGGGCAGTTGTCAAGGAGAAATACGGGGAACCGGTACGGTTAACTTACAGGGATTTGAACCAAAAATCAAATCAATTGGCGCGGGTATTACGGGCCAGGGGGGTTAGTGCCAACAGCATTGTGGGCATCATGGTGGAACGAACCATTGAAATGATGATTGGTATGATGGCCATCATAAAAGCCGGGGGGGCGTACCTGGCAATTTCCCTGACCTACCCGGATAAACGTATTGAATTTATGTGCAGGGACAGCGGCATGCAATTGATATTAACGGATAACACCCGCTCCCTGCCTGACCGGGTGGGACCGTCAATGGATATTATAAATGAAGAATATCATCGGGAAGATCCTGGTAACCTGGAGTTGGTGAATACCTCCAGGGACGCGGCTGCTGTGTTCTATACTTCCGGCAGCACCGGTACTCCCAAGGGCGTCCTGGTGGAGCACCAGGGCATGGTGAACCGGATGCACTGGATGCATCGCCGCTATCCCATCGATGAAACCGACGTGATCCTGCAAAAAACCGCGGTGGTATTCGATGTATCCGTGTGGGAGTTATTCTGGTGGTCCTTTTATGGAGCATCGGTTTACCTTTTGCCTCCCGGGCAGGGGGACAAGCCTCAGGATATTGTGGATGCCGTTAAAAATGGAGGCGTTACCCAGATGCATTTCATCCCTACCCCCATGGCTGCGTTCCTGCACCATGTGGAAGAAACCGGGCAGGTGAAAGAACTGGCTTCGTTGAAGCGGGTTTTTGCCAGCGGTGAAGCACTAGCTCCGGCATTGGTCAACCATTTTAACCGGCTGCTCTACCAGGACAATGGCACCCGATTGTACAACCTGTACGGCCCCACCGAAGCCTCCATTGATGTTTCTTATTTTGATTGTCCCGGTGATACGCAGCAGGAGAAGATTCCCATCGGTAAACCCATTGATAATATCCAGCTCTATATTGTGGGCCGCAGCCTGGAACTGCTGCCCATTGGCACTGCCGGTGAACTCTGCATCGCCGGTGTCGGCCTGGCCAGGGGGTACCTGAACCGGCCGGAATTAACCGCTGAAAAGTTTGACCAGGATTTATTGGATTACCAGGATTACCGGGATGAGAAAAAAAAGGAAAATTATCAAAAGTTTTTGCGGGGGTCCATCCAGGGGGCAGTTTTTTCAAAAAGAGCTCCCTGGTCGCCGAAGGCTTTACAAAACCGGAGATTTAGCCCGTTGGTTGCCGGATGGCAATATCGAATTCCTGGGGCGTATTGATCACCAGGTGCAGATCAACGGTATACGCATCGAATTGGAGGAAATAGAACGTGCCCTTTTGGCGCATAAGGACATTAAAGAAGCGGTTGTGGTCGCCAGCAGTGATGAAAGCGGCGAACCATACCTCTGCGCCTTTGTGAAGGCTGCCCATGATCTTGCTCAATCGGATTTCAGACAGGCCCTGGCCAGGGAATTGCCTCACTATATGGTTCCTGCCCGGTTCATAGAATTGGAAAAACTTCCCCTAACACCCACCGGTAAAGTCGATCGAAAACTGCTAAAACTCATCGACCTGGAAATGAAAAAGGAACGGCAGGTGGAATACGTGGCTCCCAAAACCGAACTGGAGACCCAAATTGCCGACATCTGGAAAGAGGTACTTAATACCGATAAAGTGGGAATCCATGACAATTTTTTTGACCTGGGAGGTAATTCGCTGGGCATCATCCAGGTGAATTTCAAATTGAAAGCCGCTTTTAAGCGGGAAATTCCCGCTCTTATCATGTTTGAATATTCCACGATTGCCTCCATGGTCCGTTACCTGGAAGAAAATTCAGATACTGATACTGCACATGACGTGTCACCGGTGGAAGAGCAACCGCATGATCGTGTTGAGGTAAAAACCAGGGGCAGGAACAAGATGCAGCAGCGGAGAACAAAAATAAAGAAAGACCGTGGACAGGAGGAATAAAATGAACAGCAATATAAAAGCAAAAAAAAATGACCATGAAACCGGGCTTGAGGTAGCAGTCATTGGCATGGCTGGGAGGTTCCCCAAGGCTTGGAGTATCGAGGAATTATGGGAGAATCTCAAGAATGGCAGGGATTGTATTTCGTTTTTTACGGACGACGAGTTGATAGAAGAATCAGGGATTGATCCCCGGGTGGTGAAGAATCCCAATTATGTCAAAGCCAAGGGGATAATCGAAGATGGTGAATATTTCGATGCTGCCTTTTTTGGATACAGTATAGGGGAAGCGCGGTTGATGGACCCCCAGACGCGGGTATTTCATGAGGTGGTCTGGCATGCCCTGGAAGATGCGGGTTATGATCCGTTTGCCTATAACGGCCGTATCGGCATATATGCCGGGTCCAGGCCTTCTCTCGAGTGGCAGGCCATGACTTTTATGGCTCCCAATGATGGGACCGTGGATTTTATGAGTATGACATTATTAAGCTCGAAGGATCATATCTGTACACGAATTTCTTATGCGTTGAACCTCAGGGGGCCCAGTTATTCGTTTTATACCGCCTGTTCCACATCGCTGGTGGCCGTTCACCTTGCTTCACAGGCACTGCTGAGCGGTGAGTGCGACATGGCCCTGGCCGGTGGTATCACCATTAAATTCCCCAAGAAACAGGGATATCTCCACCAGGAAGATATGGTGCTTTCACCGGATGGTCACACCCGTTCTTTTGACGCCAAAGCCGGGGGCCTAGTGGGAGGCAACGGCGCGGGAGTCGTGCTGCTGAAAGTGCTGGAAGATGCGCGGCGGGACCGGGACCATATCTACGCGGTTATAAAAGGAACCGGTATTAATAACGATGGAAACCGGAAAATCGGTTATACCGCCCCCAGTATAATAGGACAGGAAGAGTTAATGCGGGACGTTTACAGCGCCGCTGAAGTGGATACCAAAAGTATTACCTTTGTCGAATGCCACGGGTCGGCTACCACCCTGGGAGACCCGGTAGAAGTGGAAGCGTTAAGACGCGCCTTTCATAAAACCAATGGGGACTGCTGCGCCATAGGGGCGATTAAAACCAATATGGGCCACACCGACTGTGCCGCCGGTATCGCCAGTTTTATCAAAGTTGTCCTGGCCCTGGTACACCGCCAGATACCACCCTCTCTCTACTTTGACACACCCAATCCCAAAATCGACTTTGAAAACAGTCCCTTTTATGTCATTACCGAACTGGAAGAATGGCACAATGATGAGTACTTCTTGCGCGCCGCTGTCAATTCGCTGGGCCTGGGCGGTACCAATGCCCACGTGGTTCTCCAGGAAGCCCCCCCGGAACTGGAAGACCACGTTTCGGAAATCACCAGGGAGTATAAATTACTTCCCCTCTCAGCCAAAAGTCCCACGGCCCTGGCCAAAATAACCGAAAACCTGGCAACATATTTAAAAGAAAATCATGGTAATCCTGAAAATCCTGTAAATCCTGGTCTAATGCTTGCCGACGCGGCTTACACACTGCAGATGGGAAGAGGCCACTTTGCAATTCGCCAGGCCTTTGTTTGTTCCGATACCAAAGAAGCGGTCAACCTGCTTTCCAACCCTGATACCGCACCGGTTCAGCCCTTCCATGCCAGTAGAAAAGACGCTCCCCTGGTGTTCATGTATTCCGGGCAGGGCTCCGAGTATATCAACATGGGACTGGACCTCTACAAAAAAGAAGAATGCTTCCGGCAGGATATCGATCACTGCTTCGAGTATTTGACCTCTCTTATCGGCGAAAATATCAAATTCGTCCTCTATCCCCAGGATGAGCAGCATATGAAAGAAGCGGAAAAGAGAATCCACCGGCTTTATTACACTCAGCCGGTGAAGTTCATTTTTGAGTACGCCTATTCCCGTCTTTTGATGCGCTGGGGACTCAAACCCCATGCCCTGATGGGCTACAGCTTCGGCGAGTATATTGTGGCCTGTTTAGCCGGGGTGTTTTCCATGGAAGATGGCCTGAAAGTGCTGTTAAAACGCGGTGAAATAATGGAAAAAGGTTTCCACGGCGGCATGATGACCGTATCACTCCCGGAAGCGGAACTGATCCCCTTACTCCCCCCCGACAGCTTTATCGGCGGCGTCAATACCGATGAACTCTGTCTTGTCTCCGGGGACGCCCAGGCCATCGATGCCCTGGAAAAAGAATTGGAGAAAAGAAAGGTGGACATGCTCAGGTACCGCCCCACCTTCCCCGGGCATTGCCCTTTGGTGGAACCCATGCTGGATGAATTACTCCAGGAACTGGAAAAAATCACCTTTAACAAACCCGTAATTCCTATCGTATGTGGACTCACCGGCACCTGGATGACGGTCGAGGATGCCACAGACCCATCCTATTTTACCCGCCAGCTCCGGGAACCGGTGCGCTTTGCCGATATGCTTAGAACCCTGTTTGAAAACCCCGATACCATCTTTTTGGAAGTGGGACCTGGTACCACTCTGGTCAACTTTGTCAGGTATTATAAAGAAAGCGGCAAGCAGCCGGATATCCAGTATGCCACCATGGTGCGTCACCATAAAGACCCGGCTGCGGATGATTATTTCCTGTTGAACCGGCTGGCCCAGTTGTGGAGTTATGGAATAGAGATCGACTGGGAAGCCTTTTACGGTGATGAGAAACGCCGGCGGGTATCCCTGCCAGGATATCCCTTTGAACGGCAAAAATACTGGATCGATTTTGATCCTTTCAAGGAGGCTGCCCAGGGTATAGGAAGACGCCGCGGCAAAAGCCCCTTTGTCAAAGACTGGTTTTATGTACCCTCATGGAAAAACTCCCTGTTGTCAGCCCCGGTACCGGATGCGCAAGACCTGGAAAAATCCTGGTTGGTCTTTATGGACGCGGAGAACCAGGGTGATGCCCTGGTGAAAGAGCTTCAAAAAGACGGCCGGCCGATTATCACTGTACAGCAGGGTGAAACATTTGAAAAAGTAGGGGACAGCCAATATTGCCTGAATCTCCGGGAGGGCAGCCAGTACAACGATCTGTTCAAGGACTTAAAATCTTCCAGGAATGTACCGGTTACCATCATTCACCTGGGCAACCTCTCCCACAAAGCCCCGGGGCAGTCCCTGCTGGAATGGGGCGAGACCGTCCGGGATACCGGTTATCACAGTCTCCTTTATATTGCCCGGGCCATTGGTGAGCAAGGTATTTCCGTTGATATCCAGGTGGAAGTGGTTACCAACGGCATGCAGAGCACATCCGGAGAACCGTTGGACTACCCGGAAAAAGCCGCAGTCCTGGGACCTGTCAAAAACATTCCCCAGGAGTACCCCAACATCAAATGCCGCAGCGTGGATGTGCAATTGCCTGAACCAGGCAGCGAAAACGAAAAATTACTGGTGCGCCAGTTGAAGTCGGAATTCTTAATCCCTCAAACCCGGGACCAGGTGATCGCTTTCCGGGGGCCCCACCGGCTGGTGCAGGATTTTGAACCTGCCCCGCTGGAAGAGTTCAACGACGCTGCCCCTATTTTCAGGGAGAATGGGGTTTATCTTATCGTGGGCGGACTGGGCGGCGTGGGACGTGCCATGGCACAAGCCCTGGCAAAAACCAGGAAAGCCAAACTAATCCTCACCTCCAGGTATGGCCTGCCTCCCAAAGACCAATGGGAAGACTACCTGCAAAAGGCCGACAGCGAAGATAAAACCGCGAAACGCATCCGCGATGTCATGGAGATGGAGGACCAGGGGGGCGAAGTCATGGTGGCGGCGGTGGATGTCTCCGATGCCGCTGCCATGGAAGAAGCCGTGGAAAAAGCAAAAAAACGCTTCGGTCCTATCAATGGCGTGATTAACAGCGCCTTTGTAGCAGATGGGACGGTCATCCCCCGGCGCACCAAAGAGATTAGTGAAACAGTATTTGCTCCCAAAATCAACGGCACGATTATCCTCCATAACATTTTTGAAAAACAGGAACCCCTGGATTTCTTTGTTATTTGCTCTTCAATGGCCGGTATCTTCGGACCGGTGGGCCAGGTGGCCTATACAGCGGCCAGTGCCTTCCAGGATGCCTTTGCCTACTACCGCAGGACCCGCACATCCGCGTCCACCTATAATGTGTCCATCAACTGGTGCGGCTGGGCGGAAACCGAAGCCCTGCTGGATTCCCTCAAAAACCTCAGCAGTGACGTGGAAGTGAATATTGATCAACAACTTCAAAACGCTATGAGCAACCAGGAAGGGTTGGATGCCTTTAATCGTATCATGACCACCCATGCCCCCCAGGTATTGGTGAGTACATTGGAGATATCCGCCCTGTTGGAGCATCTGAATACCTCGGAAACGTCGCTGCGTTTCCAGGAAAAACTGGCAATGGAAGCCAAAACAAGTAAGGTTTTGTTAAAACGGCCCCAATTAAAATCCGACTATGTAGAGCCGCATAATGAGACCGAAGAAACCATTGCCCACATCTGGCAAGAGCTTTTCGGTTTTGAAACCGTCGGTGTCCAGGATGACTTCTTTGAACTGGGCGGTGACTCTCTCAAAGCTATGACTGTGAGTTCAAAAATTCAAAAGGAGTTGAGTGTCAAAATTCCTATTGCTGTATTTTTCAGCAGTCCCACCATCGAGGAATTGGCACAGCACATTACAGGAAAAGAACACGAGGTGGAAGAAACAGTGAAACAAGCCCAGGCGGTTATCCCTTTTGCCGGAGAAAAACCGTATTATCCTATTGCCCCCGGGCAAAAGACCATGTTCTTTCGCCAGCGAAAAAACCCTGAAAATACTTATTTTAATGTCCCCGCTCCATTTGGACTGGAAGGCCCCGTGGACAGGAAGACATTGGAAACCGTTTTCAAAATGATGATCAAGCGTCATGAGATATATAGGACCTCATTTCACCTGGAGGATGGTCAACCCATACAAAAAATCCATCCTGAATCCGACGTGGATTTCCGGGTTAACACCTGTGAGTCTTTGCCTTCCGAAGAGGACATTCAAAATACGATACGGAGCCTGATCATTCCTTTTGACCTGGAACAGGCACCCCTTTTCCGGGCCAACCTTATTAAGATCGATGAAAAGAGAAGTATATTACTGATGGATACGCATCAGCTTATTATAGACGGTACCTCTGCTGGGGTATTTAACAGCGAGTTCATCACGCTTTTAATGGGTAAAGAACTTCCTCCCCTGTCTCTTCAATATAAGGATTATGCCCAGTGGCAGCATGACCGACTCTATTCCGGCGATATGAAGAAAGCGGAGGAGTACTGGCTTCAGCAATTGAAAGACCCGCCGCTTCCGGTGAAGTTTCCCACTGATTTTCCCAGGCCTGCTGCCCCCACTTTTGACAGCTTTCCCGTATGGTTCGGTATCGATGAAGACCTGCTGCGGCGATTAAGAGACCTGGTCCGGGAGACCGGTGCTACCATGTTTATGGTATGGATGGCCGCCTACATGGTGCTGCTTCACAAGTACTCCAGCCAGGAAGATATTATCGTGGGAAATCGCATTGCCAATCGTCCCCATACCGACTTAGAGCGGATGGTAGGCAAGTTTTCCAGTGAAGTACCGTTTCGCGGCCGTCCCCAACCCCATCAGACCTTCAGGGAATTCCTGGAGCACATCAAAGAAGTGGCTTTGGGGGCCTTTAAGCACCAGGAATACCCCTGTGAACAGTTGGAAGAACGATTTTATCAGGGAACGGAAATAGACAGCCAGGACACCCCGGTCTATGACCGCAGCCCGTTTTATAACACCATTTTTGTCTACAATAATATGAGTCCCCCTGAAAAAGGGACTGGCGATTTCAGGGTATCTTATTTCGGGTACAAGAAAGTGAAAAAACTCTATGATATCCTGCTCCAGGGCACAGAAATCGGCGACCGCATAAGCGGACTGATCCAATGTTCCACCGAGCTTTTCAAACTGGAAACCATTACGCGCCTGAAACAAGGTTTCCTGGATATCCTGGAATGCATCGCAGCAACCCCGGATATTCCACTAGCACAGATTGATATTGAAGCGAATGCAGAGGCTGTCAAAGACCCCGGACCCGGGGAGGAAGAAAAATTTGTGCAAAGCGTTTTATAAAGGAAAATAAAGGAGAGTTAGGATGTATAAAGAAAACCGTCGAAGCGGGCAAGAAACCCACGAAACAGCACGGCAGCGCTTGCTTGAAACGGAGAAGCAGGCAGAATTAGGCGGTGGGCAGGAACGCATCGAACACCAGCACGCCGCAGGAAAACTTACGGCCAGGGAACGCCTTCAATTAATCCTGGACCCCGATACCTTTGTCGAGCTGGATAAATTTAAAAAACATCGCTGCGTTGAATTTGGAATCCAGTCCAAACGGTATCCCTGCGATGGTGTGGTCACCGGGTATGGTAAAATTGAAAACCGTTCGGTTTTTATATTTGCCCAGGATTTTACTTTCCTGGGCGGCTCTTTGGGTGGTGCCCATGCGGAAAAAATTTGCAAAATCATGGACCTGGCCATTGAAAACGGTGCACCGTTGATCGGTCTGAAGGATTCCGGCGGTGCCAGGCTCCAGGAAGGGGTTGTCAGTTCCGCCGGCTATGCGGATATCTTCTTACGAAATACCATGGCTTCCGGTGTAATTCCTCAAATTTCCGTTATTATGGGACCTTGTGCAGGTGGTGCCTCCTATTCTCCTGCCATTACGGATTTCATTATGATGATTGAAAACACCTCTTATATGTTTCTGACAGGACCGGATGTGATTCGTGAAGTGACGCACGAGAATGTGACAAAGGAAGAATTGGGCGGGCCCAAAGCCCATGCTGCCAAAAGCGGTGTGTGTCATTTATTGGCAAAGAATGACAAAGAGGGAATCCAGTTGGTGCGGGAATTATTAAGTTTTTTCCCCTCCAATAATATGGAGGACCCACCCTTTTATCCTACCAGTGACCCGGTTGACCGGAAAGAAAAAGCATTAAAAACAATAGTCCCGGTGGATCCCAATAAACCTTATGATATCAAACCGCTTATCTATCTGGTGGTGGATGACCGCTACTTCTTTGAAATCCATAAGGATTATGCTCCCAATATTGTCGTGGGATTTGCCCGGATGGGGGGAAGAGCTGTTGGTATTGTTGCTAATCAGCCCAATCGTTCGGCTGGATGCCTGGACATTGCTGCGTCCAAAAAAGGGGCCCGTTTCGTGCGGTTTTGCGATGCGTTTAATATTCCCCTGGTGGTATTTCATGATTCCCCGGGTTTCCTTCCGGGTGTTGACCAGGAGTACGGCGGTATCATCAGTGAGGGTGCCAAACTGTTATATGCTTTTTGTGAAGCCACGGTTCCCAGGGTTACCATAATAACTCGAAAAGCCTATGGCGGCGCTTATGTGGTGATGTCATCCAAGCATATCCGCGGTGATATCAACCTTGCTTATCCATTGGCTGAAATTGCCATAATGGGGGCTAAAGGCGCGGCAAATATCATTTTTCGAAAGGAGATCGCCGACGCCAAAGACCCGGAGAAAAAACGGCGGGAATTGGTTGAAAAATACAGGAAAACCCATTCAAACGCATACAGGGCTGCGGAGCTGGGATATATCGATGGTATTATTTTTCCGGAAGATACGCGCAAGCATATTATCCAGTCGCTTGAAATGTTGAAGAACAAACGCCAGAGTAATCCACCTAAAAAGCACGGGAATATCCCGTTATAAAAAATTACAAATTACAAATTCCAAATTACAAACAAATTCCAAATCCAAAATTACAAATTACAAACCCTTCTTTAAGAACAGAGTACAAATTATTACAATGGGGTAGGGTGTCTGAAACGTCTTAACACAGACTGACCGTGTATAAAAAATTTTTGCGGGGTCCAGGGGCNNAAAAGAGCCCCTGGCCGCCGGAGGCAATAGGTGTTTTCTATGATTCTGTAATTTCCTGGTTTTTCTTTTTATCTCTATACTTGTAGAAATTTAGCAGTACTTCGTGTCGCAGGAGGGGGTCTTTTGCCATGTGTTCTAATAGTTCTTTCACTTCCGGCATTGTTTCTTCCAGTGGCGGGGGCTTTTCTTCTTCCGTTTTCTCCGGTTTTTTTTCTTGGTAATACATGGGTTCCTTGTTGAAAATCAGCCAATCCATTGAAATGCCAAATTCCTGCTGCAGCAAGTCCAGGGAGACCAAACTGGGGAATGTCTCACCATTTTCGTTTTTGTAATAGGTGTTGGTTTCAATGCGCATCTTTGCGGCCATTTCTTTGGGGGGATAATTTCGCTCTTCACGCATTTTTTTCAACCTTCTTCCTACTTCCTGCAGTATCGATTTTCTATCTCTTTGCATTTTTTAGCTCCTTTATACTTTTAAAGATATATTATACGAAATTTTTTTACAAAAGTTTCGTTTTTGCTGGAAAAAAATAAAAAAAGTCTCATATTATGAGATATTTTCTTCTGAATAAGAGGTGTTTGCTTCAATATATGAGGTGTTCACTTTCATGTATGCGGTGTTCACTTCAAATGGAGGGGCGTTTGCTTTAGATTATGAGATTATTATGTTAATATATGAGGAAATTGATTCAAAATATGAGATAATAATCTACAAATGCGAGGTAATCATTTCTATGCATGAGGTATTTGTATCTATATGTGAGGTATAATTCTCAAAATATGAGATGATTATCTCAATATGAGGGGGGATCACTTTCATATATGCGGTTAAAATCTCACATGAAGTGTTGTTTGTATTAGGATGAGGGGTGTTTACATCAAAATATGAGACGTTTACCTCATAATATGAGACATTTGTCTCCAAATGTGAGGTTTTTGTCTCTTAACAAGAAAAAATCCTGTGCCAGGGCTGTCTTATTTTATTTGCATCGTTAGTTATTAATAATAATAGCGGCATTGTAAGAAATCGATGCGATCGCTGCTTACCGTATAAACGATACGATGCTCCTGGGTCAGGCGCCTGGACCATGCACCGGAAAGCATAGATTTGAGCGGCTCCGGCTTACCAATTCCTTCAAAGGGATTCCTCATAATGACTTCAATCAATTCAAATACTCGAAGGGCAATTTTTCGGTTTGTTTTCACCCAGTACCGCAAGTCTTCTCGAAATTGCGGTTGAAAGATCGACTCTCTTTGCTGATCTCTTTTTAACGCATCTTTTGTCTTTTTCTTACTCAAAACCTACCTCTTTTTTCAATTCTTCTAAAGATTGAGGCTTCCCCTGTTTTTTAATGGCACGTTCAAAGGCAGCCAATAGACGTTCGGCATTTTTGGGTGACCGTAACAGGTGGCTTGTTTCCAGCAGCCCAACTAATTCGGAAGCTGAGATGAGGGCTACATCTTCGGCCCCTCTTCTTTTTATGATAACCACTTCTTGATTGTTTGTTACCTCATCCCAGAGGTGGGCAAATTGTGCCCTAGCATTGGTATAGTTTGTCTGGATCGGCATAGATACCTCCAATTATTTTCCAGATTCCGTACAGGTATATTGTACATGTTTAGACCTCTTTCGTCAACATTTGAGATGAGATTTTTCAAGTGCCCTCCTTTTTCTCCTTTATTCTCTGTTAGTATAAAAAACGGTAAAAAGTGCCTGGGAAGATGGTTCCAGGGTTTCCTCAAAAAGTTGAAATCAAAAAATGTTATGTAGAAAGATCAGACCCTGTGACCTCAAGAAGATGATAATAGTCGAGCTAGAATATACCATCGGCAGTACTCCGGTCATCGATAAAGGTTACGTGTATTTAACGCTTGAATATGAAGACGGTGAAATTACGCTGAATAAATACGAGATCACGCTTCCTGAAAAGTGATATAAACCGAAACCGTGTTTGTAAAGCTTAAAAGCTTAAAAGCTGGCCTGGCCCCTTAGATACCTTAGACCTTGAAGAACTCTCCGCTCCGATGTTAAAGAGATCGGCCTATCTCCCACCAGGCATGTATATCGCTGAAATCGACAGCGGCGGTTATCTTGGCCAGGTTCTTTACAAGGTGAAGAAAAAAGCGTAAATATCCCTTTATATAACTCTTTATAGTTCATTTTTTTTCGCCTGTCCCCCTTTTCTTTTTTCTTTTAGATGGAATAACCTTTTTTCCAGACGCGCTCGAACTCGCAGGAGAACGCTGCAAAGAGGACACCGCCTTTCTTGAGGATCAGCATTGGCATACTGTGTGATCGTTGTGTCATGGCGTACGGGGTGACATATAATGTATGGTTGTCGATTATTGTCATTCCCATTGTAGGGATCAAGTCGTGAAGCCGAATTTCGATCTGCCTTTCATGTACTTCAAATGACTGATGAATCCATCTAATAAACCCTTCACATTCGTTCTTGAGGTCAGGATTTTCTTGGGATGTTCTTATTTTCATGATTTTGGACTTTGGGTCAAGAAGCAAGAACTGGAATCTACAGCCCATATTAAGTAATTGTGAGAGCAACTCATTGCCTTTGTCTTTCAGCCATGCGAGTGATTGCCCCATCATTTGCACCATCTTCGGGGATTCCCCACCAGTCACATCCTTGAAAAGAGCTTCTGTGATTGGCGATGCATCTTTGCGTTGTCGGAAAATTCTCTTAATGCCCAGTGTTCTCAATTCTTCTGCTTGCGGGAGCAGAGGAGTTGGCCAGATCTCCCTAGAAGATTCCAAAACTCTCGCAGCTGACTTGATGTTCTCAGTAAGTTTGCTCTCCCATCCTGGCAAAGTATAGTCGTATGTAATCATGCGAAGGTGTCTCAAGTCAAAGGGAATATTCTCCTTCTTTTGAGACAAAAGAATCACAGGTTTACCAACGGCGTGTGCCAAACCAAGCTCGTAAAGAACGTTCGGATTTTCTTCGCTAATGTCGCACAGAAGCAAGTCAGATTGAATTATAGCGTCTGTAATATCCTGTATTATTGGACGTTGTGGCACAGAAAATTCATCACCGCGAGTAACGGAGTATCCAAAAGCTTCGAGAGACGGTTTGAAGATACAAGAGTAGTAAGAATCGTAGCGGTCGCCGAAAGGCATAAGTACAAAAGCACTTTTTCTTCCTGTCATTTTCTGGTCTCCTTTTCGTCTACCGAACTATTTTGCTCTATAGTATATTTTATAATAAATAGAATTTTTTTTATATATGCACACTTCCTGTATTTTTTGTTTTTCGACTGCCCCCCTTTATCCCCTTTATTATAGTATTATAGTACGTTTTTCTTAAGTCAACAGAAGTGCCCCTTGACCCCCAAAAGCTTTTGAAGAAGGGGACCGAAGAAGGAGACCGGTGCCTGACTTTCTTACTTTTTCAGATTTTTAGTGTTATTACAGACGATTTTGTTTCAGAAAATGGTCTAAAATACAGGAAATAAAGTAGTCATTGGATACTTTATATCCTGTTTTTTCCCTTAACTGTCTATATACAGCCCAAATAGCAGGATATGCTTTGATGCTGGTTTCGATTATTTTACTGTTAATACAATCGATATAGTATCCATTTTAATGGTTATATGATCTCATGAAATAATGTAAGTATTATCTTCTGGAATAACAGAGAGGAGCAGAGCAAGGGAAATCCAGTCTGCCTCTTTTTTTATGTTGAAGATGAGGGTCTGATGTCGCTCGCGGCGTTAAGAGGCATCCTATCAGGGATGCGTCAAAGTCTTCATAAACCTTTGACGCATCTAAATTATGAATGATGAGTGATGAATGATGAAATAAACTTTCATGAACCCTGGTATTTCGCTATTGAAGTCACTTTTCATCATTCAGCATTCATAATTCATCATTTAACTTTGACGTAGTCCTGGGTATCCTATTATGCAGTTGTATCTTCTGCACTGCGTATCATTTTTAGCCAATTTGGAGATTCCCTTTCCCATAACGAGCACAAATCGTCTGTCCCGGTCTCTTCTATTACGATCTTAGCGTATTTGGGGTGTTTTCTCAGGGCAAGAAGAGAAGTGCATAGAGTGTCACCGGCAGTGTAGGCACGCTTCGTGTACTGTACTTAGCACTGTGCCCAGTATTTCCATCTTCCATCTCTCTAACTTTTTATCTTTCTGTTATGCAACTTTAATTTGTAATGCAAGACCATTAACTGATGTACTTTTAAAGCTTTCGTCGCATAAGTTTGACCTTCATCGTCACTGAATTCTACCTCATAAACGTCGGGTGCTAATATTTCAACAACTGTTCCCACCTGCCAGCAATATAAACCCTCCTGGGGGAGATCTTCAGTGAGAGCCACAACATCCAGTAACTTTATTGGATTATTCATTAGATACTGAGTTCACGTTTTACTTCTTCAAGAGGAATTGTTTTCGTCTGTTTAACTCGCCAGCCGTGCTTCGATACGCTTGTATAGTATCAATAATTCTTCACTGCTGAGTTTTTCTATAGCAGACAAAAGAGTTGATAGGGGAATCTGAAGCCGCACCATCGGCTCTTCTCTTAGCAAGTTTTGTTTAAGTACAGATGTTATTTCCTGGGCATCTTCCCAAACATCTGATGCACTCATGACTTTTGCTTTAGGTTCATGAACCGACTTAGGTTTCATTGTTGCCAACCCTGAGACGTTGCGAACGTGCTGGTTATAAATATCTTATTATGCAACTTTAATGAGATTATAATGTAAAACCATTAACTGGTGTGCTTTTAACGCTTTCATCGCATACGTTTGACCTTCATCGTCACTGAATTCTACCTCATAAACGTCGGGTGCTAATATTTCAACAACTGTTCCCACCTGCCCGCAATATAAACCCTCCTGGGGTAGATCTTCGGTGAGAGCCACAACCTCTAGTAACTTTATTGGACTATTCATTTATTAAGATGCCTTCATTCCTGTAGTGTTGAAATAAGCTTCCGCCTTTAGAGGGTAATCCCTTTGCCCCTTTTCGCCCAGCCAACTTAAATAGTTCCAATTTATCCACTGTCGAGTTCCTCAGTTTAACCGGTAGAAATCAAAAATACCACAAACAAGAGAAAAAATCAAATACCAAAGCGGAAGAGCAATTATAAATTTTTTTTCCGTCTTGTCCCCTTATTGCTTTGTGTTCCTTTGTGCTTTTTACCGCATTGTAAATGCCTTTGTGGCTAAAATTTTAACAGATACGCCCGAAGGGCACCTTTCCTGGCAATCTATTAAAGCAGGCTGTAGATTCAGGCGGGGAGTATGGCAATTCTGTCCGACATAACCCCTTAATGATAAAAGGAGGTATTTGAAATGAAAGAATGTAAGAAAGGCAACAAAATGCTGCCGACAACAGCTATTCTGCTGATTTTGCTTGTATCGCTAATCGTGCCCCTATCGGCAGGAAACCCAACGACTGAAACCCTTGTTAAAGGGAACACCGCTTTTGCTGTGGAATTGTACCGAGAACTGGAAGGAATGGAAGGAAATAAATCGAGAAGGGGACCGGTGCCTGACTTTCTTACTTT
>JABAOF010001399.1_pt1 | contig 53116 bp, 41 predicted proteins | sample 7062171 | NCBI WGS metagenome assembly JABAOF01 (sample SAMN14538628, study PRJNA623070) | marine sediment metagenome | biome: marine biome [ENVO:00000428]; feature: marine pelagic biome [ENVO:01000023]; material: deep marine sediment [ENVO:00002113] | place: India: Gulf of Khambhat ... | reverse complement strand
TTAAAGCAGGTATTTCTATGCTAATCGTGTTTTTTTGTATCTTGATTGCTGGGTATAATTAGTGAACTTTTGGGATTTTCACCATCTTTTTTTATGGTTACACCTTGTGGTGAAAATACAATATCATTATTTTGATTATCATATGTTTCTTCTAAAGAATCAACAAATCCAATAATTAATGGTTCATCTTTTTGCAGAGAAGCAATTATTAAATCCCCTCTTTCATTTTTTATTGAATCAAGATTAATATCAGGTTAATCTCTGATTGTATATGCATTGAGGGATACTACCGCCATCATCAAAAAGGTAGGCTTATCACCAGAAAATTACCAGTTTTCCAAATTTTTTTTAATTTAGTCATATTTTAAATCCTCAACACCTATGATAACCCTTGAAATTTATATCTTGTCAGAAAATGTAAGGTAAAAACCTTACAAAACAAAATATCTTATAAATAAATTACAGATAAAGAAATGTATTAGTGACTAATTATGGCCAAAGTTAGTTTAGATCTTGATTCATTTAAAGCTCTTGCAAGTGAAACAAGACTTGATATTCTGCGAACATTAGATGGTAAAAAAATGAGTTTAAGAGATATTACTAAAGCTACAAATCTGCATAAAATGACATTATATGAACACTTATCAAAACTTGTATCTGCAGGTTTTATCAAAAGAATAGAGCGTGAGGGCCGTAAATGGGTATATTATAAGCTCACATGGAAGGGAGCAAGCTTACTACATCCTGAAAATACTCGAATAGTAGTTATGTTTAGTATAACGTTTATTTCTTTATTTTTTGGCTTTATTTCTTTTATTGCATTTTTGATACAAAAACCAGTGAAAACAGTATCACGTTCACCTCTTTTTGATATGGATAAATTAGAAACTGCAACTGAATCCACTGTTTCTTCTCCTTTGTTTTTATATATAGCTGTCATTTGTGTTGTGGTATTTTTTTCACTTCTAGCAGTTTCTGTTTGGAGATACAAAAAAAACAAAACACAGAAACTATAATAACAGAGGTTTTTATTTTTAAAAAAATTTAATTCGGGCTTATGGTCTAGTGGTTATGACGTCGCCTTCACACGGCGGAGGTCGCCGGTTCAAATCCGGCTAAGCCCATCTGATTTTGTTGCTTTTAGTAGACAAAAGGATAGAAATCTCTCTTCATATTTATCATAATATAGAGGGTCTTATAACTGAAAAAGAAAGATATAATAACTCTAGTCAAAATATAAGATCACTTATAATACCGCAAGATTCCTCAACAGGAGATGTAATAGAATATATATACTTGTTATCAGATGTTTAAATTAAATTAAAGGGCGGTTATACTTCTGAATCGAAACATCACTATAGTTGGATTAACATCTTTATTCATCTTGTCAACATTGGTTCCTAATAGTTTGGGGTATAATGTAAAAACAACTATTAAAAATGAACAAGAATCAATATCATCAAGTAATGAAGGTCCACTGGGTGAATGGCCAGACTTTACCCCTATTGGTTTCATTACAGCTCCGCACCCTGATTATCCTGAATATCAGACACACCTTTATGGTGACTGGGGAGGTATTGTGGGTGAGGAGTTCATTTTTCTTCAGGACAACATGATAAAGCTACTGTACCACAGCTATCATGAAACATATATGACTAATCATCCACACCAAGAAGAAGTACTTAACGATTGGGCCTTAGGCTACGATCCAGAAACAAAGATCAAATACACACCCTTAGTTAAACCTGGAGGACCTAATCCAGGTCCTGCATGGGAACACACCGATACACCGGGTTATATCCAGCACCCAATTACCGGAGAGCATCTACTTTACAATACTGTGAGACCTGGTACAAAGTATCTACATCCTGAATGGGAGGGTCTACCAGGATGGGAAGGTGCTATTCAAGTGTCGACCAGTGAGACCCCACCTACAATAGGTGTTCCTTTCGAGCAGACATACGAGAACATTCTTATCGCTGAGTATTGGTGGGAGCAAGGCTGGAATCAGAACGGTGTCATTAAAGGAGGACTATCCGAACCAACGCCTGTCTGGATTCCTCACCTTGGTACCAATGGTATTGTGCGCCTTTTTTATCGTGGACTACATGGCTCACCGAGCTCCTACTGGAATTGGCGGATCTCATATGCAGATAGCGAGGATGGTAAGACCGATTGGACAAAGAATCCAATACCGACTTTTGATCCGTCGGACCCGAATAATCCTGCTTATCAGTGGACACTACCCTATCCAGAGGGTTTTTCCTTTCGAGGTGCTTGGCAAGCCCATTGTACAGGTGATGTGCGAGCTGATGGAGTTCACATGGTCTTATGTGTCTCGAACCAAAACTATGCAGGCTTTGGACACATTGCCTACTACTGGTCACCCGACTGGGGTGATACCTGGATTGGTCATCCTGACAATCCTATTATCGCACCAGGTCAGTTCCCTGAAGGTGTACCGCCAGAGGGTTTTCAGCGGACACCAACCCTATTAATTGATGAGAAATATGAAAGATACATCCTCGCTTATAACGCTGGACATGACATAAATCAGAAATGGAAAAGACGCACCTATCTAGCCATAGCTTCACGTCCATTTAATCCTTCACCAGATATACCTATCCTTACGGGTCCTAACTCTGGAATAAGAGGACGAACTTATCCTTATAATGCTAGCTCAACTGATCCAGATGGAGAAAATATATATTATTGGTTTGATTGGGGAGATGATACAAATACTGGGTGGATTGGACCTTTTTCTTCTGGAAAAACAATTATAGAATCTCATGCTTGGGATGAAATTGGGGAATATAACATTAAGATAAAAGCAAAAGATGAATATAATGAAAGTGAATGGTCAGAACCATTTACTGTGATAATTAGTAATCCGCCTAAAGCACCAGATATAAACGGTCAAAATAAGGGAAGTCCTGGTATCTCTTACGAGTTCGGTTTTACTTCAACAGATCCTGATGGTGAAGATATTGGAGAATATATTATTAATTGGGGTGATGGTAATCCAGATAATATCATCATGGGTCCTTTTAGTTCTGGGGAAGAGGTAAAAGTAAGCCATATCTGGAATATTAAGGGTAAATTTATTATCACTGCAAAAGCTAAAGATATTAATGGTGTTATTGGTCCAGAGGCAACATTGCCTATTAATATACCTAGAAACAAAACAAACATTAATTATTATTTGTTGAAATTTTTAGATATTCTACCAATATTGCAGAGAATGTTATTATTGTTGAATTAGTAATTTAGTAGTAACCCAGATATATTCTATCTATTTCTTTTTTCTTTATTTTTGGATATAAATAACTACATTTCTACTTAATATAAAAGAAAGGAAAAGGAGTTTAATGAGATGAGGACTTAAATTTGATTTGAGCCAAATTTGGCTTTTAATCCAAAGTTTTCCTTCCAGTTGGTATAGATGAGGTTAGCTAAGTTCATTTTATTTTTTAGTCTTTAGTAGACAAAGAGATACAGAAATGTTGTATTCTTTCCTCACTATAATATATTAAATCATAAAGGGACCTTACAACCGCAAAAGAAAGATTTGTAAGCTCAGGCATCTATATAAGATTGTTCAGAATCCCATATAACAATGAATAGTGATATTTAAATATCAATAAACAGATGCAGATATGTAGATAGAGGGAGGCATCTATGAACGGAAAATCTATCCCATTTATTATAATATCTCTTTTAATAAGCTCTGCATTTATACCAATAACTCTCGGATTTAATGTCAAGGTTTCAAAAGTTAGGCAACCATCTATTCTAAGTAATGGAAAAACTTTATATGTTGGTGGAAGTGGACCAGATAACTACACAATGATACAGTATGCAATAAATGATGCAGTGGATGGTGATACAGTATTTGTCTATGATGAATCATCGCCTTATTATGAGAATGTGATTGTTGATAAATCAATTAGTCTTATAGGTGAAAATAAACTGACAACTTTTATCAATGCACGTAGAGACGGTAGTGTTATTTCTATTTTTTCAGATTGGGTGTATATTAGTGGTTTTACAATTCAGAATTGCGGTAGAATACATCCTAATGCAGGGATTTACGTCAATGAAGTTAGTCATACTTTTATTGTGGATAATATCATTTCAGATAATAATTACTATGGTATTCTACTCAGTAAATCTTTATTCTCAAATATCTCAAAGAATTTGATTACTGAAAACAATGACATTGGAATCTATGATATAGGTGAACACGGAATAGGAAATAACACAATAACATGGAACATTATCACATACAACTATGTAGGAATCAGAATGGACCATTCCGCTTATAATATCGTGACCAATAATTCTATAGTTTACAATAAGCAATATGGTATCTTTGCTGAAGGTGCTCATGATTTATTATTTCATCATAACGACGTTATTAATCCATATTTGAATGCATTTTCCAATAGTAAAGATAACAGCTGGGATAATGGGTATCCATTAGGAGGGAACTACTGGTCAGATTATGACGGGATTGATAATTACCATGGACCAAATCAGGATATACCTGGTTCAGATGGAATAGGTGATACACCATATACAAACTTTTATGAATGGGAACGAAAGGATCATTATCCATTAATGAGTCCATGTCTAGGATTCTATGCAGATCCAAATGATTCAGGTTTATATAAGGGAGAAATCGATGAAATGATAAGTTTTATTGGTACCGCTCATGGTGGTATTCCACCCTATAATTATCATTGGGATTTTGGCGATGGTACAACTTCCGATGAGCAAAATCCTGTACATGCATATAATGCAGCAGGTTTTTATAGAGCAGAATTGACTGTAACCGATATAAATGATATTGGTTCCAATAGCTATGCTACTGTTAGAATTAGTCATCCAGCTCATTCTTATCTCTGGGCAGATGATGATTATAATGAGTCCACCTCAGGATGGGGATATGACCATTTTGACAGTGTTCATAAAGCAGTAGAGGTTTCAGGAGAGTCAGGAACTGTATTTGTTTATAATGGTTACTATTATTCCAATTCTGGAGGATACCCGATAGGATATAGTCCTAAGGATATTAGTGATAATATTGTCATTGATAAAACTCTAATTCTATATGGGGAAAATAAAGAGACCACTATTATCGATGGACAAGGATACGGTAGTATTTTCAGAGTTATTTCTGATAATGTTGTCATTGAAAGTTTTACACTTCAGAATGCAGATTGTTGGTTGGCTGTCGGAATATTGGTAAGCTCCTCTACTTCTGGACATACTTTTTCTAATAACATTATTCGCAACCTTGATTACGGTATTTTTCTTGGTGGCTCAGATAAAAATATTATTTATGGTAATTCTATTGTTGAATGTGAGATGGCTGCATTGTGGTTAGATACCTCTGATTATAACAATATTTATAGGAATGAAATTGCAAATAACGAATGGCGAGGGATATGTATATTTATGGGTTATTCAAACAGAATTTATGAAAACAATTTTATTAATAATCCAAGCAATGTTGATTGGGCTGATACTTTATCGAAATATATTAGATATCCGTTATTAAGAACTAAATGGTCCCGTAATTATTGGGGTAGACCGCTACTTGGTCCAAAGTTGATTTTAGGTTTACTTGCTTGGATTATCGGTGAAGATCCTTATTTTTGGATTATACCTTTTCCTTGGTTTCAGTTTGATTGGTTTCCAGCCAAAGAACCATATGATATAGGAATTTAGATTAAACCCAGATATATTATATCTATTTCTTCAATTCGCCTAAGACAAAAATAAATTCATTTTAACCTCATAAAAAAGTAAAGAGAAGTTATTTAATGAGATGAGGACTGGAATTTGATTTGAGCAAAATTAGCCTTTTAATCCAAAGTTTTTCCTCTAGTTGGTGGTGATGAGCTCTGCAAATCTCATGACCTTGCTTAGGAAAAATCATTTTAGGTTGTAACCAATTTTGGAGTTAGGTGACCTTAGGAGACATATAAGTTGTATCTATAACAAAGGTGTTATATAGTATAAAAAAAAGAAAAAATAGGAGAATACTTATAGTTTTATTATCCCAGTCCTTACAGAAATATTTTTAGTATCTGGAACAAGTTAGTAAAACGAGTAAATAAAATCCATAATGGATTGTTGGTTGATATTTTAGATCTTGGTATATTAACTGTAAGAGTGGCTTCATCACTTTCGAGACCATATCCATCTATAACCTTTGCCTGAATCGTATATTCCCCTGAATTACTCCAAGTATGATCTTTTGTAATTATTGTATCTAAATGAAATGGTCCAATTATTTCTTCATCTCCATCACCCCAATCAACACGACAAACTGCTGGTTCCGTAAAAGGGTCTGATCCTGGACCAAAATTTTCATCTGCTAGAGTAAATTCATATTCATTTTTAACACCTGGTTCTCCTGTTAAAGGACCGATTATTGATTTTATTACCGCATGATTGTTCCATTTATGTGGTTCAACCCATGGACCTTTATCAAGTCCTGTTTGAACAAAATCGCCCATTATTTCATATGGTATTTCTCCGATTCCATCGCCATTCATATCTGATCCTTCATAATCATCCCAATAATTACCACCAAATGGATACAAATAATCCCATATGTTTTCTCCCTCTTTATCTTTTACATTATACCAAACATTGTTTATAAAATCATTATGATAAATCCAATTGCTCTTTGATTGTTGCCAAATAAACATACCTGCTCCACCATTGTTTTTAATAATATTATGATGAATGTAGTTATTATTTGAGGAATCATGTAAATAGATTCCAGTTGCTCCATTTTCTTCTAAAAGATTCCAGCTTATAAAATTATAATTAGATGTAATATCTACTGCTGCATCCTCCTCGCTAGTTCCACAGTTTTGTATAACAAAACCTGAAAGTCTGGTAAAAGGTTCATTTATAATTACTACGGATCCACCATTATAGTCTAAAACTGCTTTTCTTTCATCACAAAAGGGACTTTTAAAGATACTAGAAATATCAAGATTTTCCTTATCTATTATCAGCTGTTCATTATATAAACCGTCGATAACCCATATTTTATCACCAGGATCTGCATTAATAATTGCCTCAGATATTGTTTGAAAAGGATGCTCTTTTGATCCATCTCCACCTGAAGACGCGTCGTCATCTACATACCATTCGTGAGTAGATAATGGATTAATAACGAAAAAAACTACTCGGTAAACATCGTTTTCTGGATTGTCATCAGACCAAACAGATAAAGTTTTAAATCTAGGGGAGTCTAAACTAAAAGTCGCTCGATATTCTCCTTCGTAATCATAGACCACATCAAAGAATGATTCTACCCATACGTCAGGGTCGAGATCATATGGTCCTTTTCCACCAGAATCAACTTCAGTCCACTCGTTATCATCATACCTCTCCAAATAAAAGTCTAAATCAACCAAAGCAGAAAAATCTCCATTGTTTTGAACTGTCACAAAAAAATTATCTTCTCCAATATTACGTGTTTCTCCATTTAAAATATCTGTTGGGATTCCGACACCAACATCAAAAAATTCATTGGAGTTTGTTTTATGTTGTTGATCTTCAATAGAGATTTTATAGCTTAAACTTTCACCTGTTACTTGAATTGCAGCACCTATTACTAAAATACCTAAAAAAATACCAATTAATTTATTTTTCATGATTTCCCTCTTAATTTTACATAAATAGTATAAAATAAAGTAATTTAAATATAACCCAAAAATAAAATATTTTTTTATATTGATATAACTTTGAAATTACTACTAAATGTAACTAAAAAATTTAAAAAGAAAAAAGAGGAATATTATTCTTGAATAACTTTTATGGTTGGTTTCATTATATACTTATCACTACCTGTTTTATGAACTGACTCATTAGCATCGAAGTCTAAGGTGAGAACTGTAATATTATTTTCATAAATCCAGAATGATTTTATCAATTTGACTTTGCTTGATGATATTGTCAGGTTATGTTCTTCAATTTCTCCACTATTATTAATTATAATTATCGCTTGCTCAATTGTTAATCGTATTTGTGTATATTTTCCTGCAGAAAGGTTTTTTTCGCCTAATAATTCAGTAACGTTTTGTAGTCCTATTAAATCAAATGTTTGTGAATAGTTTGCTATTGTATACCATCCTGCTTCAGAGTCAACATCTTCATCATCTACTCCAATTTTAGCTATGGCTTCATCCCATGCAGTTGCACTTGTATTGTCAGTAACTGTTAAATTTACAGTATAAACACCCTCTTCCGTATAACTGTGCTCCGGGCTCTGTTCATATGATATATTACTATCACCGAAATCCCAAGACCAGTTATATGGTTCTTCACCTCCACTAGCAGTACCCACAAATTGAATATCTTCGCCGACTGAACCTTCATAATCACCATGTGCATCTGCTGTAAAACCTTCATTATTGTTATCATCTTCATTTTCATCACCGTCTTCATCTTCATCGTTTGCCCCTGCTTTGTGAACTTCCACCATTGAAATAGTTACATTTGCATGTAATATATCTAAATCTCCAGGTTTATCAGTTATTTGCAGACGAAGCGTTCCTTCACCTATTTCAACTTCATCTTCCTTTTTTTCCTCAACACATCCACTTACAAGCATTAGTAAAAATGCTATCATACATACAGAAAATATTTTTAGGTTCATATGGACCCCTCACCAACATGTTAACGATTTCTTTTATAAAAACTAATTCATTTTTAAAATTCATTCTTGATTATTAAATGAGATATCAAAAAACAATATAATTTATATTGTATCTTTTTTGTTAAAAACCATAAATCAATAATCTATTTAAATTATATTTCTTAGTATCATAATACGTCTAAGAATATGAAACAATTTTATCGCTAGTATTATTATTTAATTTTAATTAGTAAAAAATTTCAAACTGTTATTTTTCCACATAAGATTTATATAATTTGTCCTTCAGAATCGTATTTATTTAAAAATTCATTAGGATTTGATAGTTATGACATGGGAATGTTTAATCTGTGGATCATATTTTAGAAAACCTGAAGGACAAATAATACCAAATTGTCCTAATTGTAATAATAAAAATGTAGTTTTTTTCCAATATATAGGCGAAAATTTTTAATTATATTTTATATAAGAATCTCCTAAATTAAGGTTTTTTCGTCATTTGTCGATAAAAAATCACTATAATTATTTAAAGAAGATTATAATATATTATTGTATAAAATTTATGAGATAATTTAGTAGAGAGGAAAAGCAATGATACCAATATATCACTGTAGAAACTGTAAAACAAATTTTATGCTTCCATTAGAGCTGAGCAATGGATTAGATATTACAATTTTTGTATGCCCAAAATGCAAGAGCAATAATTGGGGAAAAATAGCTGTATAAACTAAATACTCTTAATCTTTATTTTTACTCTAATTTAATATTGCTTAATCCATCTTCATTTTCTGTTACAAAAATAATGTTTTCCATATCGTTTTTAACATCATCTACATGAGTAATCAAAAAAATCTGTCTAAATTTAGAAGTAAGTGAATTAAGTGCTTTCATAATATTTTGACGTCGATAAATATCCTGTGAACCAAAGATTTCATCAAGAATAATAAAATTAAACACGCCACCTGCCCGCTCAGTAATAACCTCTGATATTGCAAGACGTAAACAAAGATTGACCAAATCTTCTTCTCCTCCAGAAAAACGTTCAATTCCAAAAGCGGTCCCATTATCATAAATTAAAAGATTGTAATTTTCATCCAGCTCAAGTTCTCTATATTTTCCATCTGTAAGTCGTTCAAAAAAGTCAGATGAATAAGATGATAGTGTTGGACGAATCCTAGATATTAAATGCGTTCTAAAACCAGACATAACATCTGAAAGCATTCCAAGATGCTGACTTAAAAGCTTTTCTTCTTTAATTTTGTTTTGATATTTTTCAAGTTCAGAAATATTTTCCTTGAAACTTTCAATTTTTTGCAAAATCAATTTTTTAGAGCTTTGCTTTCTTTCAAAATCGATTTTTAAGTCATTTAGTTCATCTTTTTTACTGTCTAGTATAGTTAATGCACTCTGATATTTTTTATAATAAATATTTTCTTGAGAAGATATTAAATCAAACTCTTTTAAATCAAATTTAAGAACCTTTAATTCCTTGTATCTTTTTTCCTTATTTTTTAAATCATATTGTTCTTTTATTAGTTCAACTGTAATGTTGTTAATGGTTGTTTCAATTCGTTCTTTTTCCCGTAATTGAGTCTGTAAATAATTCTTCTTTTTTTCAAAAGCAGATTCCTCACGAGTAACTTTTTCTTTTTCTTCTTCAATAGCTTTAAGTTCCTTTAAAAGTGAATTAACATTTTTTTTATTTTTAGATTTTTCACCCTCAAAATTTGTCAAAAGATTTTTATATTGATCTGCAAGAACTCTTTCACAAGTTGGACATTTTGCATCGGGACCAATCTTTTTAATTTTATTTTCTTTGCATTCTAGTTCTCTGATATCTTCTTTCAGCCTATAAACTAGTGTCTTTTTTTGTTCAATTTTTTTGACAAATTCTTCAATTTTTTTATCTACTTCCTGTAACCTTTTTTCAGAAGATTTAATATCACTATCCAAATTTAAAAACGTCTTAAGTCTTTTATTCTGATTATCAATTGAGTCCTGTCTTTCAGAGATTTTGTTTTTAAGAATTTTAATTTCGCTTTCAAGTTTTTCTTTTTCTTCAAAAATTGTTTTTTTCTGGACTAATTTTTCCTTTTTATCCTTTATTTTTTCATAATCAGATTTACTAGTTTGAAGTTTTTTATCTAAAGCAATAATTTCGTTATTAAAAATTAGAATTTTCTGATTTATCTTTTTAATTAATGATTCATTTTCATTTTTTTGTTTTTCAAAATTTTTTATTTCATCTTTGTATATTTTGATTTTATCTCTACCCTTTTCATCAGTAAGATCTTGATTTAATTTTTCTATTAAGGAATCTTTTTCTTTTTTATCTGATTTTATTTGTTTTATAACTTCGTCAAGTGAATCAATTCCAAGCATCCTAAGAATCAATGGTCTTCTTTCACTTGCAATCATTGTAGAAAGAGCATTAAGCTCTTTTTGTTTTGCAAAAATACTAGTATAAAAAGATTTGAAATCCATTCCAAGCTTCTTTTGAACAAATTTGCTGACAGTTTCAGCGCTTGTTGCTGCAATTTTTCCATCAATTGTTGCAGTAGCTGTAACTGCAAGGTTTTTTCCATGCATCTCACGAACAATCCTATAATTTGAATCTTCAAAAAAAAATTCAAGCTCGCCGCGGCATGGATCTGAAGATATTGTTCTAACACGCTTTATTTCATCTGCTGACGTTCTTGCAGCAACAGAACCATAAAGGACCCATGCAATCCCTTCAAAAATAGTTGATTTGCCAACTCCGTTAAGTCCAACAACACCTGTAACTCCATCTGGAAACTCAATTGTTACATCTTTGAATTTTCTAAAGTTTTTTAGTTTCAGGTTTTTTAGTATCATTTGCCTTCTTCTCTTGCTTCAATTTTTTCAATATAACCAATACCAAGGTCTAGAAGAATTCCTTTTTCTTTTATGTCTTGGTTTTCAAGAAATTGTTTAAATTCATTTGAAAGCGCCTCAATTTTAGATGTAGCAGCTGGCCTTGACTCTGTATCCTTGATTACATTCGCCTTTATTTCATAATGAACTGCATCAGAACTTATTTTTCTTATTTCCCCAAAATCAAGACTTCTATAGATGTGAGAAGGAATTTCATTAAGAGTTATTCGAAATGTTTTAGCTTTTGGATCTATATCTTTTACAGATTGTCTTATATTTTCCATTACTTCTTCAAGTTTCAGATTTACACACTTTATAGGTTTTAGATCTATCATATTTCTTACTTTAAGTTCAATAAAGGAAGTTTTCAATTTTCCTGATCCAAGTTCAGCCTCAATAAATCCTTTTTTATCAGGTGCATCAGTAAATGTAAAACGTTCTGTAGAACCAGAATAAAATGCATTGTTTGCAAGTTTTGAATACTTGTGAAAATGACCAAGGGCAATATAATCAAAATCTTTTGAAATAACGTTTGCAGGAATAATTTGTTCATTAAATTCATTCATACTAAATATTTTTATACCAGTGACAGAGCCGTGTGATACAAAAATATTGAAATCTGCAGTTGAATCAGGTTTTAATTTATTCATTTCTTTTTCAAAATGTTTTTTTAATTCACATTGTGGGATTGCATGAATCGTTATTCTTTGATTATCAATTTTTAAAGATAACTTTTCATATTTTGCATTATAAATAGGAAAAACTTGCTCAACATGATCAAATATGCTAAGAATATGACCTGTTTCTTTGAGTTTAGGATGTTCATGATTTCCAGCAATAATTACACATGGTATTTTTGCATCAGAAAGCTTTAATATTTGATCTAAGGCAAATGTAATCGCTCTATTATTTGGTCTAACTGAATCAAATAAATCACCTGCATGGATAATTAGATCTGGTTTTGTTTTTATTGCATAGTCAATAAATTGTTTAAAAGCATTATATGTGTCTATCTCACGTTGATTTATTCCATCTACTGTTACCTTACGGTAGGCAGAATAGCCAAGATGCGTATCAGCAATATGTAAAATTTTCATATCTATTTCTTTTGTTTTAACTTTTTAGAAACAATATCACACACAATTGTCACAACATCTAGAGTTGGTGCAATAGGTGGTGCATATGCTGTTTCAAGTTTTTTAAAAGTTTCAACATCAAGGTGTCCCAAAATTGCAGTTGAAAATGTGTTAATGCGCTGAGCAGCATTTTCACCAACTGCCTGAGCAGCTAGTATTCGTCCATCTTTTTGATTAACAGTAACTTTTATTGTAATAGGTTTACCACCTGGAAAATAATCTGGACGGGAAAAACCATTAAATCTGCCTGATACAGTGGAAAAGTCAGATAAATTTTTATTAATGGGACCCACTCCCGCTATTTCAAGATTAAAAAATTCAGAGGTTCTAGATAGCAAAACACCATTTAAAAAATTGTAGCTTCCACCTGCAGCATTTATTCCAGCTGAAATTGCCTGTCTTACAGCAATACTTCCAAGACCTATCAAAACAGGTTTATTTGTAATAAAATCAATATATTCTGTACAATCACCTGCAGAATAAACATTTTTTACAATTGTTTCAGATTTATCATTTACAATAATTCCTTTAGTTTCACCTATTTTACATCCGATATTCTTTGCAAGACTAATGTTAGGTTTTGCACCAACCGCAACTATCAATAAATCAGTTTCAATTTCTTTTTCCTCATCGGTTTCCCTATTTTTAATACAGATTTTACTAATTTTTCCATTTTTATTATTAATTTTTGTAGCAAGATGATTTGTAAAAATTTTAACATGTTGTGATATTTTTTCAAAAATTATCTTTGAAATATCTTCATCTAGAGTATTTGCTAAAATATTTGGTAAGGCTTCAACAACTGATACATTCATTTTCTTCTTACTAATATTATCAGCCATCTCAAGACCAATGAGCCCTGCCCCAACAATCGTTGCATTCCCATCTTTTTTAATGTAAGATGATATATTTAATGCATCATCAATTGTTCTAACAGCAAAAACTCCTTTGATAATTCTACCATTTTCATATAAATTCTTAATAGGTGGAAAAATTGGATTTGCACCAGTGCAGATAATTAGGGAATCGTATTTTTTTTCAATTTTTTCATTTCCTTTATTTGCTAAAACAATACCTTTTTTTATATCAATCTTTTCTACAGTTGTATCAAGGAATAGTTCAATATTTGCATTTTTAAACCAATCTTTTGGAAATTCAATTAGATCGGTTTTTTTTGGAATTATTTCAGATATTGTATATGGAAGGCCACATTTTGAATACTGTGGATATTTGTCTTTTTCAAAAATAATAATTTCTGCTTTTCTATCTGTTTTTCTTGCAAATTGAGCAGCTGTTCCACCTGCAGCACCACAGCCAATTATTACAATTTTTTTACCATTACTCAAATAGACCCCTGTTTTAGTCAAATAAAATTGTTTTTTAATGTTTTTGATTTGATTATTCAAAATTTAATCTGAAACGCACAAAAAGAACGATTAACGCAATTATTAAAACAAATATTAAAAAATATAGAACTGTACTATGTTCATCGATATTTATTATAACAGATTTAACATCTTCATTTATTTCTTGACCTTTTATTAACGCATCAGCTTCAATAAAAGATTTTTCTAATGTTTCAAAACCCTTATTATATTGGCCGTTTATCACAAGATTTTGCCCTTCATTAAATTTTTTTAATGAATGGGTTATTTCTTTTCCAAGATTATCTGCAGCTTTTATTCTTGAATCACAAATGTCAAAGGAAATATCTTTTAATCTTTGTTTGATTATTTGTGTTCCTGAAATTTTTTCCAATTCAAAAAGCGCATTTTTTATATTTTCAAGAGTTTCTAAATAATTTTCTTCCCAAATACTATCAATTGCATTTAGCACCTTTTGCTTATTTGTTATTTTATCAATATCTTTCCAAATCTGTTGAGTTAAATAGGCTTGTTTCTGCATACTCATATCAATTGTTGTTAAAAATTCAGATATATCAGTGTCATTTAAGATGTATTCAATTGATATTTTTTCAATTTTATCTGTTTCATTGATAAATACTCTTTCAACTCTATTGAAACTATTTATCAACTCATCGTGGTCGTATAGATTAAAAAGATCCAAAGAAATTTGTGCAGCATCACCTGTTTGATAGGGCATATAAATATTATTATTACAGATGTGAAAAGGAACATAAATTGAAGAGCAAGCATGATTTGCAGAAAACCAACCATTACTTAAAATTTCATAATTTTCAGATGGAATTTTATAAATTGCTACAGCTTCATATGTAAAATAATCTTCACACATGGGTCTTAAGCCATTTAAATCCTCACGGTCAAATCTTGAAAAAAAGATCATATCGTCAACAGTAATTTTTCCATCTATTTTACTGTTTATTTGCTTAAGCATTTCTTCTTCCCATGCTTTATAGATATTTGTAACACGAACTTTACCAATTTTGCCATTTATATCTAATAACTCAACACTAAAGTAGCCTACATTTTTTCTTTCACCAATTTGAATTTTTGTTACAACTCCTAGACTATTTGTTCTTCTTGCATGGAAAAAAGATATTGGTTTTGCAGAAATATAGTTGTCACCAATTTTTACAATCCTAATTCCAAATATTGATCCTAATCTCACAGCGCTAAATTTTCGAACATTTTTTTCAACAACTTTATTAAAATCTCTTGAAATTGGAAATAATTTTAATCTATGTGTTTTCCATAGTTTCTTTGGATAATTTGACATTACTTCAATTCCATCTTTAATTTCTTTTACTCTATAATTAAAAGCATCTGCTTCAACCACATACCCTTTTTCTGGTCCAACTACAAAAAGATTTTCTGATACACCTGTAGCATGCATTTCTTTTACAGCTTTTTTTGTAAGAAGATCCACTGCTTCTTCTTCAGTACTTGCCTTTTCACATGCAAAACGTATCCAGTCAAAATCATCCCAAGCATATCTTGATGGATTGATTCTTAATGAATCAGTATCGGCATCACCGTAAGAAATACCTCTTTCTGATAGGCTCATTCCTGCTTTAACTATATTAGGTATTGTATCTCCTTTTGTGGCAACTCCAATGTACTTGTTATATGAAGTATAACTTATTTTTTTCCCAGACCAAGGATGATGATAATCATATTCATAACCTTCTGGAACAATGCATAAAACCTGTAAACCAGGTCTACTTGGATCTCTTACTTTTAGTAAAAGATTATAATCTCCAGCAGTAGCATTACCACATATAACAATATCTTTACATCCTCTTGCACTATAAGTTATTAAAAAATTTGAATGCATTAATATTATAATAGTAATAAACAATATTTCCCATTTTTTCATATATTAAATATATAGTATTGAATTAAATATATAAAAAGATTTTTTTTAAATTATTATTACTTTTTAGTGGTTTTTTTCTTTGTTGAAGTTTTTTTTGCTACTGGTTTTTTTGCTGATGGTTTCTTTGTTACTTTTTTTGGAGAGGTCTTCTTTGTTACTTTTTTAACGGGAGGTTTCTTTATCTCTTTTTTTGGTTTTTCCTTTGTTTTGGGTTTTGCCTTTTCCTTTTTTTCAGGTTTCTCTTCTTCTTTTGGTTCTTTTATTTCTTTGGGTTTTCCTTCTTTCTTTTTTGGCTTTTCCTCTTTTTTCTCTGGCTCAATTGGTTCCTCTTCTTCTTTTTTTGTTTTCTTTTCCTCTATTAATATTGATGGTTGAGATATGACTTCTGTTTTAAATATTTCAATTCTTTTTACAGGATATAGCTTTCTACAATTTTTATAAATATCACTTCCAATTTTTCCATCTAATATATTTTTAACAAATTCTGAAAGAGTAGCTGTTTTTGCTTGATCAAAAATTGTTTTTTTCATAGCCTCTCTTACAATTTTTCGCTGTGAATTTTGTATACGTCTCTCCGTTGTTGCAAATGGTTTTATTCTAATAACCGCACCATCTTTTGTGGAAACATCGTAAACTCCCTCAATTTTTGATCTTCTTCTTCTAATCATTCTACGTAAATAATCTGAAGTTAGAGAATGACCAACAAACTGCGTGTAAGCATTTGATTCGTTAACTTTGTTTATTTTAAAATGTATTGTAATATGAGATTTTCTAAAATCATTTGTCAAATCTTGTAGAGACACTTCAGTTACTCTATCTATTAGAAAATCAGGACTATCAGCTAGTGTATCTGCAATTGTAATATTATCAAATGAAGGTGGAGCAACTATATTGTACCAATTTTTAGCTCTCCATCTGTCTTTTATTTTTCTTGCTGCAACACGGGATCTTGCTTTTGCCATATCTATCACTTAATTTAATTATATTTAAATAATTTGGTTTTTTGGGTAATACAATCCTTATACTTAAATAATGCTGGTAAAGAATTTAAAATTTATATAAAGTTAGGATTTTTCTTTTAATATCATGGATTTTAAAAATATTTCAACAAAAATTTTATATATTGCTTAATGTATAGTCCCACATACTTCCCACGGAAGATATTATGAATTCAATTATAACTCTAGACACAAGAGGACGTTTGGTAATTCCAAATGAATTTCGAGAAGCACTTGCTTTAAAAGAAGGAGACGAAGTATTGATAAGCTTGGATAGAAAAACTGATACACTAACAATTAGTCCTATATACGGAAAACCAACGGATCTTGTAAGAATAGAACTTGAATTTGGGGATACACCTGGATGTCTGGCAAAAATTGCAAAAAAAATCGCTGAATTAAAAATAGATCTAGTAATGACAGAATCAAAAAGTTCTCAAAGAGGAAAAAAAGCTAGATGGGACATAGTTGCAGATATTTCTAAGAGCTCAAATTCAATAAATCAAATTAAACAATTGTTGTTACAATCTGGTTTTATAGAGGCCATAAATATCACACAGATTGCTCGTAGTCGTCTTCATCGTTAAACAACTTTTATTATAATAGGCACTTATATAAATAAAGCCATCGCTATGGGACAATAAATATTAAAGATTTCGAGAAAGCTAAAACTACCTTCACATTTTTTTTCATGCCAATTCGTAAGATTTCATCATATAATTTTTGATGATAAGATACATTTTCGATTAATCGTTTATAGGATGGAAAAACTTCAATTATATTTTCCTTAATTCCTGGTTTAAGGTTTAATTTATCAACCATAATCTCTTTAACTCCAAATTCAATAAATGTATCAACAAAAACAGAAATATCACTAGGTTTAACTGAAGGATATATCGGTCCAAAAAAAACACTTACATAAATTCCCTCACTAGAAAATTGTTTAATGGTCTCTAAGCGATTTAAAATCGGAGATGAATACGGTTCAAGAATTTTTCTTTCATTATCATTTAATGTTCCTATACTAAACATAACCTCAGCATCTGAAAATTTTGATATCAAATCAATATCTCTTGCTACTAAATCTGATTTTGTTTGAATACAAATTGGAAAATCATATTTGAGTAAATGTTCAAGACAAAATCTTGTAAGTTTGTATTTTTTTTCAACAGGTTGATAAGGATCTGTCACTGTTGAAATCCCAATAACTCCAGGTTTTTTCTTTTTTAATTCTTTTAAAAGAACATTTGGAATATTTGTTCTTACATCCACAAAACTTCCCCAAGAACTTCTTTGAATACGTAAAACATTTGGAACATAACAGTAAGCACAATTATGTTGACAGCCTCGATAAGGGTTTAAAGAATAATCTAAACCAGGTAAAAAGGAAGGTGATAACGCAGTTTTACAATTAATTTCTTTAATAATCATGAAATTTCCTAAAAATCCTCAAGTCTTTTTTGATAAAGTTGATTTTTAAGAACAGCACTATTTCTAATCCATCTTTGAAGAGGAATATCCATTTTATTTGATATAAAAACCAATGCTTTATCAAGTGTATCAAATTTTTCAAATGGTTTATTAAGGGCTCTTCTAACACTTTCTCGAACATTCCAGACACCTATTGGCATAATATAACCAGGATGTGCCTCCCTAAGTATAACTATACCTGCTTGTCTTTTTTCTTTATTAAGAAGTTCATTTACTGCAAGTCTTGCCGCATAGTAACAACCTCCAATTTCTGCATAAGTTGTTCTTCCTTTGTAAAATTCATAACTATTAAAAATAGAAATACCTCGACTATAAGGATTCCATGTTGTTTTTGGATACCATGCTTCAATAAGTTCATATTGCCATTCAGATGGCATCATAATGACTACCCATCTATTATCAAATTGATTATGAAAATATATCCTAAATTCATTTATCCAAGGGTATGTTTTTGTATTCTTCATTAGTTCTTCTCCTATTGATGAATCAACTGCTGTGATACCCCATCGGGTGGGAACAAATTTTCTGTTTTTTTTAATACCAAATGCTCCAACGGAAAAAGCACGTTGAATTTTTGATACGTTCAAGCCATTTTTATAAAGACCTAAAACTGCTTCTTTTGCCTTTAAATCTGTATCATAAAATGCTTTTTCGATATGTTGATCATATTTTGGATTTGTTATATCAAATCTTTTAAGAGGTGCTGAAGGACCATGTGGTTGGCTTTCATCATAAAATGCAATTCTACCTACAGGTTTTTTTTTAAAAATCGCTTCTGCAAAAACACTGTTTTTAGCAAGAGCAAGCTCTCTAGTATACTCTACTATCTTATTTGAACTTTCAACATCAAAAATATCAACAGTATGCTTCCCACGGATGAGCATTGAACGGAAATCTACAATATCATCAATGCTTCTATCCAACCATAGTTCAGGTGTGTCAATAACTGATGTATCACCAATAACCGGTGGAATCATTGGGCCAATTGATATTTTTGGATAGCCAATTCTACCGATAAATACACTGGGTGGAGATGAACCACCAATTTTCAATGTATCAATTAGGGGATTAACTTTTTTACGTGAATGATATCTAACTATTACAGGACAACGGTTTTTACCACAAAGGAGTTTTGTACCTCGACATAAAGGGCATATGCTAGTAGTGTTTTGGCGTTTTATATTTAAAAGTTGTTTTTGATTCCCTATGTTTGAATTTTTGATTAACAATCTTACAATAATTAGATTAAATCTTTTATATACCTTCGCCTAAGGTAATTTAATGTAAAAGCTGAATTTCTACTCAAAATACTTATTTATTAGATATTATATGTCCATTTCCGATTAATATGGCATCTAAGAAAGTTGTTAGTGAGAGAAGACGTTCGAGACCAGTTACTAAATATAAAGCATCTCATAAATTAAAAAGAAATAAACCTGCAATGGCTCTTGTAATTATTATTATTCTTATGTTGGTTTTTAGCTCATTTTATATTGTTTTTACTAGTTTTGATGATGGTAACGGTTCTAATAGTGGGACTAGTACGAGTGGTTACAAGAGTGATCCTGCTTATATAAATTCTATTGCAGGAACCAATTATCCAGTTGCCGTAATAGAACTATCAAAAGAAAAAGCTATTGCAATTGAACTCTATATCGATGAAATGCCTGTGACTTGTCAAAATTTTATTAATCTTGTAAATAATGATTTTTATGATGGAATGATATTTCACCGTGTTATGGATAGTTTTATGATACAAGCTGGCAAATATTTTCCAGATGGATCAACATCTGAAAGCCCTTATGGAAATATCATTTTTGAAGATTCTGATGTAAAACACGATGACGGTGCAATTTCAATGGCAAGTACTGGTGATAGAGTTGGAGGGAGTGCAGAGTTTTTTATATGTGATGGAGCACAACACGGATTAGATGGACGTTATGCTGCATTTGGAAAAACAATCTATGGAATTAATAATGTACGAGAAATTGCCGATGAACCTCATGATAGTAGTTATGGTCAAGTAGGTGGTGGGAAACCTTATAACGATATTATCATAAGTAGTATAACTATAGAAAATTATTAGAATTAGAGGTTTTGAAACTATGTTAAAGAAAGCATTAGTAAAAACAAATATGGGTAATTTTAAAATTGAGCTTCTTGGAGATAAAGCACCAATTACTGTTGGAAATTTTATGAAACTTGCAGATCAAGGATTTTACAATGGATTAATTTTTCATAGAGTAATCCCAGGCTTTATGATCCAAGGAGGATGTCCTCATGGAACTGGTAGAGGAGGACCAGGTTACAGCATTAGAGATGAGATTCATAGAGATCTCAAACACGATAGCCCTGGAATTTTATCAATGGCAAATGCAGGTCCAAATACTGGGGGTTCACAATTTTTTATAACAGTTGCCCCAACACCATGGTTAGATGGACATCATTCAATTTTTGGTAAGGTTACAGAAGGTTATGATATTGTTGAGGCAATTTCAAAAGTTAAAACTGATAGATACGATAAACCACTAAAAGATATTACAATAAACAGCATTACAATTATTAACAGATAAAACTGTGATATTATGAGTATCCTATCCGACATTGATATTTTAAACTCAATTAAAAATGATGATTTAGGAATTGAGCCTTTCAACGAAAATAATCTAACACCAAATGGTTATGATTTATCTATCGCCGAAATATTTATTAAAAAAACAAGTGAACATATAAGGGATGGAATTGCAAAAATTCCCCCTCTCACGTGGTTTGCCATTTCAACAAAAGAATTTGTAAAAATGGGGCCCCATTTAACATCACAACTATGGATAAGAAGCAGCTATGCACGAAAAGGAATACTTGCCAGTTTTGGAAAAGTAGATGCAGGTTTTCATGGAACATTAACTATTTCTTGTTTTAATTCAAATGACGAATCATTGGAAATTCCGATTGGAGATAGATTTTGTCAGATTATTTTTGAAAGAATGTTATCGATTCCCTCAGAATTATACGACAAAAAATCTGGTAACTATCAAAACCAGCGTGGGATAAAATTATAGAACTTTTCTTGCAAATGTTAGATACCCAGTATGACCCAACATTTCAAAGCTGGGTCTTGTGCCAAAATCAGAAACAATCATTTCCCGCTGTATATTTTCAAATGTTTTTACATCAATAAATTTATGGTTTTTTATCTCTTTTACTGTTTTTTCAACCTGAGATATTAATGGAGAATATGTGCAAAAATATCCACCAGCTTTTAATGCATGCCAAGCATGGGCAACTGGCTCCCAGGGTTTTGGAATGTCAAAAATTACTGCGTCAAGCTCTTTTTCATCAATTCCTTTTGTAATGTCCTTTAATTTAGGAATTACATAACTTTCAAAGTTTCCTATTTTAAGATTTTTGATAGCATGATTTATAAAATCTTTGCGGTTGTCATAAGAAATTACTTTACCATTTGGCGCAACTGCATTTGCAAGAGCAATGGTAAGGGAGCCAGAACCAATTCCTGCCTCAAGCACAATTTGACCTGAGGTTATAGAGCAGTTCATGATAATATGGGCAGCATCTCTAGGTAAAATAATCTGGGCATGCCTTTTCATACCTAGAAGTTTATCCTGAAGGGAGGGCTTTAGAACCCAAAATTTTTTATTTCCTATTTCAAACTCTTCTCCATATTGTTTTCCAACAAGAACTGTTGGATTAAAAACTCCAATTCCTCTGAATTTATCTGTTTTTTCCTGAATTGGGATAAGATATCTTCTGTATGCATTATCTATTAGAACTACAGTATCATTTAATTTGACCTTTTCTGACATTTCAATCTATTTATACATATTTGATAGAGAACCAAAACCAAGATCTTCTATATCAAGTTGATCTAACCATTTTTCCCTGCACTCACAATCAAGGTTTTTAAAAACATTGATATCTTGCAAAAGTGAAAAATTTGAAATTGCATCTAAAAATATTTTGTCACATAACGTGCAATTATGTGCCCCGCGAATGCTTCCTCCGCCAGCAATATCACACTTAATTTTCACATTTTTTATAATTTTTTTACTTTCCTTTAGAATTTCAACAACAGAAAAAAGCCATGGAGGTCTATATTTTTTCTGTGTCCAAAGATAATTTACAAAAGTATTTCTCTGTACATTTGTTGGATTAAATGAAATTGTATCTGTTATATTTTTGATTTTTTTAACAGTATTTATTGCATCATCAATTGATTCCTTTTCAGTTAAAAAAGGCGGTTTTATTAATACATATGTTTTTAATTCAAAATTATATTTTTTGAGAATATTTACCGAATTTTTAAAATCATTAAAGGAAAATCCTTTGTTTAAACAAACCTTACGGATAAAATCGCTTGCAGTTTCAAGGCCCATACCTATTTCAAATTTACATGAATTTAATATTTCCCTGATTTTTGATAGATTTTTATCATTTATAAATTCAGGTCTTGATTCAATGGATATCTTATCTACGGTTTTTACAAGTTTATTTAAGATTTTAATTTGTACAGTTTGTTTTATTTCTTTTTCATCTAAAAAACTTCCAGAGGTAAACATTTTTACAAATTTTTGGCCAGAGTAATTATTCATTGCATTATCAAATTGAGTTTCTAAATCTTTGCTGGATATATTGTTCCACATTGTATCATTAAAATATCCACACATTGAACATCCTGATGTATGCGCCCAAGAGCATCCACGAGTTTTAAAAATAATTACAAATGTATCAACTATTTTTCCATCTAAAAAATCTAATTCATTCCAAACTTTTATTGGTTGTTTTGGATTTTGAAATTTTGGTTTGAAATCCTTTTTTAATTCTTTGCAGAACTCTGCTAATTCATTCATTTCTTGTTTCTTTTATCTTTCTTCTTGTATTTAAGGATTAAAGCAACGAGTATAATTGCAATTATTAATATTAATGTTTCAAAACCCGGAGCCGAAACAACTCTTACTCTGACAGTAGGCGCATTAATTATCTCAGTTTTACCAACTGTTGATTCATCAGCTACGTCAAAGTAATAATTATCTGTATCATTAATAGCATTAAAAAATATAATATGTATAGGATTGTTTTTTTTATCTAATTCTAATTCACCCTGTTCATCTCTTTTAAAATGATTTTCAAAATTATACGTGAGTATTGCTGTTACATTTATTGTTCTATTATCACCAGCTTCCCATCCATCATATTGAGTTGATGTTACATAGAATTCTTCCCGATTAGGATCTTGAGATGCGTTTATTTGTTTTTGACCGCCATCTACTGTATAATATAATCTCCAAACATTAGTTTTAACACCAAATTTTATATCATCTGCAACACGAACTGTATCACCAGATTGAGGGGATGCTAAAGTGATTGTATCGTTACTATATGTAAAAGAGCTTTTTACCTCTTTAGAGTTATCTCTTGAGTCAGTTGCAGTTAATACAAAATTATGGATTTCATCACCCTCTAAAATATCAGGACCCTTATATGTATAACTAAAAATATCATCTTTATAATCAAAATCATTTGAAGATATCTTACTATTATCTATTGATAGAGCAATACCTTCTTTTTCAATTCCAGAATTATCTGTAATTTTAGCAAGAATCATAACATCTCCACCTGCTTCTTGCATATCTGGTAATATTACTAGATCTATTCTGGGAGGTTCATCATCATATACTGGTGGATTAACAAGAATGATTAAGATTACTAACCAGGAAAAAAAGTAAATTGCATAAGACCCAAACCAATTTTTTCGTCCAAAATCAGTAAGATCTAATTTAACTCTTAAAAATATATGTTTTAAAAAAACAGCATTGACAACGCCAACAAGCAAAATCAATTCCCATCTAAAAGGATTATTTCCAATTAGAGCCCAAAATCCAAAACATATTAAAGCCATAAAGGCACCAAATAAAAATGAAATGAATGTAGATTTGATGTTTCTTCGTTCTCTTTTTAAAAATGCCTCTATATCAAATTTTGGTATTTTAAAAGGTTTATCTTCCTCTTCATCCTTTTCTTTTCTTCGTTTAGCCATCGGAGTGGGATAGAGTTCTTATTTAAAGGTTTTTCCTTTAATTATTTATCAGTTGATTGCTAATAAAACAAAAAAAAAGATAATTATTTCCAGCTTTTTTATTTTTTTTAACTTCTCCTTTTGCCTTTTTCTTTTCGAGTTTTAAACGTTTTTTTTCAGTTTCTACCCTTATTTTTTCTTTTTCAAGTTCATCTCTAGAAGATTCAATTTTTTCTATCTTTACGGTTTTATCTTCATACGATAATCCGGCTCTATATCTATATGTAAAAATGAGTGAAATAACAATATAGATTGCAAGAATTATTATTACAGGTGTTAATAACTCTGCTTCCTCAAAAAATATAAGTCGAAATGCAAGAACAACAGAAAGAAAACCTAAACCTGCCCAAGCATGATGACGAAATGCATGATATTTTTTTTGAATTCGATTAATTCTTTTTCCTTCATAGAAACTCTATTCCCTTTGGTATTTCTTTTAAATATTTTTTAAAACCATCAGGCCAATTATCAGGATTAATCCCTTTTTGTGCAAGAAATGCTGCTACCCAACGCTCCAGACCAATACCTGAGCATCCACTCCAAAGTTCACTTTTTTGAGCTTTAATATTGAATGCTGAAATATATTTATCACCTAAAATACTTAAATTTTGGAATTCAAGCCATTCAGAGCTTCTACGATCACCTCGATATGGCATATATGCTTCAAAATCAATTGTGCCTGTATCTTGAGTTGATTCATCACCTAATTTTCCAGCTTGTTGGATATACCAGGGCGTTACCCAAGCCATACGCCATTCAATATCAAAAATATTATTAAAAACATGCTTGTAACGGTCAATAAATTTATCACGAAGATTAAGAAGTTGCTTTCGGGTTCCAATATAAACAGGCTCTATCCTATGAAACTCATCAACCCTTTCTATACCATGTCTTCCTCCAGACTCATATCTTCCAGAAACTGCAGTTTTATCATATATAAGAATAGGTAAAGATTTTTCAGAAATTGTTGTTCCTTTAAAAGACCAATAAATTACTGGACATTGAGCATAACAGATACCTGCTGAAGGGGCGGAAACATTTTTTTTCAATTCATCAAAATCAATTTCTTTTGTAATTTTTGTTAAATCTACAAATCTTTCCCATTTTTCAACATCTCTACTTGTAGGTTCTGAAATATAATAAAACTCACCAGGCATACCTTCAAGGTGCCCTGTTTTAAGCCATATATCAAATGGAACAATGTTAGACTCAATAATTTCCTGAAAACCAATTGGAATTAATACTTCCTCAATAGCAATTTTTTCCATTGCCTTAAGAATAGCTGCAGCTTGAGGTCGATAAAACCATTTCCCCTTAGTTGGTCCCTGTTTTAACCAACCGCGTTTGACCATCTCTTCAGTCGGATCTTTAGACCAAACATGCTTTTTAGGGTCAGACTCCCATATAAGCTTCCAAAACTCTTCTTTTCCCTCATAATATTGATTTGCAACCTTTTCTTTTGCAAGTGTAATCATCCTATCTATATAATTCCTTCGTAAAAAATCTTCAGAGACATCTTCTAAAATGAGCTTTATTTGTTTTCCAGAAACGTTTAATTTTGCAAATGGAATTGTAAAATCTTTTAAAGGTTTTTTTTCAAGTTCAAAATCAATGGTATAACTATCGATTTTAATGTTTCTTATTCCGAGATGATGTTTTTTTCCAAATTCTTTACTTATTACATTTTTCAATTGTAGTAATGCATTATGAGGTCGGAAAAAACCATCAGATGAAATATTTAGATATAAAGAATTATTTATAAAATTCTTTATTTCAATTTTAACACTTTTATCTTTTTCAATTAAAACTTTATTAAAATTTGAAATTGTTGTTTTAAGCTCATTTTTCATTGAAGAAATATCGCTGCTAAACGAAAAAATTGAACTTAAATTAAATTTCATATAAAAACCAGGATTACATAGTTCTTATTTATCTTTATCTAAAACTTTTTCTGCAACAGTTATACAGGCAAGATAATCATCAATTGTATGGAGAAGAGATGAAATAGAATTTGCCTTAATTTTTGCTTCTAATTTTTTATTTTTTATTTTAGAAGTAACGAAATTAAAATCATCAACCTTTATTGATTTGAAAACATTTTCTGCTTTTTTTATATTATCAAATTCTATTTCTATTTTACAACTTACATTCATTTTATCACTTTAATTGTTCAACTATTATCTTATCTACCAACTCTAAAAACTCGTTTTCTTTAATAGACTGAATTGTGGCTCCTGCCGCAATTTTATGACCACCACCATGACCTCCTAATTTTTTTGCAGCTTCACTCATAGTATATCCCAAATCTAGACCCTTACCAACAAGATATTGATTACCCCTACATGAAATATGAACCTCATCATCTTTTTTAACAAGAGATATTAATGGTTTTTGCGTATCTAAAATAAAGTTAGTTGCAATACCTCCAATAACACCTCCAAGTGATGAATCTTTACTATAAAAATATCGATAACTTTTCTTTTCCTTAAATCCGTCTTTTTCTAAAAATAGTAGTTCATCAAGAATTTTTTGTTTATAATTTCTTTCTAATTTAACTGCTTCATTAAAAGCATTACTACTACCAAGACATAGTTCAAGTCCTAAACCTCTATTACCACCCTTACCACATGAATCTAGAAGATCAGCAAGTCTTTCAAGTTCACAATTAAAATTATTTGAATAAAAACGAGGTCTAATAACTGTATTAAGAATATTTTTTTCACATCCTTTTTTTATCAATTTTAACATCAAATAGGATTGAAGCTGCCTTTTTTTATTTTTTGTAATCTTATCAATTGTATCATCTTTTTTAAAATCTAATTTTTCTAATAATTTCAAAATGTTATCTTTATTTCCAGAAATATCTGAATAATATGGATCAATTGAAAAATATAGCGCATTAAAAATCGTATCTCCATATAGTTTTATTTCTGATTTTTCTTTTAAATACCCATTCTTAATTACTTCTTCTAAAATAGTTTTATTAAATCCTCTGAATCCACCAATATATTGCTTATCACCTGTTGCACCAGTAATTGCAAGATCACCTAAATCACTGTTTTTTTTATTTATTGATATTGCTAGAGAGTAAGTAAGTGTTGAACCACAAGCTTCATAATTTCCATTGATACCACAAAGATTTGCGTTTATCTGAAAAACATTTTCAGTTGTTTTTTTCTTAAGAAATTGATGATGATCAATAATTATTGATTTACAATCCATTTTTTCAATCGTATCAATTTGACCACTACCCATATCAAGAAAAATAATAAGGCTATTTTCTTCCTTAGAAACCCTTGCAAGTCCTTTATCAAAAGGATTTCGCATAAGTGTCGTATGAAAGTTGTAACCAGCACGATAAAGAGCTTTACAAATTATTGCAGCTGATGTTATTCCATCTGCATCATAGTGAGATATTACTCTAATTTTTGTAGATTTTGGAAATGAAAAAATTATATTTGATGCTTTTTTTGCTTGCTTTAAAATTTCTTTTACCATGAAGGAATTAAGAAAAGGAAAACTATCTAAAAAATATTTTGCAATCTGTTTTAATGTATAAAAGAAAAAAAGAAGAATATTGGTTTATCATTAAAATAACAAAAATTATCGATAACCAAGATTCTATAAATATTTATCAAGTAAAGGATATTTTTCTTTGATTTTTTCAAGTAAAACACTGTTTAGGTTTTTTAGCTTATTATAGAAATGATTTATTAGTAAAGTCAAACGATTTCTTAAGATGGAACCTTGAGAAATTACTTTAATGCTGTTTTGTTCATCAGATGAGTCAATTGGTTGAATAATTTGACTTTTATAATCTGATGTTCTAAATTCCTTAACCTTGCCTTTACTTTCACAAACTCCATTATTTGCAACTGCTCTAACCCAATAAGTAGGTCCTCCAGTAAGTCCATCTTGAACTATACTAAATTCTTCAAGATTATCAAGGGTAATTGAATTAGTAATTTCATCAAGATTGTTAGGATCTTCATCACCATATTCAAACCATACTTCACATGTTGATGTTCCACCATATCCGAATAATTCACCACGGAATTTTGCTGAGTTTGTTGTAACATCGTTTGGTAAATATGTTTGAACAACAGGCATTCCTGGTGTAAATTCTCTTATAGTATGCAAAGGGGCATTACTCACCCATGTATCTACATCATTTGTTGCTACAGCTTTATAATAATATTTTTGGCAACTAGATAGTCCGGTTAATTCTGCATTAAAATTTCCAGTTGATGTCATAATTACATCGTTTGTTTCTAAATTTAAATTGTCTAGATCGGTACCATAGATAAAATGTACATTACAAGAGTCTGCTCCACCCAAATGCGTCAATTCACCCTCAATTACAGCAGAATCAAGTCCAATAAATGAAGGATCTTTTACAATAACTCTAGGTCCACCGGGTATAAATGTATTATCTAATCCAATTCTAATGGTATTTGCTTGTGATTTATGTTCTCCAACTGCTCGATAGTGATATATAGTTTCCCGATCAAGATTTTCGATTTCTACAGAGAAAAAATTCCAATTATCATAACTATCTGCTTCAACTCGATATTGATAATGTTCCCAGTTATCATGGCGTTCTGTATCATATACAAAATATGCATCCCAATTATGGGCATTTTCAGGTAGTTTTAAATATCCCCAGAGTTTAACTGCAGTTCCTTCAGTATTTATATGGTCCCAATGTTTAGTTTGAATAGCATTTGCTGCTATACAACCTGACAGAGTTGCTATACTTAAAATCAATGGGACTAAAATTATTATTATTTTTATTTTTTTCTTGTTCATTAATCACCTCCAAAACTTAATTTCTATATTTTTATATTTTCCTGATTCTTTATAATAATTGTGAAATAACAAACGTTAATTGTCGATAAAATACTAAAATAATAAAAAACTGTAAAAAAATCTCATCTATTCAAACATTAATTTTGCCTGTTCTGGTGTATATTTCCAACTCTCAGGAATTCGGTTATTACTCTGATAATATTTTGTGAGACGTCTAATTTTTGATTCAGTTAACTGTAGATTTCTTTTATTTTTCAAATCTTTTCTATGAGTTTCAAGATGCTTTCTAAGTGAAAGTGCAGTTCTAATTAAGTTTACCAAATCTTCAGGTATTTCAGACTTTATATTATTTGACTCAAGTATCTTTGTTATTTTTTTGCCAGTTGCAATTTTAATATCAGGAACAGCATACTGATCCCTTAATATTTGTCCAATTTCACTTGTAGATTTGCCAGATTTAGCAAGATCTATAACATGAGATTCAACTTCTCTAGGATTTAACGAACTCCAATCAGGGTGCTTTTTTCTATCAACTGGATGAGTTGAACTAGATTTTCCCTTTCTTCTCGCATGAATTCTAGCCATTATTTTTTCTCCAAACAAATTATAAGGAAAGACCTGAATATAATCCTATTATTTAAAATTAAAGTAAACATCTATTCTATTTTTTTGAATCTAGATCCCAACTTTTTCATTACCTTTGGAAGAGTTGTATATTCCATATCTTCCATTGGCAAACGATGAGGTTCAAATGGGCCATGTCTTCTTAGATAATCCATAAAATCTTGAGCTTTTTTCCTTGTTATGTCGAATGCAGGATCATTAAATAAATCAACAGGTTGAGTAATCATTCCATTTTTTAGTTGGAATCCTAAAGCAATTACTCTTGGAGGACCATCAAATCTTGTACACTTGGCATTTTCAACAGATACAGGCATTAGGGGGCCATTATGTGATCCTCTCATCCATCCTGAAACCAAATGACCTACAGAAAATGGCTCAAGAACTTCCCCAACTGCAGGTAGTCCAGATTGAGCACGTACAATTCCAACAGGATCATCCTTTCCGACATATTCACCTGCAATTTGATAGAGTTTTTCAGTAGAAATTGCGGCTACTGGCTCATTAGACGGGAGTTTTGAACTTCCTTTTGGATAAACACGTTTTATTACAAATCTTGATTTAGCACCGATAAGTGCTAAAAGATCATACATTTCTTCAGGTGTTTTAAGCATTACATTTTTGTGTTCCTGAATATCCCAAACCTCAAATGAGAAACCATCGTGAAGAGAAGGATCAATTATAAGACCGGCAGTATTGAATGGATCTGCAAACATCTTAAATATGGGATAATTAAATGCTCCTGGTTCTGTTTTATCCATCATAAATGCAATTATTGGTTCTGCCTTTCTTTCAGTAAATTCCATCTCTGCTACTCCTGGGCCCATGCCCTTGATATTTCCTGAAAAAGCATCACAGAGTAAATCTTGTCCTGCGCCATAGAGCCCAAGATTACGAGATTTTTCTGTTGCTTCACAAAATGTATCCCAACAAAGACTGTGAATTTCTTTTGAATCAATCCCTCTTTTATGAATCATTATTAGTTCAAGGTCATCTCCACAATGTGTAACATGAAAATCAGTAATTAGTTTTTCACGCTTTGCTTCAATTAATTTTTTGCTGGCTATTTTCTCAAGCTCTGGATGAACCAAAGCATGGCCTGGCCAGCCTCCAACATCTGCTTTTATAATACTGAAGGTTGTTTTCATAATTAATCCCCTGTTGTGTGAGTATATATAAATTGTTTATAAATAGTTTGGAAAATCTTTTAGTAAGATATATATTTAAATCTTTATTTGGGATAATAATTGAGGACGAGAAATGACCTTGAAAATATACAATACCTTAACAAAGCAAAAAGAAGAATTTAAACCTGTTGAAAATGGAAAGGTTAAAATGTACGTTTGTGGAATGACAGTATATTCTGATGCACACATTGGCCATGCTCGAACATACTTTGCTTTTGATTTAATTCGTAGATATTTTGAATACACAGGATATAAAGTTACATATGTTCAGAATATCACAGATGTTGATGACAAAATAATTTCTGCAGCTGCAAAAGAAGGAGTTGATGCACTTGAATATTCTAAAAAATTCACAGAGAGATGCCTTGATGATTTAGATAAACTTGGAATTAGAAAAGCGGATATTTATCCAAAAGCATCAGAAACCGTCCCTGATATGATAAAAATGATTCAACAAATTATCGAAAAAGGATATGGTTATGAGTCAAGTGGAGATGTTTATTTTTCTGTTGAAAATTTTAAAAGTTATGGTAAACTATCAGGTCAAAAACTTGAGGATTTAATAAGTGGTGCAAGAATTCAACCAGGTGAAAATAAAAAAAGTCCTCTCGATTTTGCCCTTTGGAAAAAGGCAAAATCTGGTGAGCCTTTTTGGGAAAGTCCGTGGGGCAGGGGAAGACCTGGATGGCATATTGAGTGTTCTACTATGAGCAGTAAATTTTTAGGTCTTCCTTTTGATATACATGGTGGAGGGATGGATCTTCGTTTTCCACATCATGAAAATGAAATTGCTCAGGCTGAAGCAGCAACTGGAAAAGAATTTGCAAAGTATTGGATGCATATTGGTCTTCTCACTGTTGAAGGAGAAAAGATGTCTAAATCAATTGGAAATATTATCAATGTAAAAGATTTATTAAAGAAATGGAATCCTGAAATTGTTAGGTTTTTTTATGCTCAAGCTCATTATCGAAGTCCCCCTGATTTTAGTGAAAAAGCCTTGATAAATGCAGAAAAAGGTCTTGATAGGATTTATAGATTAAAAGAAAAATTGAATGAGTTATCAGAAGAATATGTTTCAGAGATTGTTGAGGGAAAAGATTTGAATTCAGAAGAAAAAGATTATCTTTTAAATATCAATAATTTTAAAAACGATTTTGAAAAAGCAATGGATGATGATTTTAATACACCTCAAGCAGTCTCTACAATTTTTGAGTTTGTTAATGCCAGTAATAGGTTTTTTGAAATATGTTCAAATCCTGATAAGACACTTTGTGGTTATGCTTATAGTATTTTAGTAAAATTAGGAGATATTTTAACCTTGTTTCAACCTAAACATGTTGAAACATTCAAATCCGATGAAGACTTATTAGTAAATTTACTTAGTCTTGTTTCTAAATATAATGTAGATATTAAAGAAAAAAGCATTGAGAGGATAATTGATATTCTCCTTGAAAAAAGAGAAAATGCGCGTAAAAATAAGGATTGGGAAACTGCTGATTCAATAAGAAATGATTTAGTAATGGTTGGTTTTGAAATACAGGACACTTCAGAGGGTCCTGTATGGAGAAAAAAATAGATTATGAAAAAAATTCTTGTTGGTTTTGATGGGTCAGAGGGCTCTGAACAAGCTTTGAATAGAGCAATTTCGCTTATTGATGAATATGGTGAACTTATTTTACTTGGAGTTATTCCAAGTCCTTCTGATAAAACATTTGTTGATGATAACATTTATAAAGTTTTAAAAGAAAAAGCAAATAATCTAATTTCAGATGCTATTGAGGATTTAGGCCACCAATCGTTTCAAATAACGGGGATGGTTGAAGAAGGTGACCCGGCAGCAAGAATTATTGATGTTTCGAACAAATTGAATGTTGATTTAATTGTACTCGGAAGTAGAGGAACAAGTGAATTGGGGCAGTTTTTACTAGGAAGTGTAGCAAATAAGGTAGTTCAATATGCTCATAAACCTGTTATGGTCGTTAGATAGTTGTAAATATTTTTGTAAATCTGTTATATTTGTTATATAAAATAAAAAAATATTAAAAAAAATATAAATTGTTTATTAAATAAGCTTTAATAATAAAAAATATTATAACTATCGAAAACATTATATGTTGCAGATAGATAACAATCGTTAATTGTGGAGGTATATAAAAAACATTAGTAATTTTTAATTTAGAGGTGAAAAAAATGAGAAAAATAATAGGAGTTAGTATAGGCTTTTTATTACTGATTTCAAGTGTTTTAGCAAGTGCTACATTTATTGAAAAAAATCTCAATACCAACGAAATTGAAAATATTATTTTTGAAGAAGATGTAATAATTTCAACATTTATTATTCCTGATTTTAAAATAGATAAAAGAGCAACCGATGACTACATAATTCTTGAAGACTTTGGTCATTATCTTGTACCTGGTAAACCTAATCTGCCTTCAAAGATTTTTACAATAGCAATTCCCCCAGGTACAGAACTTGTAGATATAAGTTATGAAACCGATGAAGAAATTATTCTAGCTGGAAATTACAACATAATCCCATGTCAACTACCATATGCAATTGGAAAGGAAGATCCAATATTTAGGGAAAAAGAAGAACAAAGATATTGGGATAATTATAATAGTGTTTACTTCAAAGATGATTTTTATCCAGAATCCAATGTGGAACTTGTTCTAACAGGAGGATATAGAAAATATAATATTGTAGATGTTAGAGTTATGCCATTTTCATATAACCCCATATCTGGAAGACTTTCTTATTTCCCAGAAATTACTGTTTTTATTAGATATAAATATCCAGAAGATTGGTCTGAAGAACAAATAATGATCGATAATATTCCTGAATTACAAAAATTCGAACAGAAAATAATTTATAACTACAATCAGGCAAAAGATTGGTATCCTACTGGTAAAAGCGGAAGAGCATCATACGATTATGTAATTATAACAACTGATTCATTAACATCAAAAATTGAACCATTAGTGGAATGGCAAGAAGCAAAAGGTAAAAATGTCTACGTTGCAACAACTGACTGGGTAGAATCACACTATGACGGTTGGGATCTAGAAGAAAAAATGAGGAACTTTTTAAGAGATAAATACCCATCTGATCAATGGGGTATTAAAGATGTGTGTTTAATTGGCTCTTATGACGATGTACCTATGCGACGTACCGACCCAGGTCCTGACACTGATTATTATTATGCAGAACTGTCTTTACCTGATAGTGAATCTTGGGATATAGATGGAGATCACAGATATGGTGAAAACTCTGATCCTATTGATTTTCATACCGAAGTAAACGTTGGAAGAATTCCGTGGAGTGATAAAAATATCGTTGAAGATATTTGTGAAAAAACTGCTGCCTATGAACAAAACAATGATCCATCATTTAAAAAGAATATTTTACTTATTGGAACATTTTTCTGGCCTGATACAGATAATGCAGTACTTATGGAAATGAAAACTGATCCTGAAGAAAATCCCTGGATGGCAGATTGGACAAGGGTAACTATGTATGAAGAAGCTCAAACTACATATCCATGTGATTATGATGTAAGTTATGCAAATGTAAAGGAGGTGTGGTCTTCTGGTAAATATGCATTTGTGAACTATGCAGGTCATGGCTCTCCAACCGCTTGTTACGAATATTACCCATCTCAGCCATTTGTTGACACAGATACATGTAACTATCTGAATGATAATTATCCAGCAATTGTATTTGCATGTGCTTGTAGTAATTCTGATACTAATTATGACAATATTGGCCAGATGATGATGAAGCAGGGTGCCATCGGCTTTTTAGGTGCAACAGCTATTGCTTATGGTTATCATGGATGGAATGATCCATATGATGGCGCTAGTGCATCCTTGGATTATTTCTTTAGTACAAAATGTACTTCAGGAGATTACACACAGGGTGAAGCACATCAATGGGCATTGCTTGAGATGTATACTCACGACCTCTGGTATTATTTAAGATTAGAAACATTTGAATGGGGAGCTCTTTGGGGCAATCCTGACCTAACAATGGGTGTTGTAAGTCGTCCACCAGAGATACCTGCAATACCAGAAGGACCTAAAAAGTGGACTATTGATATTGAAACGACATTTTCAACAACTACAACCGATCCTGAAGGAAATAGCATATATTATCAATTTAATTGGGGTGATGGAACTGACTCTGGATGGATTGGCCCATTTGCGTCTGGAAAGACTGCATATGCATCTCATATTTGGACAAAACTTGGAGATTTCCCAATAAAAGTAAGGGCTAGAGATGAATATGGCGTAACAAGCGATTGGTCTGGAATCTTTACAATTTCAATTTTTGAAAATGAGCCGCCTCAACCAGCAACTATCAGGGGTCCAACTTCCGGATCGCCCAAAAAATTAATGACATTTAATGTTGTTTCAGAGGATCCTGAAGGTCACGATGTATTCTATATGGTATTTTGGGGAGATGGATACTATTTACCACTTACCGGGCCATATGACTCAGGTGAAGAAGCAACGTTTAGTCATTCATGGAGTGAACCAGACGAATACACAATTGCTATAATTGCTAATGATGAATATGGAGGTAGAAGTTTACAAAGCACTTATAAATTAAAAATTAATACAAATAGAGCTGTAACAAACCCAACATTATTCCAGTTTCTTGAAACTCTTTTACATCGTTTCGCGTTATTTAATTTGATTTTTGAAAAAATAATAGGAAGGTAAATAAATGGGTAAAAAATATATAAGAAAAAGCAAGTTTTTCAAGCAAATTTTCTGTGTAGCAATATTTGTTGTAATGATTTCTACATCATTTGTTACTTCAATGGAAATTTCAACAAGCAGAAATTTAGATCAACAATCAGGAATCAATATCAAAAGTATTAGTTATAGCTACAAATTTGATAAACCAAAAATTAAGACAACATCAGTTAGTGATTCCAAATATTCTTTGATTGAAATGTCTGGTTGTATAAACACTGGCAAGTATGCAGGTGAACCATTAATGCCTGTAAACATCATTAGGTTATTAATCCCGCCTATGAAAGATGTAGCAAATGTAAACGTTATTGGCAATCCTGTTGAAATTGATTTAGTTGATTCTGATTTGGTAAAAATACCGGTGTTTCCATATCAAGACCCAGTTCCATTTGGCAATTCTATTGGGGAATTTGTAATAAATACTGATGTGTATGAATCTTCTAATCCTTATCCGTCAAATATAAAAGAAAATTATCATATTGGATACTCCCGTGGATATGCAATTCTTGATTTAACTGTTAATCCAGTTCAATATATTCCAAGTGAAGGAAGAATATTTTATTATCCTGAAATCGCAATCGATATCGAACTTAAAGATACAAACAAAGTAAATCAATTTTTCAGAAATTCTTTTGAGGATAAAGCATGGGTAGAAAAGCTAGTTGATAATCCTGAAATAGCTAATGATTATCAGATGAATACATTAACTCTTGAATATGAAGGTGGATTATGTGATCCAAGTGATGAATATGATTATGTAATTATTACCACAGAACATAATGATCTTGATTACTGGGATACAAACAGTCAAATTCCATACAATTGGGAGAGTCTACTTGACAGACACAATAACGAGGGTTTAAGCTCCACTTTAGTAACCATTCAACAAATAGATGCATGTGAAGATTACTTTGACGAAGATCCTATGTTTAATGACCTTCAAGCTCATATTCGTGAGTTTTGTAAAGATGCATTTCAGGATTGGGGAACTAGTTACATTTTTATTGGTGGCGATGATGAATGGATTCCAGCTAGGCATATGAGATATCAATATGAGTCTAATGCTGACTCTGATATATACTGGAGTAACCTTGACAAAACATTTAATGCCGATCATGATAACTATTGGGGTGAAGAAGGAGATACTGGCTTTGATGTATATGCTGAAATATTCATCGGTAGAATCACCTGTGATGAACCCCAAGATGTTTCAAACTGGATGAAAAAAAGCTTTTATTATGCAGATAATCTTGATGAAGAATATTTAGATAATGCAGCATTCTATGGCGGAGATACTACATGGCCATGTCAGGGGGATGATTTCATGGATTACAGTGCAATTAAGGGAACCGACGATTGGCTTGGTCCAGATCCTGATGCAGACGGACCATTTCCAGAATGGGCTGGTTTTCAATTTGGTTTTGAAACATGGAATGAAGAACATCCAGATGACATGTTTGACCTTTCTGTTATGTGGACTGCTGAACCACCTAATCCTGGTTGGAATGGGGGAAATACCTTTGCAGCTATAAATGGATTAAAAGAAGACATCAACAATGATAAAGTTACAGTTATGAGTGGAATTGCTCATGCAGATTCGTATAAATCATTAGATGTAGAATCAAGCTCCTGGGAATCTAATTATCATAATACAAAACCGTTCTTTTTACATGACTATGGATGCCATTGCGGCGATATGGATGCATCAGACGATGGTGTTCTTCACTCAATGCTTTTCCATTCAGATACAGAACTTGCCTTTGGTGTTGTGTATAACACAGTTTTCGGTTGGGGTAACTTTCAGACCACCAATTCAAGTAGTGCATTTCAAGCAAAGTCATTCTGGGATTATTTCCTTGATCTAGAAAACTCGGGATATCCAACAAATTGGGAACTTGGAAAGGCCCATGCATGGTCCAAAGACATAATGGCACCAACACTAGATTGGGATCCACAATATGGAACATGGCGTGGCATCATTCAAGGATGTCTATTGTTTGCAGATCCTGCACAGAAATTAAAAAATCCACATCCAAACCTACCACCTGAAAAACCACCAGCACCTGCTGGTCCTACCGAATGGGCACAGTTTGGAGAAGCAACCTTTACCTGTGTGGCAAATGATCCTGAAGATGATTCTCTTTGGTTCATGCTAGACTGGGGAGATGGAACATTAAGTGATTGGATTGGTCCGTTTGGATCCGGACAATCTGGAAAGGTACATTATATCTGGACCGAGGTTGGGACATACAAGGTAAAAGTAAGGGCTCGAGATAAACACTATGGCCAAAGCGATTGGTCAGAACCAGCAACACTTGTAATTGTTGAAAATCAAGGTCCAAATATACCAATAATTACTGGATCAACTTCTGCACCGCCAAAGAAATTATTAACATTCACATTCTCCGCAGAAGATCCTGAAGGAAATGATATTTATTACAAAGTCAGCTGGGGTGATGGAAACATAGAAAGCTTCAAAGGACCTTATTCTTCAGGAGAGGAAATAACACTTAATCATGCTTGGGGGTCGGTAGGAGACTATACAATCGTCTGTTTTGCAAAGGATATGTATAATGCAGTTGGTTCGCAAGCCTTCTTAAAGTTAAAAATCACAACCAGTAGAGCAAGATATAGTCAACCATTACTACGAATTATTGAGAGTCTATTGAGCCGATTACCGATATTAGAAAGATTATTATATAAATAAATATAATAATATAACCGAACTAAATGCTTAAAAAGACAAAAAAAATAGTCTTACTAATCCTTTCTTTTTTTTTATTTTTAGCATCAATTATTTCAGCAGTTAGTACTACTTCACAACATGTTAAAAATGTAAAAAATATAGATAATGGATACAAAAATTTTTCATTAGAACTAACATTTAATTCAGGAGAATTTGAATTCGAAATAGTAAAAACAGAATTTGGACTATTTGCATCGATAGTTTTACCTGGTGCGGGATTTAATTATCATGAAGGAAAGGCAAAACTACCAACAATTAGACGATTTGTTGAAATACCTTATGAAGCTAATCCAGTAATCACCATTACAAAGATGTCTTGGGATTATACATCTCTTGAGAAGCTTAACTTGCCAATTTATATTGTTCCATGCCAAAGCTCAAGTGAAAAAATACCGAAAGAACAGCAAGAATTTCTTTTTGATGAGGATTTCTATTTACTTGATTCCTTTTTTCCTGAAGATATTGTAAAAATAGATGAAATTGGATATATACGTGCACGTCGTCTTGCTTTAATTGAAATTTCTCCAGTTCAATATAATCCTTCCACAGGTGAACTTAAATTAATGAATTTCTGTGAAATTAAAATTGATTTTCAAAATAGCAACATGATAGAAACCCGTGAAAAAATTGAAAGATACTATTCACCTACTTATGAAAAATTATTTGAACATATATTCATCAACTATAAATCCTTTGAAAAAGAACTTCTTAATAGAAAACAAGAATGCTACCTAATAATTATTGATGATGCATTTTATGATGAAATTCAGCCTCTAGCAAACTTCAAGGAATATTTGGATTTTGATGTAAAAATCACTAAAACCTCAGAAATACCAGGTGGCTCAAATAAAGAGAGCATCACTAATTATATTGAGGACGCATATTATAATTGGAACAACCCACCTGTTTTTATTTTACTAGTTGGCGATACTCAACAGATACCAACTTTTACTGGTTCTGCTTCTCCCACTGCCACTGATTTATACTATGTAGCTATTGATGGAAACGATTATTTCCCAGATATTAATATCGGTAGATTTCCTGCATCTGAAGAAATTCATGTCGAAACGATGGTTGAAAAAACTCTATATTATGAAATAGGGAATTTTACATCAAATGATTGGATAAAAAAAGCTTCCTTTATGGCTTCAACTGAATATCATTGGATCTCTGAGGAAACACATAACTTTGTTATTGATAATTATTTAAATCCTTCTAATTATTCATGCGACAAACTTTATTCATATAGATATGGAGCAACAACCCAAGATATCCATGATGCAGTTAATGATGGTAGAAGTCTTGTTGTATTTTCTGGACATGGAATTGCTAGCGGCTGGACTGATGGGCCTCCTTTTGACAGGTCAGATGTAAAAGACCTTATGAACGAAAATATGTATCCATTTGTCTGTAGTCACGCTTGTTACACAAATTCCTTTGATCAAATCGAATGTTTTGGAGAAACTTGGCTTAGGGAGGAAGATAAGGCTGCTTTTGCATTTTGGGGATCTTCTGCAAAGACATATTGGGATGAAGATGATATTCTTGAAAAAGGAATGTTTCAGGCTTGGTGGGATGATGGTCTTGAGTGGATTGGGGGTATGACAGATATGGCACTTCTATATTTATTTGAAAACTACAGTGGAGGAGGTTTTACAAAATACTATTTTGAGGTATACAATATTATTGGAGATCCATCTGTTTTAATTTGGAGTGATAATCCAAACCGTTCACCTTATGAACCTGACAAGCCAAATGGTCCTTTGCAAGGACTGGAAAAAGTAGATCATACCTTTTCAGCAAATACAACAGATCCTGAAGACAACAATATCTTTTATCAATTTGACTGGGGAAATGATGTTTATAGTAAATGGTATGGTCCATTTAATTCTAGTGTGACAGTAGAAGCAACATATGCCTGGGGTGAACCTGGAGAATATGAAGTATGTGTATGGGCAAAAGATGTTCATGATAAAAAAAGTGATTGGTCAGAGCCACATATTATTACTATTTTAGATAATAAACCCCCTTCTGCACCAACTATGCAAGGCAAACGAGTTGTAAAAACTGGAGAACCTTACGATCTTACAATAAGTTCAAAAGATCCCGAAGGTCATAATGTTTCATATTATATTGACTGGGGAGATGGAGATATTGAATATTGGTTAGGACCCTACAATTCAGGTAAAAAGGTAACGTTTTCCCATTACTTCAATGATGGAGGAACTCTTACAATTAATACAACAGCAAGAGATGAGTTATTTGATGAAAGCCCAGAGCAATCCTTAAAGATATTTATTATTAAAAATAGAATTCATACAAGTTCATCTTTTCAACAAGTTTTTACCAGAATTTTTGATATTTTTCCAATCTTGAAACAGATATTAACTATCTTGTAAAAAAGATATTAATCTAATAGATAACAACAGCTTTTACACCTATTATTTTTCTAATTCTTGGAATTAGTATTCCTGGGACTTGTTTTTCAGTAACAATAAAGAGTCTTGGTTCTTCCGAAAATTCAAAGTCGTCAACTATTGCCTGTCTAATACTTATTTTTGCATCAGCAACAACTTTTGCAACATCTGCAAGTATTCCTGGCATACTTGGGTCTTCAGGAATAATTTCAATTACTCCCCAATTCATCTCTGGAGCAACATCTTTTAGATGACAAGTTGGATTTAATTGAGAAAATACTTTTAACAAATCTTTTTTCTTTGATATTGTTTTTATTGTACTTGTAATAATTCTTCTATCTACTTTAAATGCTCTGGCAATTTTAGAATCAGAAAGTTCAATTTCTCCACAGTATATTTTGTTATTGCTTACCTTTAAACCGTATTCAAGTAGTTTCTGTGCAAGTCTCTTCCTCTTTGGATATCTGTTAAAATATTTGGCAATTGTTCTCCACATGTTTATACAATATTACAAGGATAATATATAAATATTGTACATCTTTCTAAAATAAATAGCTAAAATGTTTAATTATGTACATTAATGTACATTTATGCTCAATATTTATATAGTATTAACAACATAATAATATATGATAGAAATGAAAAAAATAAAGATACAGCTAGACGAAAATGATTTACCAAAAAAATGGTATAATATTCAAGCAGATCTAAAAACCCCATTAGACCCACCATTAAACTCACAAACAAAGCAACCAATAGGTCCAGATGAGTTAAAAGCAATATTTCCAATGGAACTAATAAAACAAGAAGTTAGCAGCGAAAGATATATATCAATTCCTGAGAAAGTAAGAGAAATATATCGAATATGGAGACCAACACCCCTATATAGAGCAAGAAATTTAGAAAAGGCATTAAACACACCTGCAAAAATATATTTCAAATGGGAAGGAGTAAGTCCTCCAGGCAGTCATAAACCAAATTCATCTGTTGCACAAGCATATTTTAACATGAAGGAAGGTGTAGAAAGGATTGTTACAGAAACAGGAGCCGGACAATGGGGTTCAGCTCTCGCCTTTGCATGTCACTTATTCAAAATTAACTGTAGAATTTATATGGTAAAATGTAGCTATGAACAAAAACCCTATAGAAGAGTTCTTATGGAAAACTGGGGCGCAGAAGTATTTTCCAGCCCAACAAATCTTACAAACAGTGGAAAAAGTCTGCTAAAAAAAGACCCAAATACATCTGGGAGCTTAGGTATGGCAATAAGTGAAGCAGTTGAAGACGCAGCAACACACGAAAATACAAACTATGCACTCGGTTCGGTGTTAAACCATGTTGTATTACATCAAACAATAATAGGCCTTGAATTAAAAAAACAATTTCAAATTCTAGATGAATACCCTGATATTATTTGTGGATGTGTAGGGGGTGGTAGTAACTTTGCAGGTGCAAGTTTTCCTTTTGTTAGAGACAAAATTCTTGGAAAAAGAAAAGATTTAATGGTTTTTTCTGTAGAACCTCTTGCCTGTCCGACATTAACTAAAGGAGAATATAGATATGATTTTGGCGATAGTGTAGGATTAACTCCATTACTAAAAATGTATACATTAGGACATAGATTTGTACCCCCTGCAATACATGCAGGTGGTCTCAGATATCATGGAGACGCACCACTACTCTGTAAATTAACAAAAGAAGGATATATGCAAGCATTAGCATATTATCAAAAAGAGGTATTTGAAGCAGCAATACTATTTGCAAAAACAGAAGGATTTGTTGTTGCACCTGAAAGTGCTCATGCTGTTAAAGCAGCAATTGATTTTGCAAGAATTGCTAAAAAAAGAAATGAGAAAAAAATAATTTTCTTTGCAAATAGTGGACATGGTCATTTTGATCTATCAGCATATGATGCATATCATAACAATGTAATGCAAGATTATGCCTATCCAAAAACATTTATAAAAAATAATTTAAAAGAAATTCCAATAATAGTAAAAAAAAGAAGAATATAGTTAAAAGTAATACAAAATCAGAAAAAACTTCTATTTACCTCTTCCTAAATTAGCGCGAATGCTAGGCCTTACTCGCTCTGCACCGCGACCTTTATGTCTCAGACCACGTCCTTTCTGACCAGCAGAAGTTTTTCCACGAAGAACCCTTCGTTTATTTGACACATTTGTAATCCAATTAATTTTTGGATCATTCATAATAGAAGGATGAACAGGGTCTACCAGAATAATTTCATAGAAATGATTCTTCCCATCTTCACCGATCCAATAAGAATTCAAAACTTCCATGTTTGGGTATCTTTTAGCAGTACGCTCCTCAGCTATCCGTTGAGTACTTTTTGCCATTGTAATCTTAGATATACCTTTTGCAGCGGGCTTTCTCCCACCTTTAATTGTTGGTTTTCGAAGTCCACCTCTTCTAACTCTTGATCTTACAACAATATAACCAGGTTTTGCTTTATATCCAAGAGATCGAGCTCTATCAATTCTTAATGGGCGTTCAACTCTTGAAAAATTTTCTTCTTTTCTCCAATGAATTAATCGTTGTTGTTGAGGTGATTTATAAGAACGATCAGGTTTTTTCCATTGATCTCCAATATAATCATACACACTTTTTACCATGATTATTCACCAGTTCCAAGGAAACAGTGGGACCAAAGGAAGGGAATTCTTTATTTAAAACTTTTGCCACTTTAAAAATAAAAGAACTGCTATTCTTTAAATGCTTTTTAACTTGAAAAAAAATTTTTTTAAAAATCTTTAACAATTACATATTAAATATTATTTAAATGAACATGAATAAAAATAAAGATAAAATAAGAATTCTATTTATATATTGTACATTATCTTCATTTGTTAAAAATGATTTAGAAATATTAAAGAAATATTTCAACGTAAAATCTATACAATGGCATGGAAAAAAAGACATAATTAGAATTGCTATAGAAGCTTTTAAATCAGATATAACCTATACATGGTTTGCTGAAGACTATTCAGCTGTAACAGTCTTTTTTTCAAAATTATTCAAAAAAAAATCTATTGTAATTGCAGGTGGTTATGATGTAGTATCATTACCTGAAGTTGGATACGGCAGATTCACCTATGGCATTTTTAAAAAATTTCTAACAAAATATTCTTTAAAAAATGCTGATCTGATTATAGCTATTTCTAAATTTGTTAAAAAAGAAACAATTAAAAAAACCAATGTAAAAAAGATTAAGGTTGTATATAACGGTATTGATGTTAAAAAATTTAAACCAGGAAAAAAGCAAAAAGAAAATGTTGTTTTAACAATTGCAATGGCTATTGAAAATAATTATAAAATAAAAGGACTTGAGACATTTGCAAAAACATCAAATAATTTTCCAGATTTTTCTTTTATAATAATTGGACAGAAGGATGATTTAATAGTCAAAAGCTTAAAAGAAATAAACCCAAAATTAATCTTTACAGGTGAAATTTCTCAAGATGAAGTAAAAAATTGGCTTCAAAGGGCTTTTGTATATTGTCAATTATCTTATATTGAATCTTTTGGAATGGGGGTTGCTGAAGCAATGAGTTGTAATTGTATCCCGGTGGTAACAAAAAAGGGAGGATTGCCTGAGTTAGTAGGAAATCAAGGTTTTTATGTAGATTATGGCGATGAAAAATCCACAACAAAATCAATAAAAAAAGCCTTAAAAGTTACAAAATTAAAAAGTCAAAATATAAGAAAAAGAATAATTGATAAATTTCAACTGGAAAAAAGAGAAAAGGAGATTATAAAAATAATCAAGGATTTAGTATAGAAATCAGGATTAATTTTTCTTAAAAAGTAAATATTTTAAAAAACTGTTTTAATAATTTATAAATCACAACAGTTTTTATAAGGAAAATTATATTTCCATCGGCTGGGAGGAACAAAATGGATTACATGTTTAACCCAAAAATCGAAAAAATGCCAAGACAAAAGATAAAGGAATTACAACTAAAAAACTTAAAAAAAATTGTGAAACATGTTTATAATAATGTTTCCTTTTATCAGAAAAAATTTAAAGATTTAAATATCAAACCTGATGATGTAAAGAAACTTGATGACATTTCCAAGCTTCCGATAACAACAAAAGATGATATTAGAAAAAATGCCCCTTTTAATATGATGGCAACCTCGCTAGATAATTGTATTGAATTACATTCTTCTTCTGGAACGACTGGAATCCCAATTACTGTATGTTATACACCAAGTGATATTAATGTATGGTCTGAAGTAATGGCAAGATGCCTTTCAATGTCTGGTCTTACAAAAAAAGATGTTTTTCAAAATCCGATATCTTATGGAACTTTTACTGGTGCATTTGGTTTTCATTATGGAGCACAAAAGGTTGGTGCTCTTGTCGTTCCTTCAGGTATGGGACAATCTGAAAGACAATTAAAACTTATGAAGTATTATGGAACTACATTTATTTCAGGGGTTGCTTCATATATATTAAGGCTTGCTCAGGTTGCACAAAAGATAGGTCTAGACCTTAAAAAATTAAAAGTAAAAAATGGAATTTTTGGAGCTGAGATGTTTTCATCTGGATTAAAAAATAGATTAATGGAAACATGGAATATAGATGCTCATGATATTTATGGTTTAACAGAAATGTGTGGTCCAGGTGTTTCAACAGATTGTGATCAACATAATGGACTTCATTTATGGGAGGATCATTTTTTTGTTGAGGTATTAGATCCCACCACCTTAGACCCAGTTGAAACAGAAGAAGAAGGTGAATTGGTTCTTACAACACTTACAAAGGAAGGAATGCCTATTTTAAGATATCGAACTAGAGACATTGCACGTCTTTATGATGAAAAAATTTGTGAATGTGGTAGAACCCATATCAAACATAGTTCTATTAAAGGTCGAAGTGATGACATGGTAATTTTACGTGGCACCAATATTTATCCCGGTCAAATTGAATCTGTCCTAATGAAAAATGAAAATGTGGGTGGAAACTGGAGAATGATACTTACAACCGAAGATGATATTGATCAGTTAAAAGTGGAAGTAGAAAGTAAGGAACGCTTAAGTCAAGTTGAATCTATCGAATTAGAAAAATCACTTGAAAATGAGATAAAATCTGTAATAATTTTTACACCAACTGTTATTATTCTACCTCCAAATAGCATAGCTCAAGAAGGATTAAAGGCAAAACGAGTAGTCGATGAAAGAAAAAAGGTTTGATTATGAAAAAAATTATTAAGAAGTATTTAGGAAAAAAAGGACCACTTTCAGAAAATGAAGTTAAAGATTTATTAAGGGCATATAAAATAAGAACAACAAAATATCGATTGATTAGCAAAATAGAAGATTTAGAAAATATTGATTTAAAATTTCCAGTAGCTTTAAAGGTGTGTTCAAGTAAAATTTTACACAAAACAGATGTCGGTGGAGTAAAACTTAATATTAAAAATAAAGTTGAACTCAAAAATACATATAAAGAGTTCAGAAAAAAATTTCCAAAAAATGATTTTCTTGTTGACCAAATGGAAGAAAAAGGTGTTGAAATTATAATAGGTCTTATTCAAGATCCGACCTTTGGTCTTTCAATAATGTTTGGAATAGGTGGAATTTTAACAGAACTTTATAAAGATGTCACATTTCGTGTGGTTCCTATTGAAAGATATGATGCAGAACAAATGGTTGAGGAAATAAAGGCAAAAGAGTTATTAGAAGGTTTTAGAAATATTCCAGCAAATAAAGAATTGGTAATTGATTTAATTTTAAATGTTTCAAAATTAGGTGAAGAGTTAATTGACCATATTGACCAGATGGATTTAAATCCTATATTTGTATACGCAGATGACCTCTGTGTAGTTGATGCTAAACTTATCTTAAAATAATTAGGAGATTAAATTTATGGTTGAAAAAACAAAAAATTATGCAGTTAAAGACATCAAACTTTCAAAAGATGGAAAAAATTTAATTCATTGGGCAGAAGACCACATGCCAGTTTTAATGAGAATTAGAAAAGATTTTGAAAGAAAAAAACCACTTAAGGGTGTAACTATTGGCTGTTGCCTTCATGTAACAAAGGAAACAGCTGTTCTTATGAAAACATTAAAAGCAGGAGGTGCAAAAGTTGGATTATGTGCGTCAAACCCTTTAAGCACCAATGATGCAGTAGCAGCAGCCCTTGCAAAAGACGGAATCTTTGTATATGCCTGGAGAGGTGTAAATACAGAACAATACTATTGGTGTGTGGATAAGGTTCTTGATCTTAAACCAAATATTACAATGGATGACGGAAGTGATCTGGTCACTCAGCTTCATACCAAAAGACAAAAAGAATTATCTAGTGTTATTGCTGGTACTGAAGAAACAACAACTGGTGTTAATAGACAAAGAATTATGGCTGAAAGAGGAGAACTTAAGTATCCAATAATTGCAGTAAATGATGCAATGACAAAACATTTTTTTGATAATAGATATGGAACAGGTCAATCATCAATTGATGGTATTCTTAGAGCAACATCTGTGTTACTTGCAGGTAAAACCTTGGTTGTTTCCGGTTATGGCTGGTGTGGTAAAGGCTTATCTATGAGAGCACGTGGAATGGGAGCAAATGTAATTGTTACAGAAATTGATCCAATCCGTGCTCTTGAGGCAGTCATGGATGGCTTTCGTGTAATGTCAATAAAACAGGCGGCAAAAATTGGTGATATTTTTGTAACTGTTACTGGAAATAAACATATAATTGATGGAGCAGTTATTGACCGCTTAAAGGATGGCACGATTATTGCAAATAGCGGGCACTTTGATAATGAAATCAATGTTCCATATCTAGATAAAAAAGCAAAGGATTGGTTGGAAATTAGGCCAAATGTTAGAGAATATCATTTAAAAGACGGGCGTAAAATTTATTTACTTGCTGAGGGAAGACTTGTCAATCTTTCTGCAGCAGAGGGTCATCCAAGTGAGGTAATGGATATGAGTTTTGCAAATCAAGCATTAACCGCAGAATGGTTAATTTGTAAAGACAATTATAAAAAATTAGAAAAAAAAGTATATCCTGTATCTCCTGAGATAGATAAAAAAATAGCATTACACAAATTAAAAAGTATGAATGTATTTATTGATACACTTTCAAAGGTTCAAAAGGATTATATGGGTAATTGGAAAGAAGGAACATAAAAAAATGTTTAGCGTCAGGAAAAAATTAATTAGGCATTATATTTATAAAATAGGATAGGTTTATCTTATGATTACCTTAATTGGTACAGGTCATGTTTTCAATTTATCACAAGCATTAATCAATATTTTTGAAGATATTCAACCAGAAATTTTATGTGTAGAACTTGATAAACAAAGATACAATGCACTACTCATAAAACAAACAAATCCTGACAAATATAAAGAAATGCAAAAGAATCTACCTATTCTTTACAAGTTACTATCAAAATTTCAAGATGAAATGGCCAAGGAATATGGTGTTACAGCAGGTGATGAAATGATTACAACAATTAATTATGCCAAATCTCATCAACTCCCACTTGCTTTTATTGACATGAATGCACAACGTTTGTTTAAAAAGATGTTAAAATCAATGTCTTTTTCTGAAAAGTTTAAACTTTTGTTTTCAGGAGTTGGAGGTCTTTTTGTAAGTAAAAAACGTGTTGAAAAAGAACTTGAAAAAATCGAAAAAGATTTTGATGAATTAATAGTAAAAATAGGTAAAAAATTTCCCACAATAAAGAAAGTATTAATTGATGAAAGAAACATGTTCATGGTGCAAAATCTGGTAACAGCAAATGAACAATACAATAAGGTAATAGCTGTAGTTGGTGACGGCCACATACCTGGTCTATCAAAATTACTTACCAATAAAGAAATCAATTATGAGACAATTAGATTAAATGAATTACGAAAATTTGATACAGAAAAAATTGATACATCAACTGCATCTTTTAGTATGGAAATCAAGGATTTTCAATAATGAAAACCAATAAAAAGAAAGATTTGTTTCAAAGGCTTAAATGCTTAAATTTGGAGTTATTGGCCTTGGTTCGATGGGAAAGAATCATGCTCGGGTTTGTTCTGAAATCGATAATGTTAAGCTAAATGGTGTTTCAGATATAAATAAAGCAATTTCTAAAAATATAGCTGGAAGATTTCAAACAAAGGATTACTCTGATTATAAAGATTTAATTTCTGAAATAGATGCGGCAATTGTTGCTACACCAACTGATACACATTATGACATTGCTCTAGATTTATTAAATCAAGGTAAGCATGTTTTAATTGAAAAACCCATTTGTGAAGATGTAGACCAAGCTAGTTTGCTTTTAGATAAAGCAGAAAATCAGGGTTTGGTTTTAGCAGTAGGTCATATTGAACGACATAACCCTGCAGTTAGATTTGTAAAAGATAATTTAGATGCAAAAAAATTTGGTGAGTTAATCACGATTATTTCAAAAAGGGTTAGTAATTTTCCTGGTAGAATAAAAGATGTTGGTGTAATTTTTGATTTTGGAGTTCATGATATAGATGTTATGAGGTATTTATCTGGAGAAGTAGAATCTGTTTATGCAAAAGCAGGTAAATTTATTGAAGGTATAGATCATGAAGATCATGCAAATATAGTTTTAAATTTTGAAAATGGTATAACAGGAGTTGTTGAGGTAAACTGGCTCACACCCATAAAAATCAGGAAACTTTTTTTAACATGTTCAGAAAGTTTTGTTGAGACAGATTATATTTCTCAATCTGTAACTATTTCATCTTCATCTTTTAAAGATGTTGATGAAATGAATCTTTATAATGTTCGCATTCAGCATAATATAAATCAAGTAAGTATTGAAAAAAAAGAACCATTAAAAAACGAAATTGAGGATTTTATTACATCAATTAATAATAATAAGAAACCTCTAGTAACAGCCAAAGATGGACTTATGGCATTAAAGATTGCAGAAGCGTCAACTAAATCTTATTTAGAAGGTAGAGAGATAAAAATAGAATGATATACAATTGAGTATTTATCAAATATGTAATAGTTTTAGAAAAAATAAAACAAATAAGATAATGTTCTAGAAAAGGTGTAAAATATGATTCCTATTGCCAAACCCTTTTTAGGAGAAGAAGAAAAACTTGCAGTAAAAGATGTCATTGAATCTGGGATGATTGCATCTGGTCCGAAAGTTGAAGAATTTGAAAAAGGGTTTGCTGATTTTGTAAATATTAAATATGCAATTGCAACATCTTCAGGAACAACAGCTTTACATCTGGCCTTACTTTGTCTAGGCATCAAAAAAGGAGATGAAGTAATTGTTCCATCTTTTTCTTTTATTGCCTCAGCAAATTCTGTCTTATTTTGTGATGCAAAACCTGTTTTTTGTGATGTGAACTTACAAACTTTCAATATTGATGTCGAAAAAATCAAAAAATTAATTTCTGAAAAAACAAAGGCCATAATTCCTGTTCATTTATATGGTCAACCAGCTGAAATCAGTCCAATTCAAGATATTGCAGATAAACATGGTATTTATGTAATTGGAGATGCAGCTCAAGCCCATGGTGCAAAATATAAAGGAAAAATGATAGGTTCTTTTGGAAATGCCGAGTGTTTCTCTTTTTATCCAACAAAAAATATTACAACTGGTGAAGGAGGAATGATTACCACAAACTCAAGTGAATTTGCAGAAATGGCTTTTTCAATTAGAAATCATGGAAGAGAAATTACAAAATGGGGTTATGAACATGCAAGGCTTGGTTATAACTATAGAATGACTGATATTGCAGCTGCAATAGGTCTTGAACAAATTAAAAGATTACCTGAACTCAACAAAAAAAGAAGAAATAATGCAAAATATTTTAATGAGAATTTAAAAAATGTTGAAATACCATATACACTTCCAGATGTAGAGCATGTCTATCATCAATATACAATTAAATGTAAAGAACGAAAGCATTTAATTGAAAATTTAAAGAAAAATGAAATTGGATTTGGTGTGTACTACCCAAAACCTTTGCATTTTTATGAACATTTAAAAGAATTTGGACATAGTAATTTAAAAAATTCAGAGTTACTTGCAGAATCAGTTCTTTCTCTTCCTATTCATCCTGGGCTAGAAAAAAAGGATTTAGAAAAAATAGTTCATATCGTTAATTCAAGCGTTTAATCCCAAAATCTCGTTAATTTATTTTCATATAAATACTGTATATTTTTTTTCAATCTTCTATGTGAAGGCTGACGGCTAGCAGTATGACAAATATACCAACCTTCTTTTTTTCCAATTATGTCCACTTTATGTGCAGTAAAATACCTATCTGAGTGATTTTTCGCCATAACATAGGATGGATGAAGAGAAAGACCGATTGACTCGCATACCTCTATAAGTTGATTATCGTATTTACCGCCAGGAGGAATAAAATATCTTGGTTTTACACCTATTTTCTTATGAATAATACTACTTGCCTTTTCTAAATCTTCTCTTTGTTTTTTTGAATTCCAATTTATAAGTTTGTCTAATTTATGGCAATGGCTGTGATTGCACACCTCATACATTTTAATATGTTTTTTAATCCACCTTCCAGGAAAGGGTCTAGAAGTAATTATACCAATATCGATAAATATTTTATATTTTAAAAAGAGCTGATGCCTCCAAATAGCATTAAAAATAATATCGTCGTCTCTTATACATATCATTTCTTTTGGTCAGCTCTTAAATATGTAGTTAATTAATAGTATTTTCTTAAATTTAATGAGGTTTGCCAACACCTTTATAAATAAAACCGATGCGTTCGCATTTTTCTTTATTAAATACATTTCTTCCATCTACAATAATTTTTGTACGCATCTTGTCTTTAATTTTATTTAAATCTAAATTATAATAATCCTTATGTTTTGTTACAGTTACAATTGCATCCGCATCAACTATAGCTTCATTGATATCTTTTGTAAGCGGTAACTCAAAATCTCGCACATACGGATCGTGTAGAATCGGTTTTGCACCCTTTTTTTCAAGTATTTCAAAAAGATTCTTTGCTGGAGTATTTCTTGTGTCATCTGAATTTTCTAAAAAAGCAACTCCAAGTAATACAATTTTAGCGTTTTTAATTTCCCTTCCTGCTTGCTTTAATCCTTCTACTATTAGATTTGCTGTATGGGTAGGCATAAACATATTTAATTCACGGCTTTTTAGAATAATATTTGGTTCAACCTTAAAATTTCCATACATATCCACACCGTATTTTAAAAGCCATGGATCCTTTGGAAGACAGTGACCGCCAACTCCCATTCCTGGAAAAAGCATATTGCGAATAGGATTTGAAGATGGATCAGAAGGATCATTTGGTAAGGTATTAACAAGTTCTCGAACCTTAAAGACATCAACACCTAAACTCTCACAAATTAGTGCAATTTCATTTGCAAATGCAATATTTACATCACGATATGTATTTTCGACAACTTTTGCAATTTCAGCGGTAAGTGCATCTGTTGGATGTATTTTTTCTTTTACTATATTTTTGTATAGCTCAACTCCGCTCTTTGTACTTTTTTCATCAATTCCACCAACTATTCGAGGTAAATATATCAAATTTTTTAGCAAACGGCCAACCATTACCCGTTCATAGCTAAAAACAAGTGAGAAATCTCTTCCAGCTTTCATGCCTGAGACTTCCTCTAAAATAGGTTTTACGATATAATTTGTTGTTCCAGGTGCTACAGTAGACTCAATAATTACTAATGAATCCTTATGCAAATATTTTCCAACTTGTTTACTAACGTCCTTTAAAGATTCATAATGAGGTATTCCTTTTTCATCTGTTGGAGTTTGAACATCAATTAATATGGCATATGCGTCTTTACACTCAGAGAAATCATCAGTTACTCTAAAACTCCCCTTATTAACAACACGCTTTATTAGTTCAGATAGCCCTGGTTCATCTCCACCGATAGGATTTTTTCCCTCATTTAACCAATCTATTTTCCATCCAGATCGTTTTGATCTTCT
>JABAOF010008739.1_pt1 | contig 53353 bp, 91 predicted proteins | sample 7062171 | NCBI WGS metagenome assembly JABAOF01 (sample SAMN14538628, study PRJNA623070) | marine sediment metagenome | biome: marine biome [ENVO:00000428]; feature: marine pelagic biome [ENVO:01000023]; material: deep marine sediment [ENVO:00002113] | place: India: Gulf of Khambhat ... | reverse complement strand
AATCATTGAGCTCAAATCATCTACAGATACAAAGCCTTACATTCATATTACAGAACAACAACTAAACAATATATAAGGAGCTAAAAATGCTAACCATACTTTCACTCGCCATAATTCTTTTGTTGATTGGGATTATATTTCAAATTAAAAAGCAAAGTGAATATATAACATCGCTTCAAGATGACATTTTAAAGCTTGAACAAGAGATTTCAGCGCTAAAATTAAACAAAAAGGCTGCCACAAAAAGGGCGCAAACAAAAAAGCCAACAAAATCAAAAACAAAGGAGAAAAAATAATGGCAATAGATAAGGGCTTTGATTCGTCAAAATTAGAAACCGTGATTGAATCATTGAAAGAGCTTCATAAAATGAAGCCTGATGGTGAATTGCTGATTGGCGTTGATGTGGGAGGGTTAATGTTTGATATTCAATCAATTATTGCGAGCAAAGACGAATCTGAAAATAGAATATTTTTTGTTATTGATGGTAAAGAGCTTGTTAGAAAAATTGCGCCTTATGTATTTGATGCCATGAATAATCATGCTAAAGAAAAAGATAGAAATGACGAAGAAACGGTGCATTAAAATATCCATTGCCAAGATAAGCTCAGCAATGGATAAACGAGAAGCCCCATGCCAGGGCTTATAAAACATAATATATCTTTTATGATTGTATTTCAAGAAATATTGACAGACATGTTAAATATCTTATATGATATTAAATGCTAGATTGTGATTTTTTATTCATATATAGCTATTCTCCTTGACAAGGCGCGGGCGCGAAAATGATAGTGAGATGTGATTTTTTGAGAAGCTGGTTCTGCGCCTTGTTTTTTTCAAATGTTCGATTGACGTCATAAAGCTGAAGTCTTATAATGAGGATTCATAATTACTTCCTCTGTTTTATAGGTTGGATGTGGCGCGACCATTATATAAATGGACTCTCCTTCAATTGATATAAAACCAGGCTGCGCCACATTCCAAACAAGAATGTAGAATCCTGATTGTTTCACTTGAATTTTTCCGTTAAAATGCTATGATTATATATCCTTTATTTTAAGGATTCTTTTTGTTTCCAGCAAAAAGGTAATCGCATCGCAAGCGCTAAGGCGTAAACATAAAAATGTTTGCGCCTTTTTAATGTCGTCTCCCTTTATACCAATCAAACATATCACGTCTAAGCTTTGCCATCTTTCCGTCAGCGCGAACAAAAACGACGCCCTCAACAAACCCATCTTTGTTGCCCATTCTGGATGCATATAGGCCATTCAAATTAAACATCCATTCAGATATTGATTCAAAATCTTTTGATAAAGGAAGCCATTTGCGAGTGTAATTTAAAGTATTTCTGCAATATGTTTCGAATGGTAGCCATATTAATTCTTTGATTTTATATGGATTGCCCTGTATTTTTCCTCCTATTGCTTCGCCAAAATGTTGGCCGTCTAGCATAAATTCAAGATATCCTCGCTCATATGAATTTTGTATTGCTTCTAAAATCTGCTTTTCTTGTTTAATCTTTGTGAACCTGTTAATTCGTTTTGTTCGATTCCAAACGTTAGAAATGATTCCGTTTTGGATATAAATTGAAACATTGGTACCATCCAGCTTTTCAACTACATTAATGTTTTCGTCTTCAAATACCCACTCATAGCCTGGGTTTATTTCTGGAGTAACAATATATTTGTTATTAATCATTTCGCGAACATAGGGGCTTTCAAGTTTTGGCATGTCTGTGGCATGAATCATTTATCAGTCTTCCTTTTTTACAGTTGGCGCGTATTGTTCTAACCAATTTAAAACGTCGCGTTTCCGATAGCGAACAGATTTTCCTAATTTTAAATATCGAATCCCTGAATTAGACCAATGATCTCGCTCAAGTTTTGCTTCTGATATTTGCAAAACCTTAGCGATATCTTTTTGATTAAAAAGAGCGTCCATCGGAGCGTCCCAGAAAATGTGATCTTTTGTAAAGGTTGTCATAAAAATATCCTCATATGAAGTAGTAGGAAATTGCATTGTACTGGAATTAACACAGAATAAAATTAATACTAAACGACAAAAATAAAAATAATTTATGTCGCAAATTCACAGTTTTCATTTGGACGAGCGAGCGTCATGCTCAATTTTTAATCTGGTTTAGAAGGAGTTAGATGGCAATTATCTGCTGTTTAGAACATCGGTTTAGATTTAATCAGCGTTCTATCTCTTGCTATTCTGCGATCAAATATTTTGTCTCTTATGTTGTTGATTTCTTTAAATAAGTTCTTTATAAGTTTTATCGGGCTTTCTTTTTTGATTTCAAAAGCAATTTTATCATTAATGTCTACAATTTCATCAAGCCATCCGATTATTGTTTTATCTTTTTCATAAAACATATGTTGAGAGCTTATTAATTCGTTTTCATTCATGCTGTTCTTCTTGGTTATATTTTTCCCAGTCATTTGTTTCATCATCCCAATGCCTACAATCATAGATGTTAAAATGAAACCTCAATCCGAATAAGAAAATTTCTAGATTAAATCCCGCATGGTCGCATTTTCTAGACCATCTAATCCAGAACGAAAGTAACCCAAATATATTAATGTTAAAATTAAACCAGCCCATATATGATAAAAAGCAAAAATTAACATCAATTCCACCAATATGAAATTTATCAATATCAAATTGAAGACAATAAGCTTTATTGTTCCACCTTTTAAATTTTCTTTCTATAATAAATGTTTTCATTTGTTCCTTCTCTTAACTCATTAGAGTTTATTATTTGAACATCTACAATTGTAAGGTTTGGCTTCTGTGGAATCCAAATAGCCGGTGAAGATAATAATATACCTTCAAATCGAAAATTCTTAATGGAGTGCGATTTGTGATTGTTATTTTGCTCTTTGACAAGAAATCTATATATGCAGAATTGATTTGCGGTGGGAATAGAAAATGATAAGGATTCTTTCCCAAATTCAAATGAATATTTTCCAGTGCGATCGGACTTTGCTGAAAATGAAATGAAAATATAATCATCAAGGTCATTTTTTGGCATTTCTAGAACTCCCCCAAATATTTCAAAACAACATTTTTAGCCTCTTCAAAACCATAGCATATTTCAGCGCCATAATTAAGGCTGCGCATTTTATTTATCCATTCTATTTGCTCTGGCGAAACCTTTGCTTTCTTTTTATCTTTTTGTTTTAATTCAATCCAAAGTCCATGCTTGCCACCATATGGATAAGCAAAAAACATATCGCTTACTCCTGGCTTTAAGCCCATAAGCTTCATAATATAGCCAACAATGCGAGAGCGTTTTCCATCATTCGGGTTATAAACCAGATAATCGTGAATCTTTGGATTGCGAGGATACCATTTTGACCACTCAACAAAAGCAATTTGCTCTGATTGTTCAGGTTTTAGTTGGATCGTCATTGTTATTTCCCTCAAAATTTGTTTCGAAAGAAAACTGTATTTTTTTAATAAGTCTTTTCCTGCGCCAAATTTCTATATATTCGCCCGATATCGTTTCGGCCAATCTTAATCCAGCTCGTCTAAAACACCAATTACGTACCTTTGAGTGTATCCAATATAGAAGTTTACATTTCTGAAATTCAGCATTTAATGCGTCTTCAATTATTTGGTTGCGAAAACAAAATGATTCACGCGTATATTTGTCTATATTAAGAGGCTTAATCTTAGGATCGATATTAAAAATGTAATCCTTCATTCTAAATATTCCAATATAACATTTTTAGCTTCTTCATGACCTTTTGTAACTTCTGCCTTATAACCAATTTTTCGCATCATTTCCATCCATCTCAATTCATCTCGTCTTGGTTTCTCATAGTGTTTTCCGATACGTTTTACCTTAATGAAAAGACCATTAAATCCTTTTGATGGAAATGAAAAAATAACATCAGCCATCCCAGCCTTTACGCCAGGATGCCGTTGATTATAAGAGCCGAATGCTGCCCGTGTTCCGGATTTTTCTAACTTCATTATATAAGGCCAAATGCTTTCATTTGTATACGCCCAATCTATTAAAGAATTCAATTCATGCTCTTTTAGAGGAACAATTTTAACTTCGTCTTTATTGTTTTTGTTCATAGCAATCTTCCTGATTTTCGTTCACCAACATATCCGCATATCGCCTGACTGACGGACAAATAAGATCAAGGGGCACATTAGACATCTCGCTAAGCCTATATGCATTTTCGATGCTTATATTTTTGCCATGAGCCCATTGGGAAACAGCCGCTGTCGTTACATTTAGCTCTTTAGCTATTTTAGCCTGCGAGCCAAGCCTTTCAGCCAATCGCTTGACGGCAGCCGATAACATATGATTTTTCATAATTTCATCACTTTATGTTAAGCTATAAATAGCCAAATAATAACATTTTGAGCCTCTTCTCACAATAAAACAAACCAGAAATATGGCATTTTTTAAAAAACTTTAATTTTATTGTTGACAAATCTACAAGCGTGAGCTATTCTGAATGTTAAGCGCGACTTAATAGCAAATGGAGATAGAAATGAACAAGATGGAAGACCATAGAAAAACAAAATACTCAGATATATATATTGGATTTAATGAACGTTATGCGGAAATGCTTCGCTCGATAACAGAGCAATTATCAGCAGAATCAATATCGTTATTAAGGCAATTCCCAGTAACATTTAATAAAAAAGGAGTTTAACATGAATATTATTGATCTTAGAAAAAACACCGAGAAAAACCACAATAGAATCAATTATGAATACCTTCTAAATGAGGAGATAAAAGATTACATTGAAATCTATCATGTCTCATCATATGATGATTTAGAGCTTGACGAAAAAGCCAAGCTTGCAGCATTTTTGCAAATGAGCGAAATTAACACAAGCAATGAATCAGAAAATGATTGGATAAATTGTTCTCAAAATAATATATCTCAGCTTTTTTGTTTTCTACTTGCGTCTCGATATGAATCAAGCACAAATGAATCTGAAAAAATAGCTCAATTCATGAGTTCTATATCTGAAGCGCTTGTTGAATATCATAACGGTGATTTGCGTGATAAATTTAATAGAATATACAATGACTTTCGCGCACAACTTAAAGTTAAGAATTAACCCCCTTTTGGGCGCTCGTTTGATTTTTTGCGAGCGCTCTTTTTTTATATAGGATACAAAATGAAAGAAATAAAATTACAAAGCGAGGTAGTCCTTTATCGTCCAGAGATACCTTGGAAAATAGCAGTTTTTCATAATGGTTGGTTTGTTGCAGGAAGGCTGGATCAGAGCGGACCAAATTGCAGATTAGAGCATGCAGTTTCTTTAAGGCTTGAGGGTGATCCGCCTGCATCTTTAATAGGAATGGCATTAAATGGGCCACAACCGATCAACATAGATGGAAGAATGCCAGATTTGACATTTCATGAATCATTGGCCATTTTTATAGACTGTAATACTGAAAACTGGAAGCATTTAGAAATAGATGAGGATAATCAAGATGAAAAAGACGAGCCAAGATAGTCCTAAAGGAGCCGTTGAATTTCTTAAGCAAAAAACATTCAAATTCATCGATGTCATGAATAAGCGTTGTATTATTAAAGATAATAATGGAAACATAATACAGTTGAATGATTTAAGCGGGAATGTCTATCATCTGAGCCCCGCCGCCCCCAAAAAAAGACCATTCTGGAAAAAATGGTTAAAAATCAAAGGTGATGATGAAACTGATGTTTTGCTAGAATATGGGTATAAAAGACTTGAACATCCGCAAATCCCCGTTTCAACGCTTCGAATTAGGTTTAAATATTTTATAAGAGATAATTGGCCGAAGATTTTAATGATGGTTACACCAATATTGCTCTTCTTATATGAATTTAAAATATACTTTCTGAATTTACCACAAGTCAAATGAATAGAAACAAGGCCGCCGTCGCCCAGTCCGGCAGCCTTATTATATGCGACAGTTAGTCAATTCATAATATCATCAAGAGGAAAAAATAATCAAGGGCTAACTGGCAAATTCCTTAAATAAACACCAATCTCAAACAGAAATGCGACAATTGGCGTTATAATTAAAAGTATCTTCCACCATTGCTGCGCAATAAAATCACGCCATGATGCGCTAAATTTGTTTTTTAAATCAATCTCATTAAATCGCTTTTCGAATTTGCTAGTCTGCTCTTTTATAATTGCAACTTCTTTATTCAAATCGGCTATTTCTTTCTTTTGTTCGTGGAAATATATGGAAATATCCAAGAGCTTTTTTATGGAGGAAGATATATCGTCTATTTTTTCTCTGACATATTTATTTTCTTGCGTAAGGGATTGTACATTTAGCCGAATGCTATTTATGTTTTCTTGAAGCCCCAATAATTGGTCGGTATGTGATTTCACGATGTCTTCTAGCTGCATTTTGTTTATTGTCCTTAATTTATTTAAAGTTCCAATAAAGTGATATCTTTAATTTAATTATAAGCTTGTATCGGACAAACAACAATTGCATTAGGAAAATTATCTAAATTAATCGACTTCCGAACCAAGATGATATACATACGTCCATTAAGATTCTAAATTGCTCATCAACATTCCATCCAAATATCCATCCGCATATTCTTGCTGCCAATGAAATAATTACGAACATTGGTCTAATAGAGGCCCTCAAATTAATTACCCATACACTTGGAATGCCAATAACATCTCGATTAAAAAACTTAACCTTTGCTTCAAGAAGCGCTGTATTAGCCTTGACAAAATCAGGGATAACCTCTGGCTTTGTTGTGGAAAGCGTTGAAAGGGTTGCTTCAGCAGAATCTTGGTTTTTCTTTAGGAATTTTTTCTTAACAAAATCAAAGGCTGGCGGAATGATTAATCCAGCTAAAGATGCAATTAATTCTGCTCCAAACATTATTTATTCTCTCTGTGATATTCAAGATTATGATCCCTGCATAGCCAAACGACATCTAAAGGTCTATCATAATCCTCATGATGGGCTTCAATTTTTTCTTTTGAGCCACTACAATTCTTGTCATCCATAATATTTTGCTCATATTCCACGTGGAACATCAAGCCGCAAAATCAATATAACGATTATCAATTAATTTGCCAGCATTGAAAAGAGAGCGAATTTCTTCAATTGTCTTTCCAAACCTCATGTCTAGATGTGGGCAGTCAGGTTTGGGCCAATCAGCGCCGGCAGTAAATCCTAAATTTTTAGCAACTTCTATGACTTCATACCAATCGGCTTTATTGTTTTCATTCAAGTCTCTGACAAGGCTCCAGCTGACATTTTTGAAATTTGGATTTAGCAGACAAAAATCAATCGCACAATAAAAATTGTGCCATGACCAACCACCTTTTGCGTTTGTGACCACCGCTCCCGGCATTGTTCTTCCTTGAGCATATAGTTCATTTTGTTCCGAATATGAACGGCCAGCTGATACAACCCGAATATAAAGCCCTTGAACTGAGCATCTAATTATTAAGTCAATCACTTTTGGGCGAACCCATGGATGCAAATCTTGAATTCTTTCCCATGTGATTCTATCGATGAGAATCATGTTTTTATTAATCTCAGTCATATTTTCAGCCTTTGATAAGCTTTTCAAAAACCTTACGTTCACCACATGTAATGTTTTCTGGAATATCATTCTCTATAATTGTAGGGAGTTCGACTTCAGATTCTCTATTCAAAAAATCAGACAGTTCAACAAGCTGCGCCTTTCTATCTTCAAGTATTTCTTTGTATTCTTCTTTTAACTTGTTGAGTTCATCATTAAAAATCTCTGTAAAACCATCCTTTATAACAAACATTTTGTTTTGCTCAACAGGTTCATTTTTTTCGTTTACCTTTGCATATTTTGTGCACAAATCTATTCTTTTCTTTTCATATTCCATGAATTTATCTGTTGGCGCGCCAGCTTTACGCAAATTTATCATCTCTGAAGATAGTTTTTGTCTTAAAGCAGAAATGTATCGAGTAAAAGCGGGACCACTTAATCTATCCAATTTATCTAAAGAATTAAACATATCTATAAGCTCTTGGTTTTTCATGCAAAACTCCTTGGTAGTAATTTTTGAACTTATTATTTTAGAAAAAATTGAATCAAATTTCTATAAAAATTATATTATCAATAATTAAAATGACTAGTAAACGTACCAATTTATGTGGCGCTAGTGGATGCAAGCAAGTAATAAAGAGTTCCATTTACATCAATTGCAACAGTTCTATTTTGAGTTGGCGATCCCGTCCCTACAACTGAAGTGCCTTCAGTTTCTAAAGCTAATGTAGTATTTCCAGCGCTAATATCAACAGAACCTAATTGGACTGTATCCGCCACAGAAGTGCCGAGGGTGGCATTCGACAAAGTTAAACCGCCAATTGAACTTGCTGATGTTGCTGTAACTCCTAACATTAGATTTCCAAGACTATCAAGCCTCATTTTTTCATCGAAAGTACCCGAATCCATTAGGGAAAATGCCATATCTGAATCGCGTAACGCCACACTTGAGAAATCATTTCTTTTTGTCATGGCGATTCCACCAGCGTTGTTGACGCCACCAAAACCAAATCTTAATTGAACTGTTTCATTTGTTGATGCGACTGCATTTGCTTGGCTATTTTCAAATAAAAATACAGCATCCCCGTCTATTTCTTCAGCAATATGAAAGTATTCATCTGGTGGTGTTCCTATGCCAAACCCACCCAAAGCCCTAAACATAACTTGGTCAGACGCTCCAGTCGTAAAATCCGCCGCTGTTGAATCATTCCAAACAAAACAATTTGCGTGGTTTGCTTTTGCTCTTTGACCCATCGCAACACTATTAGATGCTGTAACAGCGTTGTTTTGACCACCACCAATAAATCCATAAGTTGATGTTATTGAGTTTGTGGAGCCACCTACAATCGCGCTATTATCTGCTGTTCCAGAACTCATGGTATTTGAATCGCCACCCAGCGACAAAGCCTTAACCATAGAGTTTGAAATAGTATTGCCACGTGAAACTAAATTTGCAGTTGAACCAATTCGAAATGATTCACTAATAGTTCCATTAAGATCCGTATAAAAAGCCATGAAACTATCTTCATTTGCTGTTGATGTATAATCAGCTTCTTTCCCAACTACCACCCTTGCAACATCTGTCACCAAATTGAAATTATATTGTATAATAATTGTTTCATTTGTTGATGCAGCAACATTTGCTTGATTGTTTGCTAATGTAATTAAAACAGCATCACCATCCACCGCCTTTGCAAGATCAACTTCGTCAGCACCAACTTTCCCGCTCACAAAAATTGGATGTACAAAATTAACATATGCGGCTATTCTGCCGCCAATTTTGTCAACAGCTAATAATCCAGAGCCTGACAATTGCAACTCAACATCTGCACCGGCATTAGGCTGTAAAAATAAATTACCAGTAGTTGTAAACAAATAATTACTTTCAACCGAATTAAAAGCAACGTTATTTGAAGTGGCTAAATCCTGATTAATTGTATCAAGATTATCTTGATTATCATGTTGATGAATTGTCATTTTGTTTTTCTCCTAAATACTTGTCGCTTCAACATAATAAACATCTGTTGAATTTTTAAAACCAAACCAAATTCTTCCACCTGTTCCTCGAACAATACCAATAGTATCATTATTCCAACTTGAAACATCAGAATCTACAGGAGTTGCAGCTGCAGCAGCAATAATAGATGGCGCAATTCTCATGGCTCCAAAAATTGGAGTGGCTGCCGAACCTGCGCTTAAAAAGGGTTGATCAGATTGCCCTGGCGTTACATCTACAATATCACCACTCGCATTTGTAGTTACCACGCTCCAACTTAAATCTGTTAAAGATAAATTGGCAAAAGAAGGACTGTTTACTTGATTAAGATATTGATCAGTTAAAGGAGCTCCTGCTATTTGTGGAAAATTAGTAATTTCCAAGTTAGTAAACCAACCTTTATTAATTCTGACTCCTGTGGCTCCAAGATCATCACTTGCAGTTTCAGGGATTAAATAATTTGGAGTGCCAGTTACTCTTGTCCATAAATCTGTATCTGCAAATGAAGTCCAGGATCCATTTTCGTATTTTTGAAATCTATTTAGATCTGTGTCATATAAAATCATTCCATTAACAGCGGTCAAGCCTGTTTTTTGCGCTGTTGTTTGCCTTGAAACTAATAGCGCGGTTGAATTAGATTCAAGAGCAATAGCTGCGCTGGTATAAACATTTATTCCTCCGACGCCGATATTGTCGTCAACTTGAATGGTTCCAAATGGATTTGTTAAATTTAGCTGATCGCCACCTGTCATTTCAATCCTGGCACGCCCACCACCAGAAGCAGTCAAGTAATAACCAAATGTATTTTCAGTTTGAAAATTACCTTGGAAAAGATGTACTTTTTCAGTCCCAGGAAGTGCACTTCCTATGGTAACTTTCGCATTATTTGGCTGCAGAAAAAGATCCCCCTTTGTGCCATGGGAAGTTGATTCTAAAGTTAAATCATCTCCAGAAGCCGTTCCTCCATATATAGTTTGACCTCCCGCTAAACCACTAGCTAATGCTATAGTTCCATCATCATCTGGCATTGTATAAGTGCGCGTTGTAGAAGTTGTTAAAGCAGACGCATCAAAAGCAATTTCTTTTGTATTATCAGCATTATTAAATATTCTAAATGTTGAATCAGGAAATATTGTCGCTGTTGCAGAAGAGGTTCCTGCAACGGCATTTGGAAATTGGCCTCTCAAATCCAATGTGTCTATGACTGTAAAAGTAGAATCAGTTTGGTTTCGCATCACAATGCGCTGAATCAAAAAACCCGTTCCTTTATATTCAGTTGGAATTGAGTAATTAGTAGTAAGATTTGCGTCAAGTTCTGCGCCTGCTTGTGTATTATAGGAATCATTAGGTAAATTAACAAACAATTTGCTTTCGCCCGTCCCAGATTCCGATGCTACGGCCCAGATTACTAGATTATAAAATTTATTGGTTAGTGAAGCGCCAGTCGAATCAGCTAAAATGCTGCCACCAATATTCGTTATTTTGTTGTATGGTGTTGTATTATCATTGATCACAAAAACATCAGCCGGCGCTGCAATGGCTGGAAAGGCATGTGAATGTAATTGTCTAACTACCCCACTTGTAACGGCATATGTTACTGTGCCAGTCCCACTTCCTGTTATTGTTGGGGCAACTCCACTCAACCAAGTTGCCCATTGTTCCCGTATCCATGCATTAACATCGGTCATATGACCTTGACTGTTGGGTTCTTCAACATGGTCAGTATAATCATGTTGCTTTAAAACACCATTAGCTTGAACGCCCGTAGCACTTTGAACGATAACTCGCCCAATTGGTGCATACTCTGTTGCCGGAAAACCAGATGCGCTAGCAACTAAAGTGGTTGGATCGGATTGCAAGAAATATAAATAATTTTCGAGAGGAACCGTATCAGAACCAGCAGTCAAAACGACTGTTTTCGGTGTTGTAAAATCAACTATAGTCAATCCATCTGAAAATCTAAAAGTTAAATCTGTCCCGACAGATGCACTAACAGTTGCGGTAATGGTTGCGCCATCCGATGTTATAGATAATGTTCTTGCTTCTAATATCGTGCCGTTTGCATAAGGATTTGCTGTAGATTCTAATTGGACGGGTGTTAGGTTAGCCATCTTAATCCCCTTGAGCTTTATAATTTGTTATTGCTGTTGATAAAGTTGTTTGTTGACCTGCATCTAATGGAACATCAGTATTTATAGTTAACGATGTGGCATTTCCTATAATATTAAATTTAATGCCAGGCAATGCACTTTCTAAAGATTTATATAGATTAATAACAAAACCTTCCCCATCTTTATATTCACCGTTGTTTACGTTATAAGCCCCATTTCCATTTATTTCCCTGCTAAAAATATATTCTGCCATTTTTTACCTCGTGTAAGTTAATTGAATAGCATAGACGTCAATTGCCCCGCCAACTCCGTTATTGTCCCAATTTAAACCGCAAATATCGCCAGCACTTAGACTTGAAAATACCGATGAAACATCTATCGCTTTAAATACGGAAGCACTTCCAAAGTCATATGTAGAAGTTGTATCCGTTTCACTATGAGTATTATTTATTTCACCAATTCCTCCGTAGCTTGATGTCAAATCAACATCTTTTCCGCTACCTGCAGCGCCTGCCGTTGGGCTCATTATTACATTCAATGCAACTAAAGATGAAAAATCAGGGGGTATAACAAAAGTAAAATTCCAACTTCCTGTCCCACTGATTGATCTCGTTCTGAATTGTTGTTCATTAGAATTTGTATGTGGTAAGAAATAAACTGTGGGGTTAGATGAGCCTCCTGCAGTATCATTAATGGTGGCTGTTAATTCATCCGGACCATCAGCAATAGTTGGTTTAACTAATGCTGTTCCTATCCACGTTAATGTTGTTCCAGATAATGTATAATCAACACTTTCAATAGCAAGCTGACCATTTAGATATAATTTGAATGCTTGGTTATTAATAGGAGCCTGCGAAATGGTGAATGCAGTTTGGCCGTCAGCATTGATTTGCAATCCCGCAAAAAAGTTTGGGTGAGATGAATTTGAACTATTAACTATAGAAATAGGAATGTCCGCCTTTACTTCATTAACTGCTCCAATTACGGTTTTATTTGTTGTATTAAACGATGTATTAGAAGCATCAGAAAATTTAACTGCAGTAGTTGCAAATTGGTCTTTTAAACCGCCAGTTTGTAAGTCAATGTTTCTCGGAGTAAGTGCTGTTTTTACATCAGTTCCGTCATCCACCCATATTGCGGAAGAACCTATAAGCGTCCAATTCGTTCCATTCCAAATGATTTCATCTCCTGCTAGAAATGATTGGCCGGTATTTGTTTTTGTTGGATCGTTATCTGTAACATTTGTCCCTATAACATACATCCATCCGACCTGTACTTCTATCAAAGTTGGGAAATCTGCTGGCACATTAATGACGCCTTTAAATATTAATCCCCCTTGTCCCGTTGCAATATCAGAAGCCAGCATTGAAATTAATTGAGAGCCCATTTTTAATCCCCTTTTTATTTAAACTGAAATAACCACTAATTTTATTGTCCTATCAGCGGCTTCAGAAGCATCACTAACAAGCTTTAAAAACTGAATAGAGGCAAAGTCGATTGCGGCTAAACCATATGCCCTCCCAGCAGTAATTGTTACTTCAACAAGATTATTATTAATATTTGCATAATCATAAAAAGTGACATTATCTTCAGATACTTTAAAATTTAATTTCGTTCCGGTAAATGCAGCAGGCATATAAATTGTTTTTAGAGTTGTTCCATATACATCAATTGCTGCGCTTGTTGTCTGTCCCGATAAAATTGTTGCGTCTATAGTTGTGATGATTGTATTGTAATTTTGTGGTGCTGAAGTCATTTTTATTGCCCTTTTTATTTATTTATTATAATTCCGCATCTGCAACATAGTGTGCGCCCCAATCAGTGCCAACTGCTCCCCCGCTTATTGTTGGGTAGCCTGTTGATTTAGATCCTTCTGAATTTGTTGACGTCACTGAGTGATCGGCGGGTCCAGAGTAACGATGGATATTAGCTGAAGCTCCTGTCGAAGGAGAATACCATGTCATTGTTGGAGTTGTTCTTTTCGGAACGGCAAATGGCGATTGTAGATTTCTAATGTTTGTATCGTTTGCTTGTTTAGCGCTAATTTCACCAACTGCTGTAACAGTGCCTGGATCAACGTCAGTATTGTAACTTTTTTCGTAATAGCGCTGGCAAAGCATTAATTCTCGCCCTCTATCTCGCATATAAAATGCATCACCTACTGAGCTTCGAATAGAACGAGCTAAAGCAATTCTAAAGGTGTTTGTTAAAGATGCTGCAAAATTAACTTGATTTGATGTTGCAATTAAATCACTTGCTTGCCATGAGTCTGCACTTCCCTGAAAATTTGTTCCAGCGACCAACGTAAAAATCACTCTTAATCCAGCTTGATTATCAATGTTCCAAGTTCCAACGCTTGCATCATGTGCAACTTCAAACGTGATCCTTTCCCATGTCGTTGGCGCAGAAATTGTATATTCAACAATATAATTTCTCGAACGTGAAGCATCTTGAAAAGCCATGCAATATGTTCCAGCAACAGATGAATAAACCCAGAATGAAATTGAAAACATGTTATTATAAATAGGGGCCGCAAGAAATCCTTCTATTGGCTGTTCTATGGTTGTAAATTCTGCTGGACCAGGAGAAGCATTTGCTGTCGTTACTTCAACCTCGTAAGATGATGTGTCTTCTACTCCACATTGAGCATGTGTCGGACTCGTAGCTGACCTTCGAATTGTATAATCTTGCGTTCCAGAATTTCTGTATTGAAATCTATCAGCCGTATAATCTCCGCTAGTTGGTGAAACAAAAGATGTTCCTCGTTGCCAAGGATTTATATTAAAATCACCACCTAAAATTATATTTTGTAATTCATTAAGAACTGATGTTGTCATTATGTTATCTCCGCTTCTGCAACAGCATGAATATTAAATGTTTTATTTGTTTCAATAGAGGCGTTATTGCTTAAAAATACGCCTCTTTGTCCTGCATAACGTTCTTCGACCGTATGATGATTAGTAGTGTTGACTTCTAACCATCGATCAGCAACGCCATCCGGTGCCCAGGTAGAAATAGTGGGTGTATCTCGCATTGTTACAGGAAAAGAAAAATCTGTATTTATGCCACCCGCATTTCCTCCGCTATCTGACCGGCCACGCAAGGCGCCTAAATCTGATGTTGCACCTGGAAACACATCTATATTATAAGTCTTTGTATAATATCTTTGGCATAAAGCTAATTCCTCTTCTCGACTTCTTATTTGAGCAGTTGGAGTCGAACCTTTATTAATGCTAATAAATTCAAGTTCAATAACATTGGAATTGGTTCCAACCGCATTGATTTGATTGTTTGATGCGGTAACATTTGCAGTTTGCCAAGTGTCTAAAACACCCGTTTGTAAATTCGAACCGGCCGCTAATACAATCCCGAATTGTGCACCTCGACCATTTGTGTAATTCCAGTTTCCTGCACTTGGTGAAGCTGGAACAGTTATTAGCTTCTTTTCCCATGTGAGCGTAGTATCAACTGTAAATTCTGAAACAAAACTAATTGTTGCATCAACATTTTGAAAATAAATACTATATATTCCTGTTGCTGTCGCATAAATCGCAAATGCCACAATATATGATGTTTGTGCAATACTAGCCCAATTAAATCCCTCAATTTCTTGAACAAGTCTTGAAAAATCAGTTGCTGCAGGAGCTGCTAATGCAGAAGTTACTTCAATTTTAAGATGGCGGCTTGAAAATTTGCCGAATAAACTTACTGGAGGGGTATTGCTTGTTGGGGCAGATGATTGAACCGACAATGTACCTGATTGTTGATATTTAAATCTGTCTGCAATATGAGTATCCGTTGCAATAGGAGAAGAAAAAGTATCGCCTCTTTGAAATGGATTTTTTCCAAATTCTCCACCAATGATAATATTTGTAAAATCTTCTTGCGGGACTTTTGTGCCATTTTGGTATAACACCATATTAGTTCCATCAAAATACATCTCGACTGCAACGCCTTGATTTATTTCTCCAGCAATCACATCATTTCCATTAATATCCTTTACATCCAACAAACCTAATGAGGCGACATTTACGGTCGAAGCGCCTGTATTGCTATTGCCTGGAACAAATCTTACTCTCATTCCAACAACATAAGCGGTTGGTGCTTTCTTTGATCCAATCACACCTAAAACATAAGCATTTGCAATGCCAGATTCAGAATAGAAATCGCCTGAGCCAACATAATTGGAAATGGTTTTCGATAATTGATGTAAATCGAGCCCAGTTAATGCAATGCCAGTATCTGTGATTGCATTTTCAAGCTCATCAGGAACGTTATTCCATTCGGCTGCGGTAAGCTGATCACCAGTCGATTTAGTTGGTATGTCTTCCATTAAAATGGCCCTCTTTATTATGGGTTATATCTAAATATTACATGTACATTTGCTGGGGCTAATTTTTTTATTATGCATTTCAAAAATGCTTCATTATCATCCGCAAATGTAACAGGAAATACTAAAGAAAAAATATTTGTTGGTTGAGGTATTCCCTCAAAAACAACAATCATTGTGAATCTGGCTTCTTTTGGGCTTACAAAAAATGTCACTGGAAAAGTAAATGGGAATTGAGAATTAACTGCTTCACCGGGTATAATATCAATTGTTATCCCAAATAATGCAGCCAACCCGATAAAGTCAGCCCGCGTATTCACATTCATTCTGGCAAGTTTTGCCTCTACATTTAATCGTCTACGCTCTATCGTTCCGGTGTTTGTAAAACAGCTATCAGGAATTCCTAATGCACTTTCCCATTCTTCAATTAAATTTACTGTTTGTCTTATAAATAATTCATCTGATAATTCTTCTACTTTATCTTGCACGCGAGTTATTTCGCCTGCTAATGCAAACAACAACGTTCTTAGTGTAGAATTCTCTAAATATTTTGCACAAAACAGTCTTCCACCAGGCAAGTAATCAGCAAATACAGTTGTATTCTGTTCTCTTGTGTTTGGTGTAAAGTCTGTTTTAATTGACATCTTTTATCCTAAAAAGTAACTGTACCCAATATTGCTAATTCATTGGTATTAACTGAAACATCACCAGGTGGTTGGTTTATACTAAAGTTAGTAATTTTATCGCCTGTTTCGGGATCTACTGTTTCCCAAACTGCGCTATCATATGCAACTTGCAAAAAATTTTCTCCAACAACAGAATTATCTCTAAATGATTCAGCTAAGCTGGCAGTAACAGCATCTCGCATTGTTGGGGTGTCTGGTGCAATTGAATTAAAGACAAAATTCACGACAACTGCTGAAGGAGCAAGCACAATAACATCATCAGGATCGACATGAGCTGGTTTTATTTCTAATATTTTATCTTTTACGGCTGCAACTTCGTCCCCATCTGGAATTATTGAATCATCATTATCGCGCGTGAAATAAATCGTAACTTGGCCAACCGATGGCGTTATTTCTTCAATGAAAACTCTAGTAACGCCACTAACTTCTTTTGCTTGAGTCTCTATCTGCGCAGCATTAAAATTTGATATTGGATTTCTATATCGTTCTAAAATCCTTTCTCGTAAATCATCATCGCTTTCTAAATCTTCACCGCCTGTTAAACCTTCAAATTGAACAAGAGCTTGGTTATCAGCGCCAGGCACTGGTGTGACAAATGATATTACTGAGCCATTAATTAAATTTGTTTCTGAGCCGAATGTTACCGAAGCTACTTCAACAGAAGCCATTGTGGTAGTTGAATTTGACGATAAAGATGGATCTGGAGTGGGGGGAGACCCAACAACAGTATATGTAAATGTTGTTAGTCCTGTTACAACAATTGAGAATGTTCCATTATATGCTGGGTCATTTGCGCCTGCAATTACTACCGACATTCCACTTGCATAATGATGTTCACCTATAGATGTGAACGTGGCTGTTTGTCCCGATCTTGTAATAATATCGGAAATAATAGTAATTTCATTTATCGTTTCTTCTTGAGAAGTTGCATATTGTACTTCTGTATCGCCTGCAATTAATAAAGTACCAACTGGGATGGTTGTGCCAGAAACTCCAGTAACCACACATAATCCGCTTGATTGACTGGCCGGATTTCTTCCGATATCTTTATAAGTTCCCCAACGTTCTAAAAATTCTCCTTCCGCAGTATCTGGAAACGCTTCATCTTGAAGTGCTCTTATTTGGTTGTAGATATCAAAGGAGCGCCCAGCTAATGCTACAATAATAGCATTAAGGAATGAGTTTCTAACCTGAAATGGATTTGAATCAGGAAGGGCACTTTTTGCATCGGTGCGCGCACGCGATGCCACCTCGTTAATATCAGACGGATATTCAATGCTCATATAACACTCTTTTTTTATTATTATTATTCGTTATATAAATCAGTGTTTTCCCAAAGCTCATAAGACCTTGATATAACGCGATCTTGTGCCCTTATTAGGTCTATGTTAATGTTAACATTGTCGATTGTAAACACACTTGAAACAATAACATCATCTAAAAGCGAATCTTCGATGAACCATTCAAAACCTTGTTGGACAAAGGTATTTGAAGAGTTAATGGTTTCTTGATTTAATCTAGCTTGCTCTAAAAGCCATACTTTCGATCCCATTTCATAATTTTCAACAGTACTTAATAAATTACCCCACCAGCCACGCCTTAATTCTGGAGCGGCTATTTCGCTTCTAGATGCTCTTTTCTCGGCAAATAGAGATAAAATAACAGCCGTTTCAAGGCCATCAGTCGTTTCAAGGTCTCCAGTAGTCTCATCTATTGCAAGATCGTAAAATTTATTCGTGCCACGTTTTTCTATTGTCAGATCCAATTTAGCCATGATTTTCTGCCAGTATATTTTTCATATTATCAACATCATTTCTAAGCCTCTTAACTTCTTCTACAAGAGCCATGAGTATTACATCGCCTTTTAAAGCAAACGGCTTTTTATCCTTATCTAACAAAACAGCCTCAGGGAATACATCAAAAACTTCTTCCGCTATGAAGTTATAAGCTGTTTTCTCTTTATCTTCGATATGCTCAAATTGTTTCGGCTTTAACTTTAAGACGCAGCTTGTTGAAAAATCTAGCTTTCTGATGTTCTGCTTAAATCTCTTTGAAGACGTTGAAAGTTTTAATTCTCCAGTTCCAGGAACAACAAATGTATTGGCTGGTGAGGCCGTTGTATTATTCGGAACCTCAGGAACAAATGTTTGTCCAGATGTATTTCCTTTGAATATAATTTGCGAATTACTTTTTATTTCAACATCACCAGATGATGAGTACGTTGCCGTTCCAGAAGTTGAAAAACTTATATTTCCTGTAATGGTTCCTGTAAAGCTTCCAGATGCTGTCCATGTTATATTTCCTGGCGCATTTGCTTCTATATTCCCATCTTCATCGAATTTCACATAATTTAAAGCTGATGGATTCCCTATTTGCACTTCGCCCGGCTGCAAATTCTTAAATCGTTCAGCATGGAGATATGCGATTCCGGCTCTATTCTCTTCTAATGCATTAACATTAAAAATCAACATATGTGAATTTAATGGGGCATTTGAAAAAAGACCATATGGTGAAACCATTTCACATTCGACGACTTTATCAAAATATTGCACTTGGGCAATTGAATAATCCTTAGAATCATCTGCAGGCCGCGTGAGCGCCGCTCTTTTAACAATGTTCGAAATAAATGTTTTTAGATAATTCATTTATATTACCTTAAAAAGATGGTGGATTCTTTTTTAACCAAGCATCGATTGCAGAATTTTGAGCATTAGCATCTTTTGAACTTGTTTGTTCAGCTTCTTTCAATTGAAAAGCATCACGCTCATATAAAGTTAATGTTGTTTTAGAACCTGAATCAACTGAAAATTCATAGTTAACACCACTAATTAACATCTGTCCTTTAAGCTGGGCATAATCATCAAAAACTGTAACTATAAAATTTGGTGTCCATATTTTCTCATCATCTGGCGCAATAAATCCTTGAAGAGTAACATTGTAGATAATAGACCTCGACTTACGATATCGGCCTTCCCAAAGCGCTCTATTTGTTGCTTGTGTTTTATCGCAAGCTTGTTCCGGAACAAAAGCATATAATCTTGTTGAACGAATTTCATCATCCAGTGCGCCCAATGATTTAATGTTTGCTGATTCTTTTGCTGGCCTTGCAGCAGTATTACTAAAGGAACTAATATTATCTTGAGAAACAACAACATATCTATTAAAACGTTGTGTTGTATCAAATGAAAAAGTGGCATCAAGAATTATGTTTTTTGCATCTGGCTCTGATGATAAAGTCGTTGCAAAGGAGCCCTCAGGGGTTTGCCTGGCAACTATGTTTCCATCACCGTCAGTTGTTAAAATTAATTGTCGTTTTCTGGCATATGTTTCTAAAAAATCAAATGCCGTTTGACCAGATGAAGCGCTTTCAATTTCTCCTTGTCCAAATGATTTGATTGGAGCATCTTGTATAAATTTAATATCTGTTATTCCTAACGTCTGTAAAACCCTATCTACAAGAGCTGAAAATTGTATATTGGGTTGAGAAAACTCTATATTAATACCCGCAATTTGGCTGTCGACCAAATCAGCTGTCTTATCTCTTCCTGAGATTCCAATAATATGCTCATTTGGATCTGCCGAATATGAAACGTCGATAATTTCTACAAACCCATTCATTACTACATTATCATCAATAACGATTTTACATGTTGATCCTATTTTTATTGGAAAAGGTTGTGTTGGTTCATTAACAGCAGAAAATCTAAATTGTCCGCTCAATGTTTCTAACGAACGAGTAACAGAAGCGGCTATAAATCCTTCAAATCTTTCCCCATCAATTTCCATTTCAAACATTATGCAGTCTCCTCTTCTAAAATCTTAATCTCTCCACTTATCAAAGAGGGATCTAATATGCTATTCAATTCTAGAATTTCCTCGCGTCTTTCAAGATCGCCATAATATTTATATGTTAAAACGGTCAAGGGAATAGGATTTGTTGTGATTGTTATTATTTTATCAATTGTGATTCGCAAATCAGCGAAGTATATATCTACTTCATTTCTTATTTCCTCCAAAGAGGACAATAAACTTTCAGTGAAATTATTATTCGCAATGAATGATTGATAATTTTCTTCCAAACTTGTAGCTATTTCATTCAATTCCTGATCGTTTTGGTATGTCTTTTGAGCTGCTGCATTATATGAATTAATTAAAGCAATTCCATTAATAGTACTATTTATACTGTCCCGATTGTTTTGCTTTTCTCTACTTTTAAGTGTTGATACTGGAAAAGGTATTTGGTCAGATCCAAAGCCGAATAAATTTGAATTCAATGTCAATCTATCTTCTGCATCTGCTCCTAAATTGTCGTAGGATGCCATTATAGACAATATATTATCTGATAATGTATCTGGATCTGCGATATAAACAAATAATTTATCCTCAAATGTTTTTAATTCTCCTGAGAAAGTATTTAGATCCTCATCCTCGGCAATCGCAGGTGTGGCATTTTTTCGCATTGAATCTAGAAATTCAGTTAAAATATCTCCGGCATCAATTCGATTATCGCCAAATTGAGTTGTAAAATTGCCCCCAAAAAACTCACCTATTTCTCCAACCATTGCTTGCACAAATTGATTGATTTTTGGTTGATTGTTTGCGGCTGGGCTTGGAAATATATTAATGTTAGATTCAGCAAAAGTAACTTCTAAATGTGCTTCGCCTACCGCGGTTAAATCTTCTGTTAAAGCAAAAGATGTTACAACAACATTTAGATCGCCATAAAATGGGTGTCTGAAAATGCCGATTCCTTTTGCATTCAAAGCATCCTCAAGTCTGCGTTTGTTGGCAAGATATAACGGCCCGGTTAAAGTACCTTTTACTTCAAATATTCTAAGATTCTCACCCAAATCTTCTACAAATCTGGCTTTTTGATTTGGATATTCATGTGAGACAGTTTTTCTGCCTTCTGTTGTTTTGCATGAATCTAATAGAAAATCAATTCCTCGATAGCTTGCCTTATGTAATTCTAATAATAATAAACTCATACTTTAACCCATCCAATTTCAAGATGTCCCATATTTTGTCCTACATTTATATTTGCATCTCTCCCTGGCTTTGTTTTTACAGATTTAATTGTTTTTCCTGGGTCTTTCATCTCGATTGTTACTTTTGATTCTGATTTTGCGCTTGATTTTGGGGATGTGACAGCGGCTGCAGCATTTGTTAATCTGTTTTGTGTGATTGCTGGGGACGTAATTGCAGCAGTTCCTACTGGTCCAAATAATGCGAATTTATCAGCAAAAGCACCCAACCGTCCCACAGGCTTCATAAGCATATCATATGCTTTCACCATTTCTTTTATGGCCCAAACTATTGGCTTAATCACAAGCCATATATCATATGCAGCTTCCCGTATTTTTTTGAATTTGTTATCTAATAATCCTGCGGCAGCAGTGGCAGCAATAATGGCGGCGATTAGCAATACCCATGGATTTACTAATGCACCCAAAAGAGCCGTTATCCCTGTTATTGCAAATCCAAATTGTGCGGCTCCTATTAGAATTGGGCCAAATGCGATCCCAATTAAATCAAGAATCCCAGCTATTTTTGTTAGCATAGGATGTGCCTTCGCAAAGCCATCAAATCCTTTTCTCACCTTGATTAACCATTCACTCAAACTTTTCATTCCGCTTGATACGCCCCATGTTTTATCTAATAGCCTCCCGAATACGGCTGATGTCATTTCAACGTTATCCATTAAACGTTCATATGAACCACCTAATGTATTTACAAACCTTTCATTGGCCTTATAAGCAATCCCTCCCTTACTTGTCATAATATCAAGTGCTTTTAGATACATTGCAAAACTTAATTGTCCTTTTGCAGACATATCAAGAATATTTACTTTTGTCATTCCAGCTTCTTTTGCAATTTGTTTTAATACTGGAATTATTTGTGGCATTTGCCTTATTTGTTGATATTGTATTTTTCCATAATCATTAACAACGCCATATAATCTAGCTAAAGTTTCCATTGTCATGCCAGTTTGCGCATGAATATCAGAAAGCTTGCCTAACAATGGAATCACGTCTTTTACTTGCGTTTTATAGCTCATTAAATCACTTGCTGCAGCTTGCATCTCTTTAAAACGTATAGGTGTTGTTGCTGTAAAATCTTTGAGTTTTTCTGTGAATTTATTTGCCTTATCTAAAGAGCCCAAATATGGCTGCATTTGAACAGCTAACGTTTGAAAATCAGCAGCTTGTTTTAACGCATATACAGAACCTGCTACCAATGGCGCAGAAAGCCTAAGTGACAAAGTTCTTCCGAGACGTTCTGTAGATTCGCTTACGTTACGAATTGATTCATTAGCTGATTTTATTTTAGATCTAAAAGAAGATAAGGAGGAATCAATTTTAGAAAGAACAGGAGAAAACTTGTCAATCGCTTGGAATATATATGATATATCAAATGCCATTTTTTGCAGCTCTTTCTTGTTCTTTATTTAATATGGCTGCATATTCAGAAAGCTTAAACAATTCTGGAATAGGCAGGCTTCTTAATCTATCATAGGATATAGATCCTTTATAGAAAACCATCAATGATGCTATTAAATAATCTACTTGGTCGCCATGTTCAGCAAAGACGACATCATAAAATTTTCGAGATATTCTCCTAGCATTCTGTCCGTTTCCTCGGTTGGTAACTTTTCATAAAGAGGTCGAGTTAGTTTCTGCTTGCTATCTAATTGACAATTTCCGTTTAAAATAAGCTCATTAAAAATTTCCTTATATTCATCTACATCAACGTCAGACATATAAAGCATCATGACAATTTCAGATGCTGAGATTTTGGATGTTGATGTTTCAGCTGTTTGCGATTGTTGTACATTATCTTTTTGCAAAGATTTTACAGCACGCATAAACCCCTGTTTTAACTTAGAAGCCAAGCGCCCATCTTTTTGTGATGGGGCTATTAAGATTAAAGACATTGTTTCTGCATTCTGTCCTTCAGCAGTATACTTTAATGGTTGATTTAATTTGAAATCAAACTCATTTTTTAACTCTATCATAAAGACCCCTTTTGTTTGTTATTCACCAATCACTTGTGCTGATTTCCACTCTGTTTCAATTACCGTATCAGTTCCAAGTGGTACATCATACTTAGAAGTCAACGCGGCCTCTAAGAAGTGCTTAGTAAAACCAGTATTATTATCAGTTGCTGAAACCGCATTTGCATTTCCAGCCACTTTTAACGCTCTTAATTCAGAAATATTTTCAGGCGTTGGGTAAACAGAAAATTTAAAGGTTGAATATTTCATTTCAGCATTATCACTAAAAACAACCTGTACTGAACCACCTCCAGCAGATTGCGTTCTTACAGTTTGTTCTCCAAGCCCTTCATCATATACAAACGTGTTAGGGACAATCTGTACAGTTACATTGTTGATGGTGATTGTCGGTGTTGCTATTGCAGTTGCCATTATTGTTGCTCCTTATTATTATTTTTATTAAGCATTTACGGAGAAAGATATTTGGAAATTAAATATAATTTCTCTAAGTTGTGTGACAATTGGAACAATTCCAGTAACTGTGGCCTTACCTTCACTCAAATCAACTGTGACGGAGAGATTTTGCAAAAAGAATTTCTTGGCTGCTTCTCCATCTTGTACAAGAACAAAATCTGGACCTGCTAAATCGGCATATAGGCCAGCTATAAATGATTTAATTATTGCTGGATTTGCCATAGAACGACCAGGAACTACATCTCCCTCTGTCAATCTGGATTGAGAATATTCTGTTTTTAAATTATTGAAAAAATATTCCCTAATGTTTGTCGATGTGTCCACATAGTTGAGATATTTAAAGCTAACATCCGGATTTCCACCGGAGTCAGTTTTATATGTTGTAACCATCGTATCTGCGAGCAAAAGAGAATTAGAAAGGTTATTTCTGAATACTGAAACACCAGCGGTGTTAAGCTGCTCAACCTCTGTATCACTAAAATCATCTCCAATATCGATTAAAGGCAAATCAGAGAATGGCGTATTAAAATATGGCAGGCTTGCCAATGCTGGGCCGCCAGTGCTATCACGCTGTCCGAATGTGCTAATGACATATTGAGATATTTCAGCATCTTCTGTAAGCCTTAATGCCTTTAAGGCAGCCAATTTAGAGGCAATCACATAATCAAGTTCAAATATTGCAGAGCCTTTATATAGACTTTCACTTACTGTTTTATTGCCAATATATACAAGGCTTTGTGAATCTTCTGCGGCGCCTGCAGTTTGAAGATTTGCAAATGTATCTGTTTCACAATAAATTCCAACGCCATCTAACAATCTGTTATCGACATTAAACCTAGGATCTAAAAATCCAGTTATAGATGTTAAGTCATAAGTTGTGATCCAAGGAATTTGTTGATATCTAATGCTTGAAACTGGGTCGAAAACATTTGTAAGCGACGGGTTTGTTGCCCCACCAGTCATTGCTGTAGTCGCAAGTGTAATCCCCGCTGCAGAACCAGTGACTTTAATTCCAATTGTATTGCCAACAAGGCCTTTATTTACCGCTGTAAATGTAACAACACCAGCAACATTTGCTGCCGTTACTGGAACGGTATCATCTGCTGTGATTGCAGCAACAAGAGCATCGCCAACTTGAGTTACAGTAGCACCACTTGCAACGTCAAGCTCATATGTATGATTAACAAATGAACCAACAGAAACCGTTATTGTTCCTGCTGCAGTTGCTGGTCCAGAACCGAATGTCACGGTTCCGGTGGCTGCAACAGCAGCGCCATCATCATCTAATGGAATCGCATCATATCTAACAATATTATTAATGGCTTTGGCTTCACGAATCATTGTGGCAAGAATAGAATTTTTGCCAAATAAATTATCTTGTTCGTTGTCATTTCCTATTTGTGTGACCAGGGTGCCTGCAGGTGCGCTCCCAGCAGAAGTTTTCTGTCCAATAAACAAAATCTTTTGGGCTTCATTTTGTTCTCTTTGTGAGGCAGGAATTATATTAACCGTCACCTTTGGTTGAGTTGTGCTCATGTTTATCCCCTATTTTTTTATTTTTATTATGAGAAGGATTTGAAGAGGCTTTTTTATCTTTTACCACCTCAATACAATTGTCGATGGCCGAATCTTTTAACCGTCGACGCCAAAAAATATCAAGAGGCACATTATGTTCATCAACATTGATGAATATAACATTTCCTGCCTTGAAACCATTTAAATCACAATTTAATTTTATTTTTAATTCATTCATAACATCACCTATGTAAGTGGTTCATCATCCAAATCGACAGATGTGCTCATGATTACCTCGTCGTCATCGGCAAAAAACTTTAGAAAATTCAGCGGAATATCTCTAAACGCGACGTTCGGGCCTGGATCGATTGTGTCTTCGAAAACAATGTCATAGACTATTTCATAGTCAAATTTATAAATAAGATAAGAATTGTCATCGGCAAAAACACCATGCCCCAATGGTGTTACTTTAAACTGTGTAGAGTCAGTAAATCCGCTTGGAAAGATAGCCCCCAATAAAGATTTTGCTAAAAATACACTTACATCTTCCATCAAATCACGTTGTGAACGACCAGAAATTGTATCGGTTGACGGAGTAAAAACATAAATACTAAAAGGATGAATTTGCCTTGTTCTGTAATCCACGCCAGGCACATTTGTTGATGTGGCGTCTGTAAGCACGGCTCTATCTTTGTTTGTTATGACATCGCCCAAGACCACAAAGGCCCATAATTTATTGGTTGCTTTTTTAGTATAAGAATTAATTGCTCGTTGAGGGCTTAAAGCGCCAGAAATTCGAGGGTTCGTTTTAGCTTTGGGACTTCCTTGCGCTGGACTTCCAGGGGTTCCAGTTATTTCATAGGTAAATGTGGTTGCATCAGAAACGGTCACTTCATATAGGCCATTATATCCAAATGCCAAATTTTCCAATAAAATTGGTGACCCGGTAGCCGGGCTAGTCGGGCTTCCATCCACTTGATATGAAAAGTTTTTTCTGTTTTGAACTCTTAATAGCCTATGCGTTCCGTTATAATCTGCTTCAGAAGCCCCAGATATTTCAACATTATCAAACCATACTTCTGTTTGATCGTGATTGTTTGTTGTTTCAGCCATTGCAATATTAACACTTGCTGGCAATAATGACTGATATTCTCTTCCCTTTGATTTTAAATAATCTATTATTTCTTGTTTTTCAGATGGTGTTGCTATTCGTAAAGATGCCAGCGGATTTGGACTTAATGCATCTGATATATGAACAATATCATTTGTTGTCATGCCATGAGCGGTCGTTGTAACTGCAGTTACAGTTGAGCCAGAGCGAGTTAGTGATGAGATAGAAAAAACATCGTTAAACAAATCTGTAAATTCAGGAAGTCTAGTTTTTAAAAATATAATGATATCTGATGCCTTCATTTATTTAGCTCTCGCTTAAGCCATTTTTCAAATCGTTTTCTTGTATTTCTTTCATTCTGTTTTATTGACGCAATTAAAAATGGTCTCTTTGCCATTTTGCTCGTTCCTTCTTCAAGGTATTTTCCATAGCTAACGCCAACATTTGTTTTGGCGGTGCTATTTGGATTCCCACTTTCAGCCCATGCGCCAAATTCCATTTTTTCACTGCCCGAAACCTGATAACCAATAGACTTTCTTAAGGTGCCACTCAGATTTGCTGGCGCCTCTAAAGGGGCAGATGCTCTATGGTTTATTATTCTTCTGCCTCGTCGTATTCTATAAATACGACCATGCTTTGGCTCTAAAATTAAACTCTGCGTTGTTTTCCTTAAATCCTTACCAACATCATAAAAAGCCTTTCTTATTCCTTCTCGGTTAGATTGATTAAGGCCCCTTATTTTTATAAAGACCTTTCTATTTCTAACGTCAGGCTTTATTTTTACATCCAGCATTTTATTGCCTATTTACTGGCTGTGCTGTATCACCTCGTACGGCAGTTGCCATTTTGTAAAATCTATCATTCTCTCCGAAATTTTCGACATTCAATATGTCATAAAGTTCATCTTTATATACAATCCAGTTTTCCATTGTTATATCTGGAATATAACGAATATAAAAATTATGTGTGACAACTCTTTCTACATTGGAGCTGTCAAACATAGTTTCTCCTGTAACAGTCTCAACCATTGACCAAACTGTTTTTGTCAGAGTAAAAACCTCATCATAATCGACATCGTCATCTGAATTTGGAGTCAATGTCCTAATATTAATATCTATCCTTTGATTTAAAGAGCCAATGCAAACCCTAGTTGATTTTCGAACTTTAGCTACACATTGGGCCATTTCCTATATCCTCTATTCTGAACTGGTCATATATCAATTTTGACGTTGACGGTATACCCATGCATTTAGAGGTCGCATTTGCCGGTGAACAATCGCCTCTGTTTTCATATAATGATGCAATATGATTCAGAAGGGCTAATTTAAGCTCATCAGGTATATCTGTATCATCTGGACCATATCCGGCAACAAATACAATCTTTACTGCCTGCGCATTAACATCCGGCGTTGGGTATGTTGAGCCGTCTTCCAATAAAATATGCGCATATGCATTTTCATCCGTTAAATAATATATATCTGCGTCGACAGCCGTTAATACGCCGCTTTCTAAATATTCAAACGAAACTATTGATGTAACTTTTGACCTTCTTAATTCAATGCAACAACAAAAGCAGCTTAAGAATGTTTCAAACGTTGTATCAATGAACGTTCGGCGTGTATATTTTTCAGCAAATGAAGTTGCAGTTTTAATAAGCAATGTCAAATATGCATCCTGGGATGTATCCGTTGGATCGAGCCTTAAATGTTCTTTTACGTCATCAAGCGAAACCGGCAAATTAACAGGCGCCACAGTTACATTATATGGCTGGCATATTATGCATTTTTCATAAAAAACTGGATAAGACCACATTAAACGTCCTCAACTACTTTTTTGGGTCGTCCGCGCTTTTTCTCTTTTGCTTGAACTTCTTCACCTTCAAACATTTTATTTTTATGTTTGGTGTCAACCATTTTTTCATGCGGTGTGGAATCAGCATCCACGCCATAACCAAGCTCAATCGCTCTTTCACCAACTTCATCTTCTACCTCTAATGTTTCACCGGCATAGAAATATATATGAGGCAAATGCACATGTTTTGGATTAGCAATAGCGCCAGACTTCTTACATAAAATTTTCATAGAATCTCCAAAATTAAGGATGGAATGCATTTACACCCCATCCTTTCATTTATTAAACAACAGGCAAAACTTCTCCCTTCTTGACTGCAACAGCAAAAATATCCGCACCATTTGGCGAAGATGTATTTAGCGAGACAATGCTTGGGCGAACATAACGCTTTGTGCTGAAAAAGCCGATCGTCGTTCCATTAGCACCAAGAGCCGTTACTGCACTCATTGTTGCCTCTGTTCCAATTAGCTGGTCGTCAGTTATAGCAGTTGCTCCTGCCATCCCGGAATCATCAGACTCTTCAAGCAGAATCGTATAATCACCAACAACATATGCATATACAATAAAGGCAATCATAATTCCGCCGTCATAATGCGCTGTATCGATAATTTCACCATTTGTGGTAGTGTCGGTGCTAATTCCGGCGTTCATTACAAATTGGACTTCTAAATCACTTCTAATATCTAAATTTGGCATTTTTGTATCTCCAAGAATTTGAAGGGCATTAAATGCCCTTCGTAAACATTTATAATTACACAGCTAACTTTTGAATTTTAATTGCATCATAATTCGTAACATCACCACCTGTACGTTTTGTCGTATAAAATAGAACTTCAGGTTTTGATGTATAAGGATCACGTAAAACTCTAATCCCAATACGATCAACAATTGTGTAGGCAAGCTTGAAGTCTGCATAAACAAGCGACAATGAATCAGCGGCAATAGCTGGCATATCTTCCATGAAGATCACTGGCTTTCCTAACAGAATTTTTTCTGCTGAGGAACGCAAATCTCCATTTTGGAATAAGAGATATCTATCTTCACCGTCTTTTAGAAGCAAAATGCCTTCAAAAGCCGCCCGCTTAATGCCCCAAACAGCGTTGGCCTGATAATCTTCTTTTAATGCATTTTGCATTTTGATGACGCCATCACCTTCAAAAGCGCCTGATGAACCAGAATTAATTTGTTCAATCTTCTTTCTTTCATAAACACCAGCGGCAGCCCATGCGGGATAGGTCAAAAATCCTCTTGGTTTTTGAGCGCCATCACCAACGACGAAAGCTGTATTTTCTAAACGCCCGAACTTATCGGCCACCTTTCTGGCAAGCCATGTCTCGAGGTCAAACCCAGCATCATCTAGCAGTCTTTGTGTTACTGCAGGATTTGCATATACTTCATGAGCATGAATAACCAATTTTCCAATCTTTGCAGTTGCTGTTTCTGGTCTAGCTGTAACTTCTCCAACCCAGCCAGCATCAACTTCATTATCATCAATAATGAACTCAAGCGATTCAGAGGAGGTGTTTTCAATGTTTGCCACCAGACGTAAAGGTGATGTTTCAAAAACTCTGCTAATAATCATTTGAGAAATTTCTGGGCGCATCCAATAGCCACCATCAGTATTATCACCTTCAGCCATTCTTTTGATGTGCATTTGCTTTTCTTGCTCAGAAATGCCATAAAATGATTTAGACACGATATCTTCACAAATTCCCATCCAAACATTTTCGCTTATGGTTTTATTCTTCCTCAAATAAGCGATAAACTCATTTTTTTCCTCAATTGATTCTTCTGAGGTTGATTTTCCAGCATTTGGAAGCTTGCAAAGGATTTTTTCAAGCGTTGCGTTAACATTTTTTAAATCAGCCTGCTCCTCTTTGATTTTATTTTGCTCTTCTCTATCTTTTTTTTGCTCTTCTCTAATTTTTTGCACATCATCCATAGCTTTTGTAACATCTTCAGAAATTCGGCTGATTTGCTCTTTATCTAAAACATCTAGTCGTTCGCTATTTCGATCTCCAATTTTTTGTGCCTCTTTAACGCCGCTAATAATGCTATCTAGCTTTTCATTTAAATTTTCTAGACTCGTATCAGTCATGATTATGTCCCCATTTTTATTATAATGTTGATAGTAGTTGGTCAGCCTTTTGTTCCAATAAGGCCACCTCTATTTTTTGAGTCAGAACATCTACATCACGTAAATTTCTTTCATCCTCATTGGTAACGCAAGCATCACGCTGCGTTGAAAATTCTTTTATTTTTGATATAAATATCTTTCTTTGCATTCCAGATAAAGGAGTTGGGTTTTTTAGAAATTCTTCTATATCTTTCATGCAATCATATTCGTCGATGGATTTGCCTTTAAGTGGGCTTTCAAGCCCCATTTTGTCGTAATATTTGTTTACGTGGGCGGCAACTTTCTTTTTGTCTGCCTCTGGAATATTAAGGCCAGCTCGTCCACCATGTAGCAGCGCCGCCTTTTCGAATATTGCATGAGGAACAACTTTGAGCTTTCCGTCAATCACATCGCAATATAATAGTTTGTAGGATGTAAAATTTTCTTTTTTATCGGCGTCATACCACATGAAACAATCACGATAAGCTTTATTTGGTGCGTCTTCAGCGTTAGTAAATTTACGAACTCTTTTCTCTGCAGCAGAACCATCCCATACTGTATTCTCAGGAGCCAATGGGAGATTGCGAAATGCTGTCACAGCCTTTACTGACAAAATCTGGGCGCCGGTATTCATAGGTTCGCTGATGATTGAAACCTCCCATAGCTCAATATCTTTAAGATAGGTAATATCTTCATCTTTGTTATATTCGAAATCGCGGACAGAATATCCGATTGACATATCACTTAGGACTCCCTGCCTAGCCAGAGAATATGTTTCTTGACCTTTTTGAACATCAAGATTGATTTGTCCGACTACTTTCAGGCCCTTTTCATCTTCTTTTACTTTGGAGATTGGGAAGCCACCAATAATTTCATTTCTATCATGTTGAAAAAACATGCGTATTGGCCGATTTCCCGATTTTTTATGTCGTTTGATTGTCTTTTTGAAAGCCCCCGGCAGGATGACATCTCCCCCTCTATCTTTATCGAAAGTTGAGGCATATCCTTCGATATAACCATAATTTCCAGATTCTGATTTTTCTTCGTAGAAATCTTTAATTTCAAAATCAACGGTTTTATGCTTGATTCCCACCTCGTCAATTAAAAACCCTTCGTCGGTATGAATATCATCATCGATATATAAATCAAACAATTCATCATCTTCGTAATATGCTTTGTCAGATGCGGACTCAAATTCTTGAGCATTGATTTTGTTGTCTTTTATAAACTTTTTGGCCGCTGCAGCCGTCCAATTATCTTTTGGAAATCTAAGGGATTGTGGCAGAGGGAAATCTGAAGGTTTATCAGCGCCTTTAAGCTTTCCCCAAATAATACCAACTGATTTGGGAATTTTTATTCGGCCGAAAATCGTGCCACCCTCGGTTCTTCTAAATGAATCTTTTGCAAAATCATTTGGATTGCGAAGCCGAGCGGCATGCTCGTTTGGGAATGGCATATTAATTTCCTTTTATTATTATTATTGTTAGAAATTAATCAATTTATATATTTCTCCGAAGTTAAAACAATATGAGGGCAATTACAATACACTTTTTATTGATTTTGTTGGGAATATTGAATGTCAAGGAGATTAAGTAAATTACTTAATTGCAACATGCTTATTAGTCATAAGGTGAGTTTTGTTTAAAAAGCCAACCAAAATTCACCTACAACGATTTGTCAATGTAATTACAATAAAATCTATTGTAATTACATTGGCGGTATTATCATATGGAAATGCTTTATATCCTGAAGTTGTTAGAAAGGCGATATTTGATTTTTCCGCTTTTCTTTGAAAAAAAACAAAGTAAAATCAATGAGAAGCGGGAGGCGAAACAATCACCCTTGAAAAAGGGAAGCTTTTATAGCTGATTTATGCATATATTATCTGCCAATAAAATTCAAGAAATAGAATATGCTAGTCAAGATGTGATTAGTGATGCTTATCGCTCTTATGCTGTTATACCTCCTATAAACCTTTCAAAAATCATTCAACAAGTTGGATTGTCTATAAAGTTTGGTAATTTTAAAAATGCAGACATTGATGGCGCTTATGAGCGTTCTAGTAAGACGGTTTTTATTAGTAAAAGCGCCCCTTATGTTAGACAAGCTTTTACTATCGCTCATGAATTGGGGCATTATTTCCTCCATTCAAACAAGAAAATAGAGATTTTTTATGGACATTCCTTATTTGCGCATGAAAACAACAGGCAGGAACAAGAAGCTCATTGCTTTGCTGCATCACTGCTAATGCCTAAAAATATAATTCTAAAATATATGCAAGCAATACAGAATATAGGACATCTTGCATGTCGATTTAATGTCAACCATACCTTAATGCTTTTTCGCCTTGAGATGTTAAATATATGAAAATATAGCAAAATACCATAAAAATACCACAAAATACCGTGTCGGTATTTTTCACCGCCTTCTCTATTTGGGACATACAGAAAAATACTGTTTGTCCTAAAAAAATACGGGGCCATAAGATCACCACCTTATAACCCCTCCCCCCATGAAAGCGGTTGCGACATTAATTATTTTATTTGTTGTCGCATAATTTATATTGGAATTAACCAATTTATTTAATGTCAATGACAAACAATATTTTCGTGGATGTCACATTTAAACTAAAAAAGTCTATCGATTTGAGCATATCGCACATTAATGGCATATTTTTTTAGTCTTCTTGACTGAAGAATATAAAAACGCATGAAAATCTAAATAATTCCATAAAAATAAGTTCACCACCTACACCAATCACATAACCATCTGTTTTATATGCGCTTTATCGGTGAACTTGAATTTGCCCTTGATGATCATCAACCACAGTCAATTCTTTTACATACACCATTCAAATAGCCCATTTTTGGTCGCAAATGCACTTGATGCATATGGTGCACTTAATTTGCTAATAAATATTATTCTACCGAATAACTTGTGTGGCTGAATGCGGAACAGAAGCGCAGCGGCAATTAATGATATTGCTTGGGCTTGCCCCTAAGGAAGTATCTCCTGGAAATCTTAATCGCTCACCTTGAACAATATAAACGCCATTAACTTCAACAGTTTGGCCGTCAGCTTCAGCATGAGAACCTCTGGTTTTTTCATCCAAGACGGCATTCCAGGTTTTAAGCATTGGGGTTTCTTGTTGCTTTGATGAATTGACTTGAGTTGCTTCTATGTCTTTTGTACCTTCAGCAGGTTTTTGAGTTTCTGTTGCTGCTATAGTGTTTGTTCTGGCAAAAGCAACCCTAGCAAAATCAACCTTGGCGGCTCTTGCGATTTGCTGCCTTGTTAACGTCACACCAGCAGCTGATGCTAATAGCGCCTCTTGAATTGACCTGCTGGCTTGAGATTGGTTTGTTTTAGAGATTGCATTGACGCTTTGGCCAACATTAAAGATAGTAAAATGTTCAATTGCCAAATCAATTCTGGCTTGAGCCTCCTCATCATTTTTAATGTCGTCATGAATATCATCATGCTTAAATATATCATCTTTGAATTTATTGGATGTTTTGTTGTAATGCTCAAAAAGAATAGTCTTTAGCTGCTCATTGAATTGAGTTGTATCGAGAATGACTCCAGTATCGGCGTATAGCTTTTCGAATTCATCAGTCATATCTGTGAAGTATTTTCGCAGATTAATGATTAATTCACGTTCTAAAGCTAGCTTGGCTGCCAAGTCTTGATTGGCTTGTTTTTCTCGCTTTTGAGCAGTATCGAAAAGCGCCATTTTTTATTTTTCTTTTTTTGAAGAAGGCGCTTTAGGAGGGACCTTTGCAACAGGTATTGCCGTCGCAGGCCTATAAATGTCTGAACCGTCGTCAGCGTCTACCAATCCAAGAATGTTTCTCATCTCATTAATTCCCATGACATTTATTTCTGATTGTTCTTTCAATTGAGCAATACGTCTGCTTTCAAGTGCCGGGATGGATTGTGGAATAAATGACAGTTCTAAATCTTCCGAATTTTTATAGCGATACATCAACATTAATGTAAGCTCTTCAAATATACGCTTTGTAAGCGGAAGCACAGCATTGTCATATAGTGTGAGTTTTGCGGTTTCCATATTTGCCAAGGTCATTGTCTCAGACTTAACAAATGGTAATGGAATATGAAGCGCATTATAAATGGCAGTCTCTACATTATCTTTTAGGGCAACAAAGTCCATATCCTTTAAATTCATGCCGAGTTCTTGATATTCCATTCTATCGCCATCAAAGAGACCAATTCTTCCGGCGTTTTCCGATCCAGAATATAACTCATTGATTTGTTGTCTTAATCTGTCGAATTGTTCGGTAGTCAATTCATTTTCTACGGTAAATGCTCCGCTTAATCGGCCGCCGCGCTTTAATAATGATAAATTATGAATGTCGGCATTTATATATTGTTCAATCTGATAAAATAATGGGGTGAATGGCGACATTCCATGAACTTTATATTTATTGATTGTCGGGTTAAATGAAATCGTCTGCCATAATTCTTGCGTATCAGTGATCGTGTAATATCGAGTTCTATTTGAAGCCATTGCTGATTGTAAAGATTTATCTGGCTTAAAATTAATTGCATCTCCATTTGTCTGGTAAGTTATTGATGTTATTCCATCATTTGGCACAACCATAATATTTATAGATTGTGGTGGCACGACCATAACCTCTTTAGGCTCAGATGAAGCTAGTCCGGTAGAAATGGCATAATTTTCGCCCGTAATTAACAGAAATGAAGCAAATGCAGTTATAAACTCCTTATAAGATTCATCAGAATTTGGACTTCTGAGCAAATCAAGGATTGGATGTTCTGTTGATATTTCACCTGTTTTGACATTTCGCACAACGGGAACAATGCTTGCAACTTCTTTTGATATTAAATCAACCGCGGTATAAAGTGGCGCCGCCTTCATATAATATGAAACCGCTTGAAAGGCAGCCAAATCATAATGGTTGTTTAAATAAAGCGCATGATATAATGATTGATAGAAAGAATTAGTGCATGAGTGGGATTTTCTAAGCGGGCGCGGCTCCGCTTTTTTTGATTTAAACCATAGCATTGTTATTATTCTTATAAGATGGTTGTTATTGTTACAATTTATAGTTGTTTTTATAATATGTCAATCCAACATCCTGAATCTTATATTAGAAATTCCTATGGTGCAAAAAGATAGCATAAGAGCATCTGCAATATTTGGACTTTGCAGTCCTCGCTTTTTCATGTGCTCTTTAGATTCTATCTTTATTTTTCCAGCCTCTGTGATGGTATATTGTGGGCCGCTTAATTCACGAATGAGTTGGTCGTTGTTTGGTATGCTTATTAATTCATCAGCTGGATGGTCTTTTCCTTCGCGAACAAACTCATATGTTTTTTCGAATCTAACTCGCATTTTCCACCACAATTCTGCCTTTAGATTTAGAAATTGGTCTACATTCTTCCTGTTTTTGCAGAAGTTTCCTTTTGTTGGAGGCAAACCGACATTAACAGGGACCACAGACATTTTCATTTCCTTTTCTCTTTCTTTAATATTTGAAAATTCACCTTTTATGCCTGCGCCTACACCAATGCTGTCATAATTTATAACTTCCACCTTTTCATCTAAGCAAATCTGATGAGCCTTCCTGGCCGTTTGAGAAGTGTTTCCGTGGCTCCAGTCTTTTATATATGTGACGACTGGACCTTGTCTAATCACTATTGCATTTGAATCTCTACCCTCATCCGCCACATCTAAGCCAGCAGTTATTTTCCCTGATGCCTCTAGTTTTAAATTAACTGCAGACTTAATGTATTCATAGGGAATACACATATCTTCTATTGAAGCAAAATAATCCCTGTCTAATTCGTTTGCGGCTACAACAGGGCTAATTGAATCTAGCTTCTTTTTTTCTTTCAAATACCATTCCATGTCTTTTCTAGGATCGTCTTTCCAGTCGAATACGAAAACATCATAATTTTTGCTGAATCGTTTTTTGTAAAAAACATTTCCCACACCATTTGGCGTTGATATGTCTATTTTTACATCAGAGTTCATTGAGATAGCTTGTTCAATCTTTAATGCTTGCTCATAAAATGCAGATTCATCCTTAAAATACATCGTCGTTCTGCCGCCACGCCCAATGTTTGTCCCTCCCTCGCCAACGATTGTCGAGCCATTTTCTGGGTTTATTATCCTTAGAAATCTGGAGTGTTTTCCCTCATCCCAATCTTGAGGCAAAAACTCAATAGGCAAATGACGCAACAAAATTCTTACTTTCTCAAAAAGAGATTTGGGGTTGCCACTCTCATCTACATTTGCTTCTTTATTAGAGCCAAAGCCAATTGAGTGATTGTCATAAAACAAAAAAATCCATGTTGCAAAGGCGCAACTTAACCATGAAGCGCCGACATCTCTAGATTTCTCAACAATCCCATCCTCTCTTTTAAGGTAATGATTATATAGCCATTCGATATATTCTCGTTGTTTTGGAAACAAAATAAATGGCAATAATGACATGTCGATTTTGCGTGGATCGATAGTCCACATGAAATGCTCGATAAAATGAATTGGGTGAGTTTTATAATGTTTTTTTGCGGCGACTAATGTGACAGGAGAAGATCGAATCTTTCGAATGATTTCGCAGCGTCTTTTTATGACGCCGCGATAATCGGGGTTTTTAAAGTCAAAATCAGGCATCTGTTTTGGCTGGTTTAAATGGACATGTTTTATTTGTTTCAGGATCTGCTTGACAAAAGAAGTTTTTATTTGGTGGTGGTGGGCCTTGCCAATTACCGGCTGTTGTATCAGCTTGGATTTGATATGAGCCGAAATCATGTTGTAATTCGACCTGATTTTTGTTATCACCATGTCCGCCATATGTGCAAAGCGCTATCCATCCAAGACCGTCTTCATGGGTGCTATAAGCTTGTGCTCCATCATCTGCTGTAAATGAATAGCCTCCTGGATCTGCTTTTACGGCCCTCCAATGCTTATCTTCGCCAGAATAATAACATGGACCAGTTGTGTTACATACAACCGTTTGTGGGCAATAAAGGCGAACATTTAATGGGGTATCAGCATAAGCAATATTTGTTAATACAAATATAAATGCGGCCAAACTAAATATATATTTCATAATCAATCTCCTCGATTTTTTTCATTGTGAGCGACGGAAATGTCGGGGTTTTTAATTTCTTCCAAATAATGTTCCGTTGCCTCTTGGTCGCTCATTTCGTCGGTGATATCCTTGAGCGCCAAATTCTGTACCGGCTTCCCTTCCAACCTGTCAACTGCCATTTCGATAGCTTTCAGGTTTCCTTTTTCAGCAAGCTGAAATAATTTCAAAGCAAGCTTTTCAGAATTCGCTATTTTACGTTCTTTTTGCGTAAATGGATCAATACCTTTTAATTTCATATCTAATATTTCTTGAAGATATGTTTTGAAGTTCTTGGCACCTTTGGGCCTTCCGGGGCCTCCTGGATGACCCTTTTGATAAGGCTTAATATTATCCCATCCTTTATTACGTTTTTTCTTTTCTTCTGTCATATATCCACATTTTTTCCATATTATTGTTGTTAATCAATTAGTTATGTTTTTTATATTACAACTATCAACCCTAAGTCTGACAAACATAGCATCCCAAGCAGTTGCAGGTCTAATTGGCTGACATAATTTATTATAGGCTTTTGCTTCAATGTGCGCTTTAAAAAAGCTTGCTCCAAATCCAATGACCCCAATAAAAATAATCGTCATTAGAAGGCCAAAAATATCAAAGGTATCAAAGTCCATTTTTTGATTCCTCGTTTTTGCTTAGAATGCATTCATCGTCCATATCTTCAGGCCTAATCCATTCGCCACAATTTTCGCATTTAATGCATGGACTTTCTAATGTTTCTTCACCCTCATCATTATATCTGATATGAGCCACAAGGCATCGATAATTTGACTTCTTATGCTTCATTTTTTCTCATTTCTAATTAAACTATAGCGCTCATCATTTAATACTTCCATCATAAAATCATATGCATTTAACATTTTGTTTGCTAATAAATTCTTAAAAATAGAAGGTGAGCAACCGCTAACCAACTGAAATCCACGCTGGTCCATGCTCATTGATTGTTGATTGTTTCTTGAATCAACATTCCAAAAGACCAACATTGGCATTTTATAGCCAGCATCTTTATATTCACGCTCTATTGTTTGAAATAAGCGTTCATTTACATTTCCGACGGCCGCATCAAATTCCATATCAGAAACAATATATAGATGCGAAGGCAGCTCATCCTGGCTCGCATTATTTTTTATTGCTGCGCACAAAACCAAATCAAAAACAGCTTTTATATCCGTATTTGTATCCCATTGAGCCATTTCCAAATTGTTAACCCGCTCAAAAAGCGTTTCTCCCTCAATGGTTTGCATATATGGGCGCCTGCTGAAAGTTATAAACTTGCCGGCGTATGGACCTTTAGCCCTTTCAGCCATGTAAAGTGCCAATGAAATAGAAACAGCCATAGGCCGACCGCACATTGAGGCAGAAACATCCGCCACCACTATGCCATTAGTTTCTTCGTGCCCAATATAATCTGGCAAATTTTTCCAGAGCATTTCAAGAGTATCATTATCCCGATAATTCCAAATTCTCTCAACAATCTCATAAGGATATAAAGTCGACGCATTAATCTTTGTTTTTCCTTCTGCAACCTGCTCTAAAAATTCTTCATATCTATCGCCGTCATGTCTATAGAAAGCTTTACGATATATCAAGCTAGCTTTTGACGGGATTTTGTCATACTGAATGACTCCCCAGTCATTTTTAGACATTTGACGTTCAACAATTTTTATTTTATATCTAAGCGCACTAAGCATTTTGCGATATTCTCGAGAGTTCATCTTCAAAGCTTTGCGAGTTTTATAGGCCAAATATTTAGATTGTTTTGAAGAAGTGTTTTCGCTTTTTAGCCATTTTGCAAGAAGTGATGGGGATTCTGACTTTACATCATCATCAAGTTGATTCTTGATTAAGGCAAACATATCCTTTTCTAAGGGTGTTTTTATTAGTGCATATAAATCATCCCACCTGCCATATTTCGGGATAAGATTTAGAACGCCACAAACCACATCCGGATGATTTTCTGCAAGCCATTTCAAGATGACTCGAAAAGTTCGTCGTTCGCCTTGACCGCCTCGAATATCTCGAAAATAAAATAAAGCTTTCAATGCATAAATCGAATTTTCCTCATATGCCAGCCTAAATATATTAATAATGTCTTCTTCATCTCGCGATCGAAGCGCTCCACCATTAGAAAAAAAATCAAGTAGCGCAGACTTAGTAGAGGCGAACGCTAATGCATCATTTTCTGTATAAGCGATATTGTCATCGTTTATCTCGGTTTCGAGATGATTGACGAAATCATTCATATTTCTCTCCTTTCATGGTCTAGGCGCCATTAATTTAGACTATTAAGCGTTAATTGCTGTTAGCGCCTATAAACTAGACATTATAGGAGTCGCACCTATTTTAACTTATGCAGTTATTTTTTTTGCAGTTAACGTCTATAATTCATGTAGACCCAATTATACATCAGTTGGATTTTAAGTCAAGGTTTTTCTATTATTCCTCTAAAACTTAGCCAATATCTTTTCTTTCCACGAGGATATTGGTGAAGATTCATTCTCAATTCCCTCAGATAATAATAAATTTAATTGCCTTTCAATCTTATGAAAGCGTTTTTCTATTTTGTTAAGAATTTCTGATGAGCTTGATAAATCATCAATGAGTTGCAGTGCGGGCTTATAAGATTCATATTTTATAAACTTTTCAATTTCTTCGATTCGTTTATTCATTGCGTCGTGAAGCATGGATACATTCTCAATTTGCTGATAAAGGGTCTCCATTTCATTGACAAGCTTTGCAAAATTATCTCTAAATGGATCGTATTTTATATGCTTATTCATTGTTTTCATCCTCTGCCATTTTTATGCCATATGTAGCAATGCTATCTACCTTTTCAAGCAATGATGGTTGTTCTAAATCATCGGCATTCTTATATTTGTTATAAATTTCAGTCATAATATCAAGATAAGAAGAAATCGATATGCCATCATCAATCTCAATAGGAAAGCAAACATGGTTGCCCTCATTATAACTTTTCTCATGATAGCGCTGACAACGTTCAAGCTCTTTTTTTTCTTCAGTCATTTTCACCCTCCGTTAAAGATGATTCATTGAAATTATGTATTAAGTCTTCCAAATATATTTTGCCGTCAAAGTCATCAATTTCAAATTCAATCTCTTCCATTGTTGGAATTGATTGTCCGATGTTAAGGCTGACTTTTGATTTCATAGATGCCCCCTTTCAGCCATATATTGCTGACCCCCTATAATCTTCTTCCATTTCATCTCCAGTTAAATCTCCAACCTGAATGTCTTTATTGTTGAGCATTTTAGGCAATCCATAAATTACTGCCATTTGGTTTGTGGTTGGGATGAATGCGTGACACACTGATGAAGCGATTACAATTAAAATCAAAATTTTAACAAACAAATTACGCGACTTTCTTAATCTTTCTGCTTTATCCTGTCCGGATGACTCATCAATTCCAATTGCATATAGCATAGCGCCTATGAATAATGCTGCGACAGATAAAACAGCAATGCCGTAAAATAAGGAATTAATATTATCTAACATCAAGATTAAATATAATAAAAATGGGTTCATTTTCTTTTCTCCAAACCCATAACATTTGGAGCACCTTTCATCTTGTGTAGTTCTTTTTGCATCCATTTTTCACGACATGAATCGCCCTCTTTTAAGTCTTGCATAAATCCATAATCATCACTATGCGGGAAAATATCTTCTGTTTCTTTTAGAAAGAATTTTCTAGCATGAGTTTCTTCCTCATTCTTCGGATTTGATACATGTTTATAGCCTGCTTCTTTTAAATCTAACACATCATGCTCAATAAAAGTTGTAACGCTACCCTTAGGGCAATATATTGTGTGATATGCCAAAAATTTAAATGATTCTATAATATCAAAATTTCCGGTTGCTAATGCTTGACGCGAAAAAAAACCTCCAATCAATTTACATCCGTCGCATTTAAAATAATAATAAGTGCTCACAGTCGCCCCTTCTTCTTTGCTTTGTATTTTTTATGCTGCATTATTTCTTTTATAATCAACCCCCTCAAAAATGGACTTATTGCCATATGAGTTGGTTCTGTTAGCTTTCGTATTTTATCTACAACTTCTGTAGGTAGCTTTACCTGAACAGTAATCAGTCTATCGCCCATTGCCTCAATCTCTTTCTTCAAGAATCATTGTCATGAGGGATATTATACGGTATTATTCTGAAATATCAAGGATAATGCAATGGATGCTTAGACTTATAAAAATACATATAACAAATCACACGGAGATGCAGATGTCAAAATATAGAAAAATAGAAGCTCGCATTTGGAATGATGCAAAATTTAATAAGTTATCTGACGATGCAAAGCTTCTCTTTTTTTTTCTGCTCAGTCATCCCCATTTGACAGCCTTGGGAGCAATGCGCGCCACGCCAAGTGGATTGGCAAATGAGTTAAATTGGACAGAGAAAGCCTTTAGGGAAGCCTTTGGGGAACTCTTGCAAAAGCATATGGTAAAGGCTTCCGAGAAGGCTTGTTTTATATGGCTTCCAAACTTTCTAAAATACAATAAACCAGAAAACCCAAATGTCGTTAAATCATGGGATAAATGGCTTGAATATCTTCCTGAATGCTCGCTAACATTTGAGTTAATTCAAGAGGCTAGAGCAATTGCGAAAGGGTTAGGGGAAGCCTTTGCTAAAGCCTTACCTAAAGCATTCGCAAAGGGTATGCCAAACCATGAACATGAACATGAACATGAACATGAACATGATATTATTATGAGGCAGCCCATTTTTTCACTAAAATTAAATGATGGAAATTGCTATTCAATTTTTGAACAAGAACTTGAATATTGGAAAAATCATTATCCTGAAATCGATGTCAATTCAGAATTCAAAAAAATGTTTGCTTGGTTAGATTCAAATCCATCAAAGAGAAAAACACTCCGAGGAATAAAACGATTCATAAATTCATGGTTGTCACGGATTCACGATTCTCAATCCAAAAACAAAAAGCAAGACATTGCCTCATCTCATGCCGCAGAATTAATAAAAAAAATGAAGGGGAATATTTATGACCAATAAAAATCTCACAATCGGCGAATTAGTTTTTATGAACTTCGTTGCAATATATGGGCCAAAATATAAATCATCATTTAGCGATGAATCGATATTGAAACTAACAGAACAGCATTGGACAGATGCGCTGAAAGATATTCCAATGAAAAAAATCAAAGAAACCATTTTGCATTGTCGTGATAAATTTGAATGGCCTCCTTCGATTGCGGAATTCAAAAAACTTTGTATGCCAACGTTGCAAGAATTAAATTTGCCAGAGCCAAAAAAAGCTCTTCAATTATTTTTCTCGGATTTTGATGAGATTGAAATCTTAAACAAATTGCGAAAGATTTTAGATCGCTCTGAGCTTGGACGAATGAATTCAGAAATGGCTTTAACCGTGTTTACCAAAAAGTATATGGAGCTTGTCGAGAAAGATATTTCTACAAAATGGAAAGAAAACAAACAAATCAAATCTGACGCCCAAAAAGGCATCATGGTTCAATTTTAATTTTGACCAAGTAGGTTGGTTTGGGTTAGGCCAAAATAATTGAATGTACCCCGCTAAGATTTTTATTTTGGATGGAGTTTTGGGGTGGTTTTGGATGAGCATTCAAAGAATCAGAAATAAATATAGATTATTACCGTTTGATATATGCGGAGGCTCATGAAGTGAAAATTATAACATCTAATTATACTGGCAATGAAATTTCATTGCTTAATTGTCCTTTTTGCGATGGAATGCCAGAGTTAATTCATGTCGGCAATTCCCATACAAGCATAAGAGCCATTAAAATAAGATGCTTAAATTGTAACTCTATGCGTGAAGATAAATCGATAAAGAATGATTTTAAATGGCTTGAGAATGTTGCGATAAGAGCATGGAATCGTCGCGCAACCTTATGATGATTAAGAATCCAAAAATCAACTTATGTAAATATTTATTGACATGTTGGCGTTGGTTTACTAGAATGCACTTTTTGCTTCAAACATTTAATTGGAAAAACAAAATGCCAAGACTAACAACTAGACAAAAAGAATTCAGAAAATTCGTAGAAGAAATGGGCGGTGTAATGAGAGCCTCAAGAAAGCTCGGCGTATCTCGCTCCACAATCTGGGAGCTAACAAGCACAAACAAAACATTCTCTGAGAAAATGATTCTAAAGATACGAAAGGCTGCAATGGAAGAATATATCTTTCCTGATTATGGAAATCTTAATCCCGAATATAAGGATGTTTTTAGTGATTGAAAAGTTAACGTCAATAACATCATTGAATATCCCTCTCAATGATGAGGTTTTTTATTCTTTGTCAGAAATTAAATCTATATCGGATAAATTTGAACCTGTAACTTATGATACATATATCTCAATATGTTTCGAGAAAAACAAACAGCTTATTAAGTTCGCGTTTTTCGAATTGGCTTTTATTGAAGCCAGCGGATCTCTTGTAGCAACAATATTTCATGGGGATGGAAACTTGGCCCTAAAAAAATTGCGTAATATACATTTTGGGCTTACAGACCTAAATAATAAAAGCTCCGGATTTCTTTATTATCCTAATCTTCCGGCAATTACAGCCGCATTTTCCATTCTGGGCGATTATTTTGACTTTTAAGGAGGCCATTTTAGTGACTAAACAAAACGAAATGCGTTTAGGAGCCTTTATAATCCTCATGCTTATTGGCTCTATTTCCAGTTTATTTTTAGTAATGCTAAAAATTACAAACATAATAATCTGGAGTTGGACCGTTATATTTCTTCCATTTTATATAATTCCTTTTGGATTGTTAATATTTATACTTATTTATACAGTATATACTTTTAGCAAGATGGCCCTTTTCGGAGAATAAAATGAAACTCAGCGAGCTGATTAAACAACTGCAAGAGATTCAATCTAACGAAGCTGATTATCCTGTTGCCTCATTAAATATTAGCTCACTTGATGAAAATTGTCTTTCATACAGGCGAGAGGATGTTCCGTTAGGATACTTGGAATACAGAACATCCTTAGAGATATTCGGAACAAAATGTGACGATGATTAATTTACAAGGTATTTTATAAAATGGCAAACAAAGAAGCATCTTCAACGGGCATAGGGTTCTTGGGCGCTCTAGCTCTTATTTTCATAACTCTCAAGCTCATTGGAAAAATAACCTGGAGCTGGTGGTATGTTTTGATGCCAATATGGATAATTCCCTTTATTATCATTTCATTTCTTTTGATAGTCCTTGGAGTTCCATTTGCTATTGGATTTGTTATCTTTATATTTGAGCTTTTCGAAAAGGATAAAAATAAATGACTCAAGAAGAAATAGCATTAAATGCGGGCATTGATTTTCTATCTTCAATCATTGACTATCTCAAAGTTGTAGAAAAAAATCCATCAGAGCATTATATTTTTGATGAATGGCAAACGCAGCCCCTAATTTCAGTCGATTACAAAATGTAACCGACTCACTACTTTCTTTACATGAGGCTTTAAAATGAACGATAAAAATGAAAATAATATTTGGGATGAGCCCTCCAAAGACATAAAGGCCAATAGAAAAGTCATTCGAGGACATTGGATGATGGGCTCCCAATGTCCAAACTGTGACTTTATCATGCCGGCGTATCGTGTTCATGCCTATTCAATTACCTGCTTTATTTTTGATATTAAGGATGATTATTTTTGCATATGTCCTGAATGCGGCGAAACCATTGAATTTTTGCCTATGGCTGTCAGAGAAGTTTCTTTCGAAGAATATGGCTATATATATCCAAGTCAAACGCCTATTTATGAATCCAAACTAAACCCCATTTCAGACGAAGAAGCAACAAAGAGACTTGATCAGCTTGCAAACAAACCCGCCTCTTGACCCCTCCCCTTATAATTAATTCAAAAAAAGATGTATATTTAACTTGACATGTTTGCCGTGGTAGACTATGCTTGTTTATATCAACCAAAAAAGGAGAATAAGCATGTCAAACTACAAGTTTGCAGACCAACTAAAAGCTGGCGATAAAATCATTTTGGAGCTAGCATCAACTAAAACCACACATAAACATCCGGGCGATTACACGCAGCTTCGCATAAAACTACCAGACGAAGATATCATGAGCCTTTGGCTTTTAAATGATGAAAGACTAGAAATAAAAGGAGAATAAACCATGAACCCAAAAGATTTTGCAAAGCTTCAAGAAAAAGAACAAAAGTTATTCATTGACTTTGTGGATAAAGCTATCAAGCATTTCAAGGAGGCCACATCAAAAACCATTGCTGATTTCAACAGCATCATTGAAAAAGAAGAGCCCTCTATTGAATATTGCAATTTTTCTAATGGCCTTCTTCAAAAGGTCAACCATCTTGATTTAAATACGCTTGATAATCTTGCCAGAATTAGTGCGTTAATAGCCACTTCAGATGCTAATTTGAAAAAACACGTCTTGGATATGCTGAAAGAAATATATCAAGATTCTGAATCAAATTGAATTAGGAGGTAGAAATGAACGATTATAAACAACAAGCAGATATATATTTTAAAATATCAAGAAAAACAGAAAATGACCCGGTGACCATAGAAACATTTTCTAAAGAATCTCTGGCGCAGCATCTAAATGAAATAGGCTATAACAGTTGGCCAAAACCTACATTTGTAGATATAAATTATGTCTTATCCAATCTGGAAACATTAGATAATTTAGCAAGCGATAACATTCTTTTAATTAAAGGCTCTGTTTGCGTTCCGAAAGAAGTTAGCATTGTTACTGAATATGTGGTGGAGGAATGAAATGACAAGTAAATATTTCTTGGATAAGCTTTTGGAAAAATTTCACAATCTTCAAATATCATTTGAAAAAGATGATTTCAGAAAATGTTATACAGCTTCTGTCTCAACTATAGATTCAAATTTTGATAAAAGAAGTATATCGCAAAGCTTTTATTATCTAAACGACGATTCATCTTTTATAGAAGATCTTTTAGAAGCTCTTCATCGTTTAAAAAAAGAAGATATAGCATTTTCTTTGCCTGAAATCTTACAATCAAATGGAAAAGAGTAAAATGAAAACAAAAATGATTACCGCTGGTGAGCTTGAAATTGGCGACAAATTCATTATTGAAGTACAAGATACTCTGAAAGAAAATTTCACTTGTTGTATCCGAATCTTTTATGAAGGCGATGCGTTTCACTACAATTCAATTTCATTTGATGAGGATTATAAAATAGAAATAATAGGAGAGCAAAATGAAAACGAAAACAGTTAAAGCAAAAAATATTAGAGCTGGAGATAAAATTGTTCTAGATATCGTCGCAACACGTCATCATATATTTTCAACAATCATATCACGGAAAAACAAAGATTGCTTTGGCTTTACAATGAGTCTTCATGATGATTTTGAGCTGGAGATTTTAGTCGATGAAGATGAAAATAGCAAATCAGCCGTTGAGCGTTTTTGTCCTGAATTGTTAAGGGAGCACAAACAATGAACGACTTAACAAATGAAGATATACCAAAAAGCGAACTTACAATATCTGCTGAAGATAGAAAAAGAATAGCCAAGCAATACAAGGATTTAAAAGATGGTGAATATTTAACAGAAAAATTAAGCGAAGATGATTTAAAAAGGTTAGATATAATGTTTGATGAGCTGAATGAATCAATTAGAAAAAGCAATGCAAATAAAGGAGAATAACAATGGACGTTTATATAGTTATGTTTGCCGTCGGAACGCAGAATTTTAATATTGAAGCAGTTTTTGCAAATAGCATCGATGCTGCCAGATATGCTATTGAATTAAGGCGAAGCTTAAGCTGTGATGAACCATGGCAATATACGGTTCAAGCTTTTGAGGCTAGAGAAAGCATAGATGGAGAACAATAATGAAAAAACAAATTTGCCCAAAATGTAAAGAACCAATGCATAACGTAGGAAATTTAGATGGGATTGTTTATATATCTTATCCCGCGCAATGGGATGAGACATGGGTATGCCATGGTTGTAGGCTAAGAAAAAAAATTAGAGAAACTATATCAGGAGAACCGCTTAATAATTGGATGCTAACTTACGATTTAATTCAATAAGGAGAATAAATCATGAAATGTTTTTTGATGGGCGCCTTTATTGGGGTTGGCATTTCTCTTGTAGTTATGGCGAATTGGTTGACAATAATTTCTGGAATATTAATGATTATAACCGGGACTGCTGCATTTACAATGCATATGATTGCAAAACATCACAAGAAGGAGAATAAATCATGACTACTACACCATATCAATTGGCTAAATATATAGCAGCAAACAGGCTGGAAGAAAACATTAATTATGGACAATCGACAATAGAAGTCAGACAATCAAAAATTTGGGGGAAGCTAAAAGCTAAGATTGCCCGACTTCTAAAGCTGAATACAATGCAAATCAATATTATCTTAAATCAGAAATATCTACAAGTCTAATCAGGAAAAATTAACAAGGAGCTCAAACTATGAACGACCTAACAAAAGAAGCATATAATAAACTTGGCTTATGTTTAAAATTCAGGTTAAGGTTTAGAAAATATTGGCGAGAATGCTATAAGTCTCTGAAAAAAGATTGGCCATATTTGATTTTGCTTATGTTCGTGATTGTTTTATGTTGTATAACAGTTTAACTGGAGCGCGGAAATGAAATACAAAATAAACATTAAAAAAACCGATGATGAATTTTCAAGCAACATCAATCGTTTAAACGGGAAAGTTTATATTTTTATAGACGGATGGAAGTTAGATTTTAAAGAAACAAAATCACACCCAAGAGAAAAGGCAATGATTGCTCATGACATAAACTACCCTAAAGATTGCCCTAAATGGCTTCCTTCAGGATGCCTTGAGGAAGCTAACTAATGAGAAAGAAGCCAGTTAAAACATTAGATTTATTCATGCTTAATGCAAAACGATCACAGAAGCAAAACACAAAAAACAAAAAGCACGGCGCGTTTACATTCTTCAAGCGCCATTTGTTTGAAATTGGATTTCTATCTATTTGCAGCTTAGGAATTGCTATCGCAGTTGGCTCAATGATTTTAATGTTAAATTAAGTTGACATCATAGTCATGCTGCGTTAACATGGCATGATTAAGCCCTAATGAAGGAGAATAAATTATGCAATCAAATATTGCCTTATTAAAATTCAACAGGAAATCTCTATGCGATATTTTACTTTATGAGCAAGGTTTTTTGTTTGGGAAAAAAATGCCATGCTATATAGAGCTAATAAAAAACAACCATCATATGGAAGCCGAAACATATTGTCAGATCGCATATTCAATTGTTGAAGATGCGACAATATTAAAGTTTCCATTAGAGACTTTTTCTAAAAAATTAAAGGAGAATAAAAATGAATGACATTGCAAAAGCAGACTCAACTGAAATTTTATCACTAGACAATAATATACTAAACCAAGACTTTGTTAAACTTGCAGAGCAGCGATTTGACGTCATAAATAAAGTTAAAAAAATGTCTCTCTCAGTTACAAATCAACATGACTGGGTGGACATGGGGGGCAAGCCTTATTTAACAAGTGGAGGATGCCAAAAAATCGCGAGACTATTTGGTATATCTTGGCAAATCATAAGAAATGATAAAACACGCGATCCGGATACTGGGCATTATTTCTATGTTGTAACTGGTGAATTCTGGATAAACAAACATGAAAACGAAAAGATAACTGAGATAGGAACAAAAAGCACCCAAGATAAATTCTTCGGAAAAGTTAGAGGTCAACAACGGCCCGTTTCTGAAATAGATGAACCAAACCTTCAAAAGTCTGCTGTAACCAATTGTATTGCAAGAGGAATCTCAAGCATTCTTGGGCTTAGAAATATCTCATGGAAAGACATCAATCCGCATATGAAAGAAAAACCAGTTGCTTCAGTTAGTTATGCCTCTGGAGGTGGTGGGGGCGGAAAAATAAGCGAAGCTCAAGGTAAAATATTATATGCCATCAGCAAAAAAGCTGGAATCACGCCAGACCAAATGAAGGACTATTTGATGGTAAATTATTCGCTTGAGAGTTCGCGCGACATTGATAAAGGCCAAATGTATGAAGAGATTTGTGCGTGGGCTGAATCGCAAGGGGCATCATGATGAATCTAAGGAGATTATTATGAGCGAACATTCACCAGGCTTATCATTTGTTATAGGAATATTAAATGATTGTAGCGATAATGATGAGGCCGTTAGAAACAGACTTAAAGACTTCAAAGATATTGTTGATAAGATTCCATTAACTCATCCATGGGATCACGAGCTTGCCAATATTATAGATGCCCTCTTTTACATTTCAGATGGCGAATATTCAGACAATATTTGTTATTTAGTAAAGTGGATTTATGATTTATTAAACGAAAATGATTCTTATTGCCGCGAAATCAAAAATCATAATGCAAAAGTTGAACTCATGGAAATAGAAAATAGAAGACTGAAATCACAAATCGAAATTTTCAAAGAAGACGTCAAGAGAAAACAAGAAGAGCTTGAAAAATATAAATCATCCGCTACAGAGGCTAGACTTCTACGACGCCAATGCAATTCAATGAAAGGAGCCATTGACCAGCTACACTTTCAAATAGAACAGTTGAAAAACGATAGACAAGAAAAAGATGACAAACAAAAATCCGATTAAATCAATTATTATGTTGCTTATTTTCTTAATATTGATTCCCGTTCCTGTGGTTTCTTTTGCTGACTCTACAGCGGGAGCTGTAGCTGGATTGGCTGCTGGATTAGCAATGGGCTCATCAGTGAGCGCCGCAAATAATGCATCCTGTTATTCTGAAAATTTTGTTTTAAAGCTAAAAAGATGTGATTTATTAAAAACAAAGGACGAAAAACTAAAATGTTATAATAGCCTACAAAAAGATACGAAAAGCAGCGAGAAGATCCGGGCATATCTAATGATTGGATTGCTGATTGTTTTAGGGTTTGGGTTTTTGTTGAGTTTTATTTTTGCGTAGCCTCTGCTTGACATATCATTTTTGGTTTGTTACGGTTGACGTCATCAATCGACAAGGAGAACAACATGATTAAATTGGCAGAAAAGCTAAAAGAAGAAATCATCGAAAAACGACAGAAATATCTTGAATCAAAAATAAAGCGAACTCCACAAACTAATTTTAGGGCCTCTGACATTCATGAGTGCGATAGATATCTATCTTATTCTATTTTAAAATGGCAAGACAGGCTCCTTTATGATGCTGGGTTACAGGCGGTTTTTGACCGCGGAAATAAAGAAGAGGCTGAGGTTGTAAAAGATTTGATGGATTTAGGATATCAATTCATTCAGCAGCAAACACCATTTGAGATAAAAAATAGAGAAGGTGATGTATTTCTAAGAGGCTCAATAGATGGCAAAATTCTATATCAGGACAAAGCAATTCCATGCGAAATTAAAAGCATGAACATGAATACGTTTGGCTCTCTTAATTCAATAGAAGATTTCAATAAACGCCCATTACATCGTAAATATCTTCGTCAGATGCAGATGTATCTTTACGGAAATAATGAAGAGGCCGGCTTGTTCATTCTGTCTGATTTGCAGGGCCATTTTAAAATCTTTATTGTGGAGCTTGATTATCAAGAATGTGAAAATATTTTATCTAGACTAGAAGCATTATGGCCTAAAATAAAAGCAAAAGAAATCTCCAAAGGCATCGAGTTTGACGACAAAATCTGCGGATATTGTCCATTTCGTCAAATTTGCAATACGAAAGTTATACATGAAGGCGCCAATTTTGTTGATGATGATGAACTTGAGTCAATGCTTGAAAGAAGGGAAGAATTAAAGACATCTATTGACGAATATAAAGAGCTTGATACAGGAATTAAGGCAAGATTTTCTGGTTCAGAATCTGATATATATGTTGGTTCAAATTGGCATATAAGCTCTAAATCATATAAGCGTAGCATCTATGATGTTCCAAAAGATGTTAAGGAACAATACAAAGAGATTAAAGAATATTTTAGGGTCAATATTAGCAGATTAAAGTAAAAAAGGTTTGTTCCAATTTCTTCAGATGCAGGGTTCTGTCGCGTTGGGCAATCTGGTGTTGCGTGGTCAATGGCCCTCTTATGCATGGTAAGGTTTTATTTTGTATGATATTTTATGCGATGACTTGTTTTCTAGTCTATTTTAATTCGCGGTTTTGTAGCGAGAGGCTATGTCTTCGGAGGTGGTGGCTTGCGATGTGATGTATGGTTATGCGCCGTTTTGTTTAATGATGAAAAGTTGAGAGCTTTAAGGAAACGTTTATTATTTGATTTTACTAGCGGAATTGCCGGGCTATGTCGTCATTTCTATGGCGAACTCTGGCCGGGCAATGTATGGCAAGGTTTATTAACTAACAGGAGAATACTATGAAAATAAAAGTAAAAATTAAAGGCGTTACGCCATTGTTGTTTAACCGCTTTATAGAAGAAGAATATCAGGTTAAAACACGAAATAAGAACGCTCTTCCTCGCGAAGAGGCTGAAAAAACATTGCACAAAAACAAAAAAGGCATAATTATTATGCCAGCTCAAAATATATTTAGCTGTTTAATTTGTGCAGGGAAATATCACAAGATTGGAAAAAATAAAGTTACAACTCAAAAAAGCTCTATTGTTCCTGCTGGATTGCAGGTAGATGAAATAGAATGCTCATTAGATACGAAAGATTTTGAGGTTGATAGCCGCTCTGTAGTTATTCCATCAACTGGCGGCCGAGTTATGAAACACAGAGCTAGATTGGATGCATGGGAACTTTCTTTTACTTTAGATGTGGATCCAACAATATTCGATGAGAAATTTGTACGACAACTGGTAGATGATGCAGGTCAAAAAGTTGGACTTGGGGATTTTAGACCAGACAGGAAAGGTCTGTTTGGCAAGTTTAAAGTTGTTAAATGGAAGGTGGTTAAAAGTTAATGGGCATTCCCTTGCGCTGCGCAGTGGCGTATGGCAATCAATTCTTCTGTAAGGCACCCCAGTTAAAAATGCATTGTAGTCTAGCGCGGAGTGATATTATGCGATGTAGACAAATGAGAGCATATGCAATGTGCTCTAATGCGAGGAAATTTTAAGGAATTGTTATGATTGGCGATATAAAAACACCAGATGAAAATCTTTTGGAAAACATAGAAATTATTACCATTTATCGCTCATATTCAAGATGTCACGATGGGTTTGGGGGTGAAGACATTTGTCTGGAAGGTTATTCTTTAAATGAAGAAGACGCTATCTTTTATGCTCAAAAAAATTCACATATTTTTGAGGGAGAAAATAGAGGGTATATATATCCAATCGAAGTCATCAAAATAAAATTAAATGGCATTGATGTTTACGCTCCAATTGATAAGCTTATATCGGAGCTTAATGAGCCGAAGGAAACTTTCATTAAAAAGGAAAGGCTGCTAAATTCAATTCAAGAAAAAAATGAATCCCTTAAGGAATGTTTAAAAAATCTGAATTAATGAGAAATAACATGAC